>Ga0156192_1125_pt2 | contig 53993 bp, 41 predicted proteins | sample RifCSPlowO2_12_FD_107845 | JGI IMG/M metagenome (GOLD analysis project Ga0156192, IMG submission 107845) | Deltaproteobacteria bacterium RIFCSPLOWO2_12_FULL_60_19
TCGCCGGCACGTTCATGCGCCACTTCGGCGTTCTCGAAATCGCCGACGCCTGGACGCTCGCGAACTGGAGTCGCGTGTTGACGGATCCGCTTTTCTTGCGCTCGGTTTGGAATACGCTGGTTATCTCTCTGGGCAGCGCCGTCGCGGCGGCGCTGGTCACTCCTCTTTTGGCTTACGGGATCGTCAGAAGCTCTTTTTTCGCCCGCGACGCGCTGGACGTCGTTTCCTGGCTCCCCTACGCGATTCCCGGCATTTTACTGGGGCTGAGCTTCGTTTGGCTGCTGCTGGCAACGCCGGGTCTCCGATGGATTTACGGGACCATTGCCGCGCTGGTGCTGATCAACGTCGTCAAGAGCATGCCTCTGGGGGTTCAGATCTTGAAAAGCAATTTCCTTCAGCTCGGAAAAGAGCTCGAAGAGGCGTCCCGCATGGCCGGGGGCTCCTGGTGGTACACCTATCGCAAGGTGGTCATGCCTCTGGCCGCGCGCGCCGTGATCGTCGTCGGCGTTTTGAATTTCATCTCCGGCGCCCGGGACATCGGCGCGGTGGTCCTGCTGGTCACTTCGCAGACGCGGCCGCTGTCGATCCTCATGCTCGACTATCTCATGGACGGGAGTTTCGAGGCGGCGACGGTGATCGCTTTGCTGGTGACGCTGCTCAGCACCGGTATCGCGTTTGGGGCGCGAGGCTTCGGGTTTCGCATCGGAATCGGGGAACGTCATTGACGAACGGATTGGAGTAGACATGGCAGCGCAGCAGGAATTTCCGATCGTGCTCGAAGGCGGGAAGCTGGTGGACGGCACGGGAAACCCGCCCGTGGAGAACGCGACGGTGTTGATCGAGGGCAATCGGTTCAAGGCCGTTTCCCGGAAGGGACAGCTTTCGTACCCGAAAAACACGAAAGTCATCAAAACCGAAGGCAAGACGCTGTTGCCGGGCTTGTGGGACACGCACGTGCATTATCGGGACTGGATGGCGGAGCTTTTCCTGGCCCACGGCGTGACCACGATTTTGGATCTAGGCAACCCCAGCACGTGGATCATGGCGCAGCGCGACGGAGTCGCGAAAGGGAAAATCAGGGCGCCGCGGATTTTCGCCTGCGGCGATCCGATAGGCGAAGGACATGGAAAGCGGGGCGACGTCAAAGACGTCGGCCAGGCGCACGCGCTGGTGCAGCGTCTTTTGTCCGAAGGTGTTGACGCGGTCAAAGTGTGGGCGCACTGCACGGCGGAGATGCTCAAAGTCGTAGCGGAGGAAGCGCACGCGGCGGGACGAAAGGTGATCGGCCACCTCGGAGTGATCACCGCGAGAGACGCGGTGTTGAACGGCTTGGATTGTCTGGCGCACGCCACCGGATTGCCGATGTCCGCGGTGAAAGATTCCGAGAAGGCGCAATGGATGCTGAACCAGGAGATCCGACGCCTTCAGACGATGATCATCGGCGAACCCGGAATCACCGCCTGGGGACTCTTCGCGATGATGGAGGAGGACACGTTCGACCAGGTCGCCGAGTTTTTGGTTTCGCGACGCATCCGGATCGAGCCGGACTTTGTCTACCGCTGGCAACTGGCGTCGCGCCGGAGAGAAGAGCGGGAGTATGAGGACTTCATCGTCTTCTCGGACCCGCGGCTCAGCTATATCCCGCCGGTGACGCTGACGCGAAACATGCGCGCGTGGCAGGTCTATCGACGCCTCAATGAGCAGCAGTTGACCGAGCTGAAGGAGGGCTACGACAAGTTCCAAAAATTTCTCCACCGCTTCGTGCGCGCCGGGGGCGAGGTCGATATCGGGACGGACACTTCGGAAGGGCGGATGCCCGGCAAAGGGGTCCACCGCGAGTTCGAGTTTTTGGTGGACGCCGGTTTTTCGCCCAGGGATATCATCGTCTGGGCGACCAAGGGCTCGGCGGAATTCATCGGCAAGGGAGACGAGCTGGGGACGGTCGAGGCGGGAAAGATCGCCGACGTCATCGTGGTGAACGGCGATCCGTTGGCGGACATCAGGGCGCTGGGGAAAATCGAAACGGTGATCAAGAACGGCGAGATCGTGGACATCGCGTATCATCCCGACTACAGCAATCCGATTCCCCGACCCTATGAGCCTTCGCTTCATTCTTATCCCGTCCCGAAAATCGTCCGTGTCTCTCCGGTGATGGCGGTCGAGGGCAGCGGGCCGGTTACGCTCGCAATCGAAGGTGAAGGGTTTGTCCGCGGCTCCGTGGTTCAATTCGGCGGCGTCAGGGTTCCCACGAATTGCGTCAGCGGCAAAGAGCTCCAGGCGCAAATCCCGGCGCATTTATTGGCCCGGGTCGGCACGTATACGATCCTGGTGGCCAACCCCGGCCCGGTGGCGATCAAAGATCCCCTGCACGAGGACGAGCGGTCGAACCCGCAGTACTTCATGGTCGGCTTTAGCTGAAAGAGCGGCGGAGAAAATCATGGCAAAAGTATCCTTCGATGTGGCGTTGTTTCCTGCCGAGCCGGCCGACGAGACGTTGCGCCTGGCCAAGCTCGCCGAGAAGCTCGGCTACGACGGCGTCTGGGTCGGCGATTCGCATATCATCTGGCGTGAAATGTACGTGCTTTTGGGTGCGATCGCGTCACAGACCCAACGGGTCAAGCTCGGCTCCGGCGTGACGCACCCGCTGGTAAGACACTTGAGCCTCACGGCCAGCAGCTTCGTGACCCTGTCGGAGCTGTCGGGCGGCCGCATGAGGATCGGCATCGGCATCGGCGCCAGCGGTCCGATCAACATCGGCGTCAAGCGGGCGGAGCGCAAAGAGCTCGGCGAGGCGGTATCGCATCTCAAAGCGTTGATCAAAGGCGAGCCGGTGAACCTCGATGGAAAAGAGATGCGGCTGATGTTCGCCGATCACGGGACCGTCCCGGTCTTCATGGCCGCGAGCACCAGCGGGACGCGCGATCTGGCGGCCGCCGTCGCGGATGGCGTGATCCACGGCGGGCGCGAGGACCTGCTCCAGCAATGGGTGAGCGCGTTCAGGCAGTCCGTCGGTGAATGCCGCCGCGAGCCGCGCTCGGTCCCGGTCGTGTCCTGGGTTCCCTGCTGCGTTTCGCGCGATGCCAAAGCGGCGAAGGAGTCGGTGAAGCCGCATATCGCCCGCAGCGGCTGGACCTCGTTCCTCAAGATGGTGAGCGAGGGAAAGCCGGTCGCTGAAGAGGACCGTTTGGCCGCGGAGAGGATCGGCCGCGAGTACGACTTCTCGCATCACATGAGCCGCGAGCACAGCCATCTGGTGCCGGAACGCTGGGTCGATCTTTTCTCAGCCGCGGGAAGCCCGGAACAGGTCAAGACGAGAATCGATCAGATCATTCAATGCGGAGTCGACGTGGTAACGATCGTTCCTTACGGCGACAAGGAATCGATCATCAAGCTGTTCGCCAAAACAGTTATCGGCTAGTCGGATTCACACAACCGGAGGTGAGCTATGGCAGTTCCGATCGTACTCGAAGGGGGAAAGCTGGTGGATTGCACGGGGGGCAGTCCGGTGGAAAACGCGCTCGTCTTGATCGAAGGCAACCGCTTCAAAACCATTTCGCAGAAAGGGAAGGTGCCTTATCCGAAAGAGGCGAAGGTCATCAACACCGAAGGCAAAACCTTGCTGCCTGGTTTGTGGGACACCCATGTTCACTTTCGCGACTGGATGGCGGAGCTTTTCCTGGCGCACGGCGTGACGACGATCCTCGACCTGGGCAACTACAGCAAGTGGATTCTGGCGCAGCGCGACGGCGTCGAAAAGGGCCGGATCCGGGCGCCGCGGATTTTTGCCTGCGGCGAAGGCATCGGCCATCCTCCGGGGAGGGGCGGTTACGTCAAGGACGCCAACGAGGCGCACGAGGAGGTCAAGCGTCTGTTGTCCGAGGGCGTCGACGCGATCAAGGTCTGGGCCTACTGCACGAACGAGATGTTGAAGCCGGTGGCGGAAGAAGCGCACCGGGCGGGAAGGAAAGTGATCGGGCACCTCGGTGTTATCACGGGCAGAGACGCGGTGCTGAACGGGCTCAACTGCCTCGCTCACGCCACCGGCCTGCCGATGAGCGTGGTCAAAGATCCGCAGAAAAGCCAATGGATGCTCGATCAGGAGATCAAACGCCTTCAGACGATGATCATCGGCGAGCCCGGAATTACGGCGTGGGGACTCTTCGCCATGATGGAGGAGGAGATGTTCGACGAGGCGGTGGACTTCTTCGTCGAGAGGAAAGTCCGCATCGAGCCCGACTTTGTCTACCGCTGGCAGCTGGCGTCGCGCCGGAGAGAAGAGCGGGAATACGAAGACTTCATCACGTTTTCGGACCCGCGCCTGAGCTACATCCCGGAGGTCACGCTGTCGCGCAACATGCGCGCTTGGCAGGTCTATCGCCGGCTGAACGAGCAGCAGTTGAAGGAGCTCAAAGAAGGATACGAAAAGTTCCAGAAATTCCTGCAGCGTTTCGTGCGGGCCGGAGGCGAGGTGGATATCGGCACGGACACTTCCGAGGGCCGGATGCCCGGCAAGGGAGTGCACCGGGAGCTGGAGTTTTTGGTGGACGCCGGTTTTTCGACGAAAGACGTTCTCATGTGGTGCACGAAGGGCAATGCCGATTTCGTCGGCAAGGGCAAGGACCTGGGCACGGTTGAGGCGGGAAAAATCGCCGACATCATCGTGGTGAACGGCGATCCGCTGGCGGACATCAGGGCGCTGGGAAAAATCGAGACGGTGATCAAGAACGGCGAGATCCAAGACATCGGCTATCATCCGGATTACGGCAACCCGCTGCCCAAGCCTTTCGAAGGTGTGATTCACGCCTACCCGCAGCCCAGGATCTCGGCGATTTCGCCCGTCATCGCGGTGGAAGATTCGGGTTCTGTGACTTTGACGGTGGATGGACAGGGCTTTGTCGCGGGATCGGTGGTGCAGGTGGGAGGGCTGAGGGTGCCGACCGAGCGCGTGAGCGCCACTCAGATCAAGGCGACGATTCCGGCCGATCAGGTCAAGAAAGTCGGGACGTACACGGTCCTGGTGGTCAATCCCAGGCCCGTGTCTCTCAAGGATCCGCTCCATGACGATGAGCGGTCGAACCCGAAGTACTTCATGGTCAAGTTCAAGTGAGCATTTCGTTCAGGAGAACATAAAGCATGGATCTCAGATTTTCCCCGGAAGAGGAAGCGTTCCGTACAGAGCTGGTGGAATTTCTCGGCGCGGAAGTGCCGCCGGAAATGGAAGCCGACTACGACGGCTTGGACCTCTCGCCGGAGCAGTTCGAATTCGCCGGCGCCTTCGACCGGAAGCTCGCCGCCAAGGGATGGCTCTGCATGCACTGGCCCAAGGAGTACGGCGGCCAGGCGGCGTCGATCACCCGGCAGGTCGTCTTTAACGAAGAGATGGGGTACCGCCGGGTGCCCTCGCGCAGCAGCATGGGAATCAACATCGTCGGTCCGGCGATCATGCTCTACGGCAACGAAGAGCAAAAGAAGCGTTACCTCTCGGCGATCGCGCGCGGAGACACGGAGTTTTGCCAAGGCTTCAGCGAACCCAATTCCGGCTCCGACCTGGCGTCGCTCAGGACCAAAGCCGTCGAGGACGGAGATTCTTACATCGTCAACGGACAAAAGATCTGGTCCTCCAGAGCGCATCACGCCAGCTACTGTTGGTTGTTGGCGCGAACCGATCCGGAGGCGCCCAAACATAAAGGCTTGACCACTTTCGCGGTCGACATGAAAACTCCCGGCATCACGGTCCGCCCGATCGTTACGGTGCTCGGCTCGACGCATTTCTGCGAGATTTTTTTCGACAACGCGCGGGTGCCGAAAGACGCGCTGGTCGGGGAGAAAAACCGCGGTTGGTACCAGGCGATGGGGACTCTCAGCTTCGAGCGGTCGGGAATCGGCAGAGTCGCCAGCTCCCGAAGGGCGCTCGACGATCTCATCGTTTACGTCAAACAAACCCAGAGGAACGGTATACCGCTCAGCCAGGATCCGATCGTGCGCCAACAGCTGGCGGAGTTGCAGACCGAGATCGAGGTGGCGCGCCTGCTTTGCTATCGCGTGGCGTGGATGCAGAGCAAAGGCAAGGTGCCGAGCTACGAGTCGTCGATGGCGCGTGTTTTCGGCCAGGAGTTAAGCCAAAAGGTCATGCGCGTCGGAATGAAGATTCTCGGCCTCGCCGGTCAATTGCTCCACGGAGTTCCGGGCGCCCCCGTGAATGGGAACGTCACGCGGGGCTTTCTCTCCACCATCTCGAACACGATCCGCTCGGGGACCTCGGAGATTCAACGAAACATCATCGCCCAGCGGGGGCTGGCGCTGCCGCGGAGGTAAGCCAATGGATTTCGACTTGAACGAAGATCAGGAACTGCTCAAAAAGACGGCGCGAGAATTTTTAACCGCCGAGTGCCCGTCCCGGCTGGTTCGCGAGGTCGAGAAGGGAACCGGCTACAGCCGCGAGCTGTGGGAGAAGATGGCCGGCCTCGGTTGGGTGGGATTGCCGGTGGAAGAGGATCTCGGCGGCAGCGGCGCCGGTTTCCTCGATATGTGCCTGCTCGTCGAAGAGATCGGGCGGGCGTTGGCGCCGGTTCCGTTCATTTCCACCGCGCTCTGCGAGTACGCCTTGATCGATGGAGGAAGCGCGGAGCAGAAGAAACGGCTCCTGCCGCGGATGGCTTCAGGTAAACTGATCATGACGCCGGCGCTGAACGACGCGACGCTCTCTTTTCATCCCGGGGCGATCGAGTGCGGCGCGGCCAAAAAAGGCGGCGGTTACGTGATCCGCGGCGCGAAACTGCTGGTACCTTACGGCGCGATCGCGGACGCCTATCTGGTCGCGACCCGCACCGGGGGCGCCGGCGAAAACGGCATCACTTTGTTCATCGTCGATCGTAACCACAAGGGAATCTCCGTTTCCCCCGTGCCGACGATCGCCTGCGACGCCCGGTGCCATGTGCAAATGGAAAGCGTCGAGGTAGGGCGCGAATCTCTTCTCGGCCGCGAGGGCGATGGATGGCCGCTGTTGAAAATGCTGCTGCGGCGCGGGGCGACGTTGACCTCGGCGGAGATGATCGGAGGCGCTCAGGCTGTGCTCGAGAGAACGGTCGCCTATGTGAAGGACCGCGTGCAATTCGAGCGGCCGGTCGGCAGCTTCCAGGCGGTCCAGCACAAGTGCGCCAATATGGCGGGCGCTTGCGACGGCGCCAGATTCGTCACCTATCAGGCGGCATGGCTGCTGAGCGAAAATCTACCCTGCGATCGCGAAGTGGCGATCGCGAAGGCGTGGACGAGCGACGCTTACACGCGGGTTTGTCTGGATTCCCACCAGGCCCACGGCGCGATCGGTTTCACCAAGGAATACGACCTCCAGCTCTACACCAGGAGAGCCAAGGCGGCGGAGTTGGCGTACGGCGACACGCGGCATCATTCGGAGATGCTGGCCGATTTGATGGGGCTCGGCGTTTCCAAGAGTCTTTAGCAGGGGCCGGTCATGGAGCAAAGCTTGGATCTGAATTCCCTTTTCAATCCGAAAAACATCGCGATCGTAGGCGCCTCTTCCAATCCCGGGAGCATATCCGGACAGTTCTTGCGCTACTTGAAGCGCTACGAGTTCAAGGGGCCGATCTATCCGGTGAATCCGCGCCATCAGGAGATCTCCGGTCTCCCGTGTTTTCCGAGCGTCTCGGCGATTCCGGAACGGGTGGACCTCGCGATCTGCGTGGTTCCCAATCAAGGCGTGACTCAGGTGGTCGAGGAATGCACGGAAAAAGGCGTCGGTTATCTGATGATTCCTTCGACCGGGTTTGCCGAAGCAAGCGCCGAAGGAGCGCGGCTGCAAAAACGGCTCACCGAAATCGCGCGCTCCGGCCGCACGAGATTGTTGGGTCCCAACTGCATGGGGTTCATCAACTTCAAAGACGGCGTCGTGGCGAGCTTCGGCGCGTTTCTCGAGAGCCCTAAAGATCTCGGCGCCGGCAACATAGCGTTCGTCTCTCAGAGCGGCCTCTTGGGCGCGCGGGTCGTGCGCCGGTGCGTGAGCCGCGGGCTCGGCCTCACGTACGAGGTCAGCACCGGCAACGAAGCGGATATCGAGAGCCTCGACTTTATCGAGTATCTGCTCGGCGATCCGCAGACGAAGGTCATCGGCGCGTTGATCGAAAGCGTCAAGAGCGGTCCCCGGCTTCTGGCCTTGGGACGGCGCGCTCAGGAGCTCGGAAAGATCATCGTCGTTCTCAAAGCGGGGAAATCGAGCGTGGGATTGGAGGCGATCTCGTCGCATACCGGGAGACTGTCGAGCGCGGCGCAGATTTACCGCGGCGTTTTTCGCCAGGCGGGAATCGTCGAGGCGCGCACGTTCAATGAATTGTGCCTTGCCTTGGAAGCGTTCTCGACTCTGGAAAAACTTCCCGAGGAAGTCCGCCTCGCCGTAGTCGTCGGCTCGGGAGGCAACGGCGTTCTGATCGCCGATCTGGCGGAAGAGTTGGGCGTCGCTTTGGCCGAGCTTCCCGCCGAGACCCAGGCTTCGATTGCCTCTTTGATCCCCGAGGCCGGTTCGTGCCGCAACCCGATCGACGTCACCGCGCAAGTGACCCACAATCAACCGGACAAACTACGGCAGGTGGTCGAATTACTGGCGCAGGAAAAAAGCGTCACATCGATGATCGTCGGCGTTAATCACCGCTGTCTTTCACAGTGCTGGACCGATCTCATCCGCATCGCCGAAGCCAGCGGGAAGCTCATGGGCGTCACGGTCTCTTCGGACGTTCCGACCGAGATCAAAGAGGGCTTGAAAAAAAGCGGGCGCATCCTCTTGTCCGAAGACGCCGAGGAGCTCCTGTCAATGTTCAAACCGGTGAGCGACCGCGCCAAACTTGTGAGGAGGGGCTCTGAGCACGCTCCGGAAAGCTGGCAGGAAAAGAATTACGCGCTCGCCGCCTTGACCGGCGCGGAGACGACGGAATTTCGCGTCAAAAAACTTTTGTCTCCATATGTTCCGGTGCCGCGCGGCGACCTTGCCCGCTCCGCGGACGAAGCGGTCGCCATCGCCGAGCGCCTCGGCTATCCCGTCGCCATGAAGCTCTCCGCGCCGGGTCTCCGCCACAAGACCGAAGCGGGAGCGGTGAAGTTGAACGTCGGCGGTGCAACCGAAGTCGGGCGGATTTTTGCCGAGTTGAAAGACGGCCGTGCTTCGTTTGGCCCCGGTTCGGGAGTCTTGGTCGAGGAGATGGCGGGTAGCGGGGTAGAGGTGATCGTCGGCTTTTTACGCTCCAAGGAGCTGGGTCCGATCGTGATGTTCGGGTCGGGAGGCATTTTGGTCGAGCTGGTGCGCGACACGACTTACCGGGCGATACCTCTGGCTCGCGCGGAGGCTGAAGCCATGATCGAGGAAAGCCTGTGCTTCAAACTGTTGAAAGGATTCCGGGGCCAAACCGCCAAGGACCTGAACGCGCTCGCCGACGGCATCGTTCAGGCCTCGAGAATTTTTTTGGCCAATCCATGGATCAACGAGATGGAGTTCAATCCGGTCGCCGTCCTCGACGAGGGACGGGGAATCAAGATTCTCGACGCGCTGGTGGTACCGGGGGACGGATAAATTTTTTTCGGCAAACGGCAAATTCAGACTAGAGGAGGGAAAATCGCAATGGCTTACCAGGCAATTATCTACGAAAAGAAGAACCGTATCGCCTATCTGACGCTCAATCGCCCGCACAGGGGCAACAGCTACGATAAGGTGATGGAGAACGAAGTGCTCTCGGTCTGGCAGGACGTCAAGCAGGATGACGACGTTTGGGGCGTCATCGTCACCGGTGGGGGAGACAAATTTTTCTGCACCGGCATCGATCAAAGAGCCGCGTACGAGGAGGATACCTTCCACAAGAAGGGGGGATCCAATCCGTCGAACTTCCCCAACCGTCCCAAAGGCATGTGGAAACCGGTGCTGGTTGCGGTGAACGGCATCTGCTGCGGCGCCGGCGTCCACTGGATCTGGCAAAACGACATCATCATCTGCTCGGATCAGGCGACGTTCTTCGATCCTCACGTGACGCGCGGTTGGGTGCCGGTGAGAGAAATGCTGGGAATGGCAACCCGCTTGCCGTTCGCCGTTGTCATGCGCATGGCGATCATGGGCACGACGGAACGGGTCGATGCCAAACGGGCTTACGACCTCGGTTTGGTCACGGAGGTCGTGCCGCATGACCGGTTGATCCCGCGGGCGACGGAAATTATGGAGCAGGTTTTCGAGCAGTCTCCCCTGGCCGTCCGGGCGATCATAGAAACTCTGCACCGGGGGATGGGGTTGGAATATCACTACAAGGACGCCGAGGACATGGGAGTGCTCATTCGCAACCCGATCCAGACGACGGAGGACCGCAGGGAGGGAACCCGGGCCTTCGCGGAAAAAAGAAAGCCCGTCTGGAAGGCGAGGTAAGATGGGGGACGAGTATGGAAATCAAAGAAATCACGCCGTCGGAATACAAGGTGCCCAAGCGCTACTGGCGCGGCGTCGTGGTCGGCGACCTTGTCCTCCTTTCGGGAACCGGCGGGATCGATCCGGAGACGGACACGGTTCTGCCCACCATCGAAGAGCAGGCGGAGATGGTCTTTCAGCGTATCGTGAGATCCCTGAAAGTAGCGGGCACGTCGCCGGAATACGTGATTCGCCGCACCACGTATCTCGTCGATCCGCTCAAAAATATCCGCGTCGTCGGGGAGATCGAGAAAAAGTATCTCCCGTATCCGAAGGCGAGTTCCACGGTCGGGGTGACGGCGCTCGCCAGACCCGGCATGCTCATCGAGGTCGACATCATGGCGATCAAGCCGAAGACGCGCAAGTCGACTCGAGGCAAAGCTCGGCGCGGCCGGAGGAAACAATAGTAGAAAGGCCCGGAGCGGCCGGGACGACTTAGAGCTCGCGACGACGGCTCGCCGGCGTCTTTACTCGCCAGCTCCTGGTAGCGCAGCGCCGGGACTTCAACTTGAATGTCGATTCGATCGAGCAACGGGCCGGAGACGCGGGAGCGGTAGCGCTGGATCTGCGGCGGCGTACAGCCGCATTCTTTCTGCGGATCGGTGAAGAAGCCGCAGGGACACTCCCGCGTTGCCTTTTTGCCGTGCTCGGCTGAAGAGTTCGAAGCCCAAACCTGAAAAGTATCCCCGTAACCTCAATACCTTAGCTGATCATCTAAGGAAAAGACGGATTGACTAAGGATGAATTCACTTATTCCCTTTTTTCTGCCGCGGCGCGCAGGGCTGTAAAAAAGTCGCGGTAAGCCTGGCCCGGAAGCTCGATGGGGAGCTCGTGGAGGATTTTGATTCCCCTTGGCTCCGGAAGGAGAATGCCCACGACCGTGCGCACGCGCAGGATATCCATTTGCGGCAGATCCTCCTTCTTTTGGCTGACTATGGCTACCACGTGGCGCATCCCGTACTTTCGACGCCCCGGATTGAGGTCCCTGAGGACGAGAGGAGTCTCCGCTCCTTCCGCCAGATCTGTCGGGCGCCGCACAAAAGTTTCCCAGATCTTTGGCTCATTGGTTGAAGCCATAACCCCTCCATCGCTCAAGCACCTTCTGACGAATAGACTCCGGGAAGATCGAGTCAAAGGTGGCCTTCACCGGGACCTCCCATTGTCTCGACCACTCGCCGGGCCAGGTGCAATCGAACAGCACGGTCGCCCCTTTTTGGGCGGCGCGCTCGCCTTGACTGTAGCAGGGAGTCAAGGTATTGGCCCGCCCTTCATAATGGACCGCGTGAACACCATGGGCGGGATGGCATTTGGTGGAAAAGGCGTGGAGCACCTTGCCGATATCGAAGATATCCACATCCGTCTCCACCATGAAAATCTTGGAGAGCAGCGCCCTCCTTGAAGTCAGAGTCTCCAGAATTTTGCGCGCTATTTCCTTCCCGCCAAACTGGACTCCTATCACCGCCAAGTGCACGGCTCCCTCCGGCGGGACGTAGACATCGACCACGGGGACGCCATGGCGCTCGAGCCGGCGCTTGATAGCCACGGCGCCTGACATGGCGGTGATGGTGGAGCTGTCGTCCTTGTAACCCGTTGCGTCCACGGTAAGAATGGGACGGCGCCGGTGCGTGAAGGCGGTAGCCCGAAAAAGGATGCCGTTTCCCATCTCCCCGGTTCGGTAGCCGGGGTATTCTCCGTAAGGCCCCTCGAGGGCCACTCGATCGGGCAGCACCTCGCCCTCAATCACAATCTCTGCCCTTGCCGGCACGAGGAGATCGCTGGTCTCGCAGCGGATCAACTCCACCGGACTTCCCCTGAGACCGCCGGCAAGTGCGGCCTCGTCGCCCCCGAGGTGGTAAGTCGCCGCGGCGGCAAAATGAGAGAGCGGGTCCGCGCCGATCACGATCGCCAGCGGCATGGCTTTGCCCTTGGTGACGTAATGATCCTGGAACACCTTCCCCAGATGGCTCGTAGGGCGGGGGAAGCCGGTCAGATGGGTTGAATCATAAACCATAAAACGATACATGCCCCAATTGACCCAGCCGGTGTTTGGGTCGCGGGAGACCGCGAGATCCCACGTGCCGATATAGCGTCCACCGTCCCCGTCGTGCAACATGGGAGCGGGGAGATTGAACAGGTCGAGCGTGTCTCCCACCCATCGCACTTCCTTGCACGGGCCCTGATCGACGGTCACAGGGGGAATCAGTTTCCCCTCGCGCCTTTCATACTCCTGATAAATCTCCTTGACCGAAGAGGTCGGCGCGACTCCGAAAGCGGCGGCGACACGACGCCATGTCGCCATGGGATTGACAAACACGGACACGTCCTCTGGGTAATCGGCGATGCTCTTGAACCATAGAGCCGGCCCGTCCTTTTCGCACGCCAACCTGCTGATCGCCCCCAACTCCATATCCCAGCTCACCTCTTCATCGATCTCCAGCAGATCGCCCGTGGAGCGCAGGGTTTCGATAAATTCCCGGGTGTCGTCAGACATCGTTTTCACCTCTCCTGTCCCAAATTCTTTTTGCTTTGATCCTCTCCTCGATTTTCAAGGAGCGCGCCAGTTCGCCCGGCGCGAGGAGTTCGGCCGCTATGGAAAGCCCGGTGGTCGCCTTCAGCTCCCTTTCCAGCGTTTCTTTAATGGACGCTCTAGCCGCGCCATCCAGGCGGCATTCCACCTGCACCGTCACCTTATCCTGTTGGCCTATGCGATCCAAGATGACGAAATATTCGCGCATCAATTCGGGCAGTCTCTCGAGAACCGTCTCGACCATCGTCGGATAAAAAGCGACGCCGCGGATTTTTACCATCTCACTTACCCGCCCTTTGACCTTGGCGAGTCTCCTGGTGCTCCGGCCGCAGGGGCAGGGCCCTTCCAAAAAAGCGCTGATGTCTTCCAGACTGTAGCGGATGACCGGGGCGGCCTCTTTGAACAGGCTGGTCACGACCAGGACTCCATCCTGCCCGGCGGCTACCGGTTCGTAGTTCTCCGGGTCGAGGACTTCGAAGATGTAGCCATCCTCATTGATGTGGTAGCCGTTTTTCTCCCGGCACTCAAACGTCGGCGCCCCGGTCTCAACGCTCCCGAAATTGTCATAAGCCTGGACCCCCCACCTTTCTTCGATCGCGCGGCGCGCCGGCTCGGTCAAGGGCTCCGAGGTGTGAATCGTCAAGCGCAGCCGGAAATCTTTCCGCGTGTCCAGACCCATCCTCTCGGCGACATCGGCCAGATGCAAAACGTAAGAGGGAGTCCCCACCAGAACCGTCGTCCCCCAGTCATGGGCGATTTTTAATTGCCTTTCGCTTGGCGTGACCGCGCCGCTTCCCGTGGGGACCACCAAGGCGCCCAACTTCATGGCCCCTTCGGTTGACGTGAAGCCGACGATGAACAGGGAATAGGCAAGCACGACCTGAAGAACATCCCCCCTTTGAACTCCCTGCGCGTGAAGCCGCCGGGCCGAAAAATTGGCGATAACCTGCCAGTCGCGCAGGGTATGGAAAAAGGGTTTGGGCTGGCCCGTGCTGCCCGAGCTTGCCTGGATGCGCACCGCAGGGAAGTCGCCCTGGTAGTTGCCAAAGGGCGGATGGCGAAGGAGACTCTCTTCAAGGTCTCTCTTGCAAACGACGGGCAGCTTGCCGAGATCGCCGCGCCCCTGGATATCGTTGGGATGAATCCCTTGAGCCTCCCAACGCTCGCGGTAGAAAGGGATGTGGTCCCAGGCCCTTTGGATGAGACGCTTCAATCCCAGATCCTGGATTTTCTCCAGCTGTTCTCTGGGAGCGGTTTCGATCTCCCAACTGAGAGGCGGGGGCGGGTAGGGCTCGCCGAGTTCTAACCTGGCGCGGTCACTCATGCGGCACGCTCCAGAGTATTCGGCGCGAAAAGCTCGTGCAGCGAAAGAAGTCTGTCAATGGCGCCCTGCTCGAAGGCGTAGCGAATAAGGGTCTCCAGCGTCAAGCGATTTGCCTCGATTCCCTGAGGCCACAGTCCCTCCCCAAAAATCCGTTGCTCCTCCTCCACCTCGGCTAGAAACCAGTGGAGGGGATAACGCGGCGCGCTGCTCTGCCGCAGGGAACGAAAGCAGAGGCGCTCCGCCTCTTCAAAGGCCTCGGTCAGGCAGGACGCCACCCAGGGATGCCGTTCGTAAATATCTCTGCGCAGAACCAGAATGTGCATAATGGGGATGACCTTGGTCTTGAGGTAGTATTCCTTTTCCGTCTCCTTGTAGTTGGGAAAGAGACGCTTCACGTTCGGGGCCCCTGCGGCAAACGACGACGGGATGGGAAGGCTTACCAGCGCGTCGAGTTCTCCTCGGAGCAACATGTCGTTCAAGTTTTTTTCCGGCGGGATTTCCTCCACGCAGACTCCGTCCGGGCATGAAAAGGACCGATAGCTCCCGTGCTTTCCGCTCTCCAACGCTCCCGTGTGCCACCGGACCTCCTTCGGGGCAACCCCGTAGTCGTGTTCGAGGAAGCCGCGTATCCATATGGCGGCGGTTGAAAAGTAGTCGTGGATGCCCACACGTTTGCCCTTGAGATCCCCGGCTCTTTCGATGCCGGAATCGTCCCGCACATACAGGTTGGAGTGCCGAAAGCTCCTGAGCGGGAAGATCGGCATGGCAATGAAGGGAGGAGCGGGCCGGCAAAGGGTCGCCAGATAGGCCGACAACGATAGCTCGGAAGCCTCAAAGGACTTGAAGCGCAGCATCTCGGGGAAGAGGCGCGAGGGTTCCATGACGATATAGTTGAGATCGATCCGTTGGGGTTTGACCCGGCCGTCGCGCAGCGGCAGCGTTCGGTCGTAATCCCCGCAAGCGATCGTAATCCTCAGCGGCTCCATGGTTCACACCCTGTCATGTCTTCAACCGTGTCCGGCGCTTCGCCATCTTCTCTCCCAGCTTTAAGTATTCGCCCGCAACGATCAGGCGCGCGTTTTCCTCTTCCTCCTTTTCCCAGGGCCCCAGCGTGTAACCGTACCAGGGAGACTTCAGGCGGAGAGCGGGGAGTTTTTCCTCCTGCCAGATTTTTAGCGCGCGCTCCATGAACTCTTTCTTGGGAAGCGCGACGGGCGGGTAGGGCCATTTTCGCGTCGCGTCGATCAAAAGAACCGAAGTGCCGTTAGGGGGAGGAAAACTCCGTTCCCGCGCTCCCGCGAGCGTAGGCGGGGCGCCCGAGGGATCCAAGCGTGGCACGCGGCCCTCGAGGATCTCCACGTCGCGGTGGGGTTGCATCGAAAAGCTGAGCGCCCAGTTGACCATCTCCGGATCTTTGGGATTAATGTCATCGTCCACCACGATGATGACCTTTCCGCCGGAGTCCTGGCCGGCGGCGGCATAGAGGACTTGTCTCGGCTGGCTGGGATGGCTCTTCTTGATCCGGATGACCCAGAAGTTCCATCCTCCGCCCGCTTCCGGGCAGCAGACCTCCTGCACCACCGGGAGGTTGCAGTAGTATTTGAGAAAGTTGTAGAGAATCATCTCACGACAGGTGCGTGAAATGCAGTTCGACTCGCTGGGCGGAAGTCCGACGAGGATGGGAGTGAAGATCGCGTCCTTGCGGTGCGTGATGGCGGTGACTTTAATGACCGCGTTGGATTTGTTTTCCGCCGCCATATAGCCCGGGTATTCTCCATAAGCCGAGTAGGGCTCCTGCCATTCGGTGGAGAGCTCTCCCTCAATCACGATTTCGGCCGTGGCAGGGACTTCCAGGGGAACGGTCTTGCACCGGACCAGCTCCACGGCCCTCCCGGCAATCCCCCCGGCGACGGCCAGCTCATCGGTTCCGTAAGGGATATTCGCCGAGCCCACCGCGACGATGTTGGGCGTGGTCCCGACCGTGATCGCTACCGGCAGCGGCTCCTTGCGGCTTCTGGCGCTGCGCCAGTGGTAGATCATCGCATGATGGACCGTCCCGATCCCCGCCATCATACGATCCGGCGCGCGGAAATGGCCGCTGTAGGTCCCCACATTACGGACGCCGGTGTCGGGATCTCGGGTGATAAAAGGCGTGGTGGTGCGAATCGTGCCGCTAAAACCGGGCTCCTCCACCGGCGCGGGAAGCTCGCTAAGACCCATCTCCTGAATCTCTTGGCCCAGGTGGATCTCCTCGTGAACCGGTCCCGACGAAATCACGACCGGCTCGATCGGGTGGTTCACGGCGTGGTGCCACTTTTCGTAGACCTCCTCCGGGCTTTCGCATCCCATGCCCAGGGCAAAGATCTCGCGTGACGCGCCGTAGCTCCCGGCCAGCACCTGCATCGTGAGGCTTCGACCCTGGACGTCGCGGACTCTTTCAAAGAGGAAGGCTTTGCGCTCTTCTTCCGCCAGGCCGCGAAACTGGAGACGAAAGAGCGGCATGAGTTCCGTGTCTTTGCACACGGGCCGCTTCCATCTGAGCAACTTTCCCCGCCGTTCCAACTCACCGATAAACTCGCGTAGGTCGTGGTAGTACACCGCGCAGCTTCTCCTTCCTTCCGCTTCACCCTTGGGGCCGGTATGGGCTCTTCAAGCTCAGCCGATTCCTCCGATGTTCGTAGCTGACGTGGTTCATCTTCGAATGGCCCGGCAGCGTTGGGGCGGGAGATAGAGCCACACCTTCTGACCCCTGGAGAGATCAACGTCAGGATGAAGTTTCATGCGGACGATCTGCGAGTCGACCATGACCTGGCAATCCAACGAGTCGCCCATGAAGGCGACAATCTCCACTCTGCCAGGCAGGACGTTTTCTTGCGTGGTGGAACGGTCGTGACAGAGCGTTATATCTTCAGGCCGCACCAAGATCAGCACCGAATCCCCGCAAGCCGACCCGCTCGGCAGGAGGCAACGGAGCCGCCCGCTTGCCGTCTTTACCTGACCGGTCGCGCCATTTTCTTCGCCCGGAGATTCAACGCTTCCTTCGATGAAGTTGGCCATGCCGATAAAATCGGCCACGAAGCGCTCGCGGGGCGACTGGTAAATTTCCTTCGGAGGCCCTTCCTGGACGATGACCCCCATGCTCATCACCGCCACAACATCCGACATCACCAGGGCCTCGATCTGATCGTGCGTAACGTAGAGAGTCGTAATGCCTAGTTGCTTCACCAGGTCGCAAATCTCCAGGCGAGTCTCCTCGCGCAACTTGGCGTCGAGGTTGCTCAGCGGCTCGTCCAAAAGGAGGACGTGGGGCTCCCGGGCCAAGGCTCGAGCCAAGGCCAGCCTCTGCTGCTGTCCGCCGCTTAAGAAAGGGGCCGGGCGCTTCTCCAGATCTCCCAACTTGACCAGGTGCAGCGCGCCCCTTACCTTTTCCTCGATCTCTTTCCCGCTGTAGCTCTTCTTCCCCTCGCGCAACGGAAGGGCGACGTTGTCAAAGACGTTCAAGTGGGGCCAGATGGCGTAGGACTGGAAAACCATGCCGACATCGCGCCGGTGAGCGGGGACGTGGATGGCTTGCCGGGAGGAAAAGACAATATGGTCGCCGATGCCGATCTCTCCGCTGGTCGGTTTTTCCAGACCGGCCACGCAGCGGAGCGTGGTCGTTTTGCCACAGCCGCTGGGACCGAGAAGCGTATAAAATTGTCCCTCGGCGACCTGAAGGCTGACCCCGCGAACGGCATCGACTTCCCCCTGTGCCGACCGATAGCGCATGTGGAGGTTCTCGATGCGGATCATCTTCCACCCACATCGGCCCTCTGTGTCCTGAAACCGACAGAGCGCACGAGCAAAGTCAGGAGAAGGAGAGAAAGCATGAGCAACGTGCCGATGGCGGCGGCCGCAGGAATATAGCCTTCATCCCACATATTCCAGATGAGGATCGCCAGCACCTGGTTTTGGGATCCCTCGTAGAGCATAAGAGGCATCCCGGCGATGCGCACGGCGTGCAGCACCACCCATATCCAGACGCCCGCGAAGGTGGGCATCATGAGAGGCAAAAAGATTCGCCGCATGGTGCGCCACGGCGGGAGGCCGCTGACATAGGCCGCCTCCTCGAGCTCTTTGTGGATCTGCAGCAAGGATGCGTTCATGGCGCGCGTCCCGTACGAGATAAAATTCGTGGTAAAGCCGATGACCATGGCCCAGATCGTCCCGTAGATGGGGAGAAAGTCGAGCCTCAGGAACACCCATACGAAAGCCAGGCCCATGACGATGCCGGGGATGGCGTGGGGAGCGAATGCAAGCTGATCCAGCAGCTTGCGGCCCCAGAAGCGGCTGCGCACGATCACCAGCGAGATGAAGAACGAGAGCAGCGTGGTGGCCGTGGCGGTCACCACGACCATGATCGCGGTATTTTTCAGCGCCGATCCGACTTCCCCATAGGTCGCCAGGAGGCGATAGTTTTTTAGCGTGAAACTTTTCAGCGCTGCCGCCGAGGGTATCTGAAGATAGGGCAGGAAGGAGGCGTAGAGGAAAACCAGGAAGGGCAGCACGACCGCGAGCAAGAGATAGAGCGAGGCGACCGCCAGCGCGGGAATTTTCCATGCGCCAAGCTCCTGCGGGCGAGGGCGGTAGCCTTTCCCGGTGATGATGGCGAAGCGCTCAGCGCGGCCGATCATGCGGCTGTAAAAGTAAGTAGTAACGACGGCGATCAGGAGATAAATCATAGCCAGAGCGTTGGCCTGGCCGTAGACCGGCATGAGCGTGGCGGAATGGATGATCGCGTATATCTTCGTGCTGAAAACGAAAATTCTTGAAGGCAGCCCCAAGATGCCCGGTACCTCGAATATCTCCAGGGCCGTCATCGCCTGATAGACCATGACAGCGAAGAGGCCTGGGGCGAGGAGGCGCAGGGTGACCTTGCGGATGGTGGCGCTGGGATTTATCCCGGAGGTGGCTGCCGCCTCTTCCAGCGCGGGATCCATGCTGCGGAGCAGGGGGATCAACATCAAAAAGGCCGTCGGCACCAGGCGCAAGCCCTCGACAAAGATCATCCCGCCGAGGGAATAGATGTTGATGGGGGCCTCTGCCAAACCCAGAGATTCCATCAGCCCTCGGTTGATCATCCCGATGCGCGGACTCAAAAGCAGGACCCAGGCCATCGCCTGAAGCATGCCCGGAACCGCCAGCGTCATCGGCACTCCGGCATAGATCAGAATCTTTGCGGGCATATCGGTGCGCTCCACCAGCCAGGCCAGGGTCAGGGCCAGGCTGATACCCAGGGCGACGCTGCCGGAAACGTAGATGACGGTATTTCCCATCAGCTCATAGGTGAGCGGGTCGAGATAGACCTTGAGATAGTTTTGCAGACCCGTTTGCGCGAGGCTGAAATCCGTCGGCAGGCGGGCGGTGCTGAAGCTGCCGAGAACGAGAAGGGAGAGTGGCGCCAGCACCAGGAAGGAGACCAAACCCAAGACAAGGTAAGGCCACGGATTGATATCCATAGCCCTCAGCCAAGGAACTCTGATCGCTTCTACCCTGAACATTAACCTTCAAACGGCTCAAAGCGTTCAAAACGTTTTCTACATCTTGAACGCCTTGAACGAAGTCTTGCTACCGTTTCTTTCCTCCCCCTCTCAGCCAGAGCTCATCCCACAACTCCAGGAGCTTGGGCTGGATCTCGATTTCGATGGCCGGATCTCTGAAAACGGTTTCTTTGCCGAAAATCTGGTCGCCAAACGGAACCAGCTCCTTGCGCTGCATCCCTTTGTGGACCGGCGGCGCATAGTCGGCATAGTACTGGGCGAGCTGCCCCTCTTTGGAGAGGAACCAGTTGACGAACAGAAAGGCGCCGTTGATGTTAGGCGCCCCTTTGAGAATGCCCATCTCGGAGACGGCGGCCGGCACCGGTTCGGGGCACGCGTAACTCACGGGGCCTCCCTGCAGCACCTTCTGATAGGTGCGATACTCAGCGCTCGGGACCGTGGCGTGAAACTCTCCCGCCACTAACAGCTCCAGCATGGCGTTCATCCCCTCTTTGCGGATTTGCGGTTTTACCTCCGAGAATAGGCGGCCAAGAAAATCCCTGAGCCATTTCTCCCCTCTGGCCTTCCACAGTTGCAGAGCCCAGAGCTGAGGACGGTTGCCCAGGGCGAGATTGCCGCCGCGCCATCTGGGGTTGGTCAGGAAATCTTCCCACTTCTTGGGGACCTCCTCTTTTTTTACCAGCTTGGTGTTGTAGGCCATGCACCAGTAGCGCATATGCATCCCTGCCCATAACCCCTCAGGGTCGCTGGTGTCCGGGGGGTTGTTTTTCCAATTGGGGAGGTGGCGCATGTCCTCCAAAGCGCCGGCCTCCTTGTACATGAAAAAGCTCCCCCCGATGCCGGTCAGGACATCGGTTACACTTCGCTTGTTCTTGAAGGCCACGATAGTTTTGACGGCGCGGTCTTCATGGCTGGCCCGGGAATATTCGATGGCGATGAAAGGGTAGCGTTCTTTGAAAGGCGTGAACATCTTTTCCGTCTGGGGCGGATCCCAGGTGGAAAAGATGCGCAGCTTGCCCTCTTTTTTCGCCCCGTCCGTCCATGCCTTGGGAACCGCCGTCTCCTTGTCCAATCCCTGGAGGATAGAGGGATCGAGCTTGAGCTCTTTCAGCATCTGCTGGGTGGACTTGGGCAGAGAAGTCGGGAGCTGAGCCCGGCCGTCGGACGGCAGTATGGCCGACACGAGACTGATACCTAGAGCCAGGAAGAAAAGTTTTCTCTTATGCATGGGCCTTCTCCTTTTAGACGACTTTACGAACAAGCCCTTTTTTCCTTGAGCGCCGCGAGAATCTTCTCCGGCGTGATCGGCAAGCTTTTGATCTGTACACCGATGGCGTCATAGATTGCGTTGGCGATGGCCGGCGAGGTCGGGACCAACGTCATCTCGCCGATGCCCTTGGCTCCATGCGGTCCCTCGGGGTCTATCGTTTGAATCAGGTGCGACTCGACCGGCGGCATATCTCTAACCGAGGGGATCTTGTACGCGGAGAAAGAAGCATTTACAGTTTGCCCCTCCTCCATAACCAAATCCTCGTAGAGCGCCTGCCCGAGCCCCATCGAGACCGATCCTTCGATCTGTCCCTCCGTGGCCATTGGGTTGATAGCGAAGCCGCAGTCTTGCGCCGCCACCAAGTTGATGACTCGAACCTCGCCGGTCTCGGGGTTGACCTCCACCTCCGCGCTCTGAGCCGCGAAGCTGTAAGCCGCGGAGACGTTGCCCCGTCTGGTTCTGGGGTCATAGTCGGTGGGAGGATTATAATAGCCCCGGCCCATAATGGACTTTCCATCGGGAGAGTTAAGAGCCGCGGAGACAGCCGCTTGGAAAGTCATACCTCTTTGCGGCGAGCCTTTGACGCAGATCCAACGCTCTCTGATTTCAAGATCGGCGCTATCGGCCTCCAGCCTCTCGGCCGCGACTTCAAGCACCTGCTTCTTGGCATCGCGGGCGGCGGCTAAAACCGCGTTCCCCGCGACGAAGGTGGTGCGGCTGCCGTAAGCCCCAAGGTCCATCGGCGTGGTGTCGGTATCGGCGCTCACGACCCTCATATCCTCAAAAGCGATCCCCAGCTCCTCCGCTACCAGTTGAGCCAGAACTGTGTTGGATCCCTGGCCGATGTCGGAAGCGCCGGTGAGGAGGCACACGCTGCCGTCCTCCTCGAGCTTTACGATGGCCGCGGAGGAGTCGTGCTCGAAGAAGAGCTTGCAGCCGCTGATGTAAGCGGCCGAGGCGACGCCGAAGCCCCGTAGGAGAGCCTGGCGCCCATTTCCACCTGAGCCATTCTGCGCCCGTTTTTTATGAAGACCGCCTCGCTCTGCCACCTTCTCAATGCATTCCGGCAGCCCGCAGGTGGTTACTTTTGCGCCCATGAGACTGGTCTCTCCGGGCCGGCGGACGTTTTTGAGACGCAGCTCCACCGGGTCTATGCCCAGCTCTTTGGCCATGCGCTCCATCATGCTGTCATCGGCAAAGCGGATCTGATTGTTGCCGAAGCCGCGCATCGAAGAGGTGACCGGATTATTAGTGTAGACGTGGTGGCCCTCGAAAAGGAAGTGCGGGAAGCGGTAAACCAGAGTCATTTGGCTTGCGCCCGAGGCCACGATCATGGGCCCCCGACCGTTGTAGGCTCCGCCGTCGGCAATCACGCGGCAGCGCTTCGCCACCAGAGTGCCGTCCTTCATCACGCCGGCCTTTAAATAGATTTTCATCGGCACGCGACGGCGCGTGGCCGAGAACTCTTCCTCACGGTCATAGGCAATCTTCACCGGACGGCTCGTTTTTACGGCCAGAAGCGCGGCGCAGAAATCGCCCGCCGTCATCTCGCGCTTGCCGCCGAATCCGCCGCCGACAAAGGGCTTGATCACGCGGATCTTGGACGAGGGCAGCTTCAGAGTGAGAGAGAGATCGCGGCGCAGATAGAAGGGTCCCTGGGTTGAAGACCACAGGACGATCTGTCCCCCATCGCAGGCAGCCAAAGAGATATGCGGCTCGAGCGGGCAGTGAGCCACGCACTGGGTCTCAAAGGAATCTTCGAAGATAAAGTCGGATCGGGCAAAGCCCGCCTCCACATCGCCGAGGGGGATGTGAAGGGAGAGGCTTACGTTGTTTTCCACATGATCGTGGATGCGCGGCGCGCCGGGCCTCATGGCTTCCTCGGTGGTGAAGACGGCAGGCAGTGGCTCATACTCGACGTCGATCAGATCCAGCGCCTCGCGCGCCGTCTCCTCATCTACTGCGGCGACCGCCGCGACTTCGTCACCGATGTAGCGTACCTTGTCCGTGGCAAGAGCGGCTTCGTCTCTCAGGTGCTCCAGCGCCCCGTACTTGACTCCGGCGGTATCCTTTCCGGTGACCACGGCCCGAACCCCGGCATGCTTCAAGGCTCGACTTGCATCGATATTCAAGATGCGGGCGTGAGGATAAGGACTCCGGAGAATGGCCCCGATGAGCATTCCCGGGACGAACAGATCTCCGGTGAATTTGGCTTCACCGGTGACTTTCGTCACGGCATCGATCAGCGGGAGCCTCTTACCGATGACAGAGTAATTTGCGCAGTCTTTCAAGTTTTTGCCGTTTCCATGATCGCTTCGACAATCTTTACATAGCCGGTGCAACGGCAAAGGTTGCCGCTTAGAGCTTCTTTCACCTCGGCTTCCGTAGGGCGCGGGTTGCGGTCCAAAAGAGCTTTGGCCGAAAGGATCATTCCCGGAGTGCAGAAGCCGCACTGCACTGCCCCGTGTTGCACGAAAGATTCCTGAATCGGGTGGAGCTTGCCGTTTTGCGACAGCCCCTCGATGGTCAGGATCTCCCGCCCTTGAGCCTCCACGGCCAGAACCAGACAGGAAAGAAAGGGCTTGCCATCGAGCAATACGGTGCAACTGCCGCAATCGCCGAGATTGCAACCCTCCTTGGCGCCCGTGAGGCCCAACTGCTCCCGCAGAACCTCGAGGAGAGTCCGGTGCGGATCGACGAGAAGCTCGTGGCTCTGGCCGTTAACCGTGAGTTCCAAGCTTTGCTTCATGAGTCGGCCGTAGTAGTCAGGGAGCCGCCGGCGGGCTAGTTGCCGAGAGCTTCCGTCAGCGCCTTCCGCACCAGATACGAGGTCATCAGCCGGCGGTAGTCTGAGCGGGATCGGGGCGAAGTCTCGGCTGCGACTGTTTCGGAAATTTTTTGGATGAGAGCTTCATCCAATTTTTTTCCTTGGGTCATGCTCTCCGATTCAAGAGCCCTCGACGGTCTTGGCGCCACCGAGCCCAAGGCTATCCTCGCCCGCCGCACCGTCTTATCTCTATCGGCGAATTCGAGTAGCACCGCGACAACCACCAAGGCCTCGTCCTCCGCGGTTCTCTTGGTTGTTCTCTGATAGGACCAACCATAGGGCTCGGCTGGCTGCGGAATTTTGAGTTCGGCCACGAGCTCGTCCTCTTTCAGCACGGTCGTGAAAGGGGCCGAGCAAAACTCCTCCACCGGGACCTCCCTCTCCGCTCTCGCGCTGATGACCCTTGCTTTGGCGCCCAGCGCGATCAGAGGGGGAACGATGTCCGCGGAAGGTGAGCCATTGCAGAGGTTGCCGACAAGCGTGCCTGCGGAGCGGATCTGTGGGCGGGAGAAGGTGCGACAGGCCTGCCACAAAAGCGGATAACTTTCCTTGACGATGGTTGAATCGGCCACATCGGCGTAGCTTGTGATGGGGCCTACGCTCAAGGTTTCTCCTGGAGAATATTTGAGGCGGGTCAATCCGGTTACCCCTTTAAGGCCTATCACATAACAAGGGCCGCGCTCTTTCTTGCCCCACCGTCGAGATCCCTGGATCGAAGATCTTTTCTTGAGGTCGACCAGGAGATCCGTTCCTCCGGCCAAAATCTTGGCCTGGTTTCCATATGTCCCAAGAAGAGCGGTCGCTTCTTCAAGGGTTTTGGGACTCAGATATTCGAAACGCGGAAGTCTCATCTCCTTTTGCGTCTTTCAGATAGATCCCTGGACCATCAGGGGGGGAGAAGATGAATTGCGTAAGGCTGCAAGGCACGTGCCAGGCAGACTATGAAACAAGGAGTGCTACACGGCCCGCTCTTAAGGTTGTTTTAAATCGTCTATACGCCGTATCCTTTTCTTAGATTTGATAAAAACCCCGCATATTTTCCTACTGTCAAGAGGAAGCAGGCGGTCTGGCTTTCCTGTCATCGGGAAGAGCGGTTGCCCAGCCGGCCTTGAACCGAACAGAGACTCCTGCGAGCCCTTAAGGTCGCGACCGATTGCCTGCAGATCCGGTTGGGCCGGCGGCACGAGTCCTGCTGATGGCATCTAAATTGCTCCCCCCTCTGCCGACAATCATCTTTCCCATCTGCCAGTCCGTGAGTGGAGAAAATGAGAAGACTCACGCTCCGTCGCTGCTACTTTTTCGTCACGCTCTTGGTGATTCCCGCCGAACGATCCGTGAGGACAGAGACGGGCTGGTCCAATATATGAAGGCTCACCTGGAAGGGATCAAGGCATTTAAATCCCAGAAGGAGCTGATCCTCAACGTCATGGCCAAGTACCTGAAGATCGACGATCGCAAGCTTCTGGAAGAGTCCTATGGCCTCTATGCTCCGGACTTCATACCTGTGCCATATCCAAATACCGAAGGGATGAAGATCAGTTTTGAATATGTGGCCGTGACCAAACCTGAGATCATGAAGCACAGAGCTGAAGAGTTTGTGGACATGAGCTTCGTAGCCGACCTTGATGAAGGCGGGTTCATCCAGAAGTTGTACAGTGGAAAGTAGAAGGGAACAGCAGATGATCCACGAAAGACCGAGCGAGAGTGGTCATTGCTGGCGATTTGTCGGATCGGCCTGGCTTGTTGTCTTGTCGGTCTCGGGTCTCTTTCCGGGGAATGGCAACGCAATCACACCTACACAGGCGGAGAGACTGCCGCGACTCATTGAGGCGGCGCGCCGGGAAGGGGAGATCGATTTTGCAGGGCCTTCTTCGTTGACTCCAAAAGGGGCGCAGGCTCTGATTGCCGCTCTAAACAAGAAAAACGGTCTGGCGCTGAAGCTGAACTATGTCCCTTCAACCAACTATCCGGCGGTGGTTTCCAGGGTTATCACGGAGATTCAAGCGGGGCAGGCTCCTACCTTCGACGCGGTCTACCTCACGGAATTCAACATGGCCAAGCTCCACAGCAGGGGCTTCCTTGATCCCTTCGACTGGCGCGGGATCTTTAACTACGTGACCAGAGACTCGATCCACTTCGATGACGGCGGGATTCTGATCGCCACCATTTTCACCCTTCCCGTGTACAACACGAACCTGATAAAGAGCCAGGACTTACCTAAGCAATGGGAGGACCTCGTCTCCCCCAGGTGGAAGAAGAAATTGGTGGTGGCCAAGTATGTCCAGCACTGGGTCTCTCTTTCCGAGGTCTGGGGAGAAGAAAAGAGCGTTGAGTTTCTCAAGAGGCTCCGGGCGCAGGAGCCTCTCTACGCGCTCTATCCGGAAATCCAGACCCGGTTGGCCTCAGGTGAGTACGCCCTGGCCGCTAGCCAGGTCTCACCGTTCGTGGAGGTCGCAAGACAGCGGGGTATGCCCATTGACTATGTGGACGGGGTGACGCCGGTTCCGGTGCTCTTCGACATGATGGGAGTGCCGAAAAGGTCGCGCCATCCTAATGCCGCCCGGCTCTTCGTCGCCTTTTCTCTTACGCCCGAAGGGCAGGCGGTCTGGGCCGATTTCACCGGCAGGTCCTCTCTCTTTATCCCGGGCACGCCCGCGGCGAAATTCGGGCGCGGGAAAAAGCTCCTTATGAGGAACATGAAAGCCCTCGTGGAAAATCCCGAACGGTTTGAAAAACTGGAGAATAAGTTTGCCGATGCGCTGGGCATAAAATAGCCGCGAGCTTCCGTCCAGGAAACTCCGGCGTGGAGGACCGCCCGAGGCAACGAGATCCTTTTTAGCGAAATGGATTTTATATTGCGGAGAGAACCGGAACTCACTCAGCGCTACGGAAGGATCATCGGCCTGAGAAGATAGGAAGCAGAGTCCATGCGAGCGGGGGTCATGCGGGCTTTGACATGGCGAGCGCCGGAGATCCGGTTGCGGAATCCGGGTCTTTGGGCGATCGGGTCGATGTCTTTAGTGGCTTCCTTTTTCATCATCCTTCCTGTCCTCACCATTATTCTCTCCAGTTTTCGCGTCGGCCTTCCCGGGGAGTTCTCTCCTCTAACCCTCGCAAATTATCGCGAAGCGTTTTTCGATCCTTTCACCTGGCAGGTGCTGGTGAACACACTCTTCTTCGCCTTAGGCACCGTTGTTGTCATTCTCTTCTTCGCGGTTCCGTCCGCCTGGCTCATTCAAAGAACCGATATCCCGCTTAAAAAGCTTTGGCTCACCCTGCTGGCGCTCGGAATCGTCATCCCGACTTTTCTCAAGGCGATCGCCTGGATCCTGCTTTTGAGCCCGCAAATCGGCATCGTCAACAGGCTGTTGATAGACGCCTTTGGCCTCAGTGGTCCGCCTTTCAACATTTACAACATATGGGGCATGTCCTTCGTCCAGGGCGTCATTCTGACTCCTCCCGCCTTCTTTATGATTGCCGCGGCTTACAAATCGATGGATCCAAGCTTGGAGGAGGCTTCCTATGCGAGCGGTGCGAGCGGCCTTGTGACCTTCATTCGTATTAATTTCCCGCTTAGTCTACCCGCGATCATTGCCGCTACACTCTATCTGTTTATCACTGCCATCGAGGTTTTTGAGGTTCCGGGCCTCATCGGTGCACCGGCGCGCATCTTTGTCTTCAGCACTCTCATTTACTATGCCACCCATCCTGAGGTGGGACTTCCCAAGTACGGTCTGGCCGGCGGCTATGGCATGATCGTTCTGGTCTTGGCTTTACTTGGCAGCTACTTTTATTATCGCGTCATCCGCCAGAGTCACAAGTATGAGGTGGTCACAGGAAAGGGGTACCGGCCAAAACTGGTCGAGCTTGGGCGATTGCGAGGCTTGGCGATTCTTTTCCTTCTTATTTATTTCACTCTCGAAATCTTTCTCCCTTTCCTTACCCTGGTCTGGGCTTCATTGGTGCCCTATATCCAGGTTCCATCCGCGGAGGCGTTTACTAAGGTCACTCTGGCCAACTATCTCAAGGTTCCCGACTATGCTGGCCTCAGGCCTTTTTTAAACACCGCGCTCCTCATGCTGATTGCTCCGACCATCAGCATGGTCTTTAGCCTGATTCTCTCTTGGGTTGTGATTCGCTCTAAGGTCAAGGGACGCTACGTGCTGGACGGAGTCGCCTTTCTTCCTCACGCAGTGCCCAGCATTCTGTTCGCCGTGGCGCTCTCGTACTTAGCTCTCGCCTACCGGGAGTTTTTCCCCGTTTACGGTACGTTAACCATCATCGTTTTGGCCAACTCCATCAAATACATCAGCTTCGGTACCCGTACGGTCAACGGAGCGCTGATCCAGATCCACCACGACCTGGAAGAGGCTGCTGAGGTTTCGGGCGCCTCCAAGGTAAAGGTTTTGTCTTCGATTATCACTCCTCTGCTTGGTTCGGCCCTGCTCAACGGTTGGCTGTGGATCTCCCTTCTTGCGTTCCGGGAAGTGACGATGGCTTTGACGCTGAGCTCGCCGAAAAATGTGATGCTCTCCACGTTGGTGTGGAACCTGTGGAGTGCTGGTTACGTGCCCGAAGCGGCGGCCTTGGGGGTTATGATGGTATTTGTATTGGGTGGCTTTTTGGTGCTGGCACGAAAATTGGGCGAGAAAGTAATTGGAGGCTTATGATTATGACGGATTACAAAAAAGCTTCGCTGCGAATTTTGGCAGGGTCGATCTTTTTCGCTCTCTTGCCCTCCTCGGCCTATCCGCAAAGCCCCGAGGAGATTTATGCCGCGCTGGCGAAGTTGCCTCCCCAAGAGCGCCAACAGAGACTCATCGCAGGGGCGAAGCGGGAGGGAGTCGTGGTGGTGTACGATACCAGCGCGCGGCAAGAGCTTCGCGAATTCGAGACGGCGCTCAGGACGAAATACCCTTTTCTCAAGGTCGAAGCCGTGACCGCCAGCCGGGGCAAGCTCCTGGAGCGCGTCTTGACCGAAAGCCGCGTCGGCCGGCATCTCGCCGATATCATCGGGATCGGCTCCACGGAAGACGCAGTCCTGATTCAGAACGGGATTCTCGCCCGTTATTCGTCGCCCGAGTTTCAATATCTTCACTCCGGCCTGGCGGGCCGGGACGGCTACTGGGTCGCCACCCGGCTCAGGACTTATCACATCGCCTACAACACCAAGATCGTGCGCAAAGAGCAGGCGCCGAAGCGCTGGGAAGATCTGCTCGACCCCCGGTGGAAGGGAAAACTTGGAATGGCCGATGACGCTTACTTTTGGTTCGGAGCGCTCGAGAATTTCTGGGGGAAAGAAAAGGCCCACGATTTTTTCCGTCGGCTCGCCGAGCAGCAGTTGCTGATCCGCAAGGGCCATAGCCTTTTGGCGGAGCTCCTCGCCGGGGGTGAGTTCCCGGTGGTGGTGGGAATGTATGGCCACCGCGTCGCTCTTGTGAAGAAAAGAGGAGCGCCCGTGGAGATGGTCAATCCGGACCCGGTTGTCGGCATCGTCGGGACCGTCGGCGTTGCCAAGCGCGCCCCTCATCCCCACGCGGCGGCGCTGACGGTGGATTTCACCATCTCCGAGGAAGGACAGAAGCTGAATGTGGAGCAGATGCGTGGAGCGAGCCGCAAGGGCGTCCCCCACCCCTACCTGGAGCGCATCGAGGCCCTCCGCATCCAGTACGACACGCCGGATCTTTACCCGCCGGGGCGTTACGAGCAGATCGCTCAGGACTACCGCCGGATCTTTATCGAAAGGCGTTGAGCGGCTTGGACGTATCGAGCGGGACAAAACAGAGACGGTTCTGGGACTGGAAATGGCTGATCCTCGGCCTGGTAACTCTTATCCTCCTCTATCAGGTTCTTGTCCCGCTCTTCTTCCTCGTATTCGGGAGCTTTAAGACCGTTCCTCCGGGTCACCCCGACTATCTCAGTCTCAAGTTGAGCCTGGCCAACTATGCCCGCGCTTATGGGAGCGCGGGCTTCTGGCAGGCCACGCAGAACTCCTTCATTTTTGCCGCCTGCGTAAGCACCCTGGCCTTCATTGTGGGCTCTTTTCTCGCCTGGATCACCGAGCGGTCCAACACACCGCTCAGAAAGCTGATTTTTCTCCTTGCAGTGGTCCGGGTCATCATGCCGGGAATCCTCATTACGATCTCTTGGGTGCTGCTTTTGAGTCCTGAGATCGGCATCCTCAACCAGATCTTCCAACGGCTCTTCGATTTGGCGAGCCCACCGTTCAATATTTACAGCCTGGCTGGGATGATTTGGGTCGAGACGGTTGAAGTTATTCCCCTGGCATTTCTCCTCATGGCCGGAACTTTCCGCTCTATGGACCCCAATCTGGAAGAAGCCTCTCTTACCTGCCGCACGGGGGTTTTCGCCACCTTTCGCCGCGTCACGTTGCCTCTGGCTTTGCCTTCGATCCTTTCAGTCTACATTCTCCTGTTTCTCCGCGTGATCGACGCCTTTGAGGTGCCTGCGATCATCGGAATGCCGGCGGGGATCCACGTCTATTCCACCAAGATCTATCTTACGGCGACCTCGGCCCCTGCGGACCACGGCCTGGCGGGCGCTTATGCGATGACCCTCCTTCTTCTCTCCGCTTTCCTGGTCTCTCTTTATATCAGGCTCACCGGTGAGGGGGCCAGGTTTGTCACGATCACCGGCAAGGCCTACCGCCCTCGAGCCTTCGACCTGGGATCCTGGAAATACGCGACCTGCGTCTCGTCGCTGCTCCTCGTCTTCGGCACTTTCGGTTTGGCCTTTTTCGTCATCGTCTGGTCGTCCCTTTTGCCCTTTTATCAGAGCCCTTCCTGGGAAAGCTTTGCTTTGGTCGGCCTGCGGAATTACCACGAGTTGTGGAACTACCCGTTTGCTCTGAATGCGCTCAAGAACAGCGCGATCCTCGGCTTGGGGAGCGCGACGGTCGTGATGCTGCTGGCGGCGCTGGTCTCCTACATCGTTGTCAAAACCCGACTTCGTGGAAGAGCGCTCCTGGACATACTCGCGTTTTCTCCCATTGCCATTCCGGGGATGACGTTGGCCCTTGCGGTCATGTGGGTCTATCTCGTTATCCCCATCCCGGTTTACGGCACCCTATGGATCATCTTCCTCGCCTACGTCACAAAATATATGGATGTCTCCACCAGGATCATGTCAGCCTCCTTTAAGCAGCTCTCCAACGAACTGGAGGAGGCCTCGCTGGTTTGCCGCGCAAGCTGGCGCAGGACCTTTTTTGTCGTCCTGCTGCCGCTTCTCAAGCCGGGCTTTATGGCGGGTTGGATCTGGATCATCATCCACGCGTTCCGTGAGCTCTCCATCGCCATGATGCTCTACTATTCCGGCACCGAGCCCATTTCGGTGGCGATCTTCGATCTCTGGGAGGGAGGGTCCTACGGCGTGCTGGCCGCCTTGGGCGTCGTGGTTTTCGCGATCATGTCGTTTCTGGTCACGATCTCGAAAAAAATCAGCGAGCGGTTCGGGGTGAGGGAGGCGTAGCTTATGTCCGTTGAGATCCGCAACCTAACCAAAGTATTCGGCGTCGGGGAGAAAGGAGTCTTTGCCGTGCGCGGGGTGAGCCTCACGGTGGAAAAGGGGGCCTTTCTCACTCTTTTGGGTCCGAGCGGCTGCGGCAAGACCACCACGCTTCGCTGTCTTGCCGGTCTGGAGCGTCCCGATGAGGGCGAGATCATTCTCTCCGGTCAGGTCGTAGTCTCTACGAGCAGAGGAATCTACATGCCCGTGAACCAGAGACCGATCGGCATGGTGTTTCAATCGTATGCCATCTGGCCCCATATGACGGTATTCCGAAATGTCGCCTATCCCCTTCAGAGCATGGGCATCGCTAAGGGCGAGATCCGCCGCAGGGTTGAGCACTGCCTTGAGCTGGTTGGGTTAGGTCGCCTGGAGCAACGCCTTGCCCCGAATTTGAGCGGCGGAGAGCAGCAGCGCGTCGCTCTGGCGCGCGCCCTGGTCATGGAACCTGAGGTCCTTCTGCTCGACGAGCCGCTCTCCAACCTCGATGCCAAGCTGCGCGAAGGGATGCGGGTGGAGATCCGCCGGCTCCAACGTCAGTTAGGGATCACCACGGTTTATGTGACTCACGATCAAGTGGAGGCGCTCAGTATGTCCGACATGGTCGGCGTCATGCACAATGGAAGGCTCGTGGAGCTGGACACGCCGCGAGGGGTTTATGAGCGCCCGCGCACGAGATTCGGGGCTGAATTTATCGGCACGGCCAACCTGGTTCGCGGCCGCCGGAGCGGGCTAAGCGAGGGAGGATGGAAAGCGGCGGAGACGGAGCTGGGAACCCTGTGCTATGCCTCACCCGGCTGCTCCGAGCCGGCCGGCGAGGAGGTAGATTTCCTCATTCGTCCCGAGGATATCTGCGTCAGCCCGCACTCTGCGGCCGGGCCTGAATCGAACATGCCCAATCGATGGCGCGGGGAAGTGACGCAAGCGATCTTTCTCGGCCCCGATCTCGACTGCGAGGTGAGCGTGAGCGGGGTTCGACTGCGCGCGCGCCTGACCCGCTCGCACGAGCTTAAGGCCGGCGATCAGGTTGACGTCTGTATCGATCCGCAAAACATCAAGCCCTTGATGCGTTATTGACGCGTTATTGATGAGTTACTAGGAGCGGCGAAAACAAGAAGAGGAGGCGCATGAAATGGTTGCGATCGGCTTTGCGTTGCCCGTAGGTTCGGGAATTCCAGCCGCCGTGCGCTGGGAATTTGCCGAAGAAATAGAAAGGCTCGGTTACGAGTCTTTCTGGTACCCGCATTACGTCTCCCGGGATATCCACGGCTTTGACGCTCTGGACGTCCTGTGCGCCGTGGCGGTCCGCACCAGGCGCATCCTGCTCGGCACCTGCGTGCTCCAGGCGCCTCTGTATCATCCGATCGATCTTGCCCGCCGGGTGGTCACGCTCGACCACATTTCGAATGGCCGCTACCTCTTCGGCATCGGCATCGGTTGGATTCCGCGGGAATTTGAAAACCTCGGGTTGCCTTTCAAAGAACGCTCCGGCCGCACCACCGAGTCGCTTGAGCTGATGACGCGGCTGTGGACCGAGGAGGAGGTAACATACGAGGGAAAATACTATCAGGTCAAAGAGGTCGTTCTGCTCCCCAAGCCCATCACTAAGCCCTACCCAAAAATCTTTATCGGCGGCGGATACCACACCACGCAGCGCGGCTCGCCCGACGCCCCGCGCAAGCCGGGCTTCGCTCCGCTGGCGATCAAAAGGATCGGCCGCTTCGGCGACGGCTGGATCCCGGCGGGAGAAATCGCCGGAAGGCCGGCGGCGTTGAGAGAAGGAATAGACAAGATCAAAGCGGCCGGCAAAGCCGTCGGGCGCGATATTGACGAGGCGAGCTTCGAGCTCAGCGTGGTGAACTATTCCGGGATCAATATCGACGATGACTGGGCTCAAGCCGAAAAAGAGGCGCAGAAGTTTTACGCCAGCCGGGAGCGCAGGGGATTTTACCAGGTGCAGGGCAATCCGAGCTTCGATTCCCTGCGCGAGGGCGGCAGCTTCGGCCCGCCGGAGCGGGTCGGCGCCAGGGTGCGCCAGTGGACGGCGGGGAGCGACGTGGTGCGGATCAAGCGGATCGTCATCATGTTCGCTTCGCTCGATCCCCTGGAGCAACTAAGGCGCTTTCACGAAAAAGTCCGGCCGGTACTGGAGACTATTTGAACGTCGTGTTCGGTTCGATTCATTTCTGCGCGAGGTGAGCTTATGTCTGCCGCGGAATTTCCTGAATTGTCGCTAACAGAGCGCGATGGCCGCTGGGCGCGCGTGCGCGCCTTCATGAGAGAAAGAGGTCTCGACGCTCTGATCGCGTTCGGGCTGAAGGGCCGGGAACAGGTCGACCACTATCTCACCAACGACCGCACCGGCGGGATCGTGGTTTTTCCGTTGGACGGCGCGTTGGTCCATCTAACGTGGACCAACTTCGACATCGCCGCCCATTCGGAGAGCGCGCTAAGAGGGGAGCCTTCCTGGGTGGAGGACGTAAGAGTGGGAGCGAGCGGCGCCGGTGTCGTGAAGGTCTTGCGTGAAAAGGGACTGGACAAAGGCTGCGTCGGCGTGTTGGGCCTCGACGCGGAACTCCCCGGCGAGTCTGAAGGTTGGGTGCCGTACAAAACCTGGACTCGTATCCTTGAACAGTTGCCCGGAGCAAAATGGATCGAGGCTTCAGCGGACTTCTTCAGGCTTATGTTGGTCAAAAGCAAGGAAGAGCTCAAGCTTTTGCGCAAAGCTGCGGCGATCGGGGAGTTTGCCTGTGAAACGATGCTGGAGACAGCTCGGCCCGGCGTGAGCGAGAGCGAAGTGTACGCTGCGGTGATGGCCACGCTCTACCGCTGCGGCGCGCGTGGCAGCGTCTCTCCCTATATCACGCCGTTAATCCTTCAGTCGGGCGCCGACAACCCCGGCTGGGGGGCGCCGATGTGGCTCATGCGCGGGCAGCGGCCGAGAACCCTTCAAGCAGGCGATCTGATCCAAGCGGAGATCTTTTCCGCCTACGGCAGCCTCGAGAGCCAACAGCAGATGTCCGTGGCGCTGAAGCCTCTCCACCCGATCAATAAGGAATGCGCTCAGGTGGCTCGCGCTGCTTACGAGGTCGGCTTGAGGACGCTCAAGCCCGGCATGACTTTCGGCCGGGTCGCGGAGGCGATGGAAGCGCCGCTCGCAGATGCCGACTGCTGGCATCTCACCCCTCTGATTCACAGTCTCAACCCGCTTGCGGTCGTGAGCGCGACCGGCGTGCGGATGCGGGAGAAGATGTCCGGCAGTGAAAAATACGTGGGAATTCAGTCTCGGCCGGCTAAAGAAGGAGAGCTCGTCATCCAACCGGGAATGGTTTTTGCGTTCGAGCCCAACGCCTGCAAGGGAAGACGCCGCGTGAACATCGGCGGAACCGTGATCGTGACTGAAAACGGAGTAGAGGAACTCAACAAACTCGCGGCGGAGATGCGGGTGAAATAATCGCATCGCCGTTTCTTAAACGTGATAAAAACCTCACCGATATTCCGACCGGTAAGAAGAGGGATCCGGCAAAGTAGTCGCAAATAAGAAAGTCCGGTGCGTGGCATGAGAATTGCGGCTTAACATCGGCAAATTACACGCAAGGAGTTCCTAATGGATCAGGAATCGGCTCGATTGTCCCTGGACTTGGAGGCTCTGCTCCCGTTTGCCCGCCATCTCGTCAAGGGTCCGTCCGTGCGCCGCAGCTTGCCGGCCGGCTACGGCATCCGTGCGGGTGAGAAGGTTTTAGTTGCGGTTGACAGTTGGCAGGATCCTCTTCTCGTGCAGGCCATCGTCCAGGCGATACGGGAGGAGGGGGCCACCGCGGATCTTGTGACGATGGACATGGGCCCGGATCGTGAACTAGACGAGCACGATGAAATCCGGACATTCATGGGCAACACGCCCTGGGGTAAAGAGCCTATGGAGCCGCCGACCTGGCGCACGGACATCGAGGCTTTCACCGAGAAGATGGGATACCACCTCCTGATCCGCGGCCTCGGCGGTCCTACCCCAAAGACGAACTTTCGGTACGAAGGAATTCCTTGGATCAGTCGGGAGATTTTTGCCAGTCAAGCGGTGACCTTCCCTTATGACCTTTGGGGTTTGCTGCAAAAGAAGAGTTGGGACACTATTTGGAAAAACGCCCGAGGGGGTAGAGTGCGGGTCACCGACCCCGAGGGAACGGACTACAGTTTCACCTTTTTAGAAGAGCATTTCGACAAACCGAGATACGGCTTTACCTCGGAGCCTTTTTGGGGTCACCTCCACGGCCATCCTCTTCCGCCCTATTCCGGTGGCGAGGATGCCGCGGGCGTGGTGGCGGGAACTTTGAACCATTGGGGCCGTCCTTTTTCCCATATCAAAGTCCATGTTGAAAAAGGCCAGGTGCAGCGGGTAGAGGGAGGCGGAAAATACGGCGAGGCCTGGCGGCAGTTGCTGGAGGCGACGAAAAATATCACCTACCCCGATTACCCTCGCTCCGGACTTTTCTGGCTGTGGGAGACGGCGATAGGGACCAATCCAAAGTTTTTCCGGCCGTACAACGTTCTCAATCGCTCTAGAGGGACGGTTTATGAGCGGCTTCGCTCCGGTATTATCCACGTGGGCTTTGGCACCAGAATCCTCAGTCCCTCGGAAGATTGGGCGAGAGAGAAGGGAGTCTCCTTCGGCCACATTCACGTCCACCTGAATTTTGCCACTTATGAGCTGACGACCAAGAGCGGACAAAAGTTCAAGATCATCGACCGTGGCCATTTGACCTCTCTCGACGATCCGGAGGTGATCGCTCTGGCGAAAAAATTCGGCGATCCGAAGGAGCTTCTCAAAGAAGCCTGGATTCCCCAGGTCCCTGGGATCAGTTCGGAGGGCGATTACTGGAAAGATTACGCTCCTAATCCGGCCGCCTGGATCAAGGCGCACGAGGCGCGTTGAGGCGGAAAGAGCAGGAGATGAAAAAGATCGATCCGACTACGCTGGCAGTGCTGCGCGACGCCTTTGTCAGCATCGCGCAGGACATGAGCCAACTCCTGATCCGCACGTGCGGCAACTACATCACCTCCCAACTTCGCGACCATCACACAGGGGTTTACGATCCGAACGGTAGGGTGATCGCATCTGCCTTGACTTTGCCTGCACTGGCGGGCGCCGGCCGCTTTCAGGCTCAACTGGTGGCGAAAAAATTCAAGGGAAATATCTATCCGGGGGACGAGTTCATCATGAATTGTCCCTACACTGCTTACGGAACGCATATTCCCGACTGGACCTTCATTCGCCCGATCTTTTATAAGGGGGAGCTGGTTTTTTTCTCTTTCTCCAAGGCTCACCAGTTGGATTCAAGTGGGGCCTATCCTGGAGGCTACTTTCCCGGGGCCTACGACATCCATGCCGAGGGGCTCATGATTCCGGCCATCAAGTGGTCTGAGAAGGGAAGACCGATCCCGCATGTGCAGGATCTCATCCTGAACAACATCCGTTACAAGGACCGGCAGAAACTGGACATCGATGCGATGTTTGCCTCTTTAAAGCTCTGCGAGGAGCGCTGCATCAGGCTCCTGGAGCGGTACGGCAGGGATACGGTGCGCCGTTCGGTCGATCTGATGATCGAGGTCATGCACCGGGCGGTGAAGGCCGAAATCAAAAAGATGCCTGACGGTATTTACTCGGGCGAGTCAGCGGCCGATGACGACGGGACGCACCCCGATCGCCCGATCTGGGTGCGCTGCAAGGCGAGCATCAAGAAAGATGATCTCTTTTTTGATTTTACCGGCAGCGACCCGCAAACCAATTATGTCTCCAGCCCATGGGCCAACACTCACCCCCGCGTGGCCGCGGCCTTCTTCACGACTTTAGATCCAAGCCTCGCCTTTTATCACAATGAAGGCAGCTACCTTGCCTTTCGCGTCTTCGCGCCCGAAGGCTCCGTCGTCAATTCCAAATACCCCACCACAGTGGGGGCGTGTCCTGTCAATGTCGGGCTGCAGATATTTGAGAGCGTGCTTAAATGTCTAGGCCAGGCCGTCCCCGAGCAGGTGACCTCGGGCTGGGCGAGGCAGCTCGCCTTCGATGAGTTTGGGGTCGACCGCGCCGGCAAGCGATTCTTCACGGCGCAATTCAGCTCTCATGGAGGCTCGGGCGCCATGTGGGGACACGATGGCTGGCCCCATCTCGGCATGTTCTCCTCGCTTGGCGCGCTCAGGAAAGGGAACGTGGAGACAATTGAGAGCCGCTATGCCTGGAGGATCTTGAAATATGACATGCGACGGGACAGCGCGGGGGATGGCCGCTGGCGCGGCGGGCTGGGGGTTCACATAGAGTGGCTCAATGATACAGCCAAGGAGCATGCTTTCACGACCGGCAACGCGGACGGAATCCTCACGGACATCTACGCGATTAAAGGGGGCCGCATTCCCGAGCGCAATCAGCAGTACCTGCTTAAGAAAAAGAGCAACGAGAAAGTCTTCCTTTATACCAAGCGCGGTCCGTTTTTTATGGAAGAGGGGGATGTGCTCGTGCAGATGTCTCAGGGAGGGGCGGGCGTGGGAGATCCGGCTGAGCGGGATCCGGAGAAGGTTAGATGGGATGTGATGAATGAGTATGTTTCGATCGAGAAAGCGCGCAACGTTTACCAAGTAGTCATCGACCCCGAGACATTCGAAATCGATTGCCGGGAAACCCAAAAACTGCGCGGCGGGAAGGTTGGATGTATCGCGTAGCTATCGACGTTGGAGGGACCCATACCGATTCCATTGCGGTTGACAACCGCGGGCAACTCCTCATTGCCAAGGCAGAGACCACTCCTGACGATTTAACCCGGGGAGTGCTGGCCTCGTGCGCGAAGCTGGCCGGCCAAGCGGGCAAGATTCTCCGGGAGCTGTTGGCCGAAACCGAGCTTTTTCTTCACGGCACCACCGTGGGCACGAATGCCGTGATTCAGGGGAAAGGTCCCAAGGTGGGCTGTCTGGTGACCCAGGGCTTCAGAGATATTGTGGAGCTGCGCCGGGGTGCCAGGGATACCCTTTATAACCTCAAGGTGGATTATCCTCCGCTGCTCTCACCGCGCCACCTTCGGGCCGAGGTGCGGGAACGCGTCTCTTACACGGGAGCGGTGCTCGAGGCTGTGGACGAGCAGGGATGCCGCCAGGCCGTGCGCCTTCTCAAGGCGCGCGGGGCCGAATCGATCGCGATCACCTTTCTCTTCTCCTTTCTGAACTCCGCTCATGAGAAGCGCGCGCGGGAGATCGTGCGCGAGGAATGGCCGGAGGCGCCTGTTTCCCTTTCCTCAGAGGTGCTGCCCCGCATCGAGGAATTCGAGCGCTTTAGCACCACTGTATTAGACGCCTTTACCACCCCGTCGGTAGGCGCCTATCTTAAGACTCTAAATGAAAAGCTCCACGCTCAAGGGTTCAGAGGACGGCTGCTGATCGGTCAAGCCAATGGCAGCGTGGCTACTCCCGAGGTCGTGCTTACGAGGCCCGTCTGGACTCTCTCGTCCGGTCCGGCCGCCGCTGCCCCTGCGGGCCTTTATTTCGGAAAACTGTTCCGGTCGAAGAATATCATCTCGGTGGACATGGGGGGCACGAGCTTCGATGTTCTGTTGATCGTTGACAACGAAGCCCAGGTGACCACCGAGGAGTGGGTCGGCCCTTACCGCTTGGCCGTTCCTCTGGTCAAGGTGCGGTCGATAGGCGCGGGCGGAGGCAGCGTTGCGTGGGTGGATCCGGCGGGCGTTTTGCGCGTAGGTCCGCAAAGCGCCGGAGCGGCGCCGGGGCCGGCTTGTTATGCCAAAGAGGGACTGGAACCGACCGTTACCGATGCCGATCTGATCCTGGGTTATCTCAATCCCGCCAACTTTCTCGGCGGAGAGCGGCGTCTGGATTCACAACTCGCGGAAAAGGCTCTGCGCGACAAGATCGCCGCTCCATTGAAGGTGAGCTTGAAGGAGGCGGCCAGCGGGGTCATTGCAGTCCTGGTGCACCAGTCGGCGGAGGCCATTCGCCGGGAGTGCATGGAGCGTGGAGCTGACCCGAGGGATTTCACCCTCATAGCTGGGGGCGGGGCCGGCCCTACGCACGCGGCGTTTGTCGCCGAGGAGTTGGGCCTCTCTCAGGTCGTGATCCCCAACTTGGCCGGCGCCTACTGCGCTTTCGGTTGGCTGCGCTCGGATATGACTCTCGATTTCGTCCGCTCCAGAGTGATGGCCTCGGCGCAGGCCGATCTCCAGTGGCTCGCTGCTGCTTATCGCGAGATGGAAGAAGAGGCCAAGAGCACTTTGGGCAACGGCCGCGTCTCTTTGCAGCGGCTTGTAGAGGCGCGCTACTACGGGCAGTTTCATGAGACCGAGGTGGAGGTTCCCGCCGGACGGTTGGGGTCTCGAGAGATCAAGGCGGTCACGGAGGCGTTTCACCGCCGCCACGAGCGTCTTTTTCATTTTCGAGTGCCGGATATGGAGCTGGAGTTCATCCATTATCGCGTGCGGGCCTCTCTGCTCATGGATAAACCCGTGCTTCGGCCTCGGAAGGCCAAGAAAGGCGCATTGCGCGAGGCTCAGGCGGGGACGAGGGAATGTTGCTTCGGGAAGCGGTCGGTGAAAACGCCGATCTTTGCCGGTTCTCAGTTGAGCCCCGGCGCAAGGCTCAGAGGTCCGGCGATCATTGAAGAAGGGATTACGACGCTGGTCGTTCCTCCTTCGTTTCATTGTCAGGTAGACCGGCTCGGCAACTATCTTCTTGAGGCTTAAGTCCTGATTATGATCGGTGAGCGTATAAAACGTAGAGAGGATCCCCGCCTGCTGACCGGGAAAGGCCAATATATGGCGGACCTGGTTATCCACGGTATGCTGCACGCGGCGCTGCTCAGAAGCCCCCACGCTCACGCGCGAATTAAACGGATCGACCCGAGCGGCGCGCTCAAAGTTCCCGGCGCCGTCGCCGTCTTCACCGGGGCAGATCTCAAGCAGCATCTGGAGCCGCTGGCCTCCTGGTACAACTTCGCGGGAAAGCAGGCCCCGACTCAGCCTCACGATTATCCCCTGGCGGTTTCCAAGGTGCGCTACATGGGAGAGCCGGTGGCTGTGGTCGTTGCTTCGGACCGCTACGTGGCCGAGGATGCCATGGAGCAGATCGAGGTCGAGTACGAGCCTCTGCCGGTGGTGGTTGACGCCGAGGAAGCTATGAAAGAGAACGCGCCCCTGTTGTTCGAGGAAGCCGGCAGCAATATTTACTGGCAGGGAAGCTTCCAGTACGGCGCGGTCGAGCAGGCCTTCGCCGAGGCCGACCTGGTGGTTAAAGACAAGCTCTACTTCCACCGTTTTAGCTCCACTCCCATGGAAGGATATGCGATACTTGCCAACTACCAATCGGTCGACCACAGCATCACGATCTGGGGCAATTTCCAAAGTCCGGCCATCTTTCGCCTGCGCATCGCCCATTCTTTAGGAATCCCGATGAACCGGGTGCGCCTGATTACGCCGCCGGACATAGGCGGCGGATTCGGCTTGAAGATGCCGTTGCATCCCTGGGCGATCCTGGTCGCCTTTGTCTCCATGAAGGTGATGCGGCCGGTGAAATGGGTCGAGGACCGTCTCGAGCACCAGGCCGCCAGCCACCACGGATCCGAGCAGACTTCCTATGTGGAGTTTGCCGCCAAAAAAGACGGCACGATCCTGGGACTCCGCGCCAAGATCATTCACAACGCGGGGGCCTATGTCCACATGCCTGAGCCTTTGGGGATGGTGGAATGGTCTCATATCCCTCAGGGTTGCTATCGCTTTCGCAACGTCGCCATGGAGTGTTATTCGGTGCTGACCAACAAGTGTCCGGTGGCGCCGAACCGTGGTTATGGCCGTATGCAGCATCAATTTCTCATCGAGAGGATGATGGACCGGGTGGCCCAAGAGCTCAAGATGGACCCGGTCGACCTGCGCCTGAAGAATTTCATCCGCCCGGAAGAGTTTCCCTATGAATCGACCAACGGCGCGCTGTACGACAGCGGCCAGTACGCCGCGTGCGTGCACAAGGCCCAGGAGACTTTGGACTGGGAGCGCTGGAAAAAAGAGCAGGCCAAGGCGCGCGAACAGGGGCGCTACATCGGACTCGGCCTGGTCAGCATCATGGATCCCGGGGTGACCAACATGGCCATGGTGGGGCTGTTCGACAAGAGCCTCAAGATGTCCACCACCGGCGAGGCCGCGTCGCTGACCATCGATCCCAGCGGCACGATCACCGTCCTCACGGGATCCTGGGGGCAAGGTCACGAGACCACCTGCGCGCAAGTCGTGGCGTACGAGTTCGGCATCCCCTTTGAGGATGTCTACGTCGTTCCCGGGATCGACACGGCAACCCACCCCGTGGCCGGGAGTTCCGGAACCTACGCCAGCCGTTTCGCCGCGATGGCGTCGGGCGCGCTCCAGGGCGCCGCGGCCGAGCTCAAAGAAAAAATGATTCGCATCGCCGCCCATCTCTGGAGGACGGATGCGGAGAAGTTGGAATTCTCCGAGGGCAAGGTCAGGGAAAAAGGCGGCGCCGGCAAGTTCATGCCCCTGGCCCAACTTGCAGCCCTGGCAACCTATTCTCCGGCGAAGCTGCCTCCGGGTGTGAAGCCGGGGATGGAATCCACCTTCATTTATAATTACCCCAAGGCTAATGAAATGGACGATTCCGGACGGGCCAATTTTGCCGCCACCTACGCGAACGTGGTCCACGCCGTGGCCCTGGAGGTAAATCCTCACACAGGTCAATACGAGATTCTCAAGTATGTGGTGGTGCACGACGCCGGCACGCTGATCAACCCCTTGATTGCCGACGGGCAAGTCCATGGCGCGGTCGCTCACAGTTTGGGGGCCGCGATGCTGGAAGAGTTTATTTACAACGACGAGGGACAGCTTCTTAATGGAAGCTGGGTCGACTACCTCTGCCCTAAAGCAACCGATATCCCCGACATCGAGGTCGAGCACATCGTCACGCCCTCGCCCTTTACCGCCTATGGGGTCAAAGGGATGGGTGAAGGGAGCGGCCCGGTCCCCGCCCTGTTGGCCCAGGCATTGGAGGATGCTCTGAGCCCGTTAAAACAGTTCCGCATCACCTGGTCGCGCCACACGCCGGAAAAAGTTCTCTCCATGTTGCGGGAGGCGCGCGCCGGGTAAGCGTGGGCGAAAATGAAGCCGGCACCTTTTGACTACTATGCCCCCTCCACGCTGGAGGAGGTTTTGGCTCTCCTGGGACAACACGGCGACGAGGCCAAACTCCTCGCCGGAGGGCAGAGCCTCATGCCGCTCATCAATATGCGCTTGGCCAGGCCGGCGGTGCTGGTGGATATCAACCGTCTCCCTGGTCTGGACTACATCCGGGAAGACGACGGGATGATCGCTATCGGAGCGCTTACGCGCCACGCGAGCGTCGCTTCCTCGAACGTCCTTAAGAAAAGTTGTCCCATGCTGCCCCACGCGGCGCAATTTGTCGGCGATCTTCAGGTTAGGAATCGGGGCACTTTTGGCGGCAGCATCGCGCACGCAGATCCGGCGTCGGAGTTCTGCGCCGTGGTTTATACTCTCGGAGGTGAGATCGTAGCGCGCCATGCCGGCGGCTCACGCGTCATTCCCGTAGAAGAATTCTTTGAGGCGCCCCTGACAACCGCCTTGACGCCCCGGGAAATTGCGACTGAGGTGCGGGTGGCGCGAATCAAGGGAGCCGCCTGGTCCTTTCGCGGCATCGCTCCGCGCTTTGGCGACTTTGTCCTCGCCGGCGTAGGGATCGCCTTGGATTTTGACGGGGAGGGCAGGTGCGGGGCTTGCCGTGTAGGGATGTTCGGTGTCGGTCCCACACCGCTCAGGGCTTACAAAGCGGAGCAAAGCTGTGTCGGAAATCGGCTCGATGAGAAGCTCATTGTGGAGTTGGCCGAGCTGGCGGCGACCGAGGCTGATCCTTCCTCCGATGTTCATGCCTCTGCCGGTTACCGCCGCGAGCTGCTCCGGTGGCTGGTGGGATGGAACCTCCGCAATGCGAGTCGCAAACATCAAGAGGAGATGAAGTGACCAGGCATATCATCACGGTTACGGTTAACGGGACTCTCTATACGCGTGAGATGGATGCGCGCAAGCTGCTCTCCGATTTCATCCGCGAGGATTTGGGTCTTACCGGGACCCATTTGGGATGCGAGCACGGTCAGTGCGGCACGTGCACGATTCTCTTTAACGGAGTGAGCATGAAGTCCTGTCTGCTTCTGGCGACGCAGGCGGACGGGGCGAAGATCATGACGGTCGAGGGGTTGGCCAAGGACGGAGTCCTGCACCCCCTGCAGGAATCTTTCTGGGAGCACCACGGGCTTCAGTGCGGATTCTGCACGCCGGGGATGCTGATGAACGCGCTTTATTTTCTTACCGTCAATCCCAGGCCCACCGATTTAGAAATCCGCCGCGGAATAGCCGGGAACCTTTGCCGCTGCACGGGGTACGTCAACATCGTCAAGGCGATCAAAGCGGCGGCGGAAAAGATGGCGCAGAACAAAGGGGCTTAAGCGCAGGCAAGTTTATCCATTTAGGCAAGTCATGGCTTACAAGGATCTACGCCAATATCTGGAGCGGCTAGAGGTGAAGGGGCTCCTTAAGTGGATCGAAAGGGAGGTGGATCCCGAGTGGGAGATCTCTTGCATGAATCGTTCGGTCCTGCACGGCTTACCCGAGGGAAAACGCTTTGCCCTGGGCTTTCGCCGCGTTAAGGGATTTCCAGGGAAGGCTCTGGTGGTCGGGGCGGTCGGGATCTCTCTCGCGCATGTCGCTGCGGCTATGGAGACGACGTCGGAAGGGGAAGCTCTTTTGCAGAAGATGAGCGCCGGCCTCTCGCATCCCATCGCCCCCAAGATCGTTGCGCGCGGTCCGTGCAAAGAGGTTATTTGTAAGGGAGACGATGTGGATGTCCGCCGCTTTCCCGCGGTGGTGTGGAGTCCGGGGAAGGACGCCGGCCCTTATTTTACGCCCATGTGGTTTACTCGCGATCCGGAAACGGGCCGGCGCAACATCGGCATCTACCGCTCGCAAGTCAAGGGGCGGCACAAGTTGGCCATCTGGACTCCACAGGATGCGCAGCGCAATATCTCCCGCTGGTTTGCTCAGGGCAAACCCTGCCCCGCGGCTCTTGTCATCGGGGCGGATCCGGCCTTCTATCTGGCTGCGGGCTCCAAGATGCCCTATGGATTTGACGAGAGCGAGGCGGCAGGGGGACTGCGCGGCGAAGCCGTGGAGCTGATTTCATGTGAGACCGTGCCGCTGGAGGTTCCCGCGACCGCCGAGATCGTCATTGAAGGCGAGTTCCACCCTGGAGATCTGGAGCCGGAGGGACCCTTTGGTGAATTCACCGGTTATATGGCGGCGTCCTCTGTGCCAATGCCGGTTCTCACCGTTACCTGCATCACCCATCGGCGCGATCCCATCGCCCTCGGACTTAGCGCCCAGTTTCCTTTGAGTGAAAGCTCTATCCTGCGCCAGGCCACGCGCGAGGCTTCGGTTTTCAAGCACATGCGCCATGAGTTGATGTTTGATTGGGTGCGTGATTTTCATTTTCCCGTCTCCGGCGGGACCTGGGGATGGAGCTGGATCAAGATCCGCAAAATAGGCGGGCCACAGGTGGAGCGGGCGGTGGCGGCTTTGATCGCCTATATGGGAACCGGGGCGGGAAAGTGGATCGTGGTTTGCGATGATGACGTGGATATCCGCGATCCTTTCGCGCGCGAATGGGTGCTCTCCTATCGCGTCCGGCCGGAGCATGACATCAGAGTCGTAGATGGGGTCGATGCCATGCCTTTGGATCCCTCAGCCGGATCGCCGGAGGAGACGGCCAAGAGGGGCCGGGGCGGACTCAGCGGCCGTGTCGTCATCGACGCGACCTATAAGTGGCGCTATCCGGAGATCTCCCTGCCGCCGCGGGAGATGCTTCAGCAGGTCCGTCAGCGATGGCAGGAGGATGGCCTGCCGCCGCTGGGAGAATTATGGTTTCCCTGCGAGTGGCGCTAGGGAGTCGAAATTTATCGTAAGGGGCGAAGCGAAAAATGGCCTTTAAAGATTTGCGCGAATTTATTGCCGAGTTAGAGAAGCGCAGTCTCCTCAGCCGGGTAAAGAAAGAGGTGGACTGGAATCTGGAAGTCGGCGCTATCATGAAGCGCGTCTTCGACGCCGGCGGTCCGGCCGTTGTCTTTGAACGGGTCAAGGACAGCGACGTTCCCCTCCTCTCCGGCGCCATGGGGACTTATGAGCGGTACGCGATCGGCATCGATTGCGCCAACGACATCCGCTCTATCCTGGCGAAAATACTAGACGCTGTTGGAAAACCGACGGTGCCGGTCGCCGCCGCTCGCGGCGCCTGCCAGGAGAACGTCCTGCGGGGGAAAGAGATCGATCTCTATCGCTTTCCCACGCCCCACTGGCATCCCCTGGACGGCGGCCGCTTCATCGGGACTTTGGGTGTCGTAATCACAAGGGACCCGGAAACTGGAAAGCGCAACATGGGAATCTACCGGGAGCAGATATTGGATCGGGACAAGACCGGCCTCCTTGCCGCCCAGCACGTTGGGATTACGCTTCAGAAATACCGGGCCATGAAGCGGCCCATGCCGATCGCCACCTGCATCGGCGTGGACCCTGCTATTCTGGCGGCAAGTTGTCTACAGCTCCCGCTGGGTGAAGACGAGTTGGGCATCGCCGGCGCCCTTCGAGGCGAGCCGGTGGAGTTGGTCCAGTGCAAGACCGTCGATCTCCAGGTGCCGGCGTCGGCCGAGATCGTCCTTGAGGGAAGCATCCCGCCTGACGATGCGCAGTGGATGGAGGAGGGACCCTTCGGAGAATTCACCGGCTACTACGGCGGCGATCGAATGAAACGCCCGACCATCTACCTCAGTGCCGTGACCCATCGCGATCGTCCCATCTATCAGGGAACCTTTGAAGACGCCCCTCCGAACGAGAGCGCGGTGCTGCGCACCATCGGTCACACCGCCGGCCTTTGGGAGAAGTTAAAAAAGACCGGCGTGCCCGGGATCAAGGATGTTTTTCTGCGTGGCTGCGCCTCCTTTATCGCCGTTATCTCTCTTGAGCGGCAGTATTACGGCGGCCATGCAAGACAGGTGATCGATGCGGTTTGGGCGGTGGCTGGCGGCGTCAAGTGGGTGATCGTCGTGGACGGGGACATCGACGTCTTCGATTGGGAGCAGGTGGAGTGGGCCTTGTCGACCCGCGTGCAGCCTCACCGGGACATCGTCATCAGCGACGAACGGGAGCGTGGGCTTCATTTGGATCCCTCCATCCCGCCGGAGGTTCGCCCATATCCGATCAATCAGAGCTCCCGCATCGGCATCGATGCCACGACGCAGTTCAAGGGCTTCGCGTGGCCTGACCCGGTCCAATCGACGGCGGAGACAATGGCCGCGGTCAAGGCGCGGTGGAAGGAATATGGAATTTCTTAGGACCGAACAACCAATCGCGCTGGTAGTTTAACAGGGGAAGATAGCTATGGCTTATGCCGACCTGAGAGAATATCTCGCCGCTTTGGAAAAACGGGGAAAGTTTCACCATGTAAAGGCCGAGGTCGATAAAGATTGGGAGATAGCCGCAGTCTGCCGGCGGGTCTTTCAAAAAATTCCATCGGCGAAGCGCCCCGTAATGCTCTTCGATCGGGTGAAGGGGTTTAGTATTCCAATTCTGGTGGGATCGCTGGGGGCTTCTCCTGAAGTTTACTCGATAGCCCTTCAGTGTCCGGTTGAGGAGATCGGGAAGCGGTGGGAGGAGGCCCAACTCCACCCCATCAAACCTGTTCGGGTCTCAAACGGCCCGTGCAAGGAGAAAATCCTTAAAGGCGAAGAAGCCGACCTGACGATTTTTCCTCATCCCATCTGGACCGTTGAGCACGATCCGGGTCCGTATATCACCGCCCCGTGCATCGTCAGCAAAGACCCGGATACCGGGATCACCAACGTGGGCACTTATCGGTTGCAGGTTAAGGAGAAAAGGAAGCTCGGCCTCTGGGCTGCTGAAGCGCAGCATCTCTCCGCGCATCGGCGCAAGCATGAAGCTAAGAAGCAGTCGATGCCGGTGGCGGTGGTGTTGGGGGCGGAGCCGACGATCGAGATGGTTTCGGTGACCAAGTTCAGCCCTACCATCGGCGAGTTCGACATCGCCGGAGGGCTCAGGAGAGAAGCCGTGCCTTTGGTGCCCTGTGAGACAGTGCCTTTGGAGGTTCCAGCCAGTGCCGAGATCGTCATCGAGGGAGAGATCCCGTATGGCGTGCGCGAGCCCGAAGGGCCTTTTGGCGAGTACACCGGCTACATGGGCGCCGGCGGTGACCTGCCCATTATCCAGGTGACCTGCATCACCCACCGCAATCGCCCTATTTACCGCGCTTTCTTCAGTCAGATGCCGCCATCGGAGTCGAGCTGCATCCGGCGCACCGGATGGGAACAATCCATGCTCAAGCACTTGAAGGGCGATTTGGGCCTTCCGGTTTGCGATCTCCACCTGCCCGAGAGCAGCGGGGCAGCCGGATGGATGATTGTCTCGATAAAAAAAGCTCTTCCCTGGCAGGTCAAAGAGGTGGTCCACGCGGCCATGGGATTCGCTTCGCCCTTCGGCAAGTTCATCGTGGTGGTGGATGACGATGTGGATGTGCGCGATCACGCCCAGGTGGAATGGGCCATGAGCTTTCACGTTCAGCCGGAAAAGGATATCGACATCGTGCGCGGCGTGAAGGCGATCGGTCTGGATCCATCGCAGGCCCCGCCCGACGTGCCGCAGGGACATCCCTCACGCTTGACAAGCTCTAAGGCGATTATCGATGCGACCCGCAAGCATGCGTTTCCCCCCTTGGCCCTTCCTCCCGATGGACACTTACGCACGGTGGATGCGCAATGGGAGAAGTATGGATTGCCGCCGCAGGAGGTTTAAAACGTTCGAGCCGTTCAACAGGAGGAATTCATGTCGGTAAATCAGCGCGCCTCCATGACCATCGGCGTTGCCTATCGCCCGTCGCTCCGGGGGCTGATCGACGGCACGGTGAAACCCGAGGGCATCGATCTCACTTGCGTCACCGACTTTCCCGAACCCTCGACCATCGTCCGGCATGATCGCATCCTCGAAGGCAAGCTCGACGGTGGAGAGCTTTCCATGTCATTCTACATCGAAGCTAAAACACGAGGAGCGCCGCTCATCGGCATTCCCGTCTATCCCAATCGCTCTTTCCGCCATCGAAGCATCTACTGCCGGGACAGCGCAGGCATTAAGAAGCCTTCGGATCTGAAGGGGAAGAGGGTGGGGCTTCACGTCTATGCGGCCTCCACGATGATATGGGTCCGGGGTATCCTGCGCGACGAGTTCGGCATTCATCCTCAGGATATTCAGTGGCACACGTTGAGCACCCAGGGCGCCGAGGGCGCGATTCAAGCCGGTGTTTCGATCACGCTCATCCCGTCGCCGGGTGCCGCCGATTTCAACGAATACATCGCCCAAATGGTCCTGCGCGGCGAGTTGGACGCGGCCGTAGGTCCGGTCAACATTACGCGGCCGGGCATCTCCCGCCTCTTTTCAAACTTCGCCGAGGTCGAGACCGAGTACTACCGCAGGACCAGCATCTATCCCATCATTCACACGGCAGTTGTCAACGAGCGCATCGCCCGCGATAATCCCTGGGTGCCGCGAAATCTTCTCGAAGCCTTGCGAAAGGCGGCAGCCCTGACGCCGCAGTATGCGGCCTTAGGAAAGCTGCCCCAGGGCGACAAAGAGATATGGGAACAGGACAGACCTATCCTGGGAGGAGACGATCCCTACGCCTGGGTGATGGGGGCAAAAGAGCGGCGGGCGATCGAGGCTTTCCTGGATTACCTTGTTCTCGACGGCGTGATTCAAACAAAGCCCAGCGTGGACTCCCTCTTTCCGATCACTTAGTCCCGGCAGGATTGTACGATGACCAGCCACGTTGGAAGGGCAGCTTAGTTTTATGGCCCTGATCCTGAATGACGCAGACGTAAAGGCATTGAATCCGCCGATGGACGGAGCGATCAAGGTCATCGAGAGATGTTTTCAACTCCAGGCATCGGGAGAGGTCACCAACCATCCGCGCGTGCACCTGCCGTATCCACCCAGCGGCCATTCTGAGCGGCGCGCGGGTTTTGGCGAGCGCACACTGCGCGTATTGCCGGCGATTGTGCCGGCCTTCGACGCCGCGGGTTTTCGCACCTATGCCATCGGGCCGAGAAAAAGCGGCGAAGCCAGCGCCTTGCTCGTTCTTTTTAGTTTTGAAGACATGACGCTTAAAGCCATCATCAACGACACCTGGCTCCATTACATCCGCACCGGTGCGCCGGCCGGGGTGGCGGCGAAGTACCTGTCCCGCTCCAGCATCGACACCCTGGGGGTCATCGGCACGGGACGGATCGCGCGCCGGGCGGCGGAGGCGGTAGCCTGCGTGCGTAAATTTCGGCGCATCAAAGTTTACAGCCCGAGCCCGGAGCATCGTCTGAGCTATGCCAGGGATATCGGAGAACTCCTTCGTGTCGAGGTGGAGTCGGAGGAAAGTCCCAGGACAGTTGTGGAGAGCGCGGATATTCTCATCACGGCGACCAACGCGCATCGTCCGGTTTACGACGGCGACTGGCTTGAACCCGGCGTGCTCGTGATCTCGCTGGCGCCGGGCGAAGTGGATGTGAAGACCTTGGAACGGGGGCGTTTTTTCTCGACCTGGAAAGAGCAGGCGCTCCACGATCGACCCTCCCGGGAACCCTTCAAAACTTTGGAGGCCCAGGGCCGGCTTGTCGAGTTTGAAGAGAAATGCCAGGAGTTCCACGACGTGGTTAGCGGCACTCTGCCGGGTCGGACAAACGATGAGGAGATTATCACCTGCCTGGTGCCGGCTTCTTCCGTCTGGGATCCGGCTATGGCCTCGTGGGTTTACGGACTTGCGCGAGCGAAAGGCATCGGCACGGAGATGTCGATATAAAATCCTGAAATTCAATCTGGTGCGCCCGCCGAGAATCGAACTCTAACCCGTTGAGATTCCGAAACTTCGACCTTTCAAGTGTGGAAGTTGACCTGCGCCTCCGCTGGAGGAGCGAAAAGGCAGGAGAGAGTAACCAGCAGTGCCGCAAAGAATTTACTTTTCATAGAACGCCATTTGTGGCTATGGCCTTCTACGGGGTAGCAATACGGCCATCAAAGCAACGCTGACAAAAGAGAGCAGACCGAGAAGCCAGAATATCGTGGAGAGTTCCGCCATTAGTAAGAGCAGGCCGACAACGGAGGTCGAGACGGTCTTCGACACTTCTTGAAGGAGCCGATCGAAGGAGACGATTCCCCCACGCAGCTCCGGCGGCGTATTCTGTGTCAGGAGACTCTTCTGCATGGGCGAGATCACGCCATTGGCAAGACCGTAAAAGAAAAGCGCGGTACCGACGAGCCATACGCCCGGCATGAACGGGACGGCGACTAGGGCGATGCCGCTGACCACAAACGCAAGGAACAGGAGCCGTGCCTTGTCATGGCCGGTGGCCAAACGGCCCGCCTGACTCGATGTCAGCATGGCTCCGGCTGCAAAGAAGGCGTAAAGCAATCCTGCCGTGGCAGTGCTGATCCCGTGGCTGCGCACTAAGAAGAGGGGAAAGTAGGTGAGAAAACCGTAGTCAAGAAAGAAGCGGAGAAAACCGGCAGAGAATGCGACTAACAGACGCGGGTGACGGGTGAGGCGGAGCATGTATCCAAGGTAAGTCCAGGTTCCGCTATTCACACTTCCCTTTGTCTCAGGCATCCACAATAAAACCATCAGCCCAAGGGGAACCACGAGAATATAGAGGACGAACGGCCAGAACCAGGCGATCGCGGCTAATATTCCGCCCAGGGGAGGAAAGACCAAGTAGGCCACTCGGTCGAGGAAGACCTTGAGCCCTTGGCCGCCTACCTCGTTGTCGCCTTCCAGGAGGTCGCCGATGAGGACTACGGTTAGAGGGATGACCGCGCTGAAGCCTATCCCTTGAACGGCCCTGAGTATGAGAACCCAACCGAATGTCGGCGCGAAGGCAATAGCCGCTCCACTGAAGCCAAAAAGGAGAAGGCCCCCTGCGAGTAGGAGCCGCCGCCCGTAGAGGTCAGCAACGATACCAAAAAGAGGCGCGAGGATAATCGCGGGCCCCGTGTATACCGTCATGACCAAGCTCAGGGCCGAGTCGCTTATTCCAAGCGGCTCTATCATTGCCGGAAGCCCCGGCTGGATGAAGTTGACGCCCATCATCAGCGCCATGCTCGAAGCAAAAACCAGCGTAAGGGCTCTGCGCTTCGCTGGTGCCAGCTCGCCTAGACCGAAAAGAACGGCGATGGACGGCGCCTGCATGGCTGCAAATCTAGTGTAGGGCCGTTTTCGAGTCAATGATGTGTCTTTGAGAATCTCGAAGTATTCTAGACGGTCGTGCGCGCCACTCGGCTTTTTCCTTCATAATCGCCGATCCAAACTCCGATACTGGATCGCCTCGGAGACGTGGGCGGGCTGGATGTCTTCGGAGCCTGCGAGGTCGGCGATGGTGCGGGCGACTTTTAAGACGCGGCTGTAGGCGCGGGCGCTTAAGCCCAGTTTATTGATCGCCACTTCCAGCAATTTTTCCGCTTCCTGTTTCACGGCGCAGTAGCGCTTGATGTCCCGCGTTCCCATCTGCGCGTTGGCGTGGAGGCCCTTTTTCTGAAACCGGGCGAGCTGGACCAGGCGGGCGCGGTTAACGCGCTCGCGGATCGCCGACGACGGCTCGCTGGCGTCTTTACTTGCAAGCTCCTGGTAGCGCAGCGCCGGGACTTCAACTTGAATGTCGATTCGATCGAGCAACGGGCCGGAGACGCGCGAGCGATAGCGTTGAATCTGCGGCGGCGTACAGCCGCATTCTTTCTGTGGATCGGTGAAGAAGCCGCAGGGACACTCCCGCGTTGCCTTTTTGCCATCTGACCCTGAAGGTCCCAAAACCTTTACCTCCGAAATATCCCAGGACTCTCAAGACCTTAGGGTGCCATATTAGGAAGCGGAGATTAGAGCCAGGACTCCTCTAAAAAGACGTTGCCAACGCGATAGGGGTTAGAGTCATTTGCTCCAATAAAGGAGAAAAAAGCGGGCGCTTTTCCTACTTTTGAAATCCATAGGCGCTTTCGTTACGCGCCCTATAGGCCTCTCAAAAACCTTTAGAAATCCGTAGATTAGTCATGGTCTAAGGAAGATCGTTCGTACATGGCACGGAGATTGCGCGATGATAGGCAGCAAGCCGTGACAAGATTGGACTTGTGAATCTAGCACTCACAATTTGGTGTGGATTGGCTCGTTAGAGTCCACTTAGAGGAGTCGCCCAATAAACACAGATACTCTCTCGTAGTCGATCACCTTGACAACCTTTGAGCTTGGTGCTTCGAGTCGAGATGAGTCGAATCATCCATGAGATTCGGTCTTTGTGGCCAAACTTAAAATTACATTCGCATGTTGGGATCATCCTCGCCTTCGCCCCATCATCGACGGGTTGATTCAAGCTGAGGGGATCGATCTCAACTGTCTCTCCCTTTCTCCAGTCGAGATCTTTTGGCGCATGCTCAAATATGAGGATTTTGATGCCTCGGAGATATCTTTATCCGCCTACATCATTGACCAATGTTCCGCGAGGCCTCGTTTTATTGCGCTCCCATTCTTTCCCCTGCGCGTGTTCAGACATTCGGCTCTTTTTATAAACAGAAATGCCGGGATCCGAACTCCTGAGGATCTCAAGGGTAAAAAGATCGGCGTCCCAGAGTATCATCTAACAGCAGCGCTCTGGGTAAGGGGTTTCCTCCAACATGATTATGGTGTCTCTCCTGAGGATGTCGAATGGTACCTGGGCGGGCTAGAGGAAACCGGAAGGAAGAAGCGGATCGAAGAGGAACTCCCGAAAAGGATCCGCGTCCATGAAATCCCACCGGATCAAACACTCAGTGATATGCTTGAACGGGGCCTGATTAGCGCGCTTATCAGTCCCCACAGGCCCCTTTGTTTCCTGAAAAACACCGGCAATGTTGGTCTTCTCTTCCCGAATTTCAAAGAAGTTGAAATGGACTATTTTCGCAGAACCGGTATTCTCCCGATCATGCATACGGTTGTGATGAAGCGAGAGATATACGAGAGAGAACCCTGGGTTACGCAGAGTTTGTACAAAGCGTTGGTGAAAGCGTCGTCTTCTGTTGAATCGACCCTGTTTCACAGCGCGTTGAGATATACGCTTCCTTGGGTGCAACAAGATTGGGAGGAAGCTCAAAAGCTTTTTGGCACGGAGATCTTTCCTTCAGGAGCGGCGTCTAACTGGAAGACGCTGGAAGCAGCAGCCCTGTACTCCTACGAGCAAGGCCTGGCGACCCGCAAGCTTAGACCGGCAGAGCTTTTCGCGCCCAACACTTTGGAGCAATGCAAAGACTGACGAGAATGGCTTACAGAAAGGCACGGACACAATGTCTTACTTTTCGATATTCACAGCGGTAACCCTTATTTTGGCGCTTTTTCCTCCGGTTTCGGCAAAAGAGCC
>Ga0156192_1149_pt1 | contig 51484 bp, 53 predicted proteins | sample RifCSPlowO2_12_FD_107845 | JGI IMG/M metagenome (GOLD analysis project Ga0156192, IMG submission 107845) | Deltaproteobacteria bacterium RIFCSPLOWO2_12_FULL_60_19
CATGCTGCTAACCTCCGATCTGTGAAAAACGCGCCTATCATTGCGTCAAGCCTGCCTAAAAGTCAAACTTCGACGGGACCGCCCCATCCGTTCGCTAACTGTCTTCGCAACTCTCTTGCTTTCTTTCAATGGGCCATTTAGTGTCTGGTTTCGGCGATCGTAGACACCTCTCGTCACTCCCGCGAAAGCGGGAGGGAGTCCAGGCCAAAAGAGACTCTGGATTCCCGTTTCCACGGGAATGACGAAAAGACCGATTCTTGACTTCTTGTGGAAGTTGGCGGTTCAATTCAACGGAGGCTTAGAGGTAATCATGCTGCTCATCAACAACAAAGAGGTGGGGCAACTCTTCGACATGAAGAGCTGTCTGGAAGCGTTGGAAATCGGCTATGACGATCTGCTCAAAGGCGATGCGGTCTATCGGCCGCGGCTGGACGTGTGGGTCCCCGCGGAGCGGACGGACGGCTATTTCCGCTGGGGGACGATGGAAGGGGCGAGCCGGAAGATCGGCGTTTTCGCGATTCGCATGAAATCGGACATCGTGCACTGGCCCGACGGCGTCACGGAGGAAAAATATTGCACTAAGCCCGGCACCTATTGCGGGCTGGTGATGGTCTTCAGCGTGCGCAACGGCGAGCCCCTGGCGATCATCAACGACGGCCTGGTGCAGCACATGCGCGTAGGCGGCTGCGCCGGACTCGGCGTCAAATATCTCGCCCGGCCCGACGCGTCGATCGTCGGCATCTTCGGCTCCGGCGGGATGGCGCGGAGTTACCTTGAAGCATTCCATGAGGTTCGGACGCTTAAGGGGGTGAAAGTGTACAGCCCGACGAAAGCGAATCGTGAAGCGTATGCCAAGGAGATGACCGCCAAGCTCGGCATCCCGGTCGAAACCGTGAACAGCCCGGAAGCCGTCGTGCGCGGCGCGCACATCGTCGCGGCCTGCACCGACTCGACGCGCACGGTGTTCGACGAGCCTGAGTGGCTCGACGACGGCGCGCATGTCACCTGCGTGCGCGCCTGCGAGATCGGCCCGAAGGTCGTCAAGCGCTGCGACATATCCATTAAACTCGGCCGGAACACGGTGGACACGATGGACGAGGGGATGGTTCGCCTCCACGGCAACGTCGGCTACATCGCCGGCCAGCCCGAAGAGCGCGCCCGCATCCCGAATCCGACGGTCGATAATTATCGCGGCGACTTCTTCAAATATTTTATGGACCTCAAGGCGGGCAAAGTGCCGGGACGGACGAATCCGAAGCAGATTACCTTTTTCATCAACGCGGGAACGCAAGGCCTTCAGTTCGCCGCCTGCGCCGGCAAGATCTACCAACTGGCCAGAGAAAAAGGCCTCGGCCGCGAGATTCCGACGGAGTGGTTTTTACAGGATATCAGGGATTAGGGCCTAATCAGCCCATAACGTTTCCTTTGACCTAGGGGAAGTCATGGTGTATCTTTAATAAAACATACATCATTACGGAGGAGAGGCATGGCTTCGCTGACACGGAAGAATTTTCTGGTAGACGAGCAGGCCCTAAAAAGGGCCAAACGGATACTCAACGCTAAGACAGAGTCGGACACTGTGCGTCAGGCGATTTCTCTAGTGGCTTTCCGCAAAGCCGTCATGCGAGGCTACGATCGGGCAGCGGGAAAGCTCCGCGCCTTTGGGACTTCGTGACGTGAGTGGAGGAAAAATCCTGTATGATACCAGCGTCTACATAGAGGTTCTCCGCTCCAAGTCCTTCGCCCAAGCCTTCCGTTCTCGTTACGAGGCCGATATTCCTATTACGTTTTTTAGCTCGGTAGTGATTCAAGAGTTGCTCGCCGGCGCTACTGACAGATTGAAGCAGGCAGTCGTCGAGGGTCTTTACCGCCCTTTTGTGCGCAACGGCCGCATCGTCACACCGACCCATTCCGCTTGGGAAGAGGCAGGCCGCCTTCTTGGGGTTATGAGGGGCCAGAGAAAGGATCAAGGAGATCGTCTTACCGGTAGCTTCGTTAACGATCTCCTGATTGCCTTAAGTGCTAGAGGCGTTGGGGCTAAGGTGCTTACCTTTAACTCGCACGATTTTACCCTGATCCGCAAATACCTCGTCTTCTCGCTGGAAATCTTGAAGGCTTAGAATGTTGCCCCGGTCAAATCTCCCGTCGTGAATTCCGATCTATGGCTCCGACACTGCCAATACGAGATTGTCGAGATCGCGAAGTCTGAGAGGCCCTGGTCAGTGCCAAGTGTTCAAGGATATTTTGAATCACGTCAGGCTGATCAATGAAGCTGATGATGCGCATCTCCCGCTGGCACTTGGGGCAAGTGAGAGGGTCTGTCTCATAGACCTTTCTTATAAAGTAGCACCAACGTTTCTTAAGGTCCTCTGATGCCAGCAGGGGATCAAGCGCGGCGCGGAGTGCCGTCCGCCGGTTAGGCTGCCAACTCTCCGGAGTCGAGACCGTGCTTATGAGCGTAAGTGACATCGAATCACAGGTTCCATCTAAGTTTTCAATCGGGCCGTCGACTCGACGATAACACGGGTCATGAAGTTTGTTTAGCTATATTACCACTATGGCGCGCAGATCCCAATGCGTCTTATGAACCGCGAACACCCTCTGCGGGGCCGAAGCGCGCGACCGCTTGTCAGACGGGCGGCTCCCGGCGTAAGCTGGGTTTGAATTAGTGCTAGGAATTTGCTTTGAGGGGCCAGCCACCGAGAACTCAAAAATGTCCCCGCCGACCTTCCGACGACCCGCTTTCGAGAATCCAAGGAGCCTGGCAGAAAGGGTCTGAGCGTCGCCGATCCGCAATTTGTCGGGGTGAGTATCCGATAAGGATGCGTTATGTCAACCTGAGGTCGATTTGGAAGCAGGTACTCAACGGGCGAGTTTAAAGCCTGTGTGAATAGTGGTAAAAGTATCTTATGAGCCGGAACATGACAGACAGGCCGGACTTTTTGTGGGATGAGCCGCTCAATCGAGGGGATCTCAAGAAAGTTTTGGCCGGCGAAGACGAGGAAGAAAGCCTCTATTACGCGGCTAAGATTTTAAGAGAGGCGCGGTTCGAGGAGGTCTGGGAGTATCTCTCCCCGGCCTTTCTCGCCTCTCACTGGGAAAGGCTTCGAGCGAGACTCGGACGAAAAAAAGGCTTCTGGGAATTTCTCTACAGCACATGGCGCGCACATGGCCTTATCCACTAAAGATATCCTTTCCGCTCTCCAGTGGGATTTTCTGTCTTTATTTTTTCATGGCGCGCCGCCTTTTTTTTTAACCGGCGGGACGGCCCTCAGCGCGTTTTATCTCCAGCACCGTTATTCCGAAGACCTCGATCTCTTCACCTTGGACGGTGACGCGTTCGACCGCGTGCCGTTCTATGTGGCGGACACGGCCGCAAGGTTGACGGCCTCCGTCGCCTCGCTCCAGACCGCGCCTCAGTTCCGCCGTTACAAGCTTTCCCGGAAAGGGGAGTCGGTCATCGTGGACTTCGTGAGAGAGGTAGTCCCGCAGGTATCCGCGGAAAAGAACCGATTCGACGGGATCGTCGTGGATACGTTGGATGAAATTGCGACCAATAAGGTTTGCACCGTCGTCAGCCGTGCGGAGGTCAAAGATTATATCGACCTCTACTTCCTTGCACGCGCCGGATATCCGTTGGAAAACTATATCGAGGCCGCGCAACGGAAGGATGCGGGAGTGTCCCAAGCGACGCTGGCATACCTCCTGTCCGAGTTCAGGTTATCCAAGGTCCCCGATTTTATGATCGCCCGGATTTCTCCTGCGGAGGTTCAGGGATATTTTGAGTCTCTTGCCAGGAAGCTTGCCGTGGAGTCGTTCCCGAAAGGCGAATAGCAGCAGTTAGACGCCGCCTTAATATCCCAGGTCTTCGATCTCCGTTTCATCCATGCCGAAGTAGTGGGCGATCTCGTGGACGAGGGTGAGGCGAATCTGTCTTCGTAGCTCCGCAGGGTCGGGAAAGTCTTGGACCAGGGGCTCGGCGAAGATCGTGATTCTGTCGGGCAGCAGGGGCGGGTCGAAAGCGGAGCGGTCGGACAGCGGCGTGCCTTCGTAGAGGCCGTAGAGCGTATCTTCCTTCGGGTTAAGACCCATGGACCTGAGCTGGGCCCTTGTCGGGCTAGCCTCCACAATAATGGCGAGGTTGTGAAGCCGGGCGCGGAATTTTCTTGGCAATCTCCCCAAAACCCGCGCGGCCTCTTGCTCGATCTCCTCGATAGTCATATCTAGAAGTCTGCACGAAACGCTGTTGGGGATCAAGCGGGGCCCTTCGACCCTTCGACGGGGCTCAGGGCAGGCGGGATGCACGATGCGGGATGCAAAGTGCAAAATGAAAAATGAAATAGGCAGAGGGATGGGATGGGCGCACGCGGCTTGAGTTTGCTATTACCGGCACTGCTGGCGGCGTCGCCGCTCGCGTGGGGTGGGCAGGCGGGCAAGGGAAATCCGGCGGCGCTGCGCGACGATCTGGATCGGGAGTCGCTGCGGCAGGCGATCGAGCGCAGCCTGGAATTCCTTGCCAGAGTTCCGCCGCATCAGATCGTCGGCGAGCGACCGAGGAAGGTCGCCGCGCAGGAGGTGAGAGAATCGTTCCTGGTTCTTCTCAAGCTGCTGGATCTTTGGAACCGGCCGGAGAAGCTGGCTGAGGCGATCCGCTCGCGCTTCGAGTTAATCGAATCCGCGGGTAACCCGGAGGTGGTTTTCACCGGGTACTACCAGCCGGTGCTGGCTGCGAGCCTGACGGAAACGGAAGAGTTCCGCTATCCGATCTATGGAATACCCGACGACATGATAGACGCGATGGTTGTGACTCTGCGCCCCGAGGCTCGTAACGAAAGAGTTGCAGGACGATTGGAAGAGGATCGCTTCGTGCCATATTTTTCACGGGAAGAGATCGATCGGTTGGGGCGCTTAAAAGGCAAGGGATACGAGATCGCCTGGGTCAGAGATCCGGCCGAGCTTTTTTTTCTCCACGTGCAAGGCTCGGGTATCCTTCAATTGACGGATGGGCGGAGGCTCCACCTGAACTATGCGGCGACGAACGGCCGGCCTTACACCAGCATCGGGAAGGTGTTGATCGACGGCGGCAAGCTTCCGCCGGAGGGAGTGTCGATGCAGCGGCTCCAGCGCTACCTGAAAGAACGGCCCGAAGAGCGCGACGATTTGTTGGCCCGCAATGAGCGCTACGTGTTCTTTCGCTTCGTCGAACGCGGCCCGCTGGGGAGCCTCGATGTCCCGTTGACTGCGGGACGGTCCCTGGCGACCGATCCGGCGTATTTTCCCAAAGGCGCGCCGGGCTTCATGGTCAGCCGGAGGCCGCTGGTTGATAGCGCCGGGAATTTCATCGGCTGGCAGCCCTTTTCCCGTTTCGTTGTAAATCAGGATACGGGAGCTGCGATTCGCGGGCCTCAGCGAGCGGATCTCTACTTCGGAACGGGCGATCAAGCGGGATGGGGCGCGGGCTTTATGAAGAGCGCCGGCAAGCTCTATTTCCTTGTCCTGAAGAAAAAGCGCTGAAGATCACAAGGCGAGCGACTCGCCTTGCTTCAGGATTTTGATGCGCGGATTTTTCAGTTTTTTAAGCTCGGCGATGATCTCCTGGCGGAATTGCGGCTTGAGGTGGGTTACCAGAATCGGCACGGACGGGCGGCCAAGTTTTTCAAGCTCTTTGGCGAGGACTTGAGGCGTCAGGTGGCGGCTGATATCGGCGATATTTTGCAGGCGGTTGGGAAAGGAGGTCTCGACTACGACGGCGCGAAGATTTTTTCGCCGCCGCGCCATGGCCCAGACTTTTTCCGTCGGTCCGGTGTCGCCCACGTGCAGCAGCGTCTCTTTGTCGTTCTCGATAAAAAAGGCCGTGCTCGGGACGAGGTGATGCACGCGCACGGCGGTAACGGTCACATTGCCTATCGGTATCGGCTCGTCCTCGGGGAGGTTATGAAAGCTCAGCACCGGCCACGATTGGCTATCGCCGGTGATCCGGGTAAAGTCCGGCCAGAGCGTGTCGTTGAAAAAAGAGGCGTGGAGCCCGGCTATGACCTCCTGTAATCCCCAGACGTTGACCGCGGCTTGGCAGAAGCCGAACAGATTGTCGGCCATGGTCGCCAGGCTCAGCACGTGATCCAGATGGACATGCGTGACGAGGACGTTCCTGATCTTCTGCTGGCCTTTCAGGCTCAACACGGCCGTGACGGAGCCCGCGTCGATGAGCAGCGAGCCGTTGACGAGGTAGGAGGAGAGGTGCTGTCCGGGAATCTGGCCGCCGGAGCAGCCGAGGACGCGAAATTGCATGGGATTTTTTCTAACATGTTTTTCGTGTATTGTCATGCCGTGACGGATAGCGGGGTTCGACGATGAGCGAGAGGCCGTTTTTTCGACAGCCGTGGGTTTGGGTGACGGCGGCGGTTCTCGCCGCAAGCGCGGCGGGGATCGGGCTTTGGGCGCGCCAGGCGCTGCGATCGAGACAGGGTACGAGCGACGAGCGACCGCTCGAAGGGATGCAGCGCTTCGGCGCTGTCCCTGACTTTTCCTTCACGGAGCGGAGCGGCCGTGAAGTCCGTCTGGCCGAGCTCTTGGAGAAGGTGTGGGTTGCGGACTTCATCTACACCAACTGCCCCGACACCTGCCCGCTCCAGACCGCGCAGATGAAATCGCTGCACGACGAGTTCGCGGCGGAAAACGATCTTCGTTTCGTCTCGATCACGGTGGATCCGGCGCGGGACACGCCGCCGGCGCTCTTGGAGTACGCGGTTCGTTTCAAAGCCGATCCGCAACGCTGGCTCTTTCTGACCGGCGACAAAGAGACGATCTACGAGCTGGCGCAGGAGGGGTTCCACCTCGCCGTGGCCGAGCTTCCGCAACAAAGTAACAGGGAGCCGTCCGCCGCCACGCATGCGCACAGCCCGCGTTTCGTGCTGATCGACCGTAAGGCGCAGATTCGCGGCTATTACCAGGCCATGGACAAGCAAGTCGTGGCGCGCCTAAGGCGGGACCTGAAAAACCTTTTACGAAGCGGCGAGTGATGCAGACTCCCGTAAGCGAGCCTAGAACCCGCGATGGAACGAGCTAACGACAGCCGCCGCTTGGCGCTGGCATTCGTCATCACCGCCATTTACTTCTTCGCCGAACTGGCGGGAGGGCTCCTAACCAACAGCCTTGCTTTGTTGTCGGACGCCGGGCACATGTTTTCCGACATTGCGTCGCTGAGCCTAAGTCTCTTCGCGTTACAGATGGCCCGCCGGCCGGCTACCGCCAAGAAAACTTACGGCTACCATCGGCTGGAGATTCTCGCGGCACTCATCAACGGTCTCGCCCTCTGGCTCATCGTCGGCGTGATCTTCAACGAGGCCTACCGGCGGTTGTGGAATCCGCCGCAGGTTCACGGGATGGGCATGCTCGTCGTGGCGGGCGTGGGATTGATCGTGAACGTGGTGACCGGATTGATCCTGCTCGGCTGCGACCGGGAGAGCCTCAATATCCGCGGCGCTCTGCTCCACGTCGTCGGCGACGCCCTGGGATCAGTGGGCGCGGTGATCGCGGCGATCGTGATGTTGCTCACCGGCTGGTATCTCGCCGATCCGCTGGTTAGCTTCGGGATCGGCCTGCTGATTCTTTACACTTCCTGGGATCTTGTCCGCGAGTCAGTGGATATCCTGATGCAGTCGGTGCCGCGGGGCATCGACGCGGCGCAGGTCCAACAGGCGATGGAGCAGGTGCCGGGCGTCGTCAAGATCCACGATCTCCACGTCTGGTCGGTGACGTCGGGGGTCTTCACGCTCAGCGCCCATGCGGTGATCCGGCCGGACGGCCACGCGCACGCCATTCTCGATCAGATGGAAGAGAGGCTGAAAAACGACTTCGCGATCGAACACACGACGATTCAATTGGAAACGGAAGACAGAGAAGAGAAGGAATTTCAGGCGTTTTAATGGAACTATCACGATTTGTCGCTCTGTTTCTGCTCGTCACGTTTCTAGGTCACGGCATCGCTTTCATCGCGCTCGGCCTCAAGCGGCGCAAGGGCTACTATCTTTTTCTCACCGGGACGTTCGTCTTTCTTACGGCGATCTATCTCATCAAGTTCGAAGGCTGGGAGCTGAGCGTGCCGGGCACCGATTTTCCCGCGACCTGGCTTCTGAGAATCGGCGCGACGCTGTGCACGTTGGCCTACCTTAAGACTATCGCGGGAGAAGAAGGAACCTGGCTTTGGAAGCTGCTGCGCCGGAAGCAACGGTGACCCGGCCCGGCGCGCTCGCTAGTCGGGGTCTCTCGCATCGACGGGCGCTGCTTCTCTTTGTTCCTCCCAGCGAAACCCGGAAAGGCTCGGAACCTTCCACGTTATCACCAGCGTGACGGCGGCCACCACCAAGCCTCCCAGCACCGTAGTTCCCCTTGCGCCGATCAGCGGCACCGCGAGTCCGGTTTCAGTCTGGCCGAGAGGGTGGAGACCCCGATTGCTCAGGTGGAAGACTCCCATGACCCTCCCTCGCATGCTCTCCGGCGTGTGAAGCTGAAGAATCACGTTTCTCGCGGCCGCCCAGATCGTGTCGGCGGCGCCCATAAGCAAAAGCAGCATTAAGGAGATTACGAAAGCATGGGACAGTCCGAACAGGACGAAGGTTGCGCTATAGAGCGCGGCCGAAACGAGAAGGATCTTGCCGTGCGACCGGCGGCGATCCATCGAGATCATGAAGGCCGATCCGATCACGGCGCCGAGACCGCGAGCGGATTGGAGAAAACCCAGGCCGCTTGCGCCCACCTGAAGGGTGTCGCGCGCGAAGATCGTCAGAATCGCCTGGTCCAGGCCAAAGACCGACGACACGGCTTCCATCACCATCAGTCCCAGGATGATCTCCCGTGTTGCCACGTAGGAAACGCCCTCTTTGAGTTCATGCATGAAATCGCCGGTGTGGCTGCTGCGGGTCGCGGGGATGCGCATGAGGGCAAGGGCGAAAACCACGGCCAGGAAACTCAGCGCGTTGGCGTAGAAGGCCCCGTCCGTGCCGATGGCGCTGATGGCGATGCCGGCGAGCGACGGCCCGAGCAGCGCGGTCCCTTTCCACAAGAGAGAGTTGAGCGCGATGGCGTTGGGCAACACGGCGCGCGGGACCAGCGAAGGGTAGATGGCCTGGCGGGCCGGGCCGTCGAGCGTTCCGACGACGGCGCTCACAACCGTCAAACCATAGATGTGCCAGACCTGAATCAGCTCCGTCTGCGCGAGTATGCCGAGGCTGAAGGCTAGCAACATCGACGTGACTTGCGTGACGAGCATCAGGCGCTTGCGATCGTAGCGATCGGCCATCGTGCCGCCGAACAGCCCCAGGCCGATGGCGGGAATGGCGCGGAACACGCCGTTCAGGCCGAGCTGCAGCGGCGAGTTGGTAAGATCGTAGAGCAGCCAACTGATGGCCGTCATCTGCATCCACGTTCCGACGTTCGAGATGAACAGGCCGATCCAGAAGAGGCGAAAGTCGCGGAAGTGCAGCGCGGCAAACGGGCCGGAGACTTCCCCCGCCGCGGCGCCGGAAGGTTGCTGATCTGTCATGATGTTGTTGAGGGGGGAAGAATATCCCGGACGGAGCGATCTAACAAGCCTTCGGCAAGCGAAGACGATGCGAACAGGCTACCGTTTCAGCGTGACAAACAGCGAGGCTCCTTCCCGCTTTACAAGGAAGAGCAGCCGTGCGCCTTTCTTCGTCTCCGCAACGGCTTTGCGGTAATCCGCGAGATCGCGAACCGCTTTGCGGTTGATTTCGAGAATCACATCCCCCGCCTGCAATCCGGCTTCATCCGCGAGGCTGCCCGGCTCCACGCCGGTGATGACCACGCCCTGGGCGCGGTCGAGGCCGAGGCTTTCCGCCATGTCGGGCGTCACTTTCTGCACGGCCAGCCCCAACTCTCCTTTTTCCTTGGCGGTGGCGACGACCTCGGCCTCTTTCAACTCACCGACAGTCACCGAGAGCGTAAGCTCCTTTTTGTCTCTGAGCAGCCTGACGCGAGCGGTCGTCTCGGGACGCAGGCGCGCGACCAGAGCCGGCAGCTCGTTCGCCTGTTTTATTTCCATGTCGCCGAACTGCACGATAACGTCGCCGGCTTTGATCCCGGCGCGCTCCGCCGGGCCGTTTTTTGTGACATCGGAGACCAGGCCGCCGCGATGCTGCTCCAATCCAAGCGAGGTCGCCAGATCCGGCGTCACCTCCTGTATCGACACCCCCAGCCAGCCGCGCGTCACTTTCCCTTTGCTCTTGAGCTGCGGCAGGATCTCTTTGGCCAGATTGATCGGCGTGGCGAAGCCGATTCCGATGTTGCCCCCGCTCTGGCTGAATATCGCCGTGTTGATGGCGATCACCTCCCCGCGCAGGTTGATCAGCGGCCCGCCTGAGTTTCCCGGATTGATCGACGCGTCGGTCTGGATGAAGTCGTCGTAGGGGCCCGCGCCGATGTGCCGCCCCTTGGCGCTGACGATGCCCGCCGTCACGGTGTTGTCCAGGCCGAACGGATTGCCGATCGCCACGACCCATTCCCCGACTTCGAGCCGGCTCGAATCTCCCAACGGCGCCGCCGGAAGCTCTCCCTTCGCTTCGATCTTGATGACGGCGATGTCGGTTTTCGGGTCCCGGCCGACGATCTTGGCGTCGAATTCTCTCTCGTCCGCCAGCTTAACCACGATCTTTTGCGCGTTGTTGACGACGTGGTTGTTGGTCAGGATCGAGCCGTCCGGGTCGATGATGAAGCCCGAGCCCAGGCTCTGTTGGCGAGGCTGGCCGCGCGGAGGGCCGCCGAAAAATCTTCGCTGCAGCTCTCCAAAAGGATCGCCGCGCTCCGGGCCCGTTCCTCGCTCCACCTTTTGGGTGGCGGAGATGTTCACCACCACGGGCTTCAATTTGTTTGCCAGCGTGACGAAGTCCGGGAGCGCGCGCGCTTCCCCGGAGGCGCCCGCGTAGGCGCTCGCAAAATCGGTGGGAAGAGTTCGCGAGGCGCCGAAGCGCGGGGCGATCTCCAAACCGATGAGCGAAAATACGAGCGCAGCGGCAATCAACACACAGCTCGCACGTTTGTTTTTCATGAGCCTTTTCATCTGAATAACCTCCGTGTCTGCGGCGACAGCGCCGCCGGCTCAAAAGCCGTCGGCGTTCTGAAGCTGTCTTTGTTTCATGGCGGACCGGTTCGGGTCGCTTCTGCTCTCTTCGCTCACCCGAGTCAACGGCAGGACCTTGGCCTGCCCTCCGCGTTTTACCGTTTCTTTTTTCCACTTGAGCAACTCGTTGCGGATCGACCTGGCATCGAGGCCCAGGATGTCGCAAATGTGCTCGAACGAGAAAAGCCAGTCCCCGTTCTTCTCCGTGATCCAGGCCTCGCTGTCCTTGAACAGCTCCCGTCGCCTGTGGTCCCGGGCATGCAGCCCGTTTCGAAAACAGGCCACCGCATCCTCGAGAACCGCCAACATGAGCTTTTTCTCCGGATCCTGCGGCGTCCTGCGTCGCAGGGAGTCCCGATACTGGCTTGGCAGGATGATATCGGGCTGGAAAAGAGGATGCGCCTTTCCTTCTCCGTAGAGCGGATTCGACAGTTCGAAGCGGTCGACGATTTCGGAGTTTGGCGCCGTCGCCGCAAAGCTTAATGTTTTTTGTTTTTGCATTTTTTATCTCCTCGATTGCGTGACATTGAATGCTTCGGAGAAGCCGATGCTCTCCAAAGCGGCCATTAAGGGAATCCTCGCCTGGGGAGATAAAATATCGCTCCGGCGACGGATGGCCCAGCTAGTCGAGAAGGATCAAAGGTTCAGAACGGATTGGAGAATGTTACTCGATAACTTGCTTGTAACGGGAAGCCGCGTGGTCCAGGCGACCGGCGGGTCGTCCGTATGGGGTTTCGCAAGGCTCCTGGCCGCTGCGGCGGCGTGCGGGGCGTTTTGCGCTTCCCGATTTTCTTTCAGCACCACGTCGCCCACGATAGCGCGGGTATGCTGCTGCGTCGCCTTGAAGTTCGGAACGTTGCTGCGCTGAACCCGGTGAAGCCTTTTTCCGTGATGGGCGATCTTCGATACGGCGGGGCCGCACACGCTCAGGCCGGCGGGCAGGAGCGCGAGGGCGAGAAGCCCGATGAAGCCCAATGCCGCCAATCTGTTCTTTAAGGCTTGCATACAACCGCTCGATTACCCTTGAGGCTAACATTCTAAGACGCGATGTCAAGCGCAGCAGGCCGCGGCCCACGCATCGGCCCTCTGAGAGACCTCGAGGCGGGCGGTAGGGATGGTTGCCAATGGCCACGCAGTTATTTACAGTAGCCCCAGGCTCATTGATGTCCGGAAAATATCTCTTCATTGCGCTCGTTTTTGCAGGCGGTCTCGCGGTTGGGGGTTACGCGCTTTGGAATCGCGTGACCGACCCGGCGGAGATCGCTCTGTCCGGCATCATCGAAGCGGACGACGTGCACGTCGGGTCGAAAGTCGGCGGGCGCGTGCTGCGGGTCGTTGCCGACGAAGGACAGAAGGTCAAAGCCGGAGACTTGCTCGTCGTGCTCGAAGCCGACGAGGCCAAGGCGTCGTTGGCCGAAGCGCAGGGCGTCTTAAAAGAGGCTCAGGCGAAGCTGGCGGAGCTTGTGACCGGCTATCGCAAGCAGGAGGTCGATCAGGCCAAGGCCGACTGGCTCGCGGCCAAGACGCAGTACGAAAACGCCGAGCGATTCCGAGGCCGCATGAAGGATCTGGTCGCGCGCGAGATGGTTGCGCATCAGGACTACGACGACGCCAAGGCCAAGGCCGAGGGCGATGAGCAGAAGATGGCGGCCGCGAAAGAAAAGTACGACATGCTCGTGGCCGGCTCGCGCAAGGAAGAGATCGACCAGGCGCGCGCGCGGGTGGAAGCGGCCCAGGCGAAGGTGGCGCTGCTCAAGACCCGGCTGGACGAGACCGTGGTGAAGGCGCCGGTGGATGCCGTCGTGGAGGTACTCGATCTTGAGCCGGGGGATCTGGTCGGGGCGGGCAAGCCGCTGGCGACGCTCCTCCGCACGCAGGAGTTGTGGGTGCGCGCCTATCTTCCCGAGGACAAGCTCGGCTATGCGCGGCCGGAGCTGCGCGTGAAAGTTCGGGTCGATTCTTTTCCAAAAAAAGATTTTTCCGGCGTGGTGCGCCGGATCCACCGCCAGGCGGAGTTCACTCCGCGCAACGTGCAAACGCCCGAGGAGCGCGTGCTCCAGGTTTTTCAGATCGAGGTCGTGGTGGAGGATCCGGATCAGGTTCTGAGACCGGGGATGAACGCCGATGTGTATGTGCCGATTAGTTCGCCGTAGGCGACAAGGATGAGGATAGAGGATGGCGTGGAGGCCGTGATTAAAGCCGACGGGCTGACGAAAAAATTCGGCAATCTGGCAGCCGTTCAGGATGTTTCGCTGGCGGTCGAGCGCGGGGATATTTTCGGCTTTCTCGGTCCCAACGGCTCGGGCAAATCCACGGTGATCCGCATGCTCTGCGGCCTGCTTCAACCGACGGCGGGCAGCGCGGCGCTCGACGGCCTCGACGTGGTGCGCGAGACCGAGGAGATCAAACGGCGCATCGGCTACATGTCGCAGCGCTTCAGCCTCTACGAAGATCTCACGGCGCAGGAAAACCTCGATTTCTACGGCGCGATCTACGGCCTGGACCGGAGCAGCCTGAGCGAGCGGCGCAGAACCGTGTCGGAGCTGGTCGGTTTGCAGGAGCGGCTGGCGCAGATCGTCGGGACGCTCTCCGGCGGATTTAAGCAGCGGCTGGCGCTCGCCTGTGCCCTGCTGCACCGGCCGAGGATTCTCTTTCTCGACGAGCCTACGGCAGGCATCGATCCGGTGGCGCGCCGGGAGATCTGGGACCTGCTCTTCCGCCTCGCCGGCGAGGGGACGACGCTGTTTGTCACGACCCACTACATGGACGAAGCGGAGCGCTGCTCCGAGGTCGGCTACATCTACCATTCGCGTCTCCTCGCGGTGGGCAAGCCCAAGGATTTGAAGCAACTGCCGGAGCTTACCTCCGAGGGCGCGCGCTGGTTTGCGCTGTCGTGCGCCGAGCCGACGCGCGTCTTAAGCCTGCTGAGGACGCTGCCGCAGATTCTCGACGCCACGATCTTCGGCGAATCGATTCACGTCCAGGCGCGCAGCGGGACGGATTGCGAAGCGATCGTGGCCGCGCTGAAAGGGCAGGAACTCAACGGCATCGACTGCCGGCCGGTGGTTCCGTCGTTGGAAGATGTCTTCGTGACCCTGACGCGCCGCCATCGCGCCCGCCTGGGAGGTTAGAGATGTTTCGCGGACTCCTGGCGGTGATGCGCAAAGAGATCATCCATATCCGTCGCGATCCGGCGACGCGCTTCGTGTTTGCGATTCCGCTGATCGAGCTTTTGCTCTTCGGCTACGCGATCGACATGGACGTCAAGAATATCCCCACGGCCGTGTTCGACCTGAACCAGCAGAAAGAGAGCCGGGAGCTGATCGAAGAATTCGAGAGTATGCGCTACTTTAAAGTCACGGCGCGAGTCTATTCCGACCGGGAGCTGGAGGAGGCCATAGTCGGCGGCGACGTCAAGGTGGGCATCAAGATTCCGGCGGATTACTCGGAAAATCTGCTGAACGGCCGCCAGGCGCGCGTCCAGGTCTTGATTGACGGCTCGGATTCGACTACGGCGCTGCGCCTGCTGCAGGCGAGCCAGCAGTTGGGGATGGTCAAATCGTTCAAGATCGAGGGATTGCCGACCGATAAAATGGCGGTCGATGTGCGCTCGCGGCTGCTGTTCAATCCCAACCTGGAGAGCGCCTACTTTTTCGTTCCCGGATTGGTCGGCGTGATTCTCCAGCTGGTGACGGTTTTCCTCACGGCGTTTTCCATCGTGCGCGAGCGCGAGCGCGGCACGATGGAGCAGCTGCTCGTCACGCCGGTCTCGCGCGGCGGGCTGATCGTCGGCAAGCTGCTTCCGTACTGCGCCATCGGTTTCATCCAGACCTGCCTGGTGCTGGCGCTGATGGTGTTTCTCTTCGGCGTGCCGATCCACGGCTCGGTCGCGCTGCTGTTGATTCTGTCCGGCCTCTTTCTCGTTTCCGCGCTGGGGATGGGCATCGTGGTCTCGACCTTCGCGCGCAACCAGGGAGAGGCGATGCAGGCGTCGATTATGTTCATGCTGCCGGCCTTTCTCTTGTCGGGTTTTCTCTTTCCCCGCGAGTCGATGCCGCTGCCGATCTATTGGCTGAGCTTTCTCATCCCGGCGACTTACTATCTGGAAATCCTGCGCGGCATTATTCTCCGCGGCGCCGGAATCAGCGCGTTGTGGGACGAGGCGCTGATCTTAATCGTCTTTGGCGTCGCGTTTATGGCGCTCAGCGCGGTAAAGTTCAAAAAGCGACTGGGGTAGACGGTTGCTTGCGTGATCGTGCTCGTGATCGGAGAAAGCCGTGCTCGTGCTCGGAAAGGGTTGTGCTCGAGGGACGAACACGAACACGGGACCTCGAACGGCACCTTCGGAGTGACACGAACACGGTAGCTGTTCATTGCCACAGCTTTTGGATAAATCCCTCGCGCTCCATTTCCTGGAAAAATCGGTTGTCGATGAATTGCCCGGGCCGGGCGGCGGCCGCCTTGGGGTCTTTCTCGCCCAACTGATCGAGAACGGTCTTCATCGCTTCGGGCGACGGATAGGGGATCTTCGGGACGTAGCGCACGATATAGAGGTCGTAAATCGCGTTCAGATATTCGCGGTCGTCGTTTCTCAGATATTTTCTAAATACGTCGACGCTGAAGGCGCGCTGGGTCTTGGCGTAGTGGACCCCTTCGACGAAGCCGCGAACGAATTTTCGGACGGTGTTTTCGCTTCGCTTGATAAAGGAGCGGGTTGTGACGATCGCGGAAGTCGGGAAGTTGAGGCCCATGGCGGACATATCGACTAGCTCCCGCAAGTTGTCCTTCCGCGCCAGGAGAGTAAATTCGACGTTCAGCGTCGCCGCCTCCAGCGCGCCGCTCTTCAGCCCCTGAAGCATCTCCGGCATCCCGCCCATTTGGATCACGGCGAAGTCCTTCCCTCGCTTGATCGGCCAGCTTCTCTCCCCGTAACTGAGCGCGAAGTCGGTCGCGGAGCCGAAGCGGGTGATGCCGATCCTCTTTCCCTTGAGGTCTTCGATCTGTTTTATCTCCGGGCGGGCCACCAGGAAAAAGGTGATGACGTTCATGGTGCTGGCGACCACAACGAGATCGCCGCCGGCCAGATCCGCGTTGACCACGGCGCCGCCGGTGAAGACCCCCATCGGCACCTCGCCCGACTGCACGACCTGCGCCGCGCGCCCGCCGCCGCCGACGTAAAGCAGCTCGATGTCCAGCCCGTGCTTCCGAAAAATCCCCGCCTCATGCGGTATCCAGATCGAGCTCTGCGACCCGCCGACCGCGCTGTAGATAAAGCGCATCTTTTCCAGCGGCGGCTTGGGCTGAGCCCAGAGAGCGCTGTTCCCGGTCCAAAGAACGCCGCACAGCAGAACCGCAAAAAGTTTTGCTCGCATAAAGTCTCCTTTGGAAACCCGACCCGGCCTAGCATATTTCCAGTGGGGGATGGCGGTCAAGCCGATTCCGTTGCGCTTGCCGACCGATGACGCACAGGTTAAAATTCGGCTTCATCGGGATTTGTAGGCTGAAGACCCCACGAAGCGGAAGACATGAGAAAAAGGCGGCATACAAAACCCGTTCATGAGGGTGGGGTTTCTTCTCACATTTCTATAGAGAAGTTGGACAGCCTTGTCGTTCCAATGATCTGCCGCAACGAGGCCGAGGTAGAACTGATTTTAAACAAGCGCACCGAAGGCCTCGCTTTCTTCGGCGCGTCATAGCTTCAATCCGTAAAAAGGACAGCATCAATGAGAAAACATTCGTATGAAGGACCGGAGGCCGATATCACGAATCCGGCGGAGGGGTCACCTATGTGTCTGCCCGGTTTTTGGGCGACCACACAGGCCTGTCCTGAGCCTGGTCGAAGGGGTCGCCCCTACAAATGTTCGCGGAACTGAACCACTACCCGCGCTTGACATTGGTTCACCGCCCTCGATATAAGCCGCCTCTAGGGAGGAAATTCAAAATCACGGAGTTCGACAAGATTCGGTTCACCTAACTCGGCGGACGGAGGTGTCTATGGCATTATTGATCGTGCGTTTAGGTCTGGCGGCGGTGTTCTACGCGCATAGCGCGCAGCAACTGCTCGGCTGGTTTGGCGGCAACGGGCCCCAGGCGACCGTCAAGGGCTGGAGCGAAAGGTATGGGCTGCCGGTGTGGCTCTGCTGGGTCGGCATCTTCACCGAATTCATCGGCAGCTTCTCGATGGTGTTGGGATTATTCACGCAGGTTTTCGCCTTCGGCCTGACGGTTTTCATGGCCGTCGCGATCTGGAAGGCTCACTGGAACAACGGCTTCTTCCTGGCGCGCAAGGCCGGCGAAGGCAACGGCATCGAATTTTGCCTGATGCTGATCCTCATGGCGCTCGCGATTCTCATCGGCGGCCCCGGCCCCGTCTCCCTCGATTGGTTGATGGGTTGGGCCTAGCCTGGAGAGCACAGATCGGGTTTTTGACCTTGAACGAGGCCGTCTAAGGAGGTCCACGTTATGCTCGGATTCAAACAGCCCAGTCCGCGATCGTACAGTGTCGTAGGCCCGCAGCGGCAGATCGACGAGCGCGAGACCCCCCATCCACGGGTCGACCGCGGGGAGCTGGGAGAGAAGCTCCGCGCCTGGCGCAAGACGCGCTTTGGCGAGGAGCCTTTCAGACGCATCTTCGGCGGCGGCGGCGGCGAAGGCAATCAGTACAATTCCTTCCAGTATGTCATGCGAGATGTCCCGGAAGGGCCGGTGAGCCCTAATAAGACGCCGGTCCCCGATCCTGCTCACATGGCGCGCAACATCAAGGAGATCGCTCGTTTCCTAGGCGCGAATGTGGTCGGGATCGCCCACCTGGACCAGGCTTACGTGTATTCCCGCAGAGCCAGAGGCAACGCCGCGATGGATGAAAAAGCAGGCGACCCCATCCACCTGCCTCACCGCTATGCGATCTGCATGGGGTTCTCCAGCGATTACTATAAATTTCTGAGTAACAACAGTCGGATCTCCGACGCCGACTATGGATTGGGCAACATCCACACGATTCAGCCGACCTTCATGCTCGCCGCCTACATCCGCGAGTTAGGATACCCTGCGCGAGCCCATTATTACGGGAAGGGCGAGGTCAATCCTATTCCTCTGGCGATAAACGCCGGACTGGGAGAGCTGGGACGTCACGGGATGCTCATCCATGAGGAGTACGGCTCTCGTCTGCACCTCGCTGTGGTTACCACGGATTTGCCCCTGGCGGTCGACCAGCCGGTCGATATCGGCGTCGAAGAGGTCTGCAAGTATTGCATGAAGTGCGCTCGCACCTGCCCGTCGCACAGCATCCCGTTCGGGGGCAAGGAGGTCTACAACGGCGTCGAGAAGTACCGGGTCAACGTGGATAGCTGCTACAAGTACCGGCTGGCCTCGAGAGGGCAGTGGTCCAATTGCGTCATTTGTGTTTCCGCGTGCTGCTATAACAAGCCGAAGGCGTGGTGGCACACGCTGGCTGTAAAGTCGATCAAGTGGACTCCAAGCCCGCTGCGGGTGCTCATCATCAAGCCGCTGCTCTGGATCGACGATCTCTTCTGGGGGAAGAGGCCCTGGAAGCATATGAAATGGCTGGACTACGACAACGCGCCCGAAGCGGTGACCTGCGCCATCCCCGGCTGCACCGTGAAGCACGCCAACCTACAGCACAAGCAGCTCCATACGGCCTAAGCGATTTCGAATGGACTGAGGGAGAAATCGAGACGATGACCTACGTGATCACTCAGCCGTGCATCGGCGTCAAGGATAGATCCTGCATCGACGTTTGCCCGATGGATTGCATCCACGGCAGGGACGAGGACGAGATGCTCTATATTGAGCCTGAAGATTGCATCGACTGTGGCGCTTGCGTTCCCGCCTGCCCGGTGGAAGCCATTTTCGCAGAATCCGAACTGCCGGATAAGTGGCGGAACTTTGCTCGGATTAACGCCGACTACTTCCAGAACAGAAAGTCCGCCTAGCAGGCCGACTCCAGCTGTCCTTTTTCTCCTTCGACAGGGCTACCGCCCGCCTGGGAATCCCTCTCCGGGCCTATGCGATACGTCGTTAGTACGCTGCTCCTACGAAACAAGAGCAGCCCGAAGCTACGATTGGCACTTCGCGTCCCACGCATAGGCCCTTCGAGGGACCCCCAGGCGGGCTAACGGCGGATGACAGCCTTTTTCTAGCGGGGTGCTAGAAGCCGAAGAGGCTCTGCGCGTTCTTGTAATAAATCTTCTCTTTGTCCGCTTGCGGGATATCCAGCTCTTCCATTGCCTCAAGAGTCATCGGATAGAACTGGTCGTCCCGCCCGCCTCTGCCGTGAGGATAGTCAGCGCCGAAGAGGATCTGTTCCGCGCCGACCGTATCGCAGACGAGCTTGATGAACGGGGCGCGGATGGGTCCCGCCGTGTCGTAGTAGATTTTCTTAAAATATTCTTCCGGCTCGCGCGCGCACTCCGGTTTTCCCTCGCGCCAGTTGAGCCGGTCGAGGTAGAGGAGAATCATTCCGCCGAGATGCGCCGCGATCAGCTTGAGCTTGGGATAGCGGTCGAAGATGCCGCTGTAGACGACGCGCGAAATTGCCAGCGTCGTGTCGGTCGGCCAGAGGATCTTCTGATGGAGCGAGTATTTGTTCCAGTTGGCCTGGCACGGCGCGTTGGCGGGATGGAGAAAGAGCGGCTTCCCGCCGAGGGCGACGGCGTCCCAGAAGGGCTTGCACTGAGGCTCGTCGAGATATTTTCCGGCAAGGTTGGTCGGCAGCATCACGCCGTGCATCCTCAGCTCTCCGTAGCAGCGCTCCAGCTCGCGCGCGCAGTCGTCGAGGTCGAGCATCGGCAGTCTGGCGAAAGCCTTGAAGCGGCGCGGATGCTTGACGCTCGCCTCGGCGAAGGAGTCGTTCAAAATTTTACACAGCTCCAGCGCCCTGGCGCGGTTGCCGTCTTTCTCGATCCGGCCGCCGGTGTTGGAGAGGACGCCGATGTCGATCCCGTGCTTGTCCATGACGTCCAGATACTCGCGGTGCTCGAAAGCGTGGAAGCCGACGCCCCGGACATCGCTCTGGGCCTCCGGAACGAGATCGAGATATTTTCCGGGAAAGGCGTGAAAATGGGTATCGATGATCATCGCGGCGTCCTCCGGTCATTTCCTTGTCTGCGCCGACAAGTCGCGATAGAAGGCGCTTTTTTCCAGCCGCTGCACCGGCGCCTCGTCGATCACATTTTCCGACCGAACGCTGTTCATCTTGGGATTGGTCAACGCCAGCAGGCGGTGCATGTTCTGGACGCCCTTCAGATTGGGGTTGATGTCGAAGCTGTAGAGCCATTGCAGCACCTGATAGCCGCTCTCCGCGTCCTGGGCGTTTTTGAGGCGCAGGTTTTTGGCGAGGGACTTGAGCACGGCATCTTTGCGCGACGGCGTCTGGATGAAGGCGACCGATTCCATGACGCCGCGCAGGATCGAATCGACGATCTGCGGGTTCTGCTTTAGATAGCTGCGCTGCGTCGCGAGGGCGAGACCTTGATAGACAATCGGCGCTTTGCCCATATCGACCAGCACGTTATAGCCTTTCTCCTTGAGCGTGGCGCTGTAGCTGTAGCTCAGATAGGTTGCGTCGATCCCGCCGGTGGCGATCGCCTGCGTCAGGACCGATTGGTCGCCCAAAACCATCAGCAGGATTTTGTCCCGCGTCGGCTCGAGCCCCAGGTATTCGAGCGCCAGCATGGTCATCGACCAGACGCCGCCGCCGATGCTCTGGACGCCGACCTTTTTCGCCTTGAGCGCTTCGGCGGTGCGGAGCGCGGGCGCGGCGAGGAAGTCGCCGTCGGCGCGGTTGACGAGACCGGCAAAGAAGGCGATATCCATCCCGCCCGCCGCCGCGCTCAGGACCGATCCCGGAATGGTGTAGGCGATCTGGATATCTCCGGATGAGAGCGCGGCGATGGTCTGCGGGCCGCTGCGGATGTTGATGACTTCGACGTTAACGCCGTGCTTGCGGAAAAGACCCTGTTCGACTCCGACCCATAGAGTCGCAATTTTTTCGTTGAATGCGCCGTGGGCGATGCGCACGAGCGGCGGCTCGGCGGCTTGCAGGCCGGGCGCGACGACCGGCGGCAGCAAGAGGAAGAGGAGGAGAGCGAACGGCAAAAACAGTTTATCCCGTTTTGGCATCATGGCGGCGAATCTCCTTCCTGAACCGTGCGTTCACCCTTCGACAAGTCTCAGGGCGAACGGGTCGGGCGCTAAGTTTGTTGAAGATTTTCCGTTCGTGCTGAGCCCGTCGAAGCACGACAAATAAGTTTTCAGCCCCATCCTCCAAGCTCCGGCCCACACCTGCCAAGACGGTAACGGAAGTCCTGCCCCGGAGTCAAGTCAAAGAATAAAAACAAAGAACCTTGTAAGCCAGGACACGATTGCTTAAGATTCGGCCCACCAATGCGCAATCCTTTGCAGGGGGCTTCTTCGGGATGACGAGACGGAAGAGAACAGGCTTTGTCCTCGGTTTCATCGTGGCGCTGTTGTTGAGCCAGACGCTGCTCGCCGGCCCGAGCGACGCGGCGGTCGCCCGGCGCGCGGCACGTAAACCGGTCGAGCAAGGGAAGCCGACTTACACCGCCGCGCTCCTAATGGAGCCGACCACGGGAAGAGTTCTTTTTGAGCGGGAGAGCCACAAGCCGTGGCCGCCGGCATCTCTCACGAAGATGATGCTCATGCTCATCGTCATGGAAAAAGTGAAGCAGAAGGCGATTTCCCTAAACGATCGGGTGGCGATTTCGGGGCGGGCCGATAAGCTCGGCGGCTCTCGGCTATCGCTCAAGCGCGGCGAAGCGTTCATGCTTGAAGAGCTGATGCGGGCGGTCGTGATCCATTCGGCCAACGACGCCGCCGAAGCCGTGGCGGAGCGGATCGCGGGCGACGCGGGGGGCTTCGTCGCGCTGATGAATCGGCGCGCTCAGGAGCTGGGGATGAAGGAGACAAAATACCATGGTGTCCACGGCCTTCCGCCGGAGAAGGGGCGGCCCGCCGACGTGACGAGCGCCTACGACGTTGCAATCCTGGCGCGCGAGCTGGTCAAATACCCGGAGATTCTCAAGTGGGCCTCCACGGTCAAGCAGCAGTTTCGCGGCGGCAAGTCCGTTCTGGAAAACACCAACCGTTTGATCGGACAATTCCCCGGCGCGGATGGGCTTAAGACCGGCTCCTACCGCGAGGCCGGCTTCAATCTCGCGGCCACCGCCGAGCGCGACGGGCTGCGGTTTATCGCCGTTACGCTCGGCTCCGCCAGCGACGAGGCTCGGGCGCGCGAGGCGGCGGCGCTGCTCGCTACGGGGTTTAACGAATATATGATGCTGGCGGCAATGAAGGCGGGACAGGCGCTGGCGCAAGATATCCGAGTCAGGGGCGGGCGAGTGGAGGCGATTCGTGTTGTTGCGGCAAGCGCGGCTCAAGTGCTCATCAAGCGCTCGGAGGCCGGCTCGGTGAGATCGAGCGTTCGGATCGACGAGCCGCTTTGGGCGCCTCTGAAAAAAGGGGACAAGATAGGCGAGCTGACGGTGACGGTGGGCGACAAACCGCTGGGAAAATTTCCTCTGGTTTCCGATCGCGACGTGGAGCAAGCGGATATCGCCAAGCGGCTTTGGGACTGGATTTTGCTGCCCGCCGAGCGGTGGGGAAGATGACCGGCTGGGCGATTACGCTGATTCTCGCCGCTGCGTTCATTCACGCGACCTGGAACCTGCTGGCGAAGCGCGCCAGCGGCGGCGCCGCCTTCACCTGGCTGTTTGCCGGCTGGTCGGCCATTCTCTATACGCCGCTCGCCGCCGCAATCGTTCTGTTCCAGCAAGCCCACATCGGTCTGACTGAGATCGGTTTTATGGCCGGCAGCGCGGCGCTGCACACGGCCTATTTTCTGCTGCTCAATCAAGGCTACCGCGTGGGAGATCTTTCGCTGGTTTATCCGCTCGCGCGCGGGACCGGGCCGTTGCTGTCCAGCTTGACGGCGATCCTGCTCTTGGGCGAGCGGCCCTCCGCGCTCGCAATTTCCGGCGGCCTGCTCATCGTCCTCGGCGTCGTCGCGTTGACCAGCGGCCCGGCACGACTGCGCATGGGCGGCGCCCGGAGCGCCGTGAGTTACGCGCTGCTGACGGGCACTTTCATCGCGGGTTATACGCTGTGGGACAAGCAGGCGGTGAGCGCGTTTCTGATTTCTCCTCTATTGTTAGACTGGGGCGCCAACGTCGGGCGGGCTTTACTCCTCACTCCCGTCGCGCTCAGCCGTTGGAGCGAGGTGCGGGTCGAGTGGAATACTCACCGCTTCGAAGTTCTCGGCGTGGCTGCTCTTGCGCCGCTGTCATATATCTTCGTTCTCACCGCGCTCAGCTTCACGCCCGTGAGCTACGTCGCGCCCGCGCGCGAGATCAGCATCCTCATCGGCGCCGCCATGGGCACGCGCCTGCTCGGCGAAGGCGACGCCCCACGCCGCCTCGCCGGCGCCGGCGCGATGGTGCTGGGGGTTGTGGCTCTGGCGCTGGGGTGAGGCGGTGGCGTATAAGTGAGAATCACGGAAGACTGGATATTACCATTACTCCATCACTCCCGTACTCCAATCTTAAAAGGAGGTAACCCATGTTCGAAAGCTGGAGAGGCATCGTCGGAGATATCAAGCCGACTCACCGGCCAGGTTCGCTGGAAGAGTTTATCCGGCTGCTCCCCGAAGGGATCGGCGTGATTCCGCTCACGGTCGGCATAAGCTCGGGAACCGAGCAGGAGTTCCGTGACGTGCTTGGGAACTACCAGCAGAAGGCCGCCGAGCTGGCGGCGCTGGGCGTCGATATGATCCACGTCGGCGGCGCGCCGCCGATGATGGTGCACGGTTTTTCGGGAGAGGACAAGATCGTGAGGGAATTGGAGGCGAAGCACGGGATACCGATCAGCACCTCCGGCAGGTGCCAGGCGAAGGCGATGCGCGCGCTCTCGATCAAAAGTGTCGTCGGCGTCACATACTTCAAGGCAAGCTTGAACCAGATCTTCAACCGTTACTTCACCGAGGCGGGATTCCAGGTCGCGGCGATGGAAGGGATCGACGTGCCTTTCAAAGACGTGGGAAGACTCTCGGCGGAGGAGATCTACAGCCACACCAAGAAGGCCTTTCTCAAACATCCGGACGTTCAGGCGATCTACATGCTCGGCTCCGGCTGGCGGCTGCTTAAAATCGTGTCGCTCCTCGAACAGGACCTCCAGGTGCCGGTGATCTACGCTCTGTCGGCAAAACTCTGGGATGTCCAAAAACGCCTCCACGTCCGCCAACCGATCAAGGGCTACGGTCGGTTGTTGGAGGAGTTGCCGTAGGGAGAAGCAAAGCTCGGACTATTCCAATCGTTCAACGGGCCCAAACGGTTCAAAACGATTGGAAGGGTGCGATTGCGCAGCCGAGCGGACTTTGGTAAGGAGCGGGCGTGGCGATGCTGCTGGTCCTAACACTCCTCTTCTGGCTTTGCGCCGCTCCCGTCGTTGCCGCCGAGGCGGAAGGATGGAAAAGCGAGTGGGCGAGGACGGTCGAGGCGGCGAAGAAAGAGGGGCAGCTTGCGGCGTATGGCGGAGCGGAGATCAGCCACCCGGATATTATCGCTGCGTTCACCAAAGAATATCCTGAGATCAAAGTCACCAACGTCACGGGAAGGGCGTCGGACGTGACGGCGCGCATTCTGGCCGAGCGGCGCGCGGAAAAATATCTGGCCGACGTGATCGCCAGCGGGCCGAACGCTCCGCGGACGCTCTATCTGGCAAAAGCCCTCGACCCGATCGCTCCCGCGATGATCCTGCGGGAGGTCACGGACCAATCGAAATGGTACGGCGGCAAGCACTGGTACGCCGATCCCGAGCACAAGCACATCCTGATATTCGAAGGCTCCGTCGCCACCACGGGGCTCGCCGTCAACACCAAACTCATGAGCCCGAACGAGATCGCCTCTTACTGGGATCTCGCGCAGCCGAAATGGAAAGGGAAGCTCCTAGCGATGGACCCGCGCGGCGCGGCGCTGCCCACGCCGGTTTTGATGCTCTACTACGATCCGGACGTCGGGCCCGAGTATTTGAAGACGCTGCTCGGCAAGATGGACATCACGCTGTTCCGCGACCGAGCCCAGGGAACCAACTGGCTTGGCGTGGGGAAATTCCCGGTTTGTTTTTACTGCCGCGATCTCGATCTCGCGCAGAAGCAGGGGCTGCCGATCGCCGAGGTGCCGCCGGCGCAGATGAAAGAGGGCGGAACGATCGGCGGCGGGAGCAGCAGCGTGCTCGCGCTCGTCAACCGCGCGCCTCATCCCAACGCGGCGCGTGTCTTTATCAACTGGTATCTCTCGCGCCAGGGGCAGATGGTCTGGCAGAGGGTGATGAACGCAAAAGAAGTGGAGCCGTCGGACTCCATGCGGATCGATATTCCAAAAGACGACGTCCTGCCCGAAGCGCGGCGCGCCGACGGGCGGAAATACCGGGTGGTGGGTTTCCTCGATCCCGCGCCGTTGCAACAGCTTCTTAAAGAAGTCTTAAAGTAGGAGGAACCGCATGTCCGAACCCGAAAGATACGCCCCCATCGAAATTCGCGGTTTCTTCCGGTCTCACACCCATTTGCCGATCTGGGAAGTGATCGAGCAGGCGGGCATCTGGAAGCAGCTCGGCATGAAAGTGAGCTTCGAGTTTTGCGACAGCTCCAATATCGCGGAGGCGGCGCTGTTCAGCGGCGAAGTCGATTTCGTCTCCGGCAATCACATCACGCCTTACGCGCTGGTTGCGCGCGGCAAGCCGATCGTTTGTCTCGCCTCGCCTTCCAACAGCGTGAACGACAAGCTGGTCTCGCGCGAGCCGGTCAAATCGGTCGCCGATCTGCGCAGCGCGCGGATCGCCGACACGACGCTGCTCGATCCGGCGGGCGGCTACCATCACCTGCGCGGCAACCACATGCTCTACGTCATGCGCGGTGGACTCCGTCTGGACGAGGTGCAATGGGTGGAGCTTACGGACAGCATGGCGGTGTTTCGCACGGCGCAGCTGGAGGCGCTCAAGGCGGGTAGGGCGGATGCGACGTTCGTCACCGGCAGCACGGAGAAGTATGAGCAGGCGGGATTTAAAGTCCTCGATATCGAGCCGCTGCCGATGATCACCGGCCCGACGCTGACCAGCACCCTGGCGAACTTAAAACGCAAAGAGCGCCTCGGCGAGCGGCTGGTCAAGGCGCTGGTCCTGGGCATTCACTTCGCGCGCACGCGGCGGCAGGAGACCGAGCGCATTCTGGAAGGACTCAAGCGGAGAGAGCCGCTGACCGGCCGGGTGAGCTACAACAGCGTCGCCAAACTCCTGCCCAAGCCCTACCCGGATTATCAGGCGATCGCCAACGCCTACACGCTATGCTGCTTGAAAGATGCTACCGCGAAGGAGACAGGCCCCATCGCCCTCTGGGATTTGCATTATCTACGCGAGCTGGACGACTCGGGCTTCATCGATGGACTTTACGATCAGAGGCGCGAGGCGTAAGCCGCAACGAGGAGACCTTATGAAGCAGATGACGACGTTGGCGGCGGCAGTTTTGGCCTTCGTTGTGTCGTGGAGCAGGGCGGAGGCAGCCGAGGCGAAGCCCGGCGCCGCGTGGGAGGGAGTGGTGGCGGCGGCGAAAAAGGAGGGGGAGGTGAGGCTCTGGGGCGACATGGAGATCACCCACCCGGACATCGTCGCCGTCTTCACCAAAGAATTTCCCTTCATCAAGGCGGTGCTCGTCAGCGGCCGGGTCGGCGATCTGATGCCGCGCATCACCGCCGAGCGCCGGGCGGGCAGATATCTGGCCGACATTTACAGCGGCGGTCTGGGTGGCCGGGCCTTCTTCGATTTTCAGCGCTCCGGCATGCTCGATCCGCTGAAGCCCGTGCTCATGCTGCCCGATGTCGTCGACGAATCGAAATGGCAGAACAGCAGACACCACTACGCCGACGGCGAGGGGCGATACGTTTTCATGTTCGAGGGGAGCGTCGCCGGCGTGGGGCTGTACTACAATTCCAAACTGTTCGATCCGAAGGAGTTCCGCTCTTACTGGGACCTGTTGAATCCGAAGTGGAGGGGAAAGATCGCGCTGTTCGAGCGGCCGGGGACGGGCTCACCGAACATGGTGCGATTCTATTACAATCCGCAGCTCGGACCGGAGTTCGTGCGGCGGCTGTGGAGCGAAATGGATCTGGTCGTGTCGAAAGAGCGGCGCCAGGCGACCGACTGGCTCGGCAGCGGCAAGTTCGTTCTCTGCATCGACTGCGCCGACACCGACGCCGCGAGGAAACAAGGGGTCCCGGTCGAAGAGTTCGACCGCGCCTATCTCAAGGAGGCCGGCGGCGAGATCAGCACCAGCGGCAACAGCGGTCTGGCGCTGATGAACCGCGCGCCGAATCCCAACGCGGCCAGAGTCGCGATCAACTGGTTCCTGTCGCGCCAGGGGCAGATGGCCTGGCAGGAGGCGATGAACAAGAAGGTCGTCGAGCCTTCGGACTCGATGCGGATCGATATTCCCAAAGACAACGTTCTTTCCTCCGCGCGCCGCGAGGAGGGGCGGAAATATTCGGTAAGCGGTTTTCAGGACCCCGATCCGGTGGCGAAGCTGATTCAGGAGATTCGAGCGAAAACAAGTAGGCAGTAAGCAGTAAACAGCGAGCAGAGCGCATGGCGCAGAATGCAAAGTGCAAAATGCAAAGTGCAAAATGAAGAAGGCTACAGGCAGTAGGGGGCGCGATTCATCGCGCCCGTATGAGCTTTTCAGTCCTCAGGGTTCCGTTTTGAGTTAGTCAATCCAAAATCTAAAATCCAAAATTGAAAGAGGCAAGGGCCGAGGAGAGGTTATGGCAGACTACCAGCCAATCGAGATTCGCGGATTTTTTCGCTCTCACACCCATTTGCCGATCTGGGAAGTGATCGAGCAGGCGGGCATCTGGAAGCAGCTGGGGATCAAAGCGAGCTTCGACTACTGCGACAGCTCGAGCATCGCGGAAGCGGCGCTGTTCGATGGCAGCGTCGATTTCGTCTCGGGAAACCACATCAGCCCTTACGGCCTGGTCGCCAAGGGAAGACCGATCGTGTCGCTCGCCTCGCCAAGCAACAGCGTCAACGACAAGCTGATCTCGCGCGCGCCGATAAAACACGCGAGCGAGCTGCGGGGAAAACGGCTGGCCGATACCACGGTGACGGACAAGGGCGGAGGTTACAACCACATCCGCGGCAATCACATGCTCTATGTGCTGAAAGCCGGGTTGAAGCTGGAAGACGTCAAATGGGTCGAGATCGCCGACATCATGTCGGAGAGCTTTCGCGTGGAGCAAGTCGCGGCGGTGAGGGAAGGGAAAGCGGACGCCACGATGGTGACCGGCGGAACGGAGAAATTTGAAAAAGAGGGTTTTCACGTCCTTGAGCTCGGACGGCTCCCGATGGTCAACGGCCCGACGCTCACGTCAACCCTGACCAATCTCAAGCGCAAAGAGCGCCTCGCCGAGCGTCTCGTCAAAGCTCTGGTCCTGGGCATCCATTACGCGCGGGCGCATCGCGCGGAGACCGAGCGCATTCTCGACGGATTGCGGCAACGGGTGCCGGAGGCGAACGCGACCTACAATAGCGTCGCCAAACTCCTGCCCAAGCCCTACCCGGATTATCAGGCGATCGCCAACGCCTACGAGCTTTGCTGCATGAAAGATCCCAAAGCGAAAGAGCTTAGCCCGCTCGCGCTCTGGGACCTGCACTATCTGCGCGAGCTGGACGACTCCGGCTTCATCGACCGGCTCTACGCAGACCGTTGACAAAGGTCCATCTCCAACAAGGATGAAGTATGAAGGCGGAAGGCTGAATGAAGATGTGGAACCGCCGTCATCGTTCCACTCGCGCGTTTTGCACCCGGGAGCTTAATATTGGTATCGACAAACTCAGCGGGCATGGAGGTCGTCGCGCTTCCAGGTTGCCTTGCCGTGCGTTCCGAGCTTCAAGCCCCGGCGCATCAACTCCCGCTGTCTGTCTCCCGCTCCTTGAATCTGCCGCAGCTGTTTGACGCGGTCCATGAGGGCCTCGACAAGACTTCGGGTGGCTCGCTCCGCTATGCGTCCCAGCTCTGCCGAGAGCGCTACGGCGCCGCAGCGGCTTCCAGCACCGCGCTGATGATTTTCTGATAGCCGGTGCAGCGACAGAGGTTGCCGGCCAACGCCTTTTTAATGTCCTCTTCGGTCGGCGCAGGGTTGCTGTCCAGCAGGGCTTTGGCGGAAAGTATCACGCCGGGCGTGCAGTAGCCGCACTGGACCGCGCCCTTTTCGAGAAAAGCTCTCTGCAGCGGATGAAGGCGCCCGTCTTTCGCCAGTCCCTCGATCGTCAAGATTTTTTTGCCGCGCAACGTCGCCGCGAGCGTCAAACAGGCGAGGCGAGGCTCGTCGTCTATGAGAACCGTGCATGCGCCGCATTCGCCGCCGTCGCAGCCTTCCTTGGTCCCGGTGAGATCGAGATCGTCGCGCAACAATTCGAGCAGTGTTCGCGCAGGCTTGAAGGTCAGGTCGAACTCCTCGCCGTTGATGGTGACTTCGATTCTTCGAAGCGGCTGGCCCTTCTCTAAAACCGCGCGACGGCGCGCGGCCCGCCGTTTCGGCCGTTTCATTCGGACCTCCTCTTCGCTTCCTTCGCCCGCAAGGCCGCGAGGATCTTCTGCGGAGTAACCGGCAGGCTCGTAATTCTTACCCCTATGGCGTGATAGACGGCATTCGCCAAAGCCGGGGCCGTAGCCACGAGCGCCGGCTCGGCCACGCCCTTGGCGCCATAGGGGCCGACGGGATCGTTGGACTCCACCATCATGATTTTCATTGGAGCAATGTCCAGCATGGTCGGCAAGCGGTAGTTGAGGAAGTTCGGGTTATAGGTCCGGCCATCGACGCCGACCATGTCTTCCATCAAGCCGTAGCCCGCGCCTTGAACGAGCGCGCCTTCGAGTTGACCCTCAACGGCCATCGGATTGATCGCTTTGCCGACGTCGTGAGCTGCCGTGAAGTTGAGGATGGTAACTTTGCCCGTCTTGGGATCGACCTCCACCTCGGCGACTTGGGCGCCGAAGGTATAAGCCGATGAGACATTGCCGTACTGGCTCTCCGGATCCGGCGGCACTGAAGGAGGATCCCAGGAGCCCCGCCCGACGATCTCCTTGCCGCCGGCGCGGAACCAGGATCGCCGGGCGACTTCGAGAAAAGTCACGGCCCGTTGCGGCGAGCCCTTGGGAAAAATCCTGCCGTCTTGCGCGACGAGGTCTCCGGGATCGGCCTCCAGCATCTCGGCCGCGAATTCGAAAAGCTGCTGCTTTGCGTCGATAGCGGCCAGCCGCGTCGCGTTTCCGCCGATGTGCGTGGTGCGGTCCGCATAGGCGCCCAGACTGTGCGGCGAGAAATCGGTGTCCAGATCGGGAACGACGATATCCGCCACGCGAATGCCCAATTCCTCCGCGACGATTTGCGCCATGACTGTCTTGCATCCTTGTCCCAGCTCGGACTCGCCCGAAAGGAGATAAACCTGGCCGTTATCCCCGATCGTCACGACGGCGTTGGAGCCGTAAAAGCCGGGATAGTAACGGCAACCCGAGACATGAATCATGCAGCCGATTCCTATGCCGCGCGGCTTGCTCCGGCTCGACTTCGCTCTAGCCCTTTTCTCCTTCCACCGGCTGGCCTCCGCGGCTTTCTCGATGCACTCCGTCAAGGCGCAGCTCTTCACCTCCCAGCCATGCGCTGAAACCTCGCCGACGCGGCGCGCATTCTTGAGCCTCAACTCCACCGGATCCATCGCCAGTTTCTCGGCGAGCGTATCCATGTGGGATTCCAGGGCGAAATCCATCGGCGGATTGCCGAAGCCGCGGAACGCGCCGCCGGGCACCGTATTCGTGTAAACCAGGAAGGAATCCGTCTTGATATTGGCGAAGCGGTAAAGGCTATCGACCCTCTTGGTCATGGTATCGAGAATGATCGGTCCCACCTCGCCGTAAGCGCCGCTGTTCAAGACGATGTAGGTCTCTTTAGCCACGAGCGCGCCGTCTCGACTCGCTCCCATCTTGAGACGGATGTGAGTGGCATGGCGAGGAGGGGAGGCGATGAACTCTTCCTCGCGCGTAAGGCAGAGGCGCACCGGCCTTCGGGCTTTTAACGCCAGCAGCGCGCAAATCGGCTGGACCCGCTTGAAATGCTTGCCGCCGAAGCCGCCGCCGACGTGGGTCTGGAAGATGCGGACTTTAGAGGCGGGCAGCCCGAGCATGTCGGAAAGCAGCCGCCGCGCGCGGAAAGGAGACTGAAGCTCGGTCCAGAGCGAGATCCTGCCTGCCCCGTCCACGTCAGCGACGCAAGCGGTCGGCCCAAGGTACGCCTGGTGCTGGAGCTGGGTCGTGTAGATCTCTTCATGGATGACATGCGCCTGAGCAAAACCTTCCTCCACGTCGCCCCGGCGTATGACAAACTTGTAAGCAATGTTGCGCTCCACGTCGTGCAGGAGGGGCGCTCCCGGCTCCATCGCCTTCAACGGATTGAAGACCGGCGGAAGCAGGTCGTAGTCTACTTTGATGAGGCTCAGCGCTTCGAGCGCCGTTTCCTCATCGATGGCGGCTACGGCCGCCACTTCGTCCCCGACGAAGCGCGCCACACCCTCGCAGAAAACCGTCTGATCCATCACCATCGGTGTCGAAGAAGCGGCTCTCTCGCCCTGGTCATCGAACTGGTAGGTGGAAGAACGCCGGTTGCCGTCAGGCGTATCCGCCGCCGTAACTATCGCCTTGACCCCGGGCAATCGCGCCGCTCTGCTCGTGTCGACGTGGAAGACCTTGGCGTGCGGGTGCGGACTGCGCAGAATCTTGCCGACGATCATCCGCGGCAGCTTGATATCCGGCGAGAAGCGCGCGGTCCCGGTCACCTTGTCCAGACCATCCACGCGCGGATGGCTATGACCGACAACGCGCAAATCGGCCATCTCAGTACCTCCTCATGACAAGCTGCTGAAAAGGCCTCGCGGCCTTCATTCCTTTTTGCCGGACTCGCACGCCAGAATCGCCTGTTCCACCAGGGCTCTCAGCACGTCCCGCTTGAAGCGGGAAGGATAAAAGACATCTTTGATCGGCCCGACCTCCTTGGCCGCCGCCGCGGCGGCTTTTTGAGCGGTACTTTTGTCTATCACTTTGCCGCGCAGCAGCGCCTCCGCTTGAAGCAACCGCTTCGGCGCGGGATCGACGCCGCCGGCCACAAGGCGAAACTCGGCGGATTCTTTTCGCCGATAACGAGCCGCCGCCACGCTCACGACGGAAAAATCGATGACCTCCCGCTGACTATATCTGAGATAAATGGTCTGGAGGCGGCAGGAGTCCTCCGGGACCAGCACTTCGGTTAAGATCTCGTCTGCGGCGATCTTGCAGGGCTTGTCTCCCAAGCCCGAGTAGAGTCGCTCGATGGGAAGCCAGCGCGCTCTTTCGCCTCTCACCAGCTTGACCCGAGCATCCAGAGCGACGAGCGGCGGCGCGGTGTCGGAGGACCAAACCGCATAACAAGAATCTTGCCCTTGGACGGCGAGACATCGGTCGCCCCCTGCTTTGAGACATCGCTCCCCCGACTCAAGCCAAAGCGGAGATTGATTGTAGTAAGGACACTTGGTGTCGAGAAGAATATTTCCGCCGAGCGTGGCGGCATTGCGCATTTGAGGAGAGGCTATTTTCTCGGCTGCTTGAGCCAGCATGGGACACTGCCGCTTAACCTCCGGGGAATTGCCGACGGCGGCGAGGGAAGTAAACGCGCCGACCCTCAGTCCTCGTCCCTTCCGGTAGCTGATAAAAGACAGGCCCGGAATGGCCCCGAGACTGACCAGAAGGGCGGGCTCTTCCAACCTCATGCGCATCAGGGGAAGGAGATCCGTTCCCCCGCTCAGGACTTTTCCTCTCCCCGTCTTTCTGAGAAGCCGGGATGCCTCTTTTACGCTTTTGGGCTCAAGATACTGGAATGCGGGAAGGGGCATGGATCTCCGGCCTTCGCTGTAAGCTGTAGTGCTTCAGCGTGAGGTCAGCATATTCCATGCCAGGATTTCCACGCCGAAAGGCCGTTCCGAGAGAGGCGAAGCGAGTCGAGGGGCGACTGAATTCCATGAACTAGGAAAATCTTCTTGCGGAATTCTTAAACGCTGGAATCAAAGTGAAGCCTTTTCGTCTGCCGAACGGTTTAAAGGCGCCGGCGTCACTTCGACCGCGCCGTCGCGGCGCAGTCGAACGACATTGACCGTGCCGGCGTATTCGGGCGAGCCGGAATAATAGGCCTGGATTTGCCCATCGCCGACGCGCGCTGCTCGATTCCAGTGGCCGAGCGCAACATAGTCCGCCCCGGCCGCGGCCAGCTCTTTACGGCGGATCAGCCAGGAGCCAAGCAGGCGGCCCGGCTCTTCCGGCTCTTCGACGTAGTGGCCGTGGGCGGCGACGATCCGCCAGCGCGTCGAGCCGGAAGGCGGGTTTGGCAGCGGCGACATGTCGAAGTAGTCCTGGTGCGCCCTTCCCCGAACTTCCACTTCTAGATCAGGGAACGTTACCGTTTCCTCGACCGTGAGACCAAGCACGCAGACGTTTGAAGCAACCGTGATCCGTGGGTGACGGTAAACCGAATCGGGCGTCAGCGGATCGTGATTGCCTGGCAGAATCACGATCGGCGCGCCGAATTGGTCCAGGATATGCGCGGCTCGCTCGACCAGCCCCGGTGGCTGGCGATTGTGGTCGAAGGTATCGCCTGCGAGTATCACCAGGTCCGCGCGCGCCGCGGCCGCGGCTGCCAGAACCGAGCGGAGAACGGACAACCTATCCGATGAAGATGAGCCCAGGACGGGATCGGCGCTAAGATGCAAGTCCGAGCTGTGAACGACCACTACTTCGTCTCGTGACGCCGCACTCATCGTTATGAAGAAAAAACTCCCGGAGCGACTATAGGGGTTACGCTGCGAGGTTGTCAACCAACCGGGTCTGCCATCTCCCCGAAACTAAAAACTCAAAACTGAGAACTGAAAACTGGAGTCTCTTCTTATTGCTCCGGTGGCCTTAGCTGTGATAAGCGCAAAGGATCACCAACGGCAACCTGGCGGTGGGCCGGTTTGCTCAACACTCAAACGGAAACAATTGTCATGGCGATTCTCATCTTCATTCCGCTCTTGCTATTTGTTCTTACATCTCCGTCCGAGCTTCGGGCGCAAGGGCCGCTTCAGAAAGCGGTGATCACCTACTCGAGCCGCAGCATCGCCTCGGTGGATCTCTTTATCGCGCAGGAGCGCGGTTTTTTCCGCGAGGAGGGACTCGATCCGCAGCTCGTGCAGGTGAGAGCGACCGCGGCGATCGCCGCCATCGTCTCCGGAGACGTCGACGCCCTTGGCTCGGTCGGCAGCGCGATCCGGGCGATCCAGCGCGGCGCGCCGGTCAAGACGCTCGCCGTGAGCCTCAGGCGGCCGCTTTTCTGGCTGGTGAGCCGGCCTGAGCTCAAGTCCTTCCGCGATCTCAAAGGCAAGATCATGGGAACGACGACGTTCGGCGGCAGCCAGCATACCGCCGGCATCCGCATGCTGCGCCGGGCCGGGCTCGATCCGGACAAGGACGTGACCGTCCTCCTTGCCGGCGACGTGCCGACGCAGCTCCAGGCGCTGGTTACCGGAACTATCCAGATCGGCATCCTCTCTCCGCCGACGCTGATCCTCGCGCGCGACAAGCACAAGATGAATGTCCTGGCCAACGCGATGGAGGAGTTCACCAGCCTGCAAAACGGTCTTGCGGTTCAGGAGAAGACTTTGGGGAGCCGAAGAGACTTCGTGAAACGAATTCTCCGCGCGCGCGCCAAAGGGAACCGCTATTTTCACCAGAACGAGCGGGGCACCGCCGAGGTGCTGGCCAAGGTTCTGAGCGTGGATATGGCGACGGCGCTGGAGACTTACCGCATCTCCCGCGCGGCGTTTACGACGGACGGAATCCCGAGCGACGACGAGATCCGCGAATACCTCAAGATGGATGCGCAGATTCTCGGCCTTCCCGCGCCCATTCCGGCGGCGAAGATTTTTGACTTTTCTCTTCAGCGGGAGGTCAACCAGGAGTTGGGGCTGAAATGAAGAGGCGGGTGAAAGCCGCCACCCGCTCTCCGAGCCCGCGCAATGGGTAGCTGCTTATTCCCACCGCCGGTATCGGATGCGCGGTCTCTACGACGGGGCACCGGCTTCCACCTCGAGGTGTCGCTTTCTCGAGCATGGAAAATCCTGTAAGCAAGAGGAATTGATGGCGATCGAGATTGAATTGGGAAAAAAGGTCGCGCCGGACGAGGCGAAAAAGACCGTGGACGAAGTTTACCGCAAGGTGGCCGAGCGATGGGAGCAGCGGGTGAATCGCGCGCCGTTCATGATGCGGCTGGTTGAAGGAAAGCTGCCGCTCAAGGTATTGAAGACTTTTTTCAAAAACTGGGGCGCCTATACGATCGAGATCAACACCCTGGCGGCGTGCTCGTACCACAAGCACCTGACCTTCTTTAAGACGCACCGCGACCTGATGGCGCCGCTCGGAGAGAAGATCGCCGATGAATTTATCCATCCCAAGCCGCCGGGCCATTTTCTGGTGATGCTGCAGACGGCCAAGGCGTTCGGCTTAACTGAAGAGGAAGTTTTTACTCAGCCCATGCTCTCGGAATTTCGCGCCAAGATCGACTTCATGCGCGGCATTATCTACGAAGGGACGGCGGCGGAGTGGTACGGCTCGGTGACGACCGAGGAGCAGATCGGCCACTGGTCGGCGGTCTGCTACAAGGCGTTGACCGAGCACTACGGCTTCGATCGCGAGAAGGCGACCTATTTTGCCACGCACGTCGAGGCCGATCTGGAGGAGCACGAGGAGGGCGTCATGGGTCACGGGAGCTTCAATCGGATGGCTTTGCAGCGGCTGATCGAAAGCGGCATGGCGGACGAACGGCCGACGTACGGCGTGGAATACTGCGCGATGACTTCGGTCGATCTGCACGGCGTCATGCTGCGCGCGGCGATGGAAGAAGCAGGCCGGTGAAAAAGGCTCATCTGCTTCGTTGCGCTCGGCCCGCTTCGCGTCAACGTACTGGAAAGTACGCCTCCGCTCGCGGACCTTCGCGCGCCTTGTGACTATCTCAACTTGGACCTTTTTGACCGGCCTAAGGGCAGATTGCTTCAAGAAGAGTTAAGAAACAGAGCAACAAGAGGAGAATGATGGAAACCAAACCACCGGGTTACGACGAGTATCTCAGAATGTACATGGAGATGGTGAGCTTCGCCAAAGAGGAGCTTAAGCGGAGAGCGACGTCCCCGGTCCATGTGCCGCGCGAAAAGATCGACCGGGAGTTTGCCGGCCACAACTGGGTTTTGCTGGTCGATCCCCGGATCGGATTCAATTCGCGCATCATCCGTTTCTGGATCAACGGCTTTCCTCCGGGGGAAGCCGAGAACAAGTGGCAGTTCATGGGCCACCGCCATACGGTGGAAGCGGTGATCTACGTCCTCAAGGGATACGGCTATAGCATCATCGACGGCGTCCGCTACGATTGGGAGCCGGGCGACTTCCTCTGTGTTCCCGTCTTCGCCTGGCATCGCCACATCAACCTGTCCAACGAAGACATGGTGTACGTCGCCTCGACGACGGGGCCGCTCTCGATGGGCATCGGCGTGGCGATTTACGAGGACGAGCGCTTTCCGGAATATTGGGTCTTCGCCCAAAAAGACACCAACGAAAAGAAGAGCCTGATTCCGGGCGCGGTGGAGATCCCCGACGCGCAGCGGGGGATTCCCGAAGGGATCGATCCCAAAGAGTACGCCGGCTCGACGGCGGCGAAAATCTATTTCGATCAACTGACCTTTGCCGAGCGGGAAGAGCAGGCGCGCCGCGGAGGGAAGGTTCTGGTCAAGGGGAAAGATTTGAAATTCGAGAAGACGCCGATGGGTTGGGTGGCGCCGGTGGTCGACCCGAAGCTCGGATTTTACGTCAAAGTCATGTCCACCTGCGTTGCGGAGATCGAGCCGGGCAAGCGCTCGGGGGCGCACCGCCACCTCTACGAAGAGGTGAATCACATCCTCGCGGGAGAGGGCTACAGCATCATCGAAGACAAGCGCTACCAATGGAAAAAGGGCGACACGCTTTCGATTCCGGTCTTTTCCTGGCACCAGCATTTCAGCACGGGCAAGGAGCCGGCGCGGATTCTCGTCCACACCGGGCGCCCCGCGATGGAAAATATCGGGCTGATGATCACGCAGCAGGGAGAGGTGGCGGATTAACGGACCGATGAAAAAGGCCCATCTGCCCTTCGAGTCTGAGCTAATCGAACCACCGTCAGCCCGCCCGGGAATCTCTCTCCGGGCCGATGCGATACGTCGGTGTTACGCTGCTCCTATGAGATGGGAGTAGCCAGGAGGTACGATTGATGCTTCGCGTCCCACGCATAGGCCTTTCGAGAGACCCCCAGGCGGGTGGCGGTGATGGTTGCGATCTGTTGCCTGGGAGTGACGGATGAATGTTCGCGAGAGCAAGATGAAAAGTTTCCGAACCGGAGGGACGCTGGCGTGGGTCGGACTTGTTCTGGGGGCGATCTTTGGCCCGAATCCAGTTCATGGGTTGGAGAAAGTGCGGATCGGGCTCTCGGTCAGGAACGTGGTGTTTCTGCCGTTCTACTACGCGAAAGACAAAAAGATTTTCGAGAAGCACGGGCTCGACAGCGAGCTCATCCAGATGCGCAGTGACCTTCAGATGGTCGGTCTGGTATCGGGCGAGCTCGATTTCAATCCGGCCATCGGCCCCGCAACGCTGGCCATCGCCGGCGGAATGCCTCTTAAAGCGGTTGCGGTCTTCTATCGCGCGCCGCTCTTTTCCCTGGTCAGCCCCGCGAGCCTGGCGAGCCTCAAGGAGCTGGAGGGGAAACGAGTCGCGGTGTCCCGCCTCGGATCGGACAGCCATCGCTACGGCGTCATGATGATGGAGCAGAGCGGCGTGGACGTGAAGAAGGTCACGTTCATTCAGAGCGGCAGCACGACGGTCAGCCTCACCGCGTTGCAGCAGGGATCGGTGGCTGCTGCGGTCCTCAGCCCGCCCTTTACCGGCGCGATGGCGGAGAAGGGGTACAAAGTCCTGGCCAAAAGCAGGTCGCTTCTCGACCTGCCCTGGCTCGGCCTGGTCACGAGCCGCCAGAAAATCGAAAAGCAGCCCGAACGGGTGAAGAGCGTGTTGAGGGCGATGCGCGAGGCGCTGGAGTCGATTCGCGCGGACCGGCAAGGCGTCGTCGCATACATCGAAAAAAATTTCAACGTCAACCAAACTGTAGCTACGGAATCCTACGAAGATCTTCGCGGAGTCCTCGTCGACGGCCTGATGATGCCGGAAGAGCAGATCAAGAAGTATTTAGAGGGCGCGCACGCCCGTGGCGAACTCCCCAAGCCGCTCTCCTTCGGCGACGCCTTCGACTTCTCCGCGCTTAAGAGTCTGAAGTAGGCAGGCCGCTGAAAAAGGTTCGACCTTGAGGGTGAACGAAGAGCCGACTTGACCCCTGACTCTTCCCACGAACCCAAATATCGTTCGGGAGTTCAGGTCCGTGGCTCACGCCCCTTTGGATTCACTGCCGCTTAAAATTCAGGAAAGAGTGTCAACATTGCAATGTCTGACCCTCGACATGACCCTCGACACGCGACATGACCCTCGACACAACATTGAAACGGTACTATTGTCTCCAATGCGGCGGGTAAGTACGCTGGTAATTCGGTAGCGCTTCGACACGCTGCACCCATTTGGCGACGTTGGGAAAGGTTTGCGCCAGCGGGAGCAAGCCTAAATTGAACGGCCGGGCGGCTTCTTTGGACGCAGCGCGCAAGAGCAGTTGGACCAATGGAAACACGCCGATGTCCGCGGCGGAAATCTTATCGCCGACCAGCCAGTGCGAATCGGCCAAGCGCTCGTCGATCATCTTGAGCTCGTGGCGCAGCGTTTGCGCCGCCTGTTGGATTTCTTCGACTTTATCCAATCCTTTGCCGAAGAAAATCGGCCGAACGACTTTGTCGCCGGCGGTCACGACATAGGACTCACATTCAGCGAGCGCGCGCCAAATCAAACCGGCTTCCTCGGGCGATTTGCCGAAGAGCGGCGGGTCGGGGTATTTGCGATCGAGGTAGCTCATGATTGCGAGCGACTCGTAGAGGACGAAGGCTCCGTCTTTCAGAGTCGGGACCTTGCCGCGTGGATTGAGCTGAAGATACGCCGGCGCTTTGTGTTCGCCTTTGGAAAACTCCAAGAGCTTCGATTCATAAGGTAGCCCTTTCACTTCCAATGTCAGCATCACCCGCCAAGCGAACGGACTGCCGCTGCCCCAATAAAGTTCGATTGCCATGTTTCTCCCTCCTGCGCCTGCTGCAAGCAGTTTTTCACGAACGGGGCAGAAAGCAAGTGGGCCTATAGTTAACCGACCAAGACCGTCACTTGGCCGCCCCGCGGCAAACCGCCTTCGAGCAGCACCTGCGGCACAGCTGGTGGGGTCAAAAGTTTTGCCTTCAACTCGTCGCCTACAACCGCTGGCGGCTGACGCCTCTCTCAACCGGATCTTAAGCCGCCTGTTTCGCGGTGCTCGGCAATGGGTTGGACTAAACCGACGAGCCGGATGTAAGTTGCGACTAGACGGATTATGCGGTCGGGGCGATTGATCGAAAGATTGTTTAGATATCCAGGCCCGACCCCAATTCCCGACCCAGATTTCATCTTTTGTTGCCACTCATGAACCCAACGGGGAGGAGAGACATATGAGTTGTAGCCTGGTATGATGCTCGAAGGTCAAAACTATTGAGGAGATGACATGCCACAGATGGTCGCGATTCAATTAGAAGTCCCTGATGATCTGGCGCGGTTTCGATTGCCGCCAGGGGTTAACACCCGACTCCAAGAACTCCTGGACCGCCAAGACAGTGGCAAACGGCTAACTGCGGCGGAGCGCAAAGAAGCCCACGGGCTCGTCAACCTCGCCGAGATGCTTTCGCTGCTCCGGCTGCGAGTGGAACGAGCCAGCAGTCGTCGAGCGAAGAAGCCATGAGCGACATTCCCGCTCGCTTGCGTCGATTGGTTGTGTTGCGAGCGGGAGATCGATGCGAATATTGCCGTTTGGCGCAGAAAGGCCAGGAGGCCACTTTCCACGTTGATCATATCTTGCCCAAGGTGGCCGGTGGCCGGACTGCCGCCGCAAATTTAGCTCTCGCTTGCGTCTCCTGTTCATTGCGCAAGGAGGCACGACGCTCCGCCATCGAACCCAATACAAACCGGAGAGTGGCATTGTTTCATCCCCGCCGCCAGCGGTGGCGAGACCACTTTCGTTGGGAAGGATTTCGTATTGTCGGGCTAACATCGACGGGTAGGGCTACCGTCGCTGCGCTTCAAATGAATCGCCCGCTGATCTTGGCAATACGGCAAGAAGAGGCGGCTAGAGGTTGGGCTTCCGAGCCATGACTCCTCGATATCAACGACGTTGAACCTTGACCTTGAAATCTCCGTTTAAAAAGCCAACAGTAGGCTTAACACGTTTCCTCGTTTGCTCACTCTGGGCGCGACCACTCGCGTTTTGTTTGTTGCGGATTTGCGCAATTGAGCAAACGTGCAAGTTCATTCTGATCGAGAGTGGTGGCGCTGAACGGACGACAAGAAGCCGGAGCAAATTTCGAGAAAGCGGATTGCAATGCCGGTCGGATTCAATTGTTTAGATACACTCCGTCGCAGTGGCTCCGATTCGGCTTGGCCGTCACGCGCGACGGTACGGCAGCAGTAGCAATTCGTTCAAAGTTCCGCGTTCAATGTTCAAGGTTGAAAGCGGACGACTCGGAACTTGGACAAAACGGGGTTGGAGTAAACCGACGAGCCGCGTGTAAGTTGTGACTCATCGCATTCTATGGTCGCGGCGATTGATCGAAAGATTGTTTAGATATCCAGGCACGACCCCGAATATGTCATCGAGTTTGGTCTCCTCTGCGTGCAAGGGAGAACATTTTGAAATGAAAGAGAATACGACTCAAAAAAGGAGGCAAAGAGATGGAAAGAACTGAAGTGTTAAACTTTTCGGGAATACACGCAGGGCTTGTGTTACTGCTGCTTCTTCTCCCTGGTCAGGTTTTGGGCCAGACCGCTGGAGCCACTACCCACACGATTTTCATGGCGGCTATCGAGATCAAGGGTGGAACATCGGCCGAGAAGCTCGCGCCACCTTCTGTCAATCCGAAGGACCTCTCAAAAGGGTATGACTTCAAGGCGCCTGGTCAGGCCGATAAGAACGATCCCAAAAGGTGGGAGGTCTCAAGCTACATGTTCTCGCCGAGCAGTGTGGCCGTGCGCCAGGGAGATACGGTAAAGTTGACGGCCTTCGTCGTTAACGGCGATGAGCATCACGTGCGGGTCAATGACCCCGACGGGCGTGAGGTGATCGCCGAGACAAAGTGGAACCGCGGCCGAGAGTACCAGCTTTCTTTTGTCGCAAAAAAACTTGGCACCTACCATCTGACCTGTTCGGACCACGCGCCGACCATGGCTGCAGCAATCCTGGTCCTACCGAGAAGGTGATAGGGAGAATGGAGGCCGGAACGAGGGCTGAGCGCCCGGGCTTGTGCTTCTCTCAGGCCTCGCATCCCTTATGGCGGAGGTGAGCAGTGCGATCGGACTCATGCCCATCGCTATAAGAAAAGGGGTGCAGACCAATCGAATGAAGCAAGGAAGGTATATTTTTGCGTTATGGCTTGCCGTTCTGACTCTTTTCTCCGGCGTCATGGCGCGAGCCGCTGAACCGCGTCCCATTGACGGATTTTCGGATCACAGTTTCCTGGTGGAAGAGGCGTACAACCAAGAACGGGGCGAGGTGCAGCATACCTTTAACGCGGTCTACGGCAATGACTTCAGGCGCCGCGGCTGGTCATTTAACTTCGAGCAGGAATGGTGGCTCTTCACCGAAGACCACCAAGTCGCGTTCAGCATCCCCTTCTCTCATCTTCGGGAAGAGGGAGAGAAACAGCGCGGAGTCGGAGACATTCTTATCGAATACCGCTACCAGTTAACGGAAGAGGGGCCGAACATTCCTGCCGTTGCGCCCAAGTTCGGCCTTATCCTTCCAACCGGAAATCGAGACAAAGGAACCGGCAACGGCGTTGTGGGATACGAGTGGAGTATTGCTGCCAGTAAGAAGGTGGCCTCGCGCCTCGCCTTGCACGCCAATCTCGGGCTGACCTACCTCCCTAAAGTTCGAGTGCCGCTGGATGATGATCAGCGGCTTTCGCCCAAGCGATCTTTGGTCTCTTACGACCTTGGGGCGAGCGTCGTCTTTGCTCTTTCATCGGACGTTCACATGCTGCTGGAATGGGTAGGCGAATTTGAAGAAGAGATCAATGGGAGGGGGAGAAAGGAGCGCGCTTTCAAGGCGATCCTCTCTCCCGGAATTCGCGCTGCTGTGGTCAATAAAGCTGGCCTGCAAACGGTGGTCGGCGTCGGATTTCCGATCGGCGTTACCCGCCCGGCCGATAACTACGGCGTCTTTCTGTACTTCTCCGTCGAGCACAAACTTTTCTAGCCGGCTCTCCTACCGCGGACCTGACGACCTGCTCTGGCCTCCTTCGGTCTCTTTCACTACCTTTTGGGGCCGGCACTGGCCTAGCGTAAGTCTAATAGATACACTCGTTCTGCCGGCTTCGCTGCACATGCCGCCGATTTGCTCGACGCCTACCCGCGCCTTACACGCGAGGATATTCAAGCCGCCATCGGTTATGCCGCAGACACGGTGGCGCACGAGGAAACACTCATCTTGGAGCCGGCCCGCAAGCGCTCGAAGCGTTGAGCGATGCAGTTCCTCGCCTTTGTGCTCATGCCTTGTAAAGCCTCTATCGTTGCGAGGCCAAGCCCATCTGGCGCAGCATCGCGCGGGCGAGGGGGCTGGCGGGGTCGGCGAGATGCGCCGAGATCGAATAGTGGTTCGCGCCGGGAACTTCCAGATAGTCGCACTTGAGACCGCGCTTTTTGCAGAGCTTGTAGAAATCCTCCGACATCTGCCGCCATCCTTTAGGCTCGTCGCCGCCGACGGCGACGAGCAACGGCGAGTGGGGGAGAGGCGGGTGGAGAAAGGGGCTGTTCTCGCGCGCGCTTTCCGGAGTCAGCCGAATCTCGCTGTTGGCGGTGATGTGGAGCACGGCGTCGAGGTCGTAAACGCCGGAAATGGCGGTTGCGCCTTTGATCGCGTCGCGCGGCAACCCTTCTTTCTCCCAGTCGTGCGCGAGGGCCATCGCGACGAGATGGCCGCCGGCGGAGACGCCGGCGACGTAAAGCTTGGCCGGATCGCCGCCGTAGGCTGAAATGTTTCGGTAAACCCACGCGACCGCCGAGCGCGCCTGCCGGACGATGTCCGCAACCGTCACGCTCGGGCAGAGGTCGTATTCCACAACCGCCACCGCCGCTCCGGCCTTCACAAACAGCTCCGCCAGGTGGCAATTCTCCTCTTTGCTTCCGCCGCGCCAGTAGCCGCCGTGAAAATAGAGGAGCACCGGCGCTTCGCGCTTGCGCGGCGAAAAAATGTCCGTGACCTGGCGGGGAGAAGCTCCGTAGGGCACGTCGAGCCGCGACTTGAGCGCCGCGCGCGCTTTAAGGCTCGCTTTTTTTCGCTCTCCGGTCCACCACTTCTGGTTCGGCACGGCGGCTTGAGGATTGAACTGGAACTCCATCTCCTCTTTGGTGAAACCTTTGTAGACAGCGGCGCTCATGAACTTGCGGCTCTTTGTTATGCCGGTTGTGTGAGTCCCAGCAATCGCAACGCATTATGACACAAGATGGCATCTCTTTCCGACTGGCTTATGGGCAGCTCTTCTATCAGTCGTTTCGCGCGCGGGAGTAACGGCAGCATCGGGGGCGCATCGCTGCCGAAGAGCAGGCGCTCCGCTCCCACGGTTTGGTACGCGCAGATGACGGCGGGCGCGTGATAGCTCACCGTGTCGAGATGGAGTTGTTTCAAATATCGGCTGGGAGGCTTTGAAATCAGCATCGGCTCGTAGGGTCCCAGGCCAGAGGCCGCGTCGCCCAGCTCGTAGGCGTAATCCATGCGGCCGATGACCTCGCAGATGCCGCCGCCGAGATGGCAGCCGACGAATTTCAGGCCGGGAAATTTTTCAAATACCCCGCGCACGATCATGCGCGCGATGCTCAGACACTCGTCGAACGGCCGCCCCACGCTGGAGGCGAGACGATAGTCTCTCATCCGCTCTTCGCCGAAGGCGACGGACGGGGCGTGCATCATCACCGGAATTCCCAGCCGCGCGACCAGTTCGAAGAACGGGCGCGCCTCATCGTCGTCCGGGTAAGCGCCCTGGTGGCTTGAGTTGATTAAGACGCCTTTCAGCCCGTCTTTGAGAACCGCCCGCTCCAGCTCTCGCAGAAACGGCTCGCCGCCGCACGGCAGCGTGCTGGAAAACACTACAACGCAGCCGGCATATTTTTGTTGAAGCTCGGCGCCGTAGCCGTTCCAGCGCCGGATGAACTCAAGCGATTCGGCCGGAGACTTCTCCTTGAGATAATGGATGGTGTTGCTGACGACGCAGAGATCGATGCCGGCCTTCGCGTGGGCGTCAAGCAGCTTCTCGATCGTCAGCGGCGTGTCGTTGCCCCACCGGCGCTCTTTGGCGATCTCCGGCGGATAGACATGGGCGTGCCAATCGACGATCAAGCTTCCCGCCTTCAACAACTTAACGCGCTTTAAGGCCCAGTTCCGCCTGCGCCTCGCGGAGCGGAGCGAGATCGGCTACGTCGGCCGGCGTCACGTCGCGCGTGATTTTCGCATTGCGCTTTGCCTGGTCGATGACCAGCCTAAGCCCGTCCTCCGGCACGGCGCCGTCGGCGTTGAACAGAACGCGCAGCGCGTCATAGGAAGAGTAAGCGAATTCCCGATCCACCTTTCCCCAATCGACGAGTGTCCGCGCCGCCTCTTCGCGATTGTCCCGTATAAACCTGTTGGCGCGGATGGTTGCCTTGATGACTCTTTTTATCTCCTCCGGCTTGTCCTTGATCTTCCTCGTGTGCGCGCCCAGTCCGAGATACGGCAAATTAAACAACTCGTAAGCGCGCGCCAGGATCGTGTAACCGAGCTTCTCCATCTGCGCGTCGGCGGGCGGGGAAATGACGATGACATCCACGACCCGTTGCTTCAACGCCGTGATCCTGGCGGCGTCGGAGCCCAGGGCGAGGACCTTGATCTCTTTCTCCGGATCGACGCCGAAATGCCTGAACATCAGCCGCGCCCCGACGTCCGGCGTCGCGCCGTAGCTGCTCACGCCGAGCGCTTTGCCTCTGAGTTCCTTCACGGACTTGTACTCGGGCTGGGCGATGAGCGTCATCGGCCAGTTGTCGAGAAAGCCGGCAACCACCCGCACCGGCAGGCCCGCGATCGCTCCCGCGACGACGGCGCCGAAAAGCTGGCAGTAGTCGATATCGCCGCTCGCCAGCGCCGTGATCGCCACGTTGGGATTCATGCGGATGATCTCGGCGTCGATCTTTTCGTCTTTGAAGAACCCTTTTTTCTGCGCCACCGCCGAGGTGAGATTCGGCATGTTCGGATTGGAGACGCCGATCCTGATCCGATCCGCCGCCTGGGCGGAGGAGATGAGGAAAAGCGTGAGGGCAATGGAGACGGCAAGACTTCCCGTCATAGAAGACCATCTATCGCTGTTGAAAAACCTCGTCGCCGCTGTAGCGGCGGATCCGGTCGACGCGGACGATCACGCCGTAACCCTTGCGCTCCGGGTCCTTGTCGAGCTCGTCTTTGATCGTCCGGCTCATGATCTTCTCCCGCATCTCGCCGTCCTTATAAATCGTAGCCCGGCCGTCGAAGCGCCAGCCGACGCGGTCCGTGAGGTCGATATAGAGCATGCAGACGTTGGGGTTTTCCTCCAGGTTCTTCGTGCTGATCCCGCGCGAGCGGTCCCAGAAGGCGATGTGCTCGTCGTCCCAGACGTAGGTGCTGCCGCGAAAGCTGATGTCCGGACGGCCGTCCTTGGACGAGGTGCCCCACACGCAATATTTCTTATCCTTAAATGCCTTGCCGATTCGCTCTTTCATATCGTCGCTGATTTTAATCATAGCTCATTCCTCCAATACTTTTTTTATCCTTTCGACCACTTCGCGCGGCTGGGCCATTGTCTCTTTGGCGATCCCTTCCATCTCTTCGCCGCTGTTCGGGTCCGGCTGGAGCTTCTTCTTTTTCACGTCCTCCAGAAATTCGGGATCCTGCATCGTCTTCGCAAATGCCTCGCGCAGAATTTTGACCCGCTCCGCCGGCACGCCGGGCGGGGCGATGAAGGGCCGGCCGAGATCGCCCGACGCGAGGATCACGGTCACGAGCTTGCGCGTCGCTTCCGGTGTTTTGTACTCGTTCATCAATTCGAAAATCGTCGGCGCGTTGGGCGCCCGTGGGTCCCGTTTGCGGCCGGTTTGCAACATGACGCGGACGAGATTGTTCTTGCGCCAGGTGCCGAACGGCTCGCGCGAGAAAAAGGTGGGGATGCTGAGCGCGCGGCACTGGACTTCCGCTCGCTCGAGCGCCAGGTCCTGCTCGCCTCCGCCCTTGTAGCCCATGACGAGCTTGAACTTCAGCCCCAAGGCCTCTTCGAGCAGCTTGGGAACAAAATGGCCGCTGGTGCCCGTGCCGGTGGCGGAGCATTTGGGCGCCTCGGATGCCTTGCGGATATCGTCGACGGTTTTATAGGGACTGTCCGTGCGCATGTAAAACAGCCACGGCGTTTTCTCCGTGGAGCCGATCCAGGTAAACTTCGCCCAGTCGAACTGCGCCTCCTTTTTCCCTGTGAGCTGATCGAGATAGACCGAGGGGCCGATCGCGCCGAGAGTCAGGCCGTCGGGTTTGGCGACGTTGTAAATATTATTCGTCGCGATCAGTGATCCGGCGCCCGGCATGTTTTGGACGATCACGGCGGGGTTCCCTGGAATATGCCTGGCGACGTGCGCCGCCAGAAGCCGCGCCCATACGTCGTAGCCGTCGCCGGGAAGATAGCCAACGACGATCGTGATGGTCTTCTTCTGATAAAACGGCGTCTGCGCCTGTGCCCCGGCGACAGCCACGAATAGAGCGAAGACGGCTAACAGGAATTTTCGCATCGAAACCTCCATTCGGCTGGAGACTTGTTCGAACGGTGTCAAAGTTAGTCGATAGCGGGGCCAGGCGTCAAGGGGGAGGGGGGGGGCGTAAGGCGTGAGGGGTAAGGCGAAAGAAAAAAGACAGAAGAAGAAAGACAAAAGCCAAAATTCAAAGGCGCATCATCAATGATGGGTCTGGCCGGATGATTCTCAAACCAGGGTAGTTCCGCCCGCCGGCAATTCGGGCCGGTCAGGACCGGAGTCCGAGGCGGCGGGCGGGGAATTCGCTGTCATCGCCGGTCCTAGCGGCGATGGCGATGGGGCCAATACCCGTAATGGCGGAATTCTTTCACGGCGTTTTTATCGACGACGACACAGGCGCCGAGAGTAGCCAAAAACCCCGCCATCAAAACCACCGCTAAAATCTTCTTCGCCTTTTTCATCGTTCCGCCCTCCTCTCTGCCTGGTTAGACGAAGGAGTGGCTGAATTCATCAAAGCCAAGGAAACCCATATCTCTTAGGGGGGCGTTTGTCCCTTGCCCGGCGGAACCGGGGAGGCAACTATGGACCTATGGGGGGGGGAGCGTTAAGCGCCGCGGTCTATGGGATAACCCTTCTCGATCCAGCCGGGGAGGCCTTCGTAGAGGACCTTCATGTTGCGATAGCTTTTCTGGTGGAGGATGCCGTAGGCCAAACTGGCCAGGTGATGGGGACAAGCTCAATAGAAGACGACCGACCGGTCCTTCGGAATCTCGGCCAGCCGCTTAGCCATGTCGCCTAGGGGGATGGAGACGGAGCCCGTGATGTGGCCCTCCTGGTATTCTCCGGCGCTGCGCACGTCGACGATAAGCGGTTTTTCCCCGGCGCGAATCTCCTCCACTAACTCGTTCAAATGGATAAACTCCGGCTCCACGCCCTGGGGCAATTTCTGCTGCGCGTATTGCGGATACCGGCTAGGGTCGGCTAACGACACGGCCGGTTGAAAGGCAGCGCTAAGGAGAAGAATGGTCGAGGCGAGGAGGTTTTTTGTCGTCATTCCAAGCTTCACGGAAGCGTTCCCTTGAATTTTTTACTGTGCCCGGTCTCCCGAGTCAAGTCTGTCCTCTAAGACTCTGTTTTCAGGCCGGTCAAAAAGGTCTCAGATGCAAGGCGCGCGAAGGTCCGCGAGCGGAGGCGTACTCGTCTAGTACGTTGACGCGAAGCGAGCCAAGCGCAACGAAGCAGATGAGCCTTTTTCAGCGGCCTGCCATGGTTTCCTGCTTGCGCCCAAGCCATAAGCCATTGAGCAGCCACGCGGCGGACACCGGCACGGCCACGAATGCGATTCCGGTCAAGCCCAGGCCGATAAAAGACAACAGCGCAAACGACCAGGCGCCGAGCTGATCGCCGCTGCGATAGACAACGGTGTCGATGAAGCTCTTGGCCTTGTACTTGTCCTCGCGGGGAATGACGGTGAAGAGCACCTCGCGCGTCGGCCGCGCGACGGCGAAATTGCCGGCGCGCCGCAGCACCTGAAAGGCGACGATGACCGCCACCGTCGGCGCCAGACCCACGGTGGCGAAGCCGAGCACGCTCAAGGCCGGCAGCAGCGTGAGCGTCAGCGCCACGCCGAGGAGGCGCAGGAGGCGCTCCGTCAAAAACAGTTGGGCTCCCAGCGTGAGCGTATTGACCGCCAGATCGACGTGCGCGAAAAACTCGGTGCGCGCCACTCGATCTGTGAAGCCGGCATTCACGATCGAGGCCTGCTGGAAGTAGAGAAATGTCGAGGTGATCGCGTAGAGCAGCATGTAGACACTGATACCCAGAAGGTAGGGCGAGTTGAAAGCATGAGTCAGGCCGGAGAGGAGATTTCCGCCGATAGGCGCCTCATCGACGCGCGCTGCGGGCCGAACGCGCAACGCCTCTGAAAGGCGAGACAGCCGCCGGACACTAAAAACCGCAACTTCGAGTAAAACGGCCGAGCCGAGCAACAGGTAAATCGACCCCACGTGCCGCGCGAGGACAGCCGTCAAGCTCGATCCTAAGATGCTCCCGAGCGTCGCCCCGGCCGCGATGAAGCCGAAGAGCCGCTTGCCCTGCCCGGAATCGAAGAGATCGACCATGAGCGCCCAGAAGACGGAGACGACGAACAGGTTGAAGACGGAGGTCCAGATAAAAAAGAGGCGGCCGACCCAGATGTTTTGTTCTACGCCGGCTATGCCCAGCAGCAGGCAGAACAGCAACAGGTTCGCGATGAAGAATCTGTAGGCGGCGGAAATAAACCTGGCGCGCGGCAGCCTGGCGACCAACGCCGCAAACAGCGGGTTCGCGGCGATCATGGCGACGAGCGTGCCGGTAAAAAGCCACGGCAGATTTTCGACGCCGCCGGCGACGCCCATCTCGTCGCGGATCGGCCGGATGACGTAATAAGACGAGAATACGGAGAAGATGTAGAGCCACGACCAGCCGAGCGCCTTAAGCTCGTCGGGCCGCGCGTCGATCACGCGGCGGAGCAGCCGGCGTCCGATGGCACCTGCGCCAGACGCCGCAGGATGGGGATTCAGCTCCATTCGCCGCGGCTTACACGCCGTCGATGAAGTTCTCCATGCGGCGGCGCATGGCGGCGTCGGGCAGCCGTCCCCGGGCGGCCGCGAGATTGTCTCTCACGTACTCGGTCTTCGCCATGCCGGGGATCGCGCAGGTCACGGCGGGATGCGACACGAGGTACTTGAGGAAGAACTGGGGCCACGTTTTACAGTCGAACTCGCCCGCCCACTCGGGCAGCTTCTTGCCCTGCACCGCGTTGAAGAGCCGGCCCCGCCCGAACGGCAGGTTGATCATCACCGCCATTCCGCGGTCGGCGGCCAGAGGGATGATGCGCTCGCCGGCGTCCCGGTTGTCGAGCGCGTGGTCCACCTGAATGAAGTCGAGCTTCTCGGCTTTCATTGTCTGCTCGAAATCCCGATACTGGTTGTCGAACGAGGTCGTGATGCCGACGTAGCGGATGCGGCCCTGCTGCTGCCATTCGCGCAGCGTGCGGAGGTGCGTCTGGGTGTCGCGCAGATTGTGCACGGCGATGAGATCTATCTTGGGCGTCTGCAATCGCTTGAAGGACTGCTCGAGCTGCTTCAAGCCGGCGTCGCGGCCGCTGATGCTTACCTTGGTGGCGATAAACAGCGAATCGCGGATCTTCAGCTCCGACACGAGATCGCCCACCACCTGCTCGGCGGTGCCGTAGGTCGGGGAGCTGTCGATGACCTTGCCTCCGAGCGCCTTGAACTCGCGCAACGTCTCTCTCAGCGGAGCGCGCTCCGCCTCGGTCGTGACCGCCTCGTAGCGGCGCGCGGTCCCGAGACCGACGATCGGCAGGCTCTCGCCCGTCGAGGGAATCTTTTTCTGAATCAACGGGCCCGCCTGCGCGAGCAGATTGGTCGAGGGCAGGAACAGCGAAGCCCCGACGCCGATACCGGCTTTAAGCAGCTCTCGACGACTCAGTTGCATGATTTCCTCCCTGTCACAAATCGTCAGGCCAGGAACAGGTTCATTGCAAAATGGCTTTGACGCGCGACTGGACTTCCGCGCCTTTCTCTTTCATCAGCGATAGGTAGGAGGCGTTCAGCCACTTGTCGATCGCTTCCGGATAGCCGCGCCGCTCCTGGAGTCGCTCGTGCCACGCGGGGACGCGCGGCCGCTTGTCCCATAGAAATTGCATCTGAAGGTGCTCCAGCCGCAACATGTAAGGCGCGTAGCCGATGTCCGCGAGCGAGAACTCTTTTCCCGCAAGCCACGGACTCTCCGTCAGCGCCGCTTCGATGTCGGCGAGCAGCTTGTCGAATCGCTTCACCGCGCCGGCGAAGTAGCTCGACTCGACGCCTTTGCTGATCGTCTCCCAGCTGCGCTCGCGCTTCACCGGATCGGGCATCTGCTTGTGCAATTTCTCCAGCGCCTCGATCCCCGTGGCGAGCTTTTGATGGCGGAAGGCGATGGCGCTGCTCACTACCGATGTCGCCGCATGCACGCTCTCGTCGAGCTGCTTGGTCCAGAGACGCACGCGCGCACGGGCGAGAGCGTCGGCCGGCCGCAGGCGCGGTTCAGGATAGGCGTCGTCGAGGTACTCGTTGATGACCGTCGATTCGATGATTACCGTGCCGTCGTCGACCAGGGTCGGCACGACCGCGTTGGGGTTGAGCTTCAAGTACTCCGGCTTCTGCTGATCTCCCGCTCGCAGGTTCAGA
>Ga0156192_1003_pt1 | contig 49926 bp, 58 predicted proteins | sample RifCSPlowO2_12_FD_107845 | JGI IMG/M metagenome (GOLD analysis project Ga0156192, IMG submission 107845) | Deltaproteobacteria bacterium RIFCSPLOWO2_12_FULL_60_19
ATCAACAGAAGTTGGAAGTTGCCGGTGAGGACATATTCCCGCACGGCCGCGTTCAAACATCCCCTGAGCACCAGCGCCACTTCGACTCCCATTTTTGTTAAGGCATCCCTGGCGACGGCGATTTTTCTTTCCGCCAATCGCGTCTGTTTCTCCCAAGAGTATCGAGCCGAGAGTCTCTGCGCCTTCCACATCGCCTTGCGCGGCGATTCGGTCGTTATCCAATGATCCCTCAGCCATGGCCGCAGGCTCGCGGGATAGGGCATAAGAAAAGTAACTTTAGCTCCGGGCTTGGCTACTTTCTGAAGGATAGAGGCGATCTCCTGGATTTGATCGTCCCGTTTCAGCGCCACCAGAATTTTTTCCGCCATCGTTCTTCCCTCCTTCGTTCGACTTCTGTTTGATTGCTATGGCAACCGGCGTGCCAAAAGAGGACGACCGGCGAAAATATCCGCAAGTTCTTGAATTGGCTGGGAACTCACTGGCGACGGGCTTCGGGGAGAGCTGGCGCGCGAAAGAAAAGTGTAGCGAAGATGCAGCGCTCTAGGAGCGAAAATGCTTCACTCCTTATCACGAAACGCTTGACCTGGATTCCTCCGAAGGCGAGCCCTCACGGCGCGAGTCTTCGGGCCGCGGCCGATAGGTAGTTACCATGAGTCGAACCATTCTCATCGGACGTCCGCGGCCCTCTCCCTCGCGCCCCTCGGCCTCGCAGGGAAAGACGGCGCCCGTTCGAGGAGCCTGCGCATCCGATACTGCCGGTGAGAATAAGCAGCGACCCATTGCGCAGGCTCGGAGAGCGGGTGGCGTCTTTCATACGGACAAGGCTCCGCGTGAAAGTCCGGCGTACAGGATTCACTCGATATGCAGGCTCTTCATTAATCTGGCGAGATGGGTTCGGTGAAGGCCGAGGGTTTTGGCGGCGGCGGCCTGATTGCCTTGCGAGTCCCGCAGCGCCCTCAGGATCAGCTGTTTTTTCGAGGCTTCCAGGTGGTCCCGGTAAGAGAGATTGTCCGCCGGCGCCGTAAGCTCCGTGCCGACGATGCGCGGCGGCAGGTCGTGGAGCGCGACTTTGGGTCCCTGGCCGAGAACTACCGCGCGCTCGATCACATTGGCCAGCTCCCTCACGTTGCCGGGCCACCGATAACGGACGAGTTTCTCCTCGGCCTCCCGGCTGACCTCGGTGAAAGGTTTTTTGGTCTCGGAACAGAAGCGCTTCAGAAAAAAATGGGCCAGCTCGGGAATGTCCTCAGCGCGTTCCCTCAAGGGCGGAAGGGTGATGGGAATTACGTTGAGACGGTAATATAGATCCTCGCGGAAGCGGCCTTCCTTGACCGCCGCATCCAAGTCGCGGTTCGTAGCCGCGACGATTCTTACGTCCACATGGATGGGTTTGGTCCCTCCAACCCGCTCAAACTCCCGTTCCTGGAGAAATCTCAAGAACTTTGTTTGAAGTTCCGGCGAAATATCGCCGGCCTCGTCAAGAAATACCGTCCCGCCATGAGCCAGTTCCATCTTGCCTTTTTTAGCCTGGTGGGCTCCGGTAAATGCTCCTTTTTCGTGGCCGAACAGTTCACTCTCCAGGAGTTCCTTAGAGAGACCGACGCAGTTGATGGCAATAAATGGTCCGCCTTTCCGCTCACCCCACTTGTGGACGCCCCGGGCAAAGATTTCCTTGCCCGTGCCACTTTCACCTAGAAGTAAGACAGTGGCCTTGCTCGTGGCTGCCTTCTTAGCTAAATCTATCGCCTGGTTCATCTTGGCGCTCGTGCCCACAATCAGACGGTAGCGCTCGTCTACCTCTCCCGAAAGCAGTTCCACCCCTCTCTTGAGCCTTTCTCGCTCCAGGGCCTTTTGCACTATGAGGGCGATGTGGTCCGGCTCAAACGGCTTAGGGATAAAATCATACGCCCCTTCCTTCATCGCTTGAACGGCCCGTTCGATCGTGCCGTAGGCCGTGATCATCACCACAGTGGTATCGATCTCTCTCCGACGAATCTCCGTGAGAACCTCGAGGCCGTTCATGCCGGGCATCTCGATGTCCAGAAGAACCATCTGCGGGCTCTGTTTTTCCAGAAGCTCTAAGCCCTCTTTACCACCAGGGGCCGCTAGGACTCGGCAACCCAAGGATTCCAGACGATCTCTTAAGACTTCCCGGATGTCCGGGTCATCGTCCACCACAAGGACGGTCCCACTAAAGGATTTCATGAATATCGCTACGGGGCGATGCTGTGGACCTTTTCGATCTTGGCCTTCAGCTCTTCCCACTCAAAGGGCTTAAGAACGTATTTATGGATTTGTGACGGTCATAAAGTTTCCGCTAAACGTTTTCTTTTTGCCCTTTGAGATCCGTAATATTAAAGGCGCTGACTGGGCGGACAAATCCCTTCAGGTGCAATTCGTTGATCGGCTCAGCCTCTACCAAGCCTTCGATCCTGCTAAGCGTCTTTTGATCGGTAAGGATCTGGCCACCCTTGGCCTCCCCGCATAGGCGGGAGGCGAGATTCGTTACATTGCCGATCGCCCCATAGTCCATCCGACCTTGAAAGCCGATATTCCCAACAGCCGCGTAGCCGGCAGCCAGCCCTATCCCTAAATCCAGGTCGTAGCCTTTTTTTAACCATCCGACCCGGAGCTCTTTCGCCCTATCACGCATTTCCAGAGTCATACGCACTGCTCTCTCCGTGTGATCCTTGTAGGGCATAGGGGCGTTGAAGAAGGTCATGATTCCGTCTCCGGTAAAACGCTCCAGAGTTCCCTCAAACTTAAATATCAGCTTGCCCATTTCCGCATGGTAGATCCTGAGCAGCTGTAGCACCTCTTCGGGCTCGGCGGCGTCAGAGAACGCGGTAAAACCGCGCAAGTCCAGGAAAACTACGGTGATCTCACGGCGGCGGCTTGCGAAGAGGTTGGTATCCTCCCCTTCCGAGAGGATATTTACTTCTCTTTTCAGCCTTTCTCGCTCAAAGGCCTTTTGCACTATGAGGGCAATATGGTCCGGCTCAAACGGCTTAGGGATAAAATCATACGCCCCATCCTTCATTGCTTGAACGGCGCGATCGACCGTGCCGTAAGCGGTGATCATAACTACAGTAACATCGATCTCTCGCCTGCGAATCTCTTTGAGAACCTCGAGGCCGTTCATGCCCGGCATCTCGATGTCCAGAAGGACCATTTGCGGGCTTTGCTTCTCCAGTAGCTCTAGGCCCGCCTGACCGCTGGGGGCCAGTAATACCCGGCAACCCAAGGATTCCAGACGATCTCTTAAGACCTCCCGGATGTCCGGGTCATCGTCCACCACAAGGATGGTCCCGCTGAAGGATTTCATGAATATCGCTACAGGGCGATGTTGTAGACTTTCTCGATCTTGGCCTTCATTTCCTCCCACTCAAAGGGCTTCAGAACGTATTCATTGGCCCCTTTGGCCATGGCTTCGATGGCTGCCTCTCGGGTGGAGGAGGAGGTGATAATGATGATGGGGATTTTGGTGTCCCTCTTACGGATCCGCTCCAAGGCCTCAATCCCGCCCATCTCCGGCATCTTGACGTCCAGGAAGATCCCATCGAATCTTTCCGTGGAAAGCTTCTTTAATGCCTCCAGGCCGTTCCCAGCGGTTGCCACGGTGAATCCATAAGCCTCCAGCCGATCCTGAATCACCTCAACGATGTCTGCCTCATCATCGACGACGAGGACCTTAAGTCCCATAACCACCTCCTCACTGCGCAGGCATCTCGATCTGAAGCGGCTGTTGCGCAGGCACGGTAAACGAGAAGGTACTCCCTCCGCCTATGGCACTTTCCAACCAGATCTTTCCCCCGTGCATTTCCACAAGGACCTTAGAAATGGCCAGGCCAAGCCCCGTCCCTCTGGCTTTCTGTTTTCCTGTTTGGTCAATCTGATAGAACCGGTCGAAGATTTTTTCCGCCTCCTCCGGAGCGATACCCGGTCCCGTGTCCGTAACGGAGATCTGCGTCCACTGATCCCCGTTTCTGTTGACGGCAACGGTCACCTTTCCGTGAGGCGGGGTGAACTTGACCGCATTGCCGACTAGATTCATCAGCACCTGAGTGATTTTGTCTCGATCCGCCCAAGCAGTCACGCCGATATCAGGAGAGGCAACTTCAAGACTAATCAACTTCTCCGTCGCCACAGGCCTTATGCTCTCTGCGACCTCTTGGGCTAGAGTGACGAGAGAAAGGTAGGCGGACTTGAGATCGATTTTCCCCGCTTCGATTCTTGAGAGATCCAGGACATTGTTGATGAGCCGCGTGAGCCGGTCGGCGTTCGATTTCATGCGCGTGAGATAGCGGGTCTGTTTTTCGTTCAGCGGGCCGGTGATGCCGTCCAGCATGTTGTCCGCGGAGCCTTTGATGGCAGTGAGGGGTGTTCTCAGCTCGTGGGAGACGTTTGAAACAAAGTCCGACTTCATCCTGTCGAGCTCTCTGAGCCTCTGTTCGTACCGCTTTTTCTCGGTGATGTCCCTGGCCAGATGGAGAAAACCGCTTACATTGCCTACCTTGTCATTGATGGGCGAGACCGCCAAGGCCACGTCAATCATGACGCCGTCTTTCCTTTTCCTACGAACCTCCAGGTTACGGATTATCCCTGTAAGCTGGACCTTGTTCCGAACCTCTTCCAATTCCCTCATGCGGTCTGGAGGAAGCAGAATCGCCAGGCTTTGTCCGATAGCTTCATCCTTGCTGTAGCCAAAAATAACCTCCGCTCCACGGTTCCATGTCAGTATGCGGTCCTCCAGATTCGTGGAGAGGATAGCGTCGCCGGCATTCTCTACAAGATCCTCGATATAGGCCTTGCCTTTGGCGACCTCATCATAGAGCTGGGCATGCTCCAGCGCCATACCTAGCTGGGAGCCGAACGCCTTTAAGAGACTAATTTCCTTTTTCAAGAACTTATGTAGCTTCCGGCTCCCGATGACCATGACCCCTAGAACGCGGTTCTTAGACATGACTGGAACCCACACCGCGGAGATTAGCCCCGCTTGCTCCATGGTCCGGTTCTTGAAGACGGGATCTTTGCGAATGTCGGAAGAGATATGCGGCTCGCGAGTCTCAAAGATGATTGTGGCAACGTTACGTCGCTCTGAATCTATAGAAACGACACGACTCAGGTACTCGGGGGCATTGAGGCCTCGGGCGGCCCGGACGACTAAATTACTAGTCCCCGGCTCCAAAATACGAAGAAAACCTGCATCAAAACGGAGGATCTCCAACGATTTATCCAGGGTATCATTGAGGACCTTCTCCGTGTCCAGGGATTGAGTCGTGGTTTCCGCGATGGTGAGAAGGGCTGAAAGGTGTCGGGTCTGCGCAACTAATTGTGCTCTTGCAGGCAGGTTTGAGGAGGGCTTCTCTCTCGCGCTCTGGGGCCGCGTCGACCTTGACATGCTTACTCTACGGATGAGCCGCTCCGCCTAAATTAAAATTTGCTTCAAGAAAAGCCACCAGGGCATTGTTGCCGCCGGTGCCTTTAGCCCAGTGTTTTAGTGCGGTTTCAACTTTTGCCTCGTTCTGAGGGGTTTGAGGGGGGTTTTGAAAGCCAACCGTCAATGTACCTGCTTTACGGTTTTTAGCTTTTATACAAACGTACCGCCGCCAATTGAAATGCAATACCCTCGCATCCTGGTCGAACGGGTCACGTTGGTGCCCAGAGGTCGGGTCGGGTTTTTTCTCCTGGTCATGGTCATTAGGATATTTTCGCTTCGCGTGATTAGCGGGGTCTCCGTAAGCCTCACTATAAACTGGCGAACCGTGATTCCCCCCAATTGGGTTGAACGCACTCGGTGGTTGTTCGACCCACGCACACCAAATAGGAGCAGCCGTTGACTGATTCGTTTCATTCAGGCGGCAGTTAACCAGTATTTTAGTACCAGCAGGAAACCCCGATTGTCCGATTAGGTCAGGCAGCACAGAGTTTTTTAGTAGCTTCTCTAAGTCCTGAATCTCTGGAGTGGCTCTGGTAAGGTTAGCGTCAACATTTTGAGCCATATGCGCCCCCGTTCTTTGTTGCTGAATTTGGCTTTGTTACACACCGGTAAAAACAAACCTCGGCCGGCTGAAAGCCAGTCGGCCCCTAAAGGTGCGAATCAACGATGTTGCCTGATCGGTATCGACAGGCAGATTGGTTATAAAAATCATTTATCGCAACTCGTCCGAGCTGTCAAGGCGGCACAGGCGGCACAGGCGCCTTGGGCCGCCCCCTGGCTGCCGGAACGCGTTGACATAGGCGGGAATTTCTAATATTTACCTTGCATTACGGTAGCAAAGGCGGTCCCGGCGTATGCAAGAGCTAAGCGGCCTACAGAATTTTTTAGAGATCGTTACCAAGCCCGATAATATCCCCATCGTGGGCATGCTTCTTCTGATCCTTTTCTTTACCTGGATCGGCATGAGGCAGGCCTTTCGCCACGACAAACTCATCGCGGAGGGCAGGAAGGACGAGATCCCGGAAGAGATGTGGAAGTAGGATGTCCAGCATCCGGGGCTTCGCTCTTCTGGCCGTCTTCGCCGCCGTCAACCTTTCGCTCGCTCACAGCGCCGAAAATCCCCTCTCTCGCGAACAACGCCGGGAACTGGGCAAGAAATATCTGGCCGAAGGAAAGCCCAAAGAGGCGAAAGATCTCTTCGAGGAGCTGTCCAAGAGTTATCCCAAGGAGGCCGAGATCCATTTATTCCTGGCGCTGGCCTCTCTGAGACTCCGCGATCCGACCGCGGCGGAGATCGCCGTGCGGCGAGCGCTCAGCCTGGAGCCGAACCACGTGGAAGCCGGGACGTTGCTCGGCTGGATCGCCATGGAAGTCCGGCGCGACTATCCCACCGCCGTTCAGGCTTATGCGCGGGTTGTCGAATTAAAACCCGATCGGCCCGAGGCGCTGAACAATCTTGGCGTGGCGTTAAAGAAAAACGGAGAGTTGGACAAGGCGATTGAAAATTTCAACCGGGCGGTGGCGCTTAAAAGCGATTACGCCGAGGCGCTCAGCAACCGCGGCTGGGCCTACGTGGAGCAAAGGAAGTGGCGCGAAGCCCAGGCGGACTTCGAGCAGGCGCTCAAAGTCAACGCCGAGGACGAAGCGGCGCTCTACGGCCTCTCGCAAGTCTTGAGAGAAAGCCGCGATTATGCCGGCGCCGGGCAGGCGCTCCGGCGGCTGATCGCCCGTGCGCCGAATTTCGTCTATTGGCTGGAATGGGGCAGGGTGGAGCTGGTGCGCTACTACTGGGTCTTTCTTTTGGTGGCGGTTTTGGTTTATCTTCAAGGTCGGTATCGAAGAACAAGGAGAAGATCCGATGGCGGAGGCGACGGCCAAAAAACGTAAGGGAACGGCGCTCCTCGCCGTGATGAACGAGAACTGTTCGAGCTGCGCGGGCTCGCCCATATGCGAGCTCCATTGTCCGGTCGACGGGTGCATCAATCTACTCTACGAGGAGACGCCGCAAGGGGGGCTGAAGCCCTACCGGGTCTGGGTAGACAATGAAAAGTGCATCGGTTGCCAGATGTGCTACAGCGACGACCTCACCAAAATCCACCAGCACAAGGAGACCGGAGAACTCTTCTACGAGTACGCCGGCAGATTCTACGACAGCTCCAAAAAGCCGCTCGAGGCGGACAAAATGCCGAAGAAGTTCCAGCTCCAACTGGTAGGCACGGAGTCGGAGGACCGCCTCGACAAGAAGATCTGCCCGTGGGACGCGATCAAGATGTACGAATACGACGAGGGGCTGGAAGTCTCGCAATATTTTTACGACGCGGAAAAAATCAAAAAAGTAAGCGGCGTTTACGTCGTCGAAGCCGAAGAGAAAGAGCGGCTGGAGGAGAAGCAGGGGGAGCTCTACGGCGGATAGCAGGCTGTAACGCTTGAATCGCTATCGGCGCTCCGTTCGCACTTCGACGCGCTCAGTACGAACGGAACAAGGGAAAGGCCGTTCGTGGTGAGCCTGTCGAACCACAACGGCGCTTGCGGTTTCGCTGTTACGTGAGGATAGGCGGGTTTAGGCATGGGGAAAAAAATCGAGCTGACGGAGACGGTGCTGCGCGACGCGCACCAGTCGTTGCTGGCGACGCGCATGCGCACGGAAGACATGCTGCCGATCGCCGGAAAACTCGATCAGGTGGGCTACTGGTCGCTGGAGATGTGGGGTGGCGCGACCTTCGACGCCGCGCTCCGCTATCTCAAGGAGTGTCCCTGGGAGCGGCTGCGCAAGCTGCGCCAGGCGATGCCGCGCACCCGCTTTCAGATGCTCTTGCGCGGGCAGAATATCGTCGGCTACCACAACTATCCCGACGACATCGTCGAGAAATTCATCGAGCGGGCGGCCGCGGGGGGCATCGATGTCTTTCGGATCTTCGATGCCATGAACGACATGCGCAATATGCAGGCCGGGATCAAGGCGGCGCTCAAGACCGGAAAATTGGTGGAAGGCGCCATCTGCTACACGATCAGCCCGGTCCATTCCGTGGACTACTTTCTCAGGCTTGGAGAAAAATTGGCGGAGACCGGCGTTCAGATCCTCTGTCTCAAGGATATGGGAGGCCTGCTGGCGCCTTACGTGACCTACGAGCTGGTGAAGGGGCTCAAATCGCGCTTCGCGCTCCCCGTGCATCTCCATTCGCACTGCACCGCCGGGCTGGCGCCGATGAGCTACATGATGGCGATCGAGGCGGGAGTGGATATCCTCGACACGGCGCTTGCTCCGCTCTCCCAGGGAACGTCGCAGCCGGCGACGGAGGCGATCGTCGCGGCGCTCCAGGGAACCCCTCATGACACGGGATTGGACCTCAAACTGCTCAGCGAGCTGGCCAGCTATTTCTACGGCGTGCGGCGCAAATATGCCGAGTTCGAGAGCCCGGTCAACAACCAGGTCAACACCAACATTCTCATATCCCAAATCCCGGGCGGCATGCTGTCGAACCTCGTGGCCCAACTGCGCCAGCAAAACGCCGAGGACAAGCTGGAGGCGGTGCTGCGGGAGACGCCCGAGGTGCGCAAGGATCTCGGCTATCCGCCGCTGGTGACGCCGACCAGTCAGATCTGCGGCTCCCAGGCCGCTCTCAACGTAATGACCGGAAAGAGATATGCCGTGGTGGCCCAGGAGACCAAGAACTACTTGATGGGACTTTACGGCGAGCCGCCCGGCCCGATCAGCGAGGAGATCAAGAAGAAAGTATTGGGTAAAAAGGAGCCGATCACCTGCCGCCCGGCGGATCTGTTAAAGCCGGGTCTGGAGCAGGCGCGCAAGGAGATCGGATCGCTGGCTAGAAACGAAGAGGATGTGGTTTCGTACGCGCTATTCCCCGAGATCGCGAAAGAATTCTTTATCTGGCGGGAATCGCACCCCTAAATCACTTTGTTGAGCGGGTATTCGATAATTCCCACGGCGCCGTTCTCAATCAGCTTGGGGATGAGGTCCCGCACCACGTCCTCCGCGATCACGCTTTCGACCGAGAACCACTTGACGCCGCGCAAAGCCGCGGCGGGATAGAGCGGCGAGACCGTCGGGGCGGTGATGCTGGGAATCAAACCGACGACCTTGTCTACGTCAGTCTCCGCCACGTTCATCTTGATCCCGACTTTATTCTCCGCCGACAGCGCGCCTTGAAGAAGCAGCCGGATCTGCTCGATCTTCGCTCTTTTCCACGGATCGTCCCAGGCTTTCTTGTTGGCGATCAACTGCGGGCTTGACTCCAGCAGCTCCGCCACGATTTTCAGCCCGTGCGCGCGGATCGTGCTGCCGGTCTCCGTGACCTCCACGATCGCGTCCACCAACCCTTCGGCCGCCTTGGCTTCGGTGACGCCCCAGGAGAACTCGATCTCCACCGGGATTTTCCTTTCCGCAAAGTAGCGCCGGGTGAAGTTCACCATCTCGGTGGCGATGCGCTTGCCTTTCAGATCTTCGATCTTTTTGATCGGCGAGTCGTGAGGCACGGCGAGCACCCAGCGCGTCGGCTTGAAGCTCGTCTTGGAATAGACCATCTGGGCGACGACGTGAACATCGGACTGATTTTCTATGGTCCAGTCCTTGCCGGTGATCCCGGCGTCGAGCGTGCCGGTCTCGACGTAGCGCGACATCTCCTGCGGCCGCACCAGACTGCAGCGCAGCGTGTCGTCGTCGACCGACGGGAAATAGCTGCGGCTGGTGGCCGAGATTTTCCAGCCCGACTTCTTGAAAAGCTCGATGGTCATCCCCTCGAGGCTTCCCTTCGGCAGGCCGAACCTTAGCTCTTTATTTTTTTCCTTCACGTCTTAACCCCTAACCCCTTGCGCCTTCGGCGTATTGCAAAATGAAAATTGCAAAGTAAAAAATTTAAATTGCCCGGTCTTAACTCAAGAAATTTTCATTTTGAACTTTGCATTTTGCAATTTGCATTTCCTCTTTAGCCCTTCGACTTTTTATAAACCATTTCCGGTTGGAAAGTTCGCTTGCCGATGACTTTCCAGTCCTTCTTTGTTTGCTTGCGGAAAAAGCAGCTCTGGTAGCCGAGGTGGCAGGCGCCGCCGGTCTGCCTCACTTTGAGCAGCAGCGTGTCGTTGTCGCAGTCGATCAAAATGTCTTTCACCATCTGAAAATGACCGGACTCTTCTCCTTTGAGCCAGAGACCGCGCCGCGAGCGGCTGTAGTAGTGGGCCTTGCCGGTCTTCTGCGTCTTTTTCCAGGCCTCCTCGTTCATGTAGGCGACCATCAATACTTCCCGCGTCTGGTAATCCTGAACGATCACCGGGACCAGTCCATTTCCCTTGGCAAAGTCGATTTTTTGCATGGCGAATCACTCGCTGAAAAGTTTTCTCAGTTAAACATACAAGTCCTGGGGTTTCAACACGATCCGGCGATCAAGTGAAGCGGCAAGGGCGAGGCTGAATTAAGGATATCTCAATAACCAGGAACCGGGTATTCGGTCACGGAGCGGCTTTGGAGAATCTGTTTCAGTTGCTTCAGCGTGAAGGGCTTGGCGAGGTAGGCGTCGAAGCCGCCGGCCAGGCACTTGTCCCGGTCGCCGGGCATGGCCATCGCCGTGGCGGCGAGAATCCGGGCGCCGCGCGTGCGCGGTTCGCCGCGCAATCGCGCGACGATCTCGAATCCGTTCAGCCTGGGCAGCCGAACTTCCATGATGATGAGGTCGGGCGCTTCGCTCAATGCCTTGTTGAGCGCCTGTTCCCCATCCTCCGCCTGGGTCGGGGCCGGGTAGTTGAGGATGCCGAGATAGAGGCATACGAGCTCCCGATAGTCGGCGCTGGGGTCGGCCAGCAGGATTTTCCCGCCGCGACCGTTATTTTCTCCGGCTTCGCTTTCCATCGGGTTGGATTCCCAGGATTTCGCCGATCTGCTTCTCCAGCCGGCGCGATCTTCGCTCGCCCCTCAACAGGCGGGTGACGGTGGAGGGATTGACGCCGAGTTTTTGCGCCAATGCCTTCTGAGTGTAGATTCCTTCTTCCAGCATGCGGATCTTGATTTCGATCCAGCGCATTGGTAGCATAGGCAACAAAATTGCCCTGACGTTAAGCTCTTATCCTGCATATTCTATTTCGAATTGATTGTCAACGGAATATTCGATAACGCATGAATAGAAACTTTTCTATCCGTCTCGGCGAAGCCGTCGAGGCTCTGGGCGTCAACCCGACTGAGTTCGCCCGCAGGGCGAAGATCCCGCAGGGCACCGTCTCGAAATGCTTCAACGGCCACGTGCCCACCGCGCGAATCTTGATGCGACTTTCGAAATCCACGGGAAAGAGCGTGGACTGGTTGCTCGGGGGGACGAGCCGAGCAAGCTCCGGTGAAGGCCGCATCGAGGAACCGCCCGCGCGCTACGGGCGGGCGGGCGCGGCGCCTAGAGCTGGAGTAGGCGAGGATATCTGGGTGGAAAAGCTTCGCAAAGTGCTGCGCAGCGGCAAGCCGCGCGAAAAACAGATGGTCAAAGACCTTCTGGATCTTCTAAGCCGTTAGTCTTTTCTTCTCTCCCAGGCTCCCTTTTTCTGCGATTGACTCCCTGAGAAGCGCGGTTGTAAGATCACGGCCATGACCGAGTTTGTTGTGGTTTTGGTCACAGTGGGTTCGTCGAAGGAAGGCGAGCGCCTGGCGCGCGCCCTGGTGGAGGAGCAGCTGGCCGCCTGCGTAAACCGCATCAAGGGCATCCAGTCGATCTACCGCTGGCAGGGGCAGGTCGAGCAGAGCGAGGAGGAGCTGCTGGTTATCAAGAGCCGGCGCGATCTGTTCGAATGTGTCAAAAAGAGGGTGCAGGAGCTGCACAGTTATTCGGTTCCGGAGATTATCGCGTTGCCGATCGTTGATGGAAATGAAAACTATCTCCGGTGGCTTGAGGAAGAGCTCACGCGTAAAGACAAATAGGTCGTCCCTCCATGCGCACGGTCAAAGAAATATCGTCGGGCGGCGTTGTCTACCGCAACCGGCAAGGAGTTTTGGAAGTCGCGCTTATCATGGCGCGCAGACGGTGGCGTCTTCCCAAAGGCCAGGTCGAAGAGGGGGAAGGGCTGGAAGAGACGGCTCTCAGGGAGGTGCGGGAGGAGACCGGCCTGGAAGGAAAGGTAGTTGAAAAGCTCGGCGATATCACCTATTGGTACACGAACAAAACGCATGACGGAGAGACGATCAGGATCTTCAAACGCGTCTATTTTTATCTGGTCCGCTACCTGAGCGGGGATACCGCGCGGCACGATGAAGAGGTTGAAGACGTTCGCTGGTGGCCGATCGAGCAGGCCCGCAAAAGGCTCTTCTATCCCACCGAGCGAAAAATGATGCTCCAGGCGATCGCTTGCCTGGCCGACGGCCGTTTGAAGACGCCCGGCGCGCGGATCGAGCGCGCGGGCAAACGGACGCGGGATGAAGGAGTAGTATAGCGAGATGAGTTTTTCGATCCCCTACGAGATCGCGGCGACGCGCCCGCTCAGGCAGACGACCCGCGAGGAGAGGGAAATGGCGCTTGAGCGGGCCTGCTTCAACACGGAGCTGCTGCCGCAGGAGCTGATCTACGTCGACTTGAAGACCGACAGCGGCGTCAGCTCGGTCAGCACTTCACAGCTCGCGGCGTCGATGGGCGGCGCGAGCCTGGAGGCGACGCCGGAGATGGCGCCGGAGAGCCATACGGCTTTCAATGCGCTGGCGCGACGGTTCCAGGAGATCACCGGATTTCCGCACGTTCTTCCGTGCACGCAGGGGAGGGCGGCCGAGCGCGTCTGGACCAAGCTGCACGTCAAAGAAGGCACCGTGGTGGCGGGCAATATGCTCTTTCCCTCGACCCGCTTCCACGTCGAATCGAACCGCGCCAAGGTCGTGGACGTGATTGCAGACAAGGCCTACGAGCTTTTTTCCGACGAACCTTTCAAGGGCAACATCGATATCGGAAAACTCGAGAGCGCGGTCAAAGAGCATGGGGCCGATAAAGTATCGTGCATTTACGTCGAGCTATGCGTGAACTCCTGCGGCGGCCATCCGGTCTCTCTCGCCAACCTGCGTGAGGTCCGGGCGGCGGCGAACGCGCACAAGATTCCTCTGTTTCTCGACGCCTGCCGCATCCTTGAAAACAGCCATTTGATCCAGCAGCGCGAGCCGGGCTGTCAGGATCGCTCGATCCAGGAGATCGTGCGCGAAACTTGCTCGCTCGCCGACGGCTGCACGATGAGCGCGCTCAAGGATTTTCTCGTGCCGCTCGGCGGCTTTATCGGCATGCGCGACGAAAAGCTCTATCAAAAGGCCTATTTCCAGCAGTTTCTCGAAGGCGGGCAGCCGCCCAGCGGCGCGTTGGCGAGCCTCAGCGCGTCGCTCGACGAGATTTTCTCACCCTCCAACTACGTGCGAAGCCGCGTGGAGCAGGTCACTTACCTCTGGCAAAAATTGAGCGGCAGCGTGCCGGTTCTCCATCCGGCGGGGGGGCACGGAGTGTTCCTCGACGCGCGGAGCTTTCTCCCGGGCCTTGCGCCGGAGAAACATCCGGCGGAGGCGTTGGCGGCGTTTATCTATGCGATCTCCGGCGTGCGCGTGACCAAAGGGCCGCCGCTGACGCAGCATCAGACGGCTCGCGGCATCGAGCTGTTGCGTCTCGCCGTGCCGGCGCGTAGATACCTGAACGGCCATCTGGACGACGTGGCGGAAGCCGTGCTCTACGCCCATTTGCATCGCGACGAGATCCGCGGCTTCAAGCGCCTCGACAAGCCGGGAAGATCGAAATACGATCCACCGTTGTTCGCTCCGATTACGTGATGGAAGCGACGGCACACTCATCCGGCGCGGAGCCGCGCCATCTCGGCGCGCTGTTTTTTCAGCGAGTCGAACAGCTCAGCGAGCGGACGTTCATCAAGCTTCAACGTCACAATCGCTTCGAGGAGATTTCCTGGGAAGACTTCGGGTCGAGAGCGGGCGAAGCGATTCTCGGCCTCTATTCGCTGGGAATGCGGCGAGGGGAGCGGATTGCCATCGTCTCCGAAAACCGGCTCGAGTGGCTGTGCGCGGACCTCGCAACGCTGGCCGCGGGCTGGCCCAATATCGTCATCTCTCCGCGGCTCTCCGACTCGATGATCCTCAGGCTGCTCGGCCATTCGCAGGCGCGCGCGGTCTTTGTAGAGGATGAGATCGGGGTGGGGAGAATTCTAAACCTCAAAGGCCAGCTGCCTTCGCTCGCTTACATCATTGTGTTTGACCCCTCGACCGCCGCTCTTCCCAACACGCTCGGCTTCGATGCCCTTCTATCGCGCGGGCGAACGGGAACGAGAGAAGAGCTTCAGCGCATCCTCGAAGCGGTGCACGAGGACGATCTGGCGACGATCATGTACACCTCGGGCTCGACCGGCGAGCCGAAGGGCGTGATGAAGACGCAGCGAAATATCCTCGCCAACATCGCCTCGGGCGCGCCGATCACGCTGAGCAAACCGGAGGAGGTGGTGGCACTGGTCTTGAGCATGAACCATCTCCTCGGGCGGTTCGGTTTTCACAAGAGCGCGGCGACCGGCAGGACCACGGCGGTGCTGGAGGCGACCGAGTTGGAGGTGGATCTCGAAAGCATTCAGTCGCTGTCGCCGACTTCCATGACGCTGGTGCCGCGGGTGATGGAGAAGATCTGGGCGGCGATTCTCGCCGAACACGACAACCAGCGCCAGTGGGACGAGCTGGAAAGGCTCGATCGGCATAAAGCCGAGAGGAGTTATTTAAGCCCGGGTGAGGTCAAGCGGGTGGAGGAATTGAAAGGACTTCTGAGAGAAGCGGTCAAGGGCGCCCTCGGCGGACGGATCAAATACGTCACCTACGGCGGCGCCGCCATGCCGCCGAGGATCATGCGCTTCTTCGAGCTGATCGGCATTCCCCTGCTTGGTTCCTACGGCTCCACGGAGTGCGGCGGCGTCACGCTCAGCGGCATCGGCGAGACCAAGCCGGGAAATCTGGGAAAGCCGTTCGCCAATATCGAGCTCAGCATCGCCGACGACGGCGAGATTCTCGTCCGCGGGCCGACGGTGACGCCGGGATATTTTCAGAACCCGGAGGCGACGCGCGAGGTGCTCGATGCCGACGGCTGGTTTCACACCGGAGATCTGGGCGCCATCGAGCCGGACGGCTCGCTAAGAATCGTCGGACGCAAGAAAGATATCTTTTACTGCCCCGACGGCTCGAATATCTATCCGAGCTTCATCGAGCTGCAGCTCGAAAACAATCCGTTTATCCGTCAGGCCGTGCTGCTGGGCGACCGCCGGCCGTTTATCGCTGCGCTGGTGGTGGCCGATACTGAAAAGATCGCCGCAGAGTTAAAGAAGGACAAAGCATCCCTCGGCGAGCGGGAAGTGGAAGAGGCGCTCTGGTCGCATCTGCGGCGGATCAACGAGCGGTTGGAGGACATCGAGAAAGTCCGAAAGATCGTCGTCATGAAAACCGACTTCCCCGAAACCGTCAGAAGCATCACCGCCTTCCAGAAGGTGAAGGTCGACCGCAAGGCAGTCGAAGAGTTGTACCAGAAGGAAATCCAGCAAATCTACGAGAGTAAGTAAGTCGAGACGAGGTTGGTCGCCGAGGGAGCTTGTGATACTATACGATCAAAATTTGGCTGGAGGGTAGGTTGTGGAAACAAAACAACAGATTTTGAAAGCAATCGAACAGATGCCCGACGACGCCAGCGTCGAGGACGCCCTCGAACGACTCTACCTGCTCTATAAAATCGAGAGAGGCCTTCAGCAGGCGGACCGTGGTGAGTTGCTCACTCAGGAGGAAGCCCGCCAGCGGATGGCGAGATGGCTGAAGTAAAGTGGACGTTACAAGCTCTCGATGACCTTGAGGCGATCTGCCTCTTTATCGCTCGCGATGCACCGCAAATTGGGGCCGTGTTCGCCGACCGCGCCTTCCGCGCCACCGATCGCCTCGCAGATTATCCCCGCTCGGGCAGGATCGTGCCTGAGCTGGACATCGAGAACATCCGAGAGATCATCCTCGGCAACTACCGCCTCATTTACCGGATTCGAGAAGACCAGGTCCAAGTCGTAACCGTCCATCACGGCGCTCGGCTGCTCGACATCGGCAAGATCGAGGGCGGCGCATAACACACGGCGGCAGTCGGCAACGCGGTGGCTCGTCCAGAAGCGAGTGAGATCATTTTATCTGCTACTCAACCGACGCGTTAGAATCCATCGGGAAAAGCCGCACCCACGGATATGGGTCCAAACCCAAAGTATATTTTTCAGGGATTATTCTTACTTACCGGCATCCTCGTTTTTGTCGCTGTCGTCATGTTCTTGAAAGTTCGCTCCGGGAGGAGTTTCAAGGAGATACTCGCCGACTGTAACCGGATATCCGCGTTCTCGTTGGGAGCGGCGGCGATCCTGTTGGTCGTGGGGTTGGTCATTTTCGTAGTTCTCAAGAATTGGGGATAGGGTTTCAGACACGAAACATGAGAATCAACCAGCTTCGCAAGCGATTGCGCAAAGGTCGGCCGATGACGAGCGTGACGCTCCGCATCCCGGAGGACGTGATTGACGACCTAAAACGGGTGGCGCCGATGTTGGGGTTCTCGGGGTACCAGCCGCTCATCCGCGCGTACATTGGTCAGGGACTTCGGCGGGACCTTGAGCGGCTCGCGGGTCCGCCGGACATGCAACGTGTCGTGACCAGCCTTCGCCGTCACGGGGTGAACGAAAAGGTCATCCAGTCGGCGGTGGAAAACCTACAAGAGGATTTAACTACGCGATTCAGACGGACGCGCGCGTAGAGCTACGGTTTTACAGATGAATAAGATACTCCAGGGTGAAAAATGTACCGGGAGTCTCCGCCGCTTTTAACGACCAAGTCAGGCCCTTGACGCGTATGCATGGATAGGGCATCTTGATGCATATGAGGACAACACTTAATATCGACGATTCTCTCTTGCGGCATGCCGCTAAGCTGACCGGAATCAAGGAGAAGACCTCGCTCGTGCGCCTGGGGCTCGAAGCCCTGGTCTCCAAAGAAAGCGCCCGCCGCTTGGCGAACCTCGGTGGAACCGAGAAACAACTTCGACCGGTTCGAAGGCGACGATCCGGCAACAGTGCATGATTCTGGTTGATACCTCGGTCTGGATCGAGCACCTCCGAGCAGGAAGCGATCGTCTAAAAACTCTGCTGCTGGACGAGCAGGTTCTTTGCCATCCATTCATTGTAGGCGAGTTGGCCTGTGGAACGCTGCAGAACCGGCGGGAGATTTTAAGTATGTTGAGAGCCTTGCCCGAGGCTCAGCTGGTCGGCCATGACGAAGTCCTCAGTTTTCTAGAGGGACGACGTCTATATGGGCACGGTATCGGCTGGGTGGATGCTCATCTTCTCGCCTCGACGCTGTTCACGGGCTGCGCGCTTTGGACTCTCGACAAGCCTCTCCGGACGGCAGCGGCTGCGTTGAACGTCTCAGTGTGAAGTATCCCAGTGAGATAACCAGCGGCGCCGCTTACCTGCACGCCGTTAGACAAAGGGCCCCTTATACATTCCCGTCGTACAGCGGTCCATCCGGAAAGCCCGGGAAATCTCTGTTTGACACCCCGATCTCGCCGCTGTAAATTCCGGTAAGTAACTTTTGGGCCGCTCCACGGCCGACTTAACTGAGAAGACAAAAAGGAGAAGACATGCTGCGCTCGATCGGCTTGACGCATACCCACTGGGAGGTCGCCTCGCCGAATTGATTCCCATGGTGGAAAAACCGCTCGGGCAGATGAGCCTCCGCGAGATCCGCGAACTCGCCCGGCTCCGAATGCCCCACGAGGCCTGGGAACACTTCATGGGCGCCGCCGAGAGCGGCGCGACGCTCAGGCGCAATCAACGGACGTTTCGCCGCTATCTTTTCCGTCAAAAAATCTTCCACGACATCACAAAGCCGGATATCTCCATCGAGCTTTTCGGCCGCCGCATTGCGATGCCCGCGGCGATTGCGCCGATCGGCAGCTTCAGCCTGATCGGTGACGATACCGAGCGCCAGGTAGGGGAGGCGGCGGCCCGCGTGGGGACCATGATCTTCGCCAGCCACGCCGCTCACTCCAGCGTGCGCGATTGGGCGCGAGCGACTTCCGCGCCGATCGTTTTTATGGGCTATCTGAGCCGCGGGCGAGAGGCCGTGCTCGATCAAGCCAAACAGGCCGAAGAGCTGGGATTTGCCGCTGTGGGGATTACGATGGACGTGGTCCAGCCGGTGAAACTCGGCTCCGTGGTCCCGCTCTCGACCAAAGACGGCAAGCCCAGGAGGGGACAAACCGCTTCTCCTAAGGACATCGAGTGGCTCAAGCGGCAAGTTTCTCTGCCGGTCGTCATTAAAGGCATCATGAGCGGCGAAGACGCGCGCACTGCCGTGGAGGCGGGCGCGGACGCGCTGATCGTTTCAAACCACGGCGGGAGAATTCTCGACTTTAACCGCGCGGCGATCGAAGCCTTCCCGGAAGTGGCGGAGGCCGTCGGCAAAAAAGTTCCGCTGCTGCTCGACAGCGGCATCAGAAGCGGTGGCGACATTGTGAAGGCCCTGGCCCTGGGGGCCAAGGCCGTGCTGGTGGGACGGCCGGTCGGTTGGGGCGTGGGCGCGGCGGGCGTGGAGGGCGTCGTGCGGGTGATGGACCTGCTCGCCGAGGAGATTTCGCGGGTGCTGATCATGACCGGCACCGCTTCAATTCAAGAAGTCAGTAAATCTATTTTGATTCGCGACGACGGCGCGGGACACAGACTGTCTTAGGAAGGAGCAAACTATGGAATGGGTCGTCCTCGGTCTTCTATTGGCCGTCATGGCCTGGATCATCTGGACCTACAATCTGTTCGTCAGTCTCCGCCACCGGATTCAGGCCGCCTGGAAACAGATCGACGTCCAGCTCAAGCGGCGGCACGATCTAATTCCCAACCTGGTCGAGTCGGTCAAGGGCTACATGAAATACGAGCAGGAGACGCTTACAAAGGTGATGGAGGCGCGGAGCCGGGCGGTTTCCTCGGCCGGCGTCAAGGCCAGCGCCGAGGCGGAAAACGTGCTGACGCAAACTTTGGGGCGGATATTCGCTTTGATGGAAAATTATCCGGAACTCAAAGCGAATGAGAACGTCCTGCGCCTGCAGGAGGAGCTGACGACCACGGAGAACCAGATCGCCTTTGCGCGGCAGTATTACAACGATCTGGTCATGCGCTTCAACATGCGGCAGGAGGTTTTCCCCGCGAGCCTCGTCGCCGGCTTCTTTAATTTCAAGCCCAGCGAGTTCTTCAACGTGGCGGAGGCCGAGAAGGTGACGCCGCGCGTCGACCTCAAGTTCGGCGCTTAGCCAATGGCGGCGGAATCGCAGGGCGCCGCGTCCGAGGACTTCGCCGAGCGCCAGGCTCGGAACCGCCGGCTGAGCACGCTGATCGTTTTTCTTTTCATCTGCCTGTTTCTGCTGATCGGCTCGGCGGTCGATTATCTCTACTTCGACGCGTTCACCCCTTCAGCGTTGAAGCTGCCGGTGGCCACCCTCACGGCCTTTACTATGGCTACTCTGATCTCGCTCATGTCCTACTACCAGGGCAGCGCGCTGGTTCTGGGCTCCGTCGGCGCGGAAGCGTTGGATTTGAAACTTCCCGAGCACCGCGAGCTGCGCAACATCGTGACCGAGATGGCGCTGGCCTCCGGCTCCCCGATGCCGAAAATCTACGTGGTGTTCGATCCGGCCCCCAATGCCTTCGCCACGGGACGGGACGAATTTCATTCGGCGATCTGCGTGACGACGGGCTTGCTGGCGCTGTGCAGTCGGGAGGAGACTCAAGGGGTCATCGCGCATGAGGTCGCGCATATCCGCAACAACGATATTCTCCTGATGACGCTCGTGAGCGTCCTGCTCGGCGGTATCGCGCTGCTGTCGGACTGGGCGTCGCGCTCTTTCTATAGCTCGCGGACGCGGGACCGCGCGGTGGGCAAAAGCGCGCTGCTCGTCGTCCCCGCCTTCCTGCTGATTCTACTGTCGCCGCTGATCTCGCGCCTGCTGGCGATGGCCGTCTCGCGGCAGCGGGAGTATCTGGCCGACGCCACGGGAGTCGAATTCACGCGCAATCCCCTGGGGTTGGCGAAGGCGCTGGAGAAGCTCCGCGACGCGGCGATGCCGTTTCAAGGGGCGAGTCGCGGCACGGCGCATCTGTTTTTCGTCAATCCGCTCAGGCGCCGCGTCGACGATCGGGAAGGGCATCTGGCCGATCTGTTGAGCACGCATCCGCCGATTGCGAGGCGGATCATGCTGCTCTATCAAATGACCGGGGCAGGGCGGTGAAAGGATTTTAGATTTTGGATTTGGGATTTTGGATTCAATCGGAAATCGAAAATCCAAAATCGAAAATGGGGAGGGTTTAGAGGCGAGAGGCGGATATGGTGCGATGTCCACACTGCGATATCGGGATGGGCGAGGTGTCGGTGCGCGCCAATCCCGGCACGTTGATTATCCTGGACCAGTGCGGCCGGTGCGGCGGGATCTGGTGCGATAAGTGGGAGCTTTTTCCGGTGGAACCCGATGAAGCGAAGCGGCTCGATCCGGTGGACGAGACGGCGCTTAAAGATTCGGCCGCGCTCGAAGAAAAGCCGCTCTATTGCCCGCGCTGCACGGCGGAGCTTCAACGTTTCCACGATCCGCTTCTGCCGCTCGACATCCGGCTTCAGCGCTGCCGGCGCTGCGAGGGGATCTGGCTCAACCGGGGGCAGTTCGGGCGCTACAAAAACTTTCAGCAAAAGACCCGGGCGGAAAAAATGCCGGAGGAGGAGAGGCTGCGCAAACTGGCTGAAGCCTACCACGATCCGCGCGCCTGGGTGACCACGGGGACGCAGGGCATGTTCGCCTATCCGCAGGGCGTCGCCGCGGGGGATGACCTCAAGGAAGCGGGCAAAGGCGCGGTCAGGTTGATTCTACAAACATTACTCAGACTGATTCTCGGTTTCTGAGGAACGGGAGCCGCTTCCGCTTGACCATTCGGCCTTCCCTGGTTAGTCTATATTTTTATATCGAAGGGAGCAGGCATGCAGCAAGGGCTAAGCTTTATCCAGATTATCCATCAGGGGGCGATCACCACCTATCCGCTGGTTTTGCTTTCGATCGTGAGCGTCGCCGTGGTGCTGGAGCGTTTTTGGTCGCTGCGCGACGTCGGCGCCACGACGCGGCGACTGACCGAGATGCTCGCCTATCCGGCGAATCGCGGCCGGCGGGATATTGCCCTGGCGATCTGCAGGCAGAACACCCGCTCCCCTGCGGCGCGAGTTTTTCTCGCCGTATTATCGCAGCCGCCCGGAGACGGGCTGGAGAAAACCGTGGCGGTCGTCACGGAGGCGATGTTTGAAGAGAGCCAGAAGATGAAAAAGTACCTCTGGATCCTGGGCACCGTCGCCAGCAGCGCGCCGTTCATCGGCTTGTTGGGCACCGTTATCGGCATCATCAAGTCTTTCGAAAACATGGCCGTGGTCGGCACCGGCGGCTTCGCGGTGGTCGCCGCCGGAATCTCCGAGGCGCTCGTCGCGACGGCCCTCGGCCTGGGCATCGCCATCATCGCGCTGATTTTCTACAACTATTTCCAGGTGCGGATCGGAAACTTCACCGGCCTTTTCCGCATCCACGCGATCAAGCTCGCGCAAAGCCTCGAGGTTTGAGATGGCGTTCGCCGGGCAGGACCCCAGTCAAAACTCGGATATCGTCGCCGAGATCAACATCACGCCGCTGACGGATATCTTTCTCGTGCTGCTGATTATTTTTATGATCACCAGCTCCGCGATCGTGGAATCCGGCGGCAAGGTCAACCTCCCGGCCGCGGCAAAGACGCAGACGGTCACGCGCGGCACCACCGTGACGCTGACGCCCGCCCGTGAGATCTATGTCAATCAGATGAAGGTGTCCGAGGCGGACTTCGAGGCAACCCTGCGGAACGCGCTCAGCGCGAACTCCGACCGCACGGTCATTCTCAGAGGCGACCGGCAGGTTGTTTTGGGCGACGTCGTGAAGATCCTGTCGCTGGCGAAGAGGGCAGGGGCGGCCGAGATCGCCATCGCCGCGGAGGCGGAGAAGAGCGAGAAGGGCGAGAGGGTCCGGAGACGGAAATAAGCTCAGCCCGCAAGCGCAATCAGATCGATCTCGACCAGCGCTCCTCTCGGCAGCTCTGTTACCGCGACCGTCGAGCGGGCGGGCTTGGAGCCGCCGAAGTATTCCGCATAGACCTCGTTCATCGCCGGGAAATCCGACATATTTTTCAGGAACACGGTCGCCTTGACGACGCGGTCCAAGGACGAGCCTCCGGCTGCAAGAACGGCTTTGAGATTCTCCAGCACCCGGCGCGTTTGCGGGACGATGCCGCCCTCGACCAGGTTTCCGGTCTTGGGGTCGAGCGGAATCTGGCCCGCCGTAAAGACCAAACCGTCAACCCGCATCGCCTGCTCATAAGGACCGATCGCCTTGGGCGCGCCGTCGGTGCTGATCGCTGTTCGATTCATCGTTGCCTCTCCTCCGCCTTCATTAGATTTTCCGGAAAGCCTACAACAGGGCGAGCGGGGTGGCAAATCCCCCAATTCTTTGTTGAACTCTCCACGCCCTTTGTCCTATGATGCTTACGATGCGGCAAGATCACGGAGGAAACATGCGTTGGACGATGGTTTCTACGCTTCTCGCTGTTCTCTGGGCTCCGCGGGCATGGGCGGATGTGGGCCACGGCGCTCATCCGATTAAGGCGGCCGCGCCGCTCTGGGTCTGGGTTGCGGGTCTCGGCGTTTTGACGCTCATCGCGCTTTTCCTCATTCGACAAGCCCGCCGCGGCACGCTGATGAGCGAACGCTTCAGAGGCTTCAGCCGCAACGCCCGGCTGCTCATCCTGCGCAGCCCTTTCAGCGGCCTCTCGGCCAGCCTGATCCGTCTCCTGTTCAATCTCTATCTGCTCGCGGTCGGCTTCGACACGCTCTTCGTCGCCAAGTTCGCGGCGATCAACTGGACCTGTCACGGTCTCTCGGTTATCCCATCCGGAATCCTCTCCGACCTCTTCGGTCGCAGGCGTGTCTTTCTGATCTCCTACGCGGGCAACCTGCTTGCCACGACGGCGATCATTTTTGTCACCGATCCAACGTGGCTGCTCGTTCTCGCGGCGTTGATCGGCCTCTTCGAAGGCGGCCACGCCATCGTCGGCCCGCCCTTCATGGTCGAGCAGAGCCGGCCGGATGAGCGGGTTCACCTGTTCAGTCTCAACGGAGGAATCCAGGTCGGCGCGGCAAGCTTGGGCAATCTGGCCGCAGGCATGTTGCCGTTGCTTTTTGCCTCGCTGTTTGAAATCGGGCCGGAAAGCGCCTGGGCGCGCCGGGCCGCCCTGGCCTGCGCCTTGCCGGTCATGCTCGCCTCCGTGATCCCGATCTATCTGATCCGGGAGGAGTGGCAGCCGATCGATATCCGCCGCTGGGTGAAGGGGATTGAGAGCTACGACCGGATCGGAATGCTGGCGCTGACCGAGGGATTGATCGGCTTCGGCCTGGGCTTCTCGGCGCCGTTCTTCAACATCTTTTTCGATCAGAATCTCAGGGCCTCAACTGCGGAGATCGGCCTCATTTTCGCCCTCGGCTCGATCATGACCGCGGTCATGACGCTCTTTATTCCGCTTCTGGTTCACCGGCTGGGCCGCGTGCGCACCGTGACTCTGGTCAAGCTTCTGGGCGTTCCCGCGCTCATCTTTCTCGGCATGGCGGAAAATATTTTCTGGGCCGGAGCGCTTTACATCTTTGCGATTCTCTGCATCGGCGGCGCCTTTCCGAACAAGGGGATCTCCGATCCGATCTACACTCTCTTTGCGATGGAAGTGGTGAAAGAGCGGGAGAGGGGAACGACCAACGGCATCATGCACGCCTTTGTGGAGTTTCCGATGGGGATCGGCGCCGCTCTCGCGGGTCCGTTCATGGCTGCGGGCGACTGGCAGACTCCTTACGCGATCGGGGGCGGGATCTTCGCTGTTGCCTTTATCCTTTACTATCTCTATTTTGCGAGGATTGACGCTCGCGAGCCCGCCCTCCAACCGGCGACGGCGAGCTGAGGTGTCATGACCCTGCTCACGGCACATAAGATTCTCATCGCGACCGCCGTGGTCTTTTTCTTCGGCTTCGGCCTCTGGGAATTGCGCAACTATTTCACCGCGGAAAATCCGTGGGCGATTTTTCGGGCGGGACTCTACATGCTGGTCGCGGCCGGCTTCGGCTTCTATCTTCGCACGCTGAAGAAGTGGGTAAGGTAGCTTCAGACTATGGATGCTGTCCCATTTCTTGTCACCGTCAGCGACGAAGAGATTCGGCGCGAGCGCAACAAGGCGCGAGAACTTCGCGCCGGCCAGTGGTGGAAGCGGCGCTGCTCGGCGGGGCTATGCCACTACTGCGGCAAAAAAGTTCCGGCACGCGCCCTGACGATGGACCATGTCGTGCCGATCATCCGCGGCGGCAAGAGCGCCAAGGGCAACGTCGTGCCAGCCTGTAAGGAATGCAACACCAAGAAAAAACACAGCCTGCCGATGGAGTGGGAGGAGTATAAGTAATTTTCGATTGCCGATTTTCGATTCAATCTAAAATCTAAAATCGAAAATCGGTGAGGATGCAGGTTTCGAAGGCAAAGTCACATGGGGGAGCTGAAAAGATTTTTGCAGGGGCGCGTGGTGGTCAAGGTCGGCGACATCACCAAGGAGGATGCGCAGGCGATTGTGAACGCGGCGAACGGCTCGTTGCTGGGCGGCGGGGGAGTGGACGGCGCGATTCATCGCGCGGGCGGGCCGGAGATTCTCAAAGAATGCAAAGAGATTCGCCGGACGCGATATCCGGACGGCCTCCCGACCGGCCAGGCGGTCATCACGACCGCGGGGAAGATGGCCGCGAAATATGTCATTCACACGGTCGGACCGGTTTATGGCAGAGGCGGCAAGGAGAAAGCCGAGTTGCTCGCGTCTTGTTACCGCAACTCTTTGGCTCTCGCTGTCAAAAACGGACTTAAGACCATCGCCTTTCCAGCGATTTCGACGGGCGTGTACGGTTATCCTCTGGAGGAAGCGGCTCAGGTTTCCTCGAAGGCGGTCGAAGAATTTCTCAAATCAGAGCCATCGATGCAGGAAGTGCGGCTGATTTTGTTTAGCGCCGGCGATGTCGAGATCTTCTTAAAGCATCACCGCTTCTCATCTTAGAAGTTTCTATTTCCCGTAGAGACTCTTGATAAAGCCCGAGTCCTCCAGCTCTTTGATGAAGCGCGAGTCGATAAAGTCCCTGGCGTTCGCCTGAGCGGCCTTGGGATTCGTCGCCGCCATGTCTTGCAGGATCGTCTGATAACCGTCTACCGGAGCATATGGGGCGTTCGGAATGTATTGCACGTGCCAGTCCCAGGACTCTTCGACCGGCTTGCGGTCGGCCATGCGGGAATACTTCTGCATGATCTTGATCGAGTCCTCTTTGTGCGTTTTGAAATAGTGGATCGCCTCAACGTACGCCCGCACGTAGCGCCGCACCGTGTCGGGGCGTTCTCTGACGAATTTGGTCGAGGCGTAGATGCCGTTTTGCGGGAAGGGGATCTGCAGCGCCGCCATATCGACAATCATCGGGAAGCCCAGCTTTTCCGCCATCGCCTTGCCGGCCTCCGTCACGACGGTGAAGTTGACGATGCCTTTTTGCAACGCCACCATCCGTTCGATCGAGCCGCCGATGACTCTGAGGTTGACGTCCTTCACGGGATCGAGACCGATCTTTTTAAGCCCCACGCGCAGGGCGAATTCGGCGGTGGTTCCCGCGATGTGGTTGCCGCCGATCTTTCCCTTAAGATCTTCGGCCTTCTTGATGGCCGGTTCGGAGACCAGGTAGTAGGGTAGAACGTTCACGTTGCCTGCGAGCGCCACGACCTCGCCGCCGGCAAGCCGCGCGCTGGCCAGCCCAGGTCCTCCGCCCTCGCCGATGGCGATCTCGCCCGCCAGAATCGACTGGATTCCCCGGATGCTCCCTGAGATGAAGATAGGGGTTGCGTCCAGCCCGTGCTTCTCGAACAGGCGCGCGTCCTTGGCCACCCAGATAATGGATGAGGAAGAGGGAGAGATCGAAATATAGGAGGTGTTCATTTTCTCCGCGGCGCCGGGCGCGCCGGCGGCGGAGGCGAGAAACAATCCGACAAAGGAGTAAAATAAAGCGGTTCGCCGTTTTCGGTTAAATCTCCACATAGACACCTCCTTTAACCATCGCCCTTATGCTACCACTTCAGGCGGCGCTAGAAAACAACAAAATCCCGATTGACAGCTTCGCCCGCGGCGTCTATCTTGCGGTCAAATCGCCTCGCGCCATGAAAAAACAAATAGACCTGGTGATGTTCGACCTCGACGGGACGCTGGCGGCCACGGGGCGGGATCTGGCGAACTCGGTAAACTACATCCGCTCCGCGCTCCGTCTCGATCCGTTGGACGACAAACTCGTCTATAGCCACGTGGGGCGCGGCGTGGAGCATCTGTTGCGCATGTCGCTGCCGGAAAACTCCCAGGACCGGTTCAAGGAAATCATGGAACTGTTTCTCAAGCACTACGCGGAACACCTGCTCGACACCACCGCCCTCTATCCCCACGTGCGGGAGACGCTCGAATACTTCGAGAAAAAGAAACGGGTGGTCGTCAGCAATAAGCTCCACCGGCTGACCGTGCCGATCTTACGCGGCTTGGGCATCGAGGCGTGCTTCGACGCCGTTCTCGGAGGCGACAGCGCGGCTGAGAAAAAGCCCCATCCCGGCGCGCTGAATCGGGTGCTTGCAGATTTCAGGATCGAGCCGGCGCGGGGGCTTATCGTCGGCGACGGCGACGCCGACATCGAAGCCGGCCGCGGAGCGGGTGTCCACACTTGCGGCGTCACCTACGGCTTGGGTAGAAAGGAGGAACTCGTGGCGGCGCGACCGGACTATCTCATCGACGACCTCAGCGAGCTGGAAAAGTACTTTTATTAAGGAGGAAACTATGGCGGCGACAATTCCTGCAAAATTTCGCGATCTGTTTACCAAGCAAGCTTTCGCCCATCTCGGAACGCTGATGGCGGACGGGAGCCCGCAAGTCACGCCCGTGTGGTGCGATTATGACGGGACGCACATCCGAATCAACTCCGCGAAGGGGCGCGTCAAGGACAAAAACATGCGACGCAACAAGAAGGTCGCTCTGTCGATCATGGACCCGGACGATCCCTATCGCTATCTGGCCGTCCAGGGAGTCATCGTGGAGATCACGGAGCAGGGGGCCGACGCGCACATCGATTCGCTGGCGAAGAAATATCTCGGCAAGGACAAGTATCCGTTCGGCCAGCCCGGCGAGGTGCGGGTGATCTACAAAATCCGGCCGGAGAAAGTCTCCACGATGGGGTAGCCGGCCGTTTCTTGTGCCGGATGTGAAATTGGGCTATCGTTGAAACCGTGAAGGAAGCAGACTTTCTAAAGAAGGTCGGGATCTACGCCCGCTACCTGACGCAATTCCTGAACGATTCCGACGTTCCCAAGATTCTCGAAACCATCCGGGATCTGGAGAAGATCCGCCAGCAGGCAGAGAAGGAAAAGGTGGAATAAGGGGCCTGTTGCCTTCTTCCGCCGGAGGCGGATCAGCCTCTCTTTGTGGCTGAGCCTCTTGCCTCTGATTCTTTCAGGCTTGCGGGTCGAAATCTTTCCGGAGCTTCTTCATCATCGCGCGCAGATCCTGCCGCAGCTCTTCCGCCGTCGGGCGTCCCACGTACCAGTAGCCGCAGTAGAGATTGTGCACCGTCAAGTCCGGCATGAGCGAAAACGCGTAGGGGATCGCCGTATCGCCGCGCGATTTAGAACTCTCGACCATGTCCAACTGCCTGACCACCGAGCGGTCGTGGTCGCTCAAGAACGGAAAAGTCGCCCCCAACCCCGCGCGAAAGGCGGCGTTGACCTCCGGCGGATCGACGCTTGCCGCCGCGAGCTTGCAGTAGTTCACCGCCAACTCTTGCTGGAATTCGGTCAGCAGGCGCAACTGCACCTGGCATTTGGGTCACCAGTAGCCGCGGTAGAAAACCAAAATAAGCGGGAAGTTAGCCGCGATGTCGGAGAGTTTGATCTTTTTGCCGTCTTGATCCGGCATCTCCAGATCGGGAAATCGTTTGCCGATGGTTTGGTTCATGGGGTTGCCTCCTGTTTGGCGGTATTCCCGACACGTTTGAACGGCTTGAACGTTTTGAACGCATGAAACCGTTCAACTTGTTCAAAATGGTTCAAACTGTAACGGCGCCAGCCAACTCACTTGAGCCGCTGTGTCGGCTGTCTCACGGCATCTTCGCCAGAATCTTGCTCATCTCATCCGCCGAGTAGGCGCGCATGGTCTGCGTGCGGATGTTGCCCAGCGAGCCGACGCTTAAGCACAACGCCGTCATAGCCTCGTCGTCCGGCGCGTCGGCAACCAAAACCGCGTCATACGCGCCCAACGTCCAGAAGGTATCCTTTACTTTGACACCGAGCTTGGTCCCGGCCGCGGCAAGCGCCTTAGCCCTTTCAGTGGTCTGCTTGATGTTGCGCACGCCTTGATCCGTAAAGCTTACTAGAACTACATAGGTAGCCATAAGAGTCCCTCCTTGTTTAAGGTTTGGAACGGCCTGACCCATCCTCCCGGATTTTGGACCTACGTGTCGAGCGTGCTCGGGTGAAACATCTCCTCGGGTTTGAATCGACATAGAATTCGGCGACGTCGAATTGTGTCTGCGGGCGTCCCGGATCGTCGGTGACGTGAATATCTAGATCGATCCCTTCGGGCCTCACTTCTCCCTTGATCAGCGCCTGGGCGCGGTCGTAGGGGCCGCAGGTCATGGTTAACTTCAATCCCACGTTGTTCGGGTCCTTCAGTCAGGCGGAAGATTCACCGCGTGCTGGGCTGCTTCGGCGGGGCGTAAAGCTGGAGTAGATTCCCCTCGGTATCGAAAAAATAGAAGCCTCGTCCGGTGGCGCGTTCCACGGTTGGGATGTTGTAGACTTTTACGCCCCAATCTTTCATTTGTTTTACCGCCAGCTCGAAATCCTCAGGCTCCACGACAAAAGCCTGATGCGTTGCGCCTTCTTCTTCCAGCGCGTTTTTCTCTACGGGATGGGGACGCCGGAACAACGCGACCATGTCGTCGCCCGAGCGGAGATCGGCGCGGTTGAGCTTGTCTCCCATGTCGTCACGGCCCAACTTGGCGATCCTCATACCGAGAATCTCCGTGTAAAACTTAACCGCCCGCTCCATGTTGTTAACCGGAATGCCGATATGGTGAATGCCCTTGGTCTTGATCATCGTTCAGCCCCCGTGGGTCGTCGGGCGGAGTTTTGAAAAGCGGGCTACGGATATCGCTTCGCCATCTCGGCGAAGAAACCTTCCTTCTCCAATTCCTGAAGCAGGCTCAAGTCGACGAACTGCTCCGGTTTGGCGTTCTTCGCCTGGGGGAACTGCGGCGCGAATTCATCGAGCAGAAACTGAATCCCCTTGAGAGTCGGATAAGGTTTTTTGGCGACTCGCTTGACGAACCAGCCGGTGGTCGCCTCGAGCACCTCGGCATCGGTCGTGCGGAGATACTTGGCGACGATCTTCTTGCTCTCGTCGCGTCTGCCGTGGATGTAATGGATCGCTTCGACGTAGCCCCGGAGCGCGGCTTTGACCGTGTCCCGCTGGCTCTTGATGAACGAGCGCGTCGTCGCAAAGCCGTTTCCCTGCACTTCCAGCCCCAGGTCCATCATGTCGTAGATTTCGGCGAAGCCCTGTTTTCTCGCGCGCGGGATTTCCGACGGAGTGAGCAGCGTTGCATCGATCCTGCCGGCGTCCATCGCCGCCAATCTCTCGATCGTGCCGCCGGCTAGCAGGATCGCCACGTCTTTGTTGGGCTCGAGGTTCAACCGGCGGAGCAAAATCAACGCCGCGTTGTGCGACGCGGAGCCGAAGCCGCTGACGCCTAATTTTTTGCCTTTGAGCTGCTCGATCTTGCCGATGCCCTGGCGGCCGACCACCGTATAAGCGTAGGCGTTTTCCGACGAGCCTATCAGCGCGAGGTCGTGGCCCTGGAGGCCCGCCTGCACCACGGTGCCGATGTTGACGATGGGCGGGTCGCCGGCGACCAGCGCCTGGGTCGCCAACTGGCCGCCCCGGAAAAAAACCAACTCGGCGTCCAATCCGTATTTTTTAAAGAGACCGGCTTCCTTGGCGATCCAGATGTGGATCTGGTTGTAGGAGATGGCCGGGTAGCCGATCTTGATTTTTTTGAGATCCTGGGCGCCGCCGGCGTTGGGTTGCGAGAGCAGCCAGATGCCGATCAGCAGAGCGAAGTAGTTCTTAAACTTCATTTGACGACCTTGCCGGGTGGTCGCCGGACTACCGGCGCTTCGTCTTGGCGGCCTTTTCGGCAGCCTCTTTCATATCGCTGATCTCTTTTTCCATGGTGAGCTTCTCGTTGGTGACCTTCCCGAGATTCGCCTCGGTGTCCGTCATTTTCTTCTTCATTTCGCCCATCTGCGCCTGTGCCGCCGCCAGCTCCTGTTCCACGCCGGCCAGCCGCCCGGCGCGCGCTCCCCAAACGAGGTAACCGAAAAGGATGCCGACAACAAAAGCTCCCACGGCGATGCCGGTCCAGTAGCCGTTCTTCATCATGATACCCTCCCTGTAGTTTAAGTGCGTTGGGCGTTGAACTACGGCAGTTTTATAAGAAATCTCCCGTTTCGTCAATTGGATTTGTTGAGCCAGTCGCGCGCGTCGAAAGATTTTCCAGTTACCCCTATGGATTCGGGCGAGGCGAGATAAACAAAGACTGCCGTGATTTCATTGGGCGTCGGCAGCGTCAACGGGTCTTCCTCCGGGTAAGCCTCTGCGCGCATTTCGGTTCGCGTGGCGCCCGGGTTGACCGCGTTCACGCGGATGTTGAATTCCTTGACCTCTTCCGCCAGCAGCTGCGTCAACCCCTCGATGCCGAACTTCGACGCCGCATAGGCGCCCCAGCGCGCCTTGCCGATCCGCCCGACGCCGGAGGAGACGTTGATGATCGATCCTTCACGCCGGGCTATCATCAAGCGCAGAACTTCTTTGGTCACCAGGAACTGCGCCGTCAGATTGACCTTCAACACTTGTTCCCACGCGGCCAGGGGATATCGCGCGATCGGCTCGCGCGGGCCGAGAATACTCGCGTTGTTGACCAGGATGTGGATCGTGCCGTAGCGCCTCTCAGCCTCGCGCACCAGGCGCTTCACGTCGTTCGACCTGGCGATGTCCGCCGCGATCCAGCTTGCTTCACCGCCTGCGGCCTGAATCTCCCGCGCCGCCCGCTTAAGCTCCGCCTGCCTCCGCGCGCAGATCACGACCTTGGCGCCTTCCCGGGCATGGGCCATCGCCACCGCCTTGCCGATTCCCCGGCTCGCGCCGGTGACGAGCGCAACTTTACCGGTCAAAACACCCATACAGCATTCTTTCCCCGTACTTTCTATCATTCCGAGGAATGACTTCAAAGGCTGTTGCACGGCACTTCACAGTCCGTCTAAACGGCGCCATCCTTGCTGATGCTGCCGACGTTATGCCGGGATTGATGAAGAGTGCGTTATCGGATACTTTCCCTCTACAGAGACCCTCTTGAGTTTTGATCGCGCTCAAGACTACGTCGACGTACACAGTGAAGGTGCAGATATGGAAGGAATAGAACTTCGTCCGTGGGAGCCGGGCTTCACCGTACCGGAACGCTTCAATATGGCGAGCCTCCTTTTGGAGCGTCACGTGGAGCAGGGCCGTGGCCATCGCACGGCGATTTACTATGGCGACGACAAGATTACCTATCAGCAGCTTTATGAGCTCGCCAATCGAGCAGGCAACGCGCTTGCTGGTCTGGGGGTGGAACCCGAGCAGCGGGTGATACTGCTTTTGCCCGACGGCCCCGAATTCGTGGCAACCTTCCTGGGGGCGATGAAGATCGGAGCGGTCCCGGTTCCGATCAACGTCCTGGCGACCTCTTCCGATTTAGCTTATTTTTTGAACGACAGCCGCAGCAAAGTAGTGGTGACGGGGCAGGAGTTCCTGCCCAAAGTTGAAGCCGTTAAGGCGCAATCTTTTAGCCTGCGACACATCGTTGTGGCCGGCGAAGATCCGGGAGAGAACCATTCATTCCATCGTCTGGTCGCGGCAAGTTCGCCCCGGCTCGAAATTTTTCCAACCCAGCGCGACGATGCCTCTTACTGGTTATATAGCTCCGGCACAACCGGCCAGCCCAAAGGCGTCATCCACCTGCACCATGATCTCGTCTACTGCGTAGAAACCTGGGGCTGCCACGTAGCACGTTTCACTCCGGACGATGTCGTCTATTGCGTGCCCCGCCTGTTTTTCTCTTTCGGTCTTAATATGGCCCTCTATCTTCCCCTGTATTACGGGGCCGCCGTAGCCCTTTCGCCTCGTCGCCAGGAGCCCGCCGTGGCCTTGGAAAATATTCGCCGCTACCGTCCCAGTTTCTTCGTCTCCGTTCCTACTTCCTATGGACAGATCCTGCGTGAGATCGAGGACAAAGGAATTGAGGCTGACCTGGGTTCAGTCCGCCATTGCGTTTCCGCCGGGGAACCCCTGCCCGCGCCTCTCTACGATCGCTGGCTGCGGCGCTTCGGCATCGAAATCATCGATGGCTTGGGCTCGACGGAGGTCGGATGGGTCTATATCAGTAACCGCCCTGGAAAGGTAAAGCGCGGAAGCAGCGGCTTATTGCTTCCCGGCTACGAGACGAAAATTGTCGATCCGGAAGGCCGAGAGGTCTCTCCCGGCGAAGTCGGGGACCTGCTGGTCTCAAGCGAAAGCTTGGCGGCCGGCTATTGGAACAAACACGCCAAGACCAAGGAAACCTTTTCCGGCTCATGGATGAGGACCGGCGATCGCTACTCGCGGGATGGGGAAGGATACTTTTTCTACGGCGGCCGGTCGGACGACGTGCTGAAAGTCGGCGGCATCTGGGTCTCTCCTCTCGAAGTGGAGCAGGTTTTACTGGAGCATGAGGCCGTGGCTGAATGCGCAGTGATCGGCGCCGCCGATGAAACCGGTCTTGTGAAACCGAAGGCTTTCGTCACGCTGCGCGCCGGGTTTCAGCCCGGCCCCGAGCTTGCGGGAGAGCTTCAGAGGTTCGTGAAAGGGCGGCTGTCGCCGTACAAATACCCGCGCTGGATTGGGTTCGTCGACGATCTCCCCAAGACCGTTACGGGCAAGATCCAGCGCTATAGACTGCGCCAGCTTCAAAAGAGTTAAAGAAACCCCGCTCCTGCTTTAGAGGTGCCCGGAGAAAGAACTCACTCGGTTGAAGACTCTCGATTCATGAAAAGTTACCAAAGAGCATTTGTCCTTCTGCTCGTCGCGCTGGCGGTCGCCGCTCTGCTCAGTCCGTGGGTCGCCGCGCTGTGGAATGCCGTCCTCGCCGCGCGGCCGGAGTGGGAGCGCTACCGCTATTCGTTCTCCCACATCTTCGGGCGCACGTTCATGATCGCCGGCGTGGCGATCTTTTTATCCTGCCGGTCATGGATCGGGATTCGGTCGGCGCGGGATTTAGGCCTCGGGCCGCTGCGCCAGGCGTTGGCGAATGTGCCGCTTGGATTTTTTCTCGCCGTCGCTTCCGTAGCTCTGCTCGGTCTCGTGATGTCCGTCGCGGATGTCTTTGATCCTTACTTCCGCCTTTCGCTCTCAGGCGGCTTGCAGCGCTCCGTGAAGGCGCTGTTGGCGGCGCTGACCGTCGGTTTTCTCGAAGAGATGTTTTTTCGCGGCATTATCTTCAAAGGCCTCGCGGAAAACACCCGGCGCGCGACGGCTTTCACCGCGGCCAGCCTGTTTTTCGCCGCGATCCACTTCGTCCGCCCGGGCGAGAGATTTTCCGTCGAAGGAATCGATCCTCTTGCGGGAGCGCGTTACCTGGGCCAGGCCTTTGCGCCGCTTCTCGATCCGCTTCCGATTTTACCCGGCCTCTTCGGCCTGTTTGTCATCGCCCTGGTGCTGAGCTACGCGTTTCTGCGCACCGGGTCGATCTATCTTTCGATGGGGCTGCACGCGGGATGGGTTTTTGGAATCAAGACCATCCGCGTTTACGGCGATTTTTCTCGCGGCGATCTAGGCTGGCTCTTCGGCTCATCGGACCCGAAGATCGTCAGCGGAGTTGCGACCTGGCTGGGCGTCCTGTGCGTCGGCGTCGTCGTTCACTTCATGACGCGCAAGAAGCAGCTTCCAAGGTCAAGGGCTCCAGCGGAATGATGAAAGAGTCCGTCTTCAGGCCGGTCAAAAAGGTCCCAGATACAAGGCGCGCGAAGGTCTGCGAGCGGAGGCGTACTTGACCAGTACGTTGACGCGAAGCGGACCGAGCGCAACGCCGTAGATGGGCCTTTTTCAACGGCCTGTTATTCTTCGCCGACCAGGACGCAATGATCGGGATGGGCTACGGCGAAGACCTTCTGTCCCGGCTCGTAGCGCTGCGAAGGGGGGGCGACGACGCGCAGCTTTAACTGGCCGGCCGGAAGCTCGACGATGTAGTCGATGGCGTCGCCGAAGTAGATGCGCCGCTGAATATTGCCGGAGAAGACGTTGTATCCCTTTTGCCGCGGCTCTCGGGTCTCCAACTCAGTGCCCAAAAGAGAGATGTTGTGCGGGCGGATGCAGACGAAAGCCTCGGCGCCTTTGCTGGGATTTTCCGCCGAGCTTACCTGCAAGCTCAGCCCGGCGCCCAAATCCACTTGCCGGTTTTCTTCCAGCTTGCCCTTGAGGATATTCGTCTTGCCGATGAACTCCGCGACAAAGCGGGTCCTGGGCCGGTCGAAGATTTCGTCGGAGGTGCCCACTTGAACTATTTTTCCCTGGTGCATGACTGCGATCCGGTCCGAAGTCACCATCGCCTCGGCCTGGTCGTGCGTGACATAGATCGTGGTGATGCGGAATTCCTCGTGCAGCCGGCGGATCTCGAAGCGCATCTCCTCGCGGAGATTGGCGTCGAGGTTGCTGAGCGGCTCGTCCAATAGCAGAATCTGCGGCTCGACCACGAGCGCTCGCGCCAGCGCGACGCGCTGCTGCTGCCCGCCCGAGAGCTCGGCCGGGTAGCGGCCCGCCAAAGTTTCCAGGTGGACGAGGCGCAGAATGCGATCCACCTTTTTCTCGATCTCTCCGCCGAGGCGCTTCTTGAGCTTCAGGCCATACGCGACGTTCTGGAATACGGTCATGTGCGGCCAGACGGCGTAGCTCTGAAAGATCATCGACATGTGACGCCGCTCGGGCGGGATCAAGAGCGACGGCGAGGAAATCACTTCGCCGTTGACTCGTATCTCTCCCGCGTCCGGCTGGAGAAAGCCGGCGACGAGCCGGAGCGTCGTCGTTTTGCCGCACCCCGAGGGGCCGAGCAGCGAGACGAGCTCGCCGTCGGCGATTTCCAGATTAAGATCATCGACCGCCGCCGACTCGGCGAAGCGCTTGGTTAACCCGCGAAGCGAAACTGTAGCCACCTTCTACTCCCTCGTTGCCACGACTTCCCTCGCCAACATCCACTGGACGGAAAGGACCACGGCGAAAGAGACCACGAGCAAAAGAATTCCCAGGACGGCGATGACGCCGACCTGACCTTCCTCCTTGAGGTCGAAAATAACCACGGAGATGACCTTCGACTTGGGCGTGAAAAGGAGGATCGAAGCGCTCAGCTCGCGAATCACGCCGATGAAGATGAAACACCAGGTCGCGATCAGCCCCGACCTTGCCAGCGGCGCGGTGATGTCTTTCAACACCCTCAACCGATTCGCGCCGAGAATCCGGCTGGCGTCTTCCAGCTCCGGGTGGATGCTCTTGAACGTCGTCTCGGCCTGTGAGAAGCCGATCGGCATCTCTTTGGTAAGATAGGCGACGAACAGAATCCAGATCGTGCCGTAGAGGACGATGGGCGGGCGCGTATAGGCGATGAAAAGGCCCACGGCCAGGACGACGCCCGGCACGACCAGAGGCGCCAGCGCGAAAAAGGTGAGGTAGCGCGCCCCGCGGAAAAGCCGGCGATTGGTGATGTAGGCGATGAGCGCCGCGATTCCCGTTCCTACGGTCGCGGTAAGGATGCCGAGCTGGAACGTGTTGATAATTGCGTTCTGCGTATCGCCGTACTCGAAAAAAGTGAACGTAAAATTGTGCAACGTGAAGTTGTCCCACGTGAGCGGCATCGCCCATGCCTTGGCCAGAGACGCTTTTAAGAGAATCCAGTAGGGAAGAAAGACGGAAAGGGCGAGGATGCCTACAACGAGCAAAAAGAGCGGGATGCGCAGCGCCCCCAGCCGCACCAGCCGTTTCTGTCCGCCTTTTCCTCCTACGGTGCTATAGCCGCGCCGGCCGAGGAGCTTTTTCTGCACGGCAAGCAGCGCCATGGTCGCCAGGAGCAGCGGCACGGAAAGCGCGGCCGCCAGGTCCAATCGAGGCGGATACTGGAACAAAGCCCAGATCTGCGTCGTGATCGTATGGAGTCCCGCCGGCAGGCCGAGGATCGCGGGCGCGCCGAATAGAGAGAGCGAATGGAGAAAGGCGAGGATGAACCCGCCGATCAACGCCGGCGCGGCCAGCGGCAGAGTGACGGTCAGCGCCACTCTCCATTTCCTTGCGCCCAGGATATTGGCCGCGTCCTCCAAATCCGAGGACATCAACTCGCAGACGTTGGCGATCATGGAAAAGACGTAAGGGAAGCTATAAAGCGCCATGACGATGATGAGCCCTTCCCGGCTGAAGATATTGAACAGATGGCCTTCCGCCCCCGTGAGCCAGCGGTAGAGCTTGTTCAGCTCGCCGGCATTGGGCCCGGCCAAAAGCGTCCAGGCAAAGGCGCCGAGAAACGGCGGCGTGACGAACGACGCCATGACCAGCGCGCGCACGGTCCGCTTGAACGGCAGATCGGATCGCGTCACCAGCCAGCCCAGCAGCGCGCCGATCACGACGGCGATGACGCCGACCCAGGTGGAGATGATGAGGGTTTGCCAGATCGCTTTGAGGAGCGCGCCTTCCTTGAAGACTTGTAGGTAACCGTCGAAGGTGAAGCCCTGCTCGCCCTTGACGCTGGTCACGAAGATCCAGCCCAACGGCAGGATCATCAAAAAGATGAGGAAGAGGGCCGCGCCGATCCAGACCGGAAGCGTCCGGTCCACCGCCTTCAGTCTGAGCCAGGTCCCCGCCCTCAACCGCCCAACCGCTTCCGCATAGGACATCCGCATCGTCCGATCTTACGCGCCGAAGAACTCGACAAAGCGCTTCTTGATCTCCTCGTTCCGCTTCTCCAACTCGTCCGGGCTGACAGCCAGGAGCTTCAACGCTTTTAGCACAGGCTTATCTTTGGGGTACGTCACTTCAGGGTGGCCGGTATACAAACCCTCGCGATCGGCGAGCGTCTGCTGCGCCTCTTTGGTGAAGATAAATTCGGTAAACAGCTTCGCGGCATTGGGGTGCGGGGAATCCTTGGCGATTGCGGTCGGCGAAACCACCAGGGGCACGCCCTCCTTCGGATAGACGATCTTGATGGGGTTACCTTGCTTGAGAGTTTTATAATAAAAGTATTCGGCGCCATTGACCCCCACGGGCCTTTCGCCGGAGGCGACCACGCCGGCGGGATCGTTGGCCGACTGGACCAGGTGAAGCTTGTTTTGCGCCAGCGCCTTAAAATAGTCCCAGCCAAACTCTTTCACCAGCGCGAGCACGTGCGTCATAATGATGCCGCTGTAGCCGGGATGGGCGGTCACCTGCTTGCCCCTCCACTTGGGATCCAGAAGATCTTTCCAGGCCTGTGGCGCCTCTTTATCAGCAAGGATTTTAGGGTTGTAAGCAATGACCGAGAGAGTCGCCCGCATCCCGTAATAGAACCCATCGCTGTCCTTGAAGCCGGCGGGGAAGCTTTCCACCGCCTTGGGAACATACTTCATCAGTAGCCCTTTGTCTTTGAGGAGCACAAAGTGGCCGGCATCGGAGGTGTGGATGATATCGACGTTCTTGATGCCGGCGGATATCTCCTGCATCGTCCTTTGAAGCACGCGCTGCGAGCCGCTTCTATGAACCTCTACTTCGATTCCCTTGTACTTGTTCATGAAGAGGTGGGCCAGCATGGTGGAGGAGGGGATGGCGAGCGAGGTGTACCAAACCACCTTCCGCTCTTTTTTGGCCGCCTCGATCAACGCCGCGTCTTGAGCCAAGGCGGTAGCCGACCAGGCGATGAGCAGAGCCGATAGCGCGAGTCCAATAGACTTTTTCATCTTCGTCCCTCCTTAGGATAGTCTCGGCGTAACACTACCATATCCCCGCCGCGCCACTCAAGCTTAACTTCGGGGTTAACATGGTAGGGAAAGAGTGTGGACTTCGGCGGCACACGTGTGGGTGTTCGCCAAGGTACAATTAGTCCATGCCCGGCTAGATAAGGGCCACAACTCCGGCTTGCAATCCAATCATTGTCCGGTGTAACTTTCTCCCTGCGAAAGGAGACCCGCCATGAAGTCGCTCGTCCGTGTCTTACTTGTGATGTCGTTTGTCCTGTCGGTATCTTCGGCACGGGCCGAAATCCTGGCGCTGCTCAACTACGAGACCAAGCCCGAGCAGACTATCAGAAGGGAAGGGCTCGCCGTCATCGACGTGGACCCCAAGTCGCCGACCTTCGGCAAGCTGCTGATGGACATCCCGCTGCCGCCGGATCTCGTGGCCCACCACATCTACTTCAACCGCAACAAGAGCAAAGCCTACATCACCGCGCTGGGCAAAAGCATTCTGCACGTCATGGACCTTACCCGCTTTCCCTATCGGATCAAAGCCGTGCCGGTGCCGGACTGCCAGGTGCTGGAGGATGTGGTCTTCTCCGAGGACAACCGGATCTGGCATCTCACCTGCATGGGTTCGAGCAACGTGATCATGGGCGACGCCACAACCGACAAACCTACCAAGACGATATCGTCGCCCGGAGGGTCCACTTTCATCAAACATCCCCATGGCATCAGCCTCCATACCGGTATCGATCGACTCATCATCACGAGCACGGTGCGGCCGTCCGACCTTGGCGACCCCGGCGAGACCGTGACCATACTTGAAGCCAAGAGCGGAAAGGTGCTCTCGACCCACAAGGTGTCTCTCAAGCCGTCGCCCGCAGGCGAGGCGCCGGTCGAGGCGATGTTCCTGCCCGGCTCGAACCCGCCGGTTGCCTACATCACCAATATGTACGGAGCGACGCTCTGGATGGCGGTCTGGAACGCAGCGACCAAGAGCTTCAGCTTCAGCCAGGTGGACGACCTCGGCTCACGCGGCCACGGAGTGGCGCTGGAAATGGAGCACAACAAAAAGCGCGACCGGCTGTACGTCACCACCGCCAAGCCGGGACACGTCAGCATCTACGACGTAAGCAGCCCGCAGAAGCCCAAGTTCCTGAAAGCCGTCGCCGCAGCCGAGGGGGCGCACCACCTGGCCTTCTCGCCGGATGAACGTTACCTTTTCGTCCAGAACAGTCTGCTCAACCTGCCGGGCATGAGCGACGGCTCGATCACCGTGATCGACATGGCCAAGGAAGAGCCTGTCGCGCGCGTGGACACGCTCAAAAACATGGGTCTCAACCCTAACTGCATCGTGCTGCTTCCTTGAGGCTGATCCGTCTTCGGTGGAGTGTTCATTGTCAGTTATGATCGCCTATGGCGGTGAAAGCCGCCACCCGCTCTCCGAGCCCGCGCAATGGGTAGCTGGTTAATCCTACCGGCAGTATCGGATGCGCGGACTCTCCGAACGGGCGCCGGCTTTCACTTCGAAGCCGAAGGGCGCGAGGGAGAGGGTCGCGGACGTCCGATGAGACAGGTTCGACTCATGGTTGCTATCCATCGGCCGCGGCCCGAAGACTCGCGTCCTGAGGAATCGCTTTCGGTGGAACCGATCGTCAACGGCGCGAAATGATTGACTTCATGGGGTGAAACCAGTAATTAGGAAAAAAGGTTTTTAGGAGTTTTTGCCGATGGCGACGATGATCACAGCCGAGTGCATCAACTGCGGGGCATGCGAGCCGGAGTGCCCCAACAACGCGATCAGCCAGAGCGACGAGCTGTATGTCATCGATCCCCTCCTGTGCACGGAGTGCGTCGGCTTCCACGACTACGAGGCCTGCGCCGCCGTCTGCCCGGTCGATTGCTGCGTCACCGATCCCAACAACGTCGAAACCGAGGAAGCGCTGATCGCCCGGGCGCGCGATCTCCACAAAGACGTTGCGTTCGCCGAAAGTTTTGAATCGCGCTTCCGCAAGTCCGCCGACAAGCCGGCCGCAACGGCGGAGCAGGCGCCCCCCGCCCCGCAAGCGCCGCCCGCAGCGGCAAAGGTGCAAGCGCCTCCGGCTCCCCCGCCGAAGCCGGCGCCCGCTCCAGCCGCGGCTCAGACGGCTCCGGCAGCCGGGCCGCCCAAGCGTTTCGCCGGAGAACTGCCCGGAGATTTTAAGGACATCGTGCGTCGCTTGGATCGGTCGGGGCCTTTGACACAGCCCCTCGCGCGTCTCGTCGTCGCTCTGCTGCAGCCGGCGCTCGGCGCGTTGCCCCACGCGATGAAGAAAGAGCTGGAGCAGTTGGTCGCGCTGCCCGCCGCTTTCAGCGCGGCGGGCGCCACGGCGTTGAACATCGTTCACAACATGGTGCTTTATCCCTTGCTGCTGATGGTTGTGGGCGCAGCCGTATCCGGCGTCGAAATCGTCTTCAGCCAGAGGATCAATTCGTACATTTTCGTGGGCGTGATTTGGGCCTTTGTCGAGGGCGTGGTTCGCCTGAGGGAGGGGATCTTTCATGCGCAGGCGGACGGCATGGTTTTCCGGGCCGCGAGCTACGGCGGCCCGCTGGCTTACGGAGTGCAGTCTCTTTTGGAGCGCGGCGCCGGAATCATCCGCGCGGCTCCGATTCCGGTAGATGGCTTTTATGCCAAAGGATTCGTCGAGAAATTGGAACGCGAGCGGCGCTATGGGAATGTCTATGTGCTTGAGGATTGGGGCAGCGCCTACTTTCTGCGCGTGGAATTCCCGAGAAAGGTGCCCGATATCGACCTTCCCGGAAGATCGGAGCTGCCGGACGAAATGCCCGACTACGACTATGATCTGGCTCTCAAAGACGGCCATCTCATCGTCAAGGGCAGGCTCGTGGACGAAAAGATCCGCAAGATCACCAGCAGCGTCGGAGCGTTTCCACCGGAGTTTACTACGGTGGTGCCGCTCAGCGACCGGGTCGAAGCGTTTTCCCATCAGTTCGGCAATAAGCTGTTGGAAGTGGTGCTCTTAAAAAAACAGGCGCGCTCGGGCAGTGAGACCTGACATCAAAGCCAAACCGGAAACCGTAGAATCCTCCGATGAAGAGCCACGGGAGAACGAGTGTCCCCGTGGCTCTCCTGTTTCGGAGACCGTTATCGACTTCAGGCCGATGCTCCCTTCGGATGTCGAATGGGTGATGGAGATCGAGCGCGCGTCATTCCCTTACCCCTGGAGCCAGGCTTTTTTTTACCAAGAGCTGAAAGTCTCCTGCGCGCGGGCCGTGCTGGCGCTGGCCGGCCAGCGGGCTATCGGATACGTGATCTACTGGCTCGTCTCCGGAGAGATCGATATCCACAATCTCGCCGTCCATCCGCGCTACCGCCGCCGCGGCGTAGCGCGCGCGCTGCTGCGCTCGGTGATCGGTGACGCGAAAGTGCGCGGCGCCGGCCGTATCACACTGGAGGTCAGAAAATCGAATACGGGCGCTCAGGATCTCTATCGGTCGCTCGGGTTTGCCGAGCAGGGGGTCCGCAAGGGTTACTACTCGGACGACGGTGAGGACGCCCTGGCAATGGCGCTTGACCTCTAAAAAGCCGGCGGTGTTCGGCCCGTCCCCGGGGACAGTTAAAGGATTCCATGAATTTTTTGCTTTAAGTTATGGCAGAGCATGAGAGAATTATTTTTCCTCTATGCCCCTTGACGGGTGCCGCGCGCGTGGTGTATTCTTAAAATACTCGATAGCGGTCCGTAGTGCGGGACCGCTAATTTTTTTGCACATTCTCCTCTCGATCGGGCGGATTGACATTGTGCCAGCGCTAAAACACGAACCACCCATGCGCTCCTACGGATCGTTCTCGCCTGTGGTCTCGCCGAACGTTTTTCACCTCATTTCGCATCCTCGCCACGCAAGTGTCAGGCCTGGAGAATATGGGATGCACGGAGTCTATTATTTTTCAGGAGGTGGCTATGTTTAAGGTCGGCGAGAAGGTGGTGTACCCGGCGCATGGCGTGGGCCAGATCGAGGCGATTCGCAGCCAGGTGATCTCAGGAACGGAGAAGCGATTTTACATGCTGCGGATTCTAGACAGCGATATGAAGATCATGATCCCGGTCGACAACGTGGATTCGGTCGGGCTCAGAAAAGTCATCGACAGAAATATGGTCAATCAAGTCTACAAGGTGTTGCGCCAGAAGAAGATCGAGGCGGATCAGCAGACCTGGAACCGGCGCTATCGAGAGTACACAGAGAAGATCAAGACCGGATCGATCCTGGAAATTGCCAAAGTCATGCGCGATCTGTTCGTGTTGAAGGGGGACAAGGAGCTGTCCTTCGGCGAGCGCAAGATGCTCGACACGGCCCGGAACCTCCTGGTAAAGGAACTCTCCATCGCGCGCTCCCACTCCGAAGACAGGATCATGGAAGAGCTGCGCCACATCTTCACTCATTAACCGTGCGTGTCCCGAACGAGGACTTTAAGGGCCGGGGGAAAGATGCCCTCGGCCCTTTGTTTTTTTGCGCCAAGGAATTGAGATGCGTGTCAATGCCGTAATCGTCGCCGCCGGAGAAGGCAAGCGAATGGGCGGCGAAATCGCCAAGCCCTTGGTGGCGATCGCCGGACGCCCGTTGATCTTACACACGCTCGGCCGTTTCGCCGCCTCTCAAATACGCAGAGTCATTTTAGTCGTGCCGCAACAGGATCGCGCGAGCTTTGAGCGACTGGTCGCTTCGGACCCCGAGGCGAGCCGGTTAAACTGCGTCGTTCAGCCGGGCGGCGCGAGACGGCAGGACTCCGTGAGGCAAGGATTGGCGCGGTTGGATGAGGACTGCGAGATCGTCGTGATTCACGACGGAGCGCGCCCGCTCATCTCTCCGGCGCTCATCGACAGCTGTGTCGAGGTCGCGGTGAAGGAGGGCGCGGCGGTCGTCGGCGTGCCGGTCCGTGACACGATTAAAATCGTCTCCGCCTCAGGCCGCGTCGAATCGACGCCGGCGCGGGATTCACTCTGGGAGATCCAGACTCCGCAGGCTTTCCAGGTGGAAATTATCCGCGAGGCCCATCGCCGCGCCGAAAAGGACGGCATCGAGGCGACCGACGACGCGATGCTGGTGGAGCGCTTGGGTGGAAGCGTCGTTGTCCTGCAAGGCGACAGAACGAACTTGAAGATCACGACCGCGGAGGATCTCCTGATCGCCGAGGCGCTGATCCGCGAGCGACGCATCCGCTAGCCTCGGCCGCCTCTTTCAACTAACCATTAATTAATATTGTCGGTAAGAAAATCACCCTTCTTTTTCCTAGTTCTCGGAAAAAGCAATCTGCGCGCCTTGCCATTACGCCGTCATTCGCCGGAAAAAAGGCGCTTGGCACGAGTTCTGCTCTACCGTTTCCTCTTGACACGCAAGTGAGCCTATTTTGCGCCGAGTCAAGTCGGCCCAGGCTTTCCGACCTGGTCGCATCTGTGCTTGGCAGATCCTAACCCAGACCGGCCAGCTCGCTGTTCCGACTCCATCTACGACTGGAAAGGAGCTGGCCATGAATCGGACCAACGATCAAAGAAACGATCTTTTAGCTCCCTCGTACAAGAAAGCCAGTAGAAGCACCCTGGTAGGCTTCAGCCTGCTTATCGCCGTCGTGACGACCCTCCTCCCGGACGTGGGGCAGGCTGCCGTCTTCAATATTTCCGACGGTGATGTGGCGGGGTTGATTGCCGCAATCAACACAGCGAATAGTAACGGGGAAGCAGATACCATCAACCTGGCCGCGGGCGGGACCTACACTCTGACCGCTATAGACAACGCGGACAACGGCTTGCCCATCATCACCAGCAAGATCACCATCAACGGCAGCGGAGCGACCATTCAGAGAAGCAGTGCTGCAGGCACACCGAACTTCCGGATCTTGAGAATAAACGCCCCTACCGGTGACTTAACGCTAAATGAGCTGATCATTCGAGGCGGCAGAACCGTCGGCAGCGGCGGCGGCATCTTTGTGCACACCGGCGGCATTAACATCGCAAGTACCAGGTTGACGCTGGTCAACAGCACGGTCAGCGGCAACACGGCCACCACAGGAGGCGGCATCGACAACGAGGGCACGCTGACCCTGGTCAACAGCACGGTCAGCTTCAACACGGTAACAGGTTCCGGCGACGGCGGCTGCATCCGGAACATCGCCGGGGTGGCCACCCTGACCAACAGTACGGTCAGCGGCAACACGGCTCCCCACTCCGGCGGCGGCATCCAGAACTTCGCCACGCTGACCCTGACCAACAGCACGGTCAGCGGCAACACAGCCGGCGTCGCTGGTGGCGGCATGCGGAACTTCGCCACGCTGACCCTGGTTAACAGCACGGTCAGCGGCAACACGGCCCCCTTCGGCGGCGGCATCTACAACAATGGCACTCTGACCCTGAAGAACACGATCGTTGCCAACAACAGCCCCACCGACTGCGGCGGCGTAATCACTTCATTGGGCCACAACATAGTCAGCGACGGATCTTGTGGGCTCCCCGGCAGCGGCGACATGAATAGCACTGACCCGCTGCTGGACATCCTCGCCGGCAATGGTGGCCCGACCCAGACCCATGCGCTGCTCTCTGGCAGCCCGGCCATCGATGCCGTACCGCTAGCAGACTGCACCGACGCCGATGGCAACCCGATCACTACGGATCAGCGCGGAGTCGCCCGGCCCCAGGGCACGGCCTGCGACATTGGCGCCTACGAGGTCGAGGCCGAGATTACTGTGGCCATCGACATCAAGCCGGGCAGCTTCCCGAACAGCATCAATCCCCAGAGCAAGGGGGTCATCCCGGTCGCCATCCTGACGACTGGAACCTTTGATGCTACCACCGTGGACCCGACCACAGTCCTCTTTGGTCCAACCGGGACTGAGGCCGCTCCGGTGCACTCTGCGCTGGCGGATGTCGATGAAGACGGAGACACCGACATGATCCTCCACTTCAACACCCAGGGCACAGGCATTGTGTGTGGAGATACGTCCGCCTCTCTCACGGGAGAGACCTCTGGTGGTGAAGCGATTGAGGGGTCCGATTCCATAAACACGGTAGGGTGCAAATAGTGAGGTTACCTGGCCACACGAGCCTGTCAATCGCCTGGGCGATGGGGACACAAGCTCCGATGCGGTCATTCAGGGAAGCACGGTGATGCTCCGGGCGGAGCGATCCGAGAAAGGCAATGGGCGAGTTTATCATATCTACTTTACGGCGACCGATAACCAGGTCACGGGCGGGTCGTGCAGCGGCTCTGTCAATATCGGCGTGCCAGACACCATGAAGTCGGGGCAATCCGCCGTTGACGACGGGCAACTGTACGACTCGACGTTGCCCTAGAAAAGACCGTCGCCAACACATCTAAAGCGCAAAATGGCGGCTGAAACTCAGCAGAGGCAAGCATGTGATGCAAATTGAACATCCAAAGGAGGTTGCCATGAGACGGATCAAAGGAAACACGGCGTTTCTAATGTTGGTCGGGCTGGCCACGATCGGCCTGGCGGCCCTTCTCTCGCACGCCGTCAGTTTCGCCCAAGCTGTTTCCTTCGGCCCCGCCACGAACTTCGCTGTGGGGACGAGTCCGTTCTCCGTGGCGATCGGCGATTTGAACGGTGATGGAAATCCGGACCTCGCCGTGGCAAATTTCCATTTCTTCCTCGGCAACAACGTCTCGATACTGCTTGGGACCGGCACTGGCGCCTTTGGAGCAGCTACCAACTTCCCCGTGGGATCACAGCCGATTTCCGCGGCGATCGAGGATTTCAACGCAGATGGGAAGCTGGATCTTGCTGTGGCCAATCAGAGTGGCAACACCATCTCGATTCTACTCGGTGACGGCACTGGCTCCTTTGGAGCCGCCACCAACTTCCCCGTCGGGACAAGCCCTACCTCCATCGCGGTGGGAGATTTCAACGGTGATGGCAAGCCCGACCTCGCCGTGGCGAATCTCAACAGCAACAATGTTTCGATTCTACTCGGGACTGGCACTGGCGCCTTTGGGGCCGCCACTAATTTTCCCGTGGGGACTAGGCCAGCCTCTGTGGCGATGGGGGATTTCAACGGTGATGGAAATCCGGACCTGGCCACGGCCAATCGGGACAGTAACAACGTCTCGATCCTACTCGGGACCGGGACTGGCGCCTTCGGAGCCCCCACCAACTTCACCGTCGGCAGTGTCCCGCGCTCTGTGGCAATCGGGGATTTCAACGGCGATGGGAACGCTGACCTCGCCACGGCCAATCAGAGCGGCAACAACGTCTCGATCCTGCTCGGGACCGGCACCGGGTCCTTCGGAGTCTCCACTAGCTTCGCGCTTGGGACTCCCCCGGCCTCCGTGGCAATCGGGGATTTCAACGGGGATGGGAACGCTGACCTCGCCGTGACCAATCAGAGCACCAGCAGCGTCTCGATGCTGCTCGGGACCGGCACCGGCGCCTTCGGAATCCCCACCAACTTCCCCGTGGGGGCTAACCCGGTCTTCGCTGCGATCGGGGATTTCAACGGCGATGGGAGGCCTGACCTCGCCGTAGTCAATTTCACCAGCAACAATGTCTCGATTCTGCTCAACACAACTATGCCGCCGAACCAGGCGCCGGTGGCGCAGTGCAAGAACGTAACAGTCAACACAACTCTGAACTTCTGCTCCGCAGCAGCATCAATCAATAACGGCTCTTTTGATCCGGATGGAGTCATAAGTACCTTGGCTCAACTGCCTGCCGGCCCGTACAGTAAGGGGACCACTATTGTCACCCTCACAGTGACGGACGACGATGGCGCGTCCAATTCGTGCACCGGAACGGTAACTGTGGTTGATAACCAGGCACCGGCCATCACCTGTCCAGTTGATCAGGTAATAGACGCCACTGGACCGAGCGGTGCCGTTGTTACCTTCACTCCAACGGTGTCGGATAACTGCGATGGGGCTATGGTAGTAGGCTCCACGCCAGCCTCCGGTTCTACCTTCCCGATAGGGTCAACAGCGGTTTCTTGTAGTGCGACGGATGGATCAGGGAACTCAAGCTTTTGTGGTTTCACCGTGTCTGTCACCGCGGCGGCTGGTCAAATTAGCAATCTGATTGCTACGATCCAGGCCTTTAATCTCAAGCAGGGGATTGCCAATAGCCTGGATTCCAAACTGCAGAACACCCTAGCTGCTCTCAATGCGGCTCAGGGCGGGAGTGCGGCGGCCACATGCAATCTGCTCACCGCATTCATCAACGAGACCCAGGCTCAGTCGGGGAAAGCGCTCACCGTGGACCAGGCCAATCAACTGATTACCTCGGCCAGCCGGATCACGGCGGTGATTGGATGTCCGTGATCGAAAGCGGGAAAGGCTGCAAATTGGGGGATAGGAACCTTGCAGGTGCCTCGCATCACTACAGAGCATGAAGCCGGGGCAATCCGCCGTGGATGACGGCCAGCTCTATGATTCGACGCAGCCGTAAGCGGCGGTGCCGCGCATGATTGCCGAAGGGTCACTCGAATGAGTGGCCCTTCGTGTATATGGGGCAGGAAGATCGAGGTCTACCAGGGCAGGAAATCTCTTGATTCTACAAAATTTAGAGACGGCTAGTTGGAGACCGGACGCCATCGAGGTTGCCCCTGCGCCAGTTTCAAATGAAGTTGGTTCTGCTAGGGCACTCTTGGCCATAGTGTTAGCCGAAAAGAAGGTAAAATGTGTTGGAGCGGTGCTCACACGACTCGTGGAAAGCCCTAGTGAAGACCAGTGGCTAAAGAAATATGCAGCAGGCGCGCTTCGGACTCTCTATTTGATTCTGCTGAAAAACCCTCCGTTCATCCTTCGAGAACCTCAGGACGAACGGAGGGGCGGTTGGAATCATTGGAGATTTTTCCGTTCATGCTGAGCCTAGTCGAAGCATTCGTAGGGTTTTTCAGCAGAATCCTATCTGTAACCCAGGCCCCTTCATCAAATTTGTGTAGGAGGGGAGGTTTGGCGCGTATTGACACGTAAATATATCGAAGTTACTATTCTGTTGTGAGGTTTGTATTTGCCCGCGAGAGAGATGGCAAGATTCATTTTAGAAAGCGACATCCGGAAGTTACAGTCCGGGAGGTCAAGGAAGTTTTTGAGTTTAGGATGGCGATTCAGCCAGCCTATGGCGGCGCCTGGAAGGGCGTTGGGCGCACCCGCTCCAGAAGGTTTTTGGTCGTCATTTTCAAGTGGGGCAAGAAGAAAGATTACATCTTCATTCTTACGGCTTATCCCGCAAAAAGAAAACATGTTGAGGTTTACTTGAGGACTACAGGAGGGATTCAATGAAGAGGAAATGTAAGAAGTGCGGCTCGGAGCTGTATCAAGCTGAGGACCTGGAATGGTTTTGTCTCCTTTGTCTTGCAAAGGAAATAGAGGCGCATGATAAGGAGGATGATGTTAGCGGGACATGGCGGACCCTCGATCCAAAAACGAAGCCGGTGACGCTGCGCTTGAGCGAAGTGGACCTTGCCAGAGCGAGGGCGAAGGCCCGGAAGCTAGGTAAACCCTACCAAACCCTTTTAAAAGAGGTCATTCACCAAGCCCTGTCACAATCTTGATGGTAACTTTTCTGACCTGTGGCTGCTTGATGCTTACCTGCTTAAGACGGGCTTAGAATGCCTCTATTACTGAATTAGGATTCTGGCTTTGTTTCCCAAAGCCTCGTTCATGCTGCCGGTCCGATAGCCTTCGAGGTCCAGGCTGACGTAGGCGAAGCCGATCTCCTTGAATCTTCGGACGATCGCGGAGCGAATCTCCTTATCGACCAGGCGGGCAATTTCCTCGGGCGCGAGCTCGATGCGCGCGGTCTCGCCGTGGTAGCGCACGCGAAACTGGCGGAAGCGGAGTTCTTTCAAGAAGCTCTCGCACGCGGCTATTTTCTCCAATCGCTCGACATTGATTTCTACGCCGTAGGGGAAGCGGGAAGAGAGGCAGGCGATCGCCGGCTTGTCCCAGGAGGGGAGATTGAGATCGCGGCTGTAACGCCGGATATCCGCTTTCGTCATGCCGGCTTCGACGAGCGGATGGCGAATGCGCCACTCTTTGGCCGCCTTAAGTCCGGGCCGGTGGTCTTTTAGGTCGTCGAGATTCGTGCCGTCGACCACGGTCGCGATTCCCAACTCGTCCGCCTGCTTGCGGCCGATTTTATACAGCTCGTCCTTGCATAAATAGCAGCGATTGACCGGATTGTTGACGAACGACGGGTTGTCCAACTCATGGGAATTCACGGTGATGTGGCGGCAGCCGATAAGTTTCGCGAGTTCC
>Ga0156192_1131_pt1 | contig 49894 bp, 44 predicted proteins | sample RifCSPlowO2_12_FD_107845 | JGI IMG/M metagenome (GOLD analysis project Ga0156192, IMG submission 107845) | Deltaproteobacteria bacterium RIFCSPLOWO2_12_FULL_60_19
CTCGGCCCACTCGAACGCCTATTTCACCGGCCTGGGAAAAAGCAAAAGAATCGTTCTCTTCGACACGCTGGTCGAACAGATGACGGTTGACGAGGGCGTGGCGGTCCTGGCTCACGAGATGGGCCATTACAAAATGAAGCATATCCGGCGGATGCTCGTGCTGAGATCGGCTTGTCTCCTGGCTGGGCTTTACGTTCTGAGCCTCCTTCTCGGCTACGAGCCTTTCTTTCGCGCGTTCGGATTCGATATGCCAGCGCCCCATGTGGCGCTGGTGCTCTTCAGCTTGCTCTCCGGCCCGGCGACGTTCTATCTTCATCCTCTATTCAACTTCATGTCGCGCAAGCACGAATACGAGGCCGATCGCTTCGCGGCGCAGGCGCTGAAAGACGGAAAACCGATGGAGGAGGCGCTGATCAAGCTCACGGTAAAGAACCTCTCCAATCTAACGCCGCATCCGTGGTATTCCGCTTACCATTATTCTCACCCGACGCCGGCGGAGCGGATCGACGCAATCCGGGAGGCAAACTATGAATCTGCGTAAGAGGATGAAAGAATTGCTCGCCCGCAATCGTCTCTTGCTTGCTCCCGGAGCGTTCGACGGCCTTTCCGCGCGGCTCGTCGAAGAAGCGGGGTTTGACGCGCTTTATCTGAGCGGCGGCGCCGTGGCGCGGAGCTTCGGCGTGCCGGACATCGGCCTTCTCACCATGTCGGAGGTGATCGAGCGGGCGCGGCAGGTCGTGTCGGCGGTCAAAATTCCCGTCATCGCCGACGCCGACACCGGCTACGGCAACGCGCTTAACCTCGTGCGCGCGGTGCGCGAGTTCGAGCGCGCCGGCGTGGCGGCGATACACATCGAAGATCAGGTCACACCTAAGCGCTGCGGCCATTTAGAAGGCAAAGAGGTGATCTCCCTCGCGGAGATGGAGCAGAAGCTTGCGGCCGCGCTGGAGGCGCGCTCCGATCCCGACTTTGCGATCATCGGCCGGACCGATTCAAGGGCGATCCATGGCCTGATAGATGCGATCGAACGCGCCAAGGCCTTCGCCCGCCTGGGCGCGGACGCCGTGTTCATCGAGGCTCCCGAGTCAGAAGCCGAACTTGAAGCCATCGCACGCTCTATCCGCAACGTCCCGCTGATGGTCAACATGTTCAAAGGAGGCAAGACGCCGCTGCTTCCCGCCGCGCGGCTCGAAGCGATGGGATACAGGATTGCGATTTTCCCTTCCGACACGCAACGCGCGGCGATTCACGCGATGAAAGAAGCTTTGGCCGTGCTCAAACGCGACGGCTTCACGGAAGCGATCGACGACCGCCTCGCCACTTTCCAAGAGCGCGACCGCGTCGTCGGGCTGGGAGATTGGCAAGAACTGGAAGGACGATACGTGAAGCGGTGATGGGAATAAAAATGAGCGCACAGGTCTTGATACTCAACAACCAGGAGCTCGAATCCGTCCTGGATATGCCGTCCTCTATCGATGCCCTCTACCAGGGACTCAAGGCTTACGCCCGAGGCGACGCGGCGCGGCGGCCGCGCATCGATATCTTCGCTCCCACGTCGCGCGCCGAGGAATTCGCCTGTTTCTCATCGATGGAAGGGATCATCCGGGGCGGCTACTACGCCATCCGCCTCAAGCCGGACGTCATCTCATGGCCGGTCGTCGACGGAGTCAAGCGCCGCGTGACCTATTGCGTGGAGCCGGGTCTTTACGGCGGACTGATTCTCCTGTTCAGCACGGAGAATGCGGCGCTGGTCGCGATCATGAATGACGGTTTCATCCAGCACATGCGCGTCGGCGCGACCGCCGCGCTCGGCGCAAGGTATCTCTCGCGGTCCGATGCCGCCGTCGTCGGCATGATCGGCTCGGGCGGTATGGCGCGCTCTCTTGCTCTGGGATTTTCCGCCGTGAGAAAGCTTCGTAGAGTTAAAGCCTACAGCCCAAATGCCGAGCGCCTCAGCGGCTATTGCCGAGAGATGAGCGAAAAGAGCGACGTGGAGGTTGTGCCGGTGAAAAGCGCGCGCGAGGCCGCGCAGGGATCGGACATCGTCGCCTCGTGCACCAATTCGATGTCGCCGGTGCTCGAAGGGCGATGGCTCGAGCCCGGCATGTACGTCGCCAACGTAACGCGCCGCGAGCTGGATGAAGAGGTTCCGCGCCGCATCACCCTGGTGGGTTATCTCGCCTTCGGCGGCGACCCTTTGAAACTCGGCGGCTTTTCCGACGCGAACTTCGAGATCCGGACCAACGCCTTGGCTTACGTCGCCGGACGGCCCGAAGAGCGTGATTGCATCCCGGCTACAAGGGAAGACGGGATGATTCTGCCCAACGCCCGTTGGTCTCCTTGTGTAGATTGGCGGACGGAAAAAGCGATAGGGCGACAATCGGACGGCGATATCGCGCTACTCGCCGAGCTTGCGGGGAGCAATCTGCACGGCCTGGCGAGCAGCGGCATTCAGGGGATACAGTTCGCGGCGGTAGCGGGCCGGGCGTACGAGCTGGCCTTGGAGCGCGGTCTCGGCACGCGCATGGACCTTCGCGGTTTCCTCCAGGATATACCTACTTAAAAACTAAACACGCAAAACTGAAAGCTCTGATTGCCCCATGCGTTTTTACATCAACATCCTGACGACGTACTTTCCCGATCTCGATCCGCCGTATGACGTTTACTACGGACAGATCCTCGAACAGATCGAGCTGGCAGAGGAGCTGGGCTGGGAGTGTTTCATGTTCAACGAGCACCACTTCCTCGGCTACGGCGGGCTGGTGCCGAACCCGGCGGTGCTGCTGGCCGCCGCTGCCGCGCGCACTTCGCGCATCCGCCTGGGTCCCTGCATCGCGATCCTGCCGCTGCGCCATCCGCTGCAGACCGCCGAGGAGTACGCGATGGTGGATGCCGTCTCAGGCGGCAGGCTTGAGTTCGGCGTCGGCGCCGGCAACACGGAATTGGATTACCGCGTCTTCAGCCTACCCAGAGAGGGAGACAAGGAGCGTGTCGATGAAGCGCTCAAAATCATTCTCAAGGCGTGGTCCTGCGAACGCGTGAGCCACGAGGGAAAATTCTGGCGCTTCGAGGAAGTCACGCTCTATCCTCGACCGGTGCAGCAGCCTCATCCGCCGATCTGGGTAGCGGGAACGTCTGCGGAGACTTTAGGTTGGGCCGGGCGCAACGGCTACCACATCATGACGGTCGGCCATCCGCATCCGCCGGATAAAGTTCGCCTCGGCGTGGCGGCCTGGCAGAAGGGCCTGATCGAGGCGGGAATCGATCTCACGGAGCGGCGCTGCCAGTTCCACGTCCGCGCCTGGGTGGACGAGAGCAGCGAGCAGGCCCGCGCCGTAGCCGCGCCGGCGATCACGCGCTACGACGCGATCTCCAGAATCGGCCGCAAGTCGTCTCTCCCCACAGCGGACGGCTACGATTGGGATGGGATGCTGGCGACCGGCCGCAATCTTTACGGCAATCCGGAGGAGTGCATTCAGATCATCCACAACGCCATGCGTCACTACTATTTCGACACGCTCACGACGACTTTCAATTTCGGCGGCATCCCGCACGAGGCGATCAAAAAGTCGATGCGCCTTTTTGCCAGGGAGGTGATGCCAGCCTTCCGCTGAACTCAAGCGGCCGCAGCGGTCTCCTCTCCCACCATTTTCATCCCCTGACTCTTCCATAAAATAAGAAAGACAAGGCGCTTTTTTCTTATTTTTCACACTATCGCCTGTTGTCTCGCCTCATATTTCCAAACAGATCAACCACCGAATCGTCACTTAGCCTGCCTATAAGACCAGCCTTTGGATGGCCTTAGAATTGCTGTGCGTCCTAATGGTTCAACAGTCTGGGATGTTCATTCCCAGCCCCCAGGAGTCGAGAACCGGCGATGGAACTCAGCGGTGGTTTCGGGTCTGCGTCCCTCCAAGTGGAAGTTCCCCAGAGCGGCCACCACAAAGAACTGATCTCCTGTCAAGCGGCCTGCCCCGTGCACACCGACGCGCGCGGCTACGTGCGCGCGATCGCCGGCGGCGATTTCGAGCGGGCCTATCTCATCGCCCGAGGGCCCAATCCGTTCGCCTCGATCTGCGGCCGAATCTGCGGCGCGCCGTGCGAGCTCTCCTGCCGCCGGGGAAAAATTCCTCGCACGGATGACGACGGGTCATTCGTCGCATTCGACCGGCCGATCGCGATCCGTGCTCTCAAGAGATTTGTCTGCGAATCCTACGGCGCCGAGGCGCGGCCCGCGGCTGAGATTCTGGCGGCGCTCAGCAACCATCTTCCCGGCGTTGCGGCGGATGCCGAAGAGATGGCGTCGCTGCTTCACGCCGCGGTCCAGGGAACGTTTGGGCCCGCGCGCGGGGAGCGGGTCGCCGTCATCGGCTCCGGCCCCGCCGGGCTGAGCGCGGCGCACGATCTGGCGCTCTTGGGCTTCAAACCGGTCGTATTCGAATTGGAGCCTGTGGCCGCGGGCATGCTCGCAGTGGGCGTGCCGCAATACCGCCTTCCGCCCGAGCTGATCCGCCGGGAAGTCGCCGTGATCGAAGCGCTCGGCGTGGAGATCCGCTGCAACACCAGAGTCGGGCGCGATGTTTCGTTTCAATCTCTCAGGGAAGGATTTTCCGCCGTGATTGTCGCCGTGGGGGCGAAACGCCCCAGAGCGTTAGGTTTCATGGGCGAGCAGGGTCCGGGCGTTTACGGCGGGGTCGATTTTTTGCGCGCGGTGGCGCTCGGCGAGAGTTTGGGGCTGGGGTCGGACGTGGTTGTGATCGGCGGCGGCAACGTCGCCTACGACGTCGCGCGGACCGTCGTACGCCAGGCGGCCTACGACGCGGCGCGCACGGCGGCGCGGCTCGCTGGAACGCGGCGTGTTCGTCTCGTTTCGCTCGAGACGCTCGAGGAGATGCCCGCCGACACTGCGGAGATAGTCGAAGGCGATGAGGAGGGGATCGAGCGAGTCTCGGGCTGGGGCCCCGTAGCCATCCAGCGCGGAGATAAGGGAAATGTCGTCGCCCTCGAAATCAAACACTGCCTTCGCGTCTATGACGAACAGCGCCGTTTCGCTCCGCAGTTCGACGAAGCCCGTCAGCAGGCTCTGGAGTGCGACACGGTTTTGATCGCCGCCGGGCAAGCGCCCGATCTTTCGTTTCTGGAGCAGGGCGGCGCCGATGTCGAGCAGTTCCGCCCGGGCTGGCCGAAGGTCGATTCCACTACGTTCATGACTACCGCCAAAGGCGTCTTCGTCGCGGGCGACCTCGCGCATGGACCGCGGCTGTTGATCGACGCCGTGGCGTCGGGAAAGAAAGCCGCCCGCTCCGTCTATCAGTATGTCACGGGGCGCGCGCTCCATCCCGAGACGCTCATGAGCTTTGTCCGCCTCGACCGCTACCGGCGCGAGCGCGGCTACGAACGAATTCGCCGCGTGGAGCTCCCGGCGCTCGCCGCGGAGGAGCGACTCAAAGACCCAAAGGCGCAGGTGGAACGATGCCTCGAAGAAGAAGCGGCGATGCGCGAGGCCTCGCGCTGCCTCGATTGCGGCGTGACGCCGGTGTTCGACGGGAGCCGTTGCATCCTCTGCGGCGGGTGCGCCGACGTCTGCCCGACGCTTTGTCTCAAGATCGTCCCGCTCTCCTCACTGGGTCAAAACGGCGACCTGGGCGAGCTGGTGCGATCTCAGCTGGGTGAGGGCGCGGATTGGGAAAATAATTCGGCGATTTTGAAGGATGAGGATCGCTGCATCCGCTGCGCCCTATGCGTCGATCGCTGCCCCGCCGACGCCATCGCCATGGAGCGCGTGAGCTTTCAAACCGAGTGGAGGATGACATGACCGTCGAAGCCAGGAAGATAGAAGCGGCCCGATCCCGGCTCGAGCCGGAGGCGATGGCGCGGCGGGATTTTCTCGGTCTCACCGCCTGGTGGTCGGCAGCGGTGGCTTTGCTTTTCGGTTTCCTCGGGGCGATGCGTCTGCCGAAGGCGGCCGTGCTGCCTTCTCCGTCGCGGAAATTCAAGGTCGCCCTGCCCCCTTCGCTGGCTGCGGGACAGGCTTATGTGCCGACCGGCCGCTCGGTAGCGCTCTACAAGGAGGGCAGTCAGGTCTACGCGATCTCCACGATCTGCACCCATCTGGGTTGCGTCGTCAAAGCGACCGACAGCGGCTTCGATTGCCCCTGTCATGGCTCGAAATTCGGCAGGGACGGCTCCGTCTTGAAGGGTCCGGCGCCCAAAGGGCTCCCGTGGCGCGAAGTGAAACACCTGGGCGGCGACAACTTCCTGGTCGATGAAGGCAAGACCGTCGCGACGGGAACAACGGTGAGCGTATGAACGGCGTCGCGGGAAAACAGCCGACGGGCGGGGCGACGGCATTGGGCCGTTTCATGGAAAATTTACAGGCCGTGCCGCGCCGTTTTGCCGAGACGATGTTCCGCACCGGCAAGCCTCAGTCGGATCGGACCCGCTCGACGTTTGTCTTCGGCAACGTCTTTCTCCATCTGCACCCGGTCCGTATCCACCGCTGGAGCCTGCGCTGGTCGACCACCTGGGGTTTGGGCATCGCCGCCGTCTCCTGCTTTTTCGTGCTCGTGGTGACCGGCGTTCTCCTTATGTTCTACTACAAGCCGTATCCCGACGTGGCCTACCTCTCGATCAAAGATATCCACTTCGTCGTGCCCACGGGGCGCTTCATCCGCAACATCCACCGCTGGTCGGGAAATTTGATGGTCGTGGTCGTGCTGCTCCACATGGCCCGCGTTTTTTATACGGCGGCTTACCGCTCGCCGCGCGAATTCAATTGGGTGATGGGCATGGGGCTGTTAGTGACGACGCTCGGCCTCTCCTTCACCGGATATCTTCTGCCCTGGGATCAGTTGGCCTATTGGGCGATCACCATCGGCGCAAACATCGCCCAATCGCCGCGCGAAGTGACGGATGCGCTGGGGATCACGGAATGGTTCGACGTAGGCGGACTCCAAAAGCTGATCCTGTTGGGTTCCGAAGAGGTCGGAGAAGAGGCGCTCATCCGCTTCTATCTGTTTCACGTGATGATCCTGCCGTTGATTTTGATCGCGCTGATGACCGTTCATTTCTGGCGCATCCGCAAGGACGGCGGCCTGGCGCGGCCCGCAGACGCGGATAGCCGGCTCGGACCACCGGCCGCGGGCGTTTACCCGGTCTTTACCGAGGCGCCGCAAAAAACCTACAGCCTAGCCGCCATCGTAAAAGGAAGAACGCCGGCCGTCGGAAGCGGGCCGGAACAGACCGTCCCGTCGATGCCCCATCTGATGTTCGGCGAAGCCGCGGTATTCATGTTGACCATCGTCCTCTCCGTCGTGTTCGCGATTTTGATCGACGCTCCTTTGAAAGAGGTCGCCAACCCGGCCGTGCCCGAGAACCCCGCGAAAGCGCCGTGGTATTTCCTCGGACTTCAGGAGCTGGTTTCCCACTCCGCCTTCATGGGCGGGATCGGGATTCCGATGATCGTGCTGATCGGTCTCGGCCTGATTCCATATTTGGACCGCGAGATCGCGGGAACCGGAGTATGGTTCGGCGGCCCCGGCGGCCGGCCGCTGGTCGTCCGCTCGACGGTCTTCGGCCTTGCGGCGGTGTTGGCAGTGGAGGCCTTTGTGATTCGCTTCGGCTGGATTCGCCAATGGTGGCCCGGCGTGCCTCAGATGGTCATTACCTTGCTCAATCCGGGAACGGTGCTCACGGTGTTCTACGCGGCCTACTCCGTCTGGTCTCTTAAAAAATACGACTCGACACGGGCCGGCGCGCTCGCGCTGTTTACCTGTTTCATTTGCGGTTTTGTCGTCCTGACCGTCATCGGAACTTATTTCCGCGGGCCGAACTGGGATTTTTACTGGTGGCCGTCGCAATGGCCGGGACATTAGCCCTTCGGGCATCTCAAATGACAAATCTCAAATTGCAGATCGGAATTCGGACTGACAGATGAAAGCCAACAAACACCTGCTTCTTTGGTCGAGTCTCGGGACCCTGGCCGTGCTCTTGTGGGCCGCCGTCCAGGAAAATTTCTTCCGCGACTGGCGGCTGATCCAACGGGAGATTCAGGCGCGGCTGCCTTCGGCTCAGGCCGATGCGTTTGCCATTCAACTGCGCCAGATCGTCAGCCGGCAAGTCGGAACGACCGACCGCTGCGTGAGCTGCCACGTCGGCATGACGCCGGGCGAGAGCGGCATCGAAAGCAACCGGCTTTACGGCCGCCACGCCGATGTCGTCCACGACCCGGCATCCTTCGGCTGCACTGTCTGTCACGGCGGCCAGGGTCGGGCGACCGATACGGCGGACGCGCACGGGGCGATTCCCCACTGGCCGGAGCGGATGCTCGCCAAAGAATATCTGTTTGCCGGCTGCGGCGGCTGCCACACCCACCTAAGCGTCCCCAACCTCGCAGAGCTTGAAAAAGGGCGCGCCCGCTTCGAGCAGGCCGACTGCCTGGCGTGTCACAAGGTGGACGGACGCGGCGGGACGCTACGCCCGGGCGGCGCGGGGGGCCAAGAAGGGCCCGATCTCTCCCGCGTCGGGGCCTACGGATATAAGGTGGACTGGTATGAGCTTCACCTCCAGCAAAAAAAGAAAGCGACATCAGGCCCGTGGCTCTCGGCGTTCGGCGAGCTTCTGGAATCCGAGCGTACAGCGATGGATGAATATCTCCACTCCCGCGTCGGCGCGCCCGGTCTATTGGAAGCCAAGGGGCTCTTTCACACTTTCGGCTGCCGCGGCTGCCATAAAGTCGGCGGCGTCGGCGGCGACGACGGGCCGGATCTGACCGCCGTCGGGAACAAAGATCCGGGGCAGCTCAACTTCGCGCAGGTGGCGGGCGAGCGCACGTTGGCGAATTGGCTCAAGCAGCATTTCCGTTCTCCCGCATCGGTGGTTCCCGGCTCCGTCATGCCCGAGCTGGGGCTCACGGAGCGGCAAATCGATCAACTGACCTTATACGTGTTCTCACTTCGCCGCCGGAGTTACCCTGAAGCGCTGTGGCCGAAAGACAGGATTCGGGCTGAGCGCTTCGGAACCAGAGAATTCGCCACCGACGGCGCGACGCTCTATGGGACCTTCTGCGCCGCCTGCCACGGTCCGAAAGGCGAAGGGATGCGCTATCCGGGCTTTGCCGCGTTCCCCGCCATCGGGAATCCGGATTTTCTCCGACTCGCCTCGGACGATTTTCTCCGGGAGCAGATCAAGCGCGGCCGTCCCGGACGGCGCATGCCGGCGTGGGGAGCGCAGGAAGGCGGCCTCAAGGACGGCGAGATCGGTAGGCTCGTGACCTACGTTCGAGGGCTTGGCGGCGTTGCCTACGAGGGAGATTCGAGGCCGCGCCGGTGGGCTCAAGGGGATCCGGCTGAAGGGCAGCGCTTGTACGGGGAGGCCTGCGCGTCGTGTCACGGGGAGCGCGGCGAAGGCAAAGAGGGGCCGGCGCTCAACAACCCGGTTTTCCTCGATCTCGCCACGGACAGCTATCTTTTCAAAACGGTTCAAAACGGCCGCGCGGGAACTTCCATGGCGCCGTTCGGCGCCGGCTCGTCGGTCAGAAGTACTCTGACGGACGCGGAAATTTCCACAGTCGTCGTGTTCATCCGCAGTTGGGAGGGGAAAAAATGAAGGAGTTAAGCCGCCGGGAATTTCTGGAATGGGTCGGGGCCGCGGGCTTTTCGGCGTTCGCGCTTTCGGCGAGCGAGGCGTGGAGCCTTCAGGCGATCGAAAATCCGTTGGCCTCCTACCCGAAGCGCGATTGGGAGAAAGTCTATCGCGATCTTTGGAAGTCCGACTCGACTTTTACCTTTCTCTGCGCCCCCAACGATACGCACAACTGCATCCTGAATGCTTTCGTCCGCGACGGCGTCGTCACGCGCATCGGCCCGACGATGAAATACGGCGAGGCGACCGACCTCTACGGGTCGAAAGTTTCGCACCGCTGGGACCCGCGCGTCTGCCAGAAGGGGCTGGCGCTCACGCGCCGCTTCTACGGCGACCGGCGGGTTCGCTACCCGATGGTCCGCAAGGGTTTCAAGGCCTGGGTCGAGAAAGGATTTCCGCGCGAAAAAGACGGCCGGCCGCCGAAGGAATATTTCAACCGCGGGCGGGACGAGTGGCTGCGCGTCACGCACGAGCAGGCGGCGGACATGGTCGCCGCCGCGCTCGTCAACATCGCCACAACTTACAGCGGCGAAAACGGACAGAAGCTGCTCATGCAACAGGGGTATGAGGAGGAAATCGTTCAAGCCACCAAAGGCGCCGGCACGCAGGTGCTCAAATTTCGCGGCGGCATGCCGCTGCTCGGGCTTACGCGCATCTTCGGCATGTATCGCCTAGCCAATTCGATGGCGCTGCTCGACCACAAGCTCCGGGGCGTGTCACCCGACGAAGCGCTCGGAGGACGGGGCTGGGACAATTATTCCTGGCATACCGATCTTCCTCCCGGCCATCCGATGGTGACGGGCCAGCAGACCGTGGAGTTCGACCTTCACGCCGTGGAGCAGGCGCGCATGGTGATCGTTTGGGGAATGAATTGGGTCACGACGAAGATGCCGGACACGCACTGGCTGACCGAGGCCCGCCTCAAGGGGACCAAAGTCGTCGTCATCGCCTGCGAGTATTCTTCCACCAGCATCAAAGCCGACGACGCCATCGTCGTCCGTCCCGGAACCACGCCGGCGCTCGCGCTGGGACTCTGCAACGTCATCATGAGAGAGAAGCTCTACGACGCCGATTACGTGCGGCGCTTTACCGATCTCCCGCTGCTCGTGCGGGCCGACAATTTGAAGCTCCTTCGGGCCGAAGAGGTCTTCGGCGACAAACCGGCGGCGCTTAAAAACCAGACCAAGATCATCGGTAAAGGAGACAAAGTGCCGCCGCCGGGCGCGCAGACCGATATGCTCATTCCCGAAGGCTTGCGGGAAGCCTGGGGCGATTTCGTCTGGTGGAATCGAAAAACCTCCAGGCCGGAAGCGATCTCGCGGGATCAGGTCGGAAAGTTCTCGCCGTTAGGCGATCCGCTGCTCGAAGGCGCCGTGGAAGTAACGCTCAAAGACGGAAAAAAAATCGCCTGCCGCCCGATCTTCGACGTGATTCTGGAATACGCCAAGCACTTCGACCCCAAGACGACCGAAGAGATCACCTGGGCGCCGGCGCCAGCGATTGAAAGTCTGGCGCGGGAGATCGCCAAGGTTCCCGGCACCACGTTGTTCGCCGTCGGCATGGGACCGAACCAGTTTTTCAACAACGACAACAAAGACCGCACGCAGTTTCTCCTCGCCGCGCTGACGGGCAATATCGGCAAACTCGCCGGCAACATCGGCTCCTACGCCGGCAACTACCGCGTCGCCATGTTCAACGGCGTGCCGCAGTACATCAATGAGAACCCGTTCGATATCGAGCTCGACGGCGCGAAGCCGGCGCGGCCGAGGCAGTACTGGCGGCCCGAATCCGCGCACTACTACAACCACGAGGATCATCCGCTGAAGATGGGCAAAACGATGATCACCGGCAAGACGCATATGCCGACGCCGACCAAGTCGCTCTGGTTCGCCAACGCCAACTCGATCTTGGGCAACGTCAAATGGCATTACAACACCGTCGTCAACGTCCTCCCGAAAATCGAGATGGTCGCCGTTCAAGAGTGGTGGTGGTCGACCTCCTGCGAATGGGCCGATGTAGTCTTGGCAGTGGATAGCTGGGCGGAGCTCAAACATCCCGATATGTGCTGCTCGGTGACGAATCCGTTCCTCACGGTCTTTCCGCGCACCCCGTTGGAGAGGCCCTTCGAGACGCGCGGCGATATCGAGTGTCTCGCGCTCGTGGGCAAGAAGCTGGCCCAAAGGACCGGCGACCGGCGATTCGCCGATCTGTGGAAATTCGTCGACGAAGGAAAAGTGGAGGTTTATCTACAGCGGATTCTCGATTTTTCGTCTACCACCAAGGGGTATAAGTTCAGCGACCTGGAGGAAAAGGCAAAAAAGGGGATTCCCGCCCTGATGATGACGCGGACCAATCCCAAGGCCGTGGGGTACGAGCAGGTTTACGACTCGCGCCCCTGGTACACCAAGACCGGCCGGCTGGAATTTTACCGCGAAGAGGATGAGTTCATCGACGCTGGGGAAAACCTGCCCGTTCATCGCGAGCCGATCGATTCGACGTTTTACGAGCCCAACGTGATCGTGGCGCCGCCGCATCCTTTTATCAAGGCCAAGGGGCCGGAAGCTTACGGTGTTAAGAAGGACGATCTCTCCAACGAAGTGCGGCAGGGGCGCAACGTCGTCAAGACGTGGGAGGAGACAAAAAAAACCGTCCACCCGCTGGCGAAAGACGGTTACAAGTTCGTGTTTCATACGCCGAAATACCGCCACGGGGCGCACACCATGCCCATCGACACCGATATGGTGGCGATGCTCTTCGGCCCGTTCGGCGACATCTACCGCCGTGACAAGCGGCAGCCCTTCGTCGCCGAAGGTTACGTCGACATCCACCCGGACGATGCCAAGTCGCTGGGGATCGAGGACGGAGATTATGTCTGGATCGATTCGGACCCCGAAGACCGCCCGTTCCGCGGCTGGAAGAAGAACGAGAAGGATTACAAGTTTGCCCGCCTTCTCTGCCGGGCCCGCTATTATCCCGGGACGCCGCGAGGGATCACGCGCATGTGGTTCAATATGTACGGCGCTACGCCCGGATCGGTGGAGGGCCAGCAGTCGCGGGAAGACGGCCTGGCCAAAAATCCGCGCAGCGGGTACCAGGCCATGTTCCGCTCCGGCTCGCATCAGTCGGCGACGCGCGGCTGGTTGAAGCCCACCTGGATGACCGATTCACTGGTGCGTAAAGACCTGTTCGGTCATACGATCAACAAGGGTTTTCTGCCCGACGTGCATTGCCCGACAGGCGCGCCGCGCGAGGCGATCGTCAAAATCACCAAGGCGGAGCCCGGCGGCCTCAACGCCAAAGGGCTGTGGCGGCCGGCGGCGCTCGGCCTCAGACCCAAGTACGAGCGCAAGGGGATGAAGGAATATCTGGCCGGCAAATTTGTCGGCGGCGCCGCTCCCCAGAAAGGCGGGAAAAAGTAATGGCACGCGTATATAACTGGCAACTCGGCCGTGAGATGTCCTACTGGTATCCGGAGCGGCGGCCCAAGCGGCAGTTCGCCGCCGTGTTCGACACCAACAAATGCATCGCCTGTCAAACCTGCACGCTCGCCTGCAAGACCACCTGGACGAGCGGCAAGGGGCAGGAGTACATGCTGTGGAACAACGTCGAGACCAAGCCTTACGGCTTTTATCCCCTGGGCTGGGACTTGAATCTGCTGGAAAAGCTCGGGGCGCAGGATTGGGACGGCGGGCAGTATGCGGGCCGGACCATCTTCGAGGCGGCGCAGCCCGGCGAGCGGGTGCTCGGCTGGCGTCCTGAAGATATCGACTACGCCAGTCCGAACGTCGGCGAAGACGACTGCGCCGGCGGCGTGGAGAAGGGCGCCCACTTCACGGGCGTGCATAACTCGTGGTTTTTTTACCTCGCGCGCATGTGCAACCACTGCACCTATCCGGCCTGTCTCTCTTCCTGCCCGCGCTCCGCGATTTACAAGCGACCGGAGGACGGCATCGTCCTGATCGACCAGGGAAGTTGCCGGGGATATCAGGAATGCGTCAAGGCCTGTCCCTACAAGAAGACTTTTTTCAACGCGATGACGGGGACCTCCGAGAAGTGCATCGCCTGTTTTCCGAAGATCGAAAGCGGCATGCAGCCGCAGTGTTTTGTAAACTGCATCGGCAAGATTCGCTTTGCCGGATGGATCTCCAGGCCGGAGAGCGCCAGAGCCGACAACCCGATCGACTTCCTGGTGCACGTCAAAAAAGTCGCGCTGCCGCTCTTTCCGCAATTCGGCCTGGAGCCCAACGTCTATTACATCCCGCCGATGAACGTGCCGCGCGAGTTTCTCGCGCAGATGTTCGGGCCGGGCGTCGATCAGGCGCTGGAGGCTTATCGCAACGCGCCGCGGGATAAGGATCTCGCCGGCCTGCTGACGCTGTTCGGCTCGACGGAGGCGATCGTCGCGAAATGGAAGCGGGTCGAGGAACAGGTGATCGGTTACGATGAGAGCGGAAAAGAGATCATCCGGGTTCCGCTGCGCGAGCCGACGCACATCCGCCAGGCGTTCGACGCGGCCCGCGGCGTGGCGCGGACCAATGTTTCGTGAGGAGAAGACCATGAAACCGCGACATTTTATTTTTTTAGCTGCCGTTCTTTCGGCTTCGGCCCTGGCCGGCTGCGGAAAGAAAGAGCCTCCCGTCTCTGAAGCCGAGGTCAAAGCGGTGTTCGAAAAAAGTCTGCCCTCCACCGTCGACGACAAGGTTTGGGAGCGCGTTCCGGCGCATCCCGCCAAGCTTTTGCTGCAGGACATGGTGGAGCCGCGGTTGCTGCAGGCCTCGACTCCTTTCGTGCGCGTCCAGTCGGTCACGGACGGACGAAAAGTCGCCTTCCTCCTGACCTGGAAAGATGCAACGCTGGATGACGTCCCGGGACCCGCGCTGTTCGGCGACGCCTGCGCCGTCCAACTGCCTGCGACGACCGCCGCCGATGTTCCCGCTCCGCAGATGGGAGAGGACGGCAAAACCGTGGAGATCACCTACTGGTCGGCGATCTTTCAGGCTTCGGTCAACGGACGCAAGGACGACATTCACGCCCTCTATCCGCGGGCGGCAGTCGATCACTATCCCTTCGAGGCGCCGTCGCTGAAAGCGGGATCTCCGCCGCAGCAGGAGATGGCGAAGCGCTACGCGCCGGCGCGCGGCGCGGAGAACCCGATGGCCGGCCCGCGGACTGTCCCCGTGCAGGATCTCCTGGCCGACGGGCCGGGAACGATTCGTTTCGCTGAGAAGACCGTTTCGAGCGGCAGTGGAAAATACTCCGGCGGCGGCTGGACGGTTTTGTTGGTCCGCCCGCTGCCGAACGGCGCGCAGCCCGGCGGGCGAACCCAGGTCGCGTTTGCCGTCTGGGAAGGCTCTCGTCAGGAGGTCGGGGCGAGAAAGATGCGCACCGCCTGGATTCCCCTTTCGCTCGGGAGCGCCCAATGAACGTCTCTGCCGATCCCAAAACGCAGCAGCTTGTGGCGCAAGCGGCGGCATGGCGTCTCGCCTCCCTTCTCCTGGAGCGACCGCGGCAGGAATGGAAAAACGAGCTTTTGGAACTCTGCTCCGAGGTGGCCGATCGAAAACTTTTATCCTCGGCTAAGCGGGCCGCTCAAGTATCCGAGGAAATCTATCACCGGATTTTCGGCCCGGGCGGAACCGCGTCTCCGAGGGAGGTGAGCTATTGTGGGTTCGAAGATCCCGGCCGTGTGATGGCGGATGTGGCGGCTTTTTATCAGGCGTTCGCGTTTCAGCCGCGCCGGGAGGAGGCGATCGACCATATCGCCGTCGAGGCCGGCTTCGTCAGTTACCTGCTCTTGAAAGAGGCTTACGCCCGCGCGCAGGGCGACCCGGAATCCGCCGAAGTCACAAACAACGCGTGCCGGCGCTTCGTGGGGGAGCATGTTGGACGGTGCGCCCGCGGCATGATGAATCGACTCAAGGCGGTCCCGCCCTACCTCCGCGGCGTGTTGTCGTGGTTGGCGGAGAAAAAGTAAGCAGCCCGCCGAAGCTTCCCCTTGACGTCTTGCCAAGATTTCAAATAACTGTAGGCGTGACCACGGGGAAGACGATCAAGATACTCGTCGGCTTCCGGCCCGGCGCGGCGTACGATCTGTACGCGCGCCTAGTGGCGAGACACATGGGCCGCTATATTCCCGGAAATCCTGGCATCGTGGTCGAGAACAGCGTGGAACCGGCTCCAACAACGGCCGGGCGAATCTACCGCGCCGCGCCGGACGGGACGACGCTCGCAGCATTAATTCCCGCGCTCTATCTCACGCAACTCACAGGAAGCGGCGACGCGGGATTCGACTTGGCCCGATTTACCTGGATCGGCAGCCCGACGAAGTCTCACTACCTCCTCTACATGCGCGGCGACGCGCCGTACAAAAGCATGCGGGATATACGCGAGTCCGCCATTCCGCCCGTCTGCGGCGCGGGAGAGGTGACAACGACGGGGTATTATCTCCCGAAACTGTTCGAAGAAATTATTCAGACAAAGTTCAAGATCATCGCGGGTTACAAGGAAGGGCCGGATGTCGATAAAGCGGTCGAGCGCGGCGAGCTTCAGTGCCGCGCGCTCACGATCGACGGATTTTTTTCGCACGAGCCTTACCCGACCTGGCTCAAGACCGGCTTTGTCCGGGTGTTGCTGCAAACCGGAACGAGGCGGGATGCGAGATTGCCGGATGTCCCGACGCTGCCGGAGTTGATGGACGAATATAAGATTTCAGATTCCAACCGCCGTCTGGCGAAGCTCGTTCTCGCTTCCAGCGAGTTCGGCCGCCCGGTCGTCGCTCCTCCGGGGCTGTCGCCGGAGCGCGCGAAGGTTCTCCGCGAGGCTTACAGCCAGGCTATGAAAGATCCCGCGCTCATCGCCGAAGCCAGGAAGGAGCATCTCGAACTCAATCCGGCTCCCGGCCAGGAGCTTGAGGCGTTGGCCAAAGAGGTTCTGAGCCAGCCGCGCGAAGTTGTCGAGCGAATGAGAAAACTTCTCGGCAAGTGACGGCGCTTGCGTCATCGACCTCGTGAGGGGTAGAAATAGTCTCCATGATCTCTTGGATCGCGAAAGCCACCACCCGCTCTCCGAGCCTGCGCAATGGGTAGCTGCTTAATCCTACCCGCGGTATCGGATGCGCGGGCTCTCCGACCGGGCGGCGGCTTTCACTACGAGGAATCGCTTTCGTTGGAATCGGACGAAATCCTCAGGAGGAAAAGATGAAAGCGCAGGGCGTTGTAGGCGATGTCAAATTACACATCCGGCACACGATGCTGCCGGTGAGCGATCTCGACCGCACGATCGACTTCTACACCCGCCTGCTCGGCATGGACCTTATGCGGCTGCGTGAGCCGCCGGGAGAGCGGGTGGGCTATTTGGGCTACGGCTGCGAGGACGACGAGCCGGCGCTGGAGTTGATCCAGACGGGCAAAGCCGGCGAGCACGCGAAGATGCCGCCGTGGGCGGGCCACGTGGCGCTCTACGTCTCGGAGATTTACAAATTGTGCGAAATGTTGAAGCGAGAAGGCGTGACCTTTACCTGTGAGCCGCGCCCCAACCGGCCGGGGAGCCCCGACCATACCGCATTCATCAAAGACCCCGACGGCTACACCCTCGAGCTGACCGAGCGACATTCGGTCACCGGACCACCGCTGAAGCGCACATAGCCAGGCCGCTGAAAAAGGGCCGTCTACCCTTCGAGTTTCCTCAGGGTGGTGAGCTTAGTCGAACCACCGTCAGCCCGCCTGAGAATCTCTCTCCGGGCCGATGCGATACGTCGTTGTTGCGCTGCTCCTACGAGATGAGAGTAGCCAGGAGGTACGATTGGCACCTCGCGTCCCACGCATAGGCCCTTCGAGAGACCCCCAGGCGGGCGGTGGTGATGGTTGCGCTTCGAAACGCCTCGCTCGACGTACTGAAAAGAGTACGCCTGCGCTCGGCTATTGATTTTTGCGCGCCTTGTGGCTATCTCAACTTGGACCTTTTTGACCGGCCCGAGGAGAGAGAGCAATTTAATGAACATCGACTTGCACTCCCATTTTTTTCCCATAGAGGCGCTGGGCAACCCCGGCCAACACCGGGACAAAGCGCCGAAGGTCCAGCTAACCAACGGGCGCTTGACCGTAAGCTCAGGCGGAGGAATGCGGGGAAATCTGGGCGCGGGCGCGCACGACGCCGTAGCTAGAATCCAGGACCTCGACAAGATGAGCATCGACATACAGGCGATCTCGCCGTCGCCGATCATGCTGTTCTATTGGGAAGAGCGCGCCGCCGCTTCGTACTTCTCGCGCCTGCAGAACGAGGCGATTCAACGGATCGCGCAGCAACATCCGAATCGCTTCGTCGGCTTCGGCAGCGTGCCGCTGCAGAGCGTCCCCGATTCGATCGCCATCGCGGAAGAGGCGAAGAAAATCGGCCTCAAGGGGCTGGAGATCGGCACCAGCGTCGGCGCTAAGCCGCTCGACGATCCCGTCTTCGAGCCGTTCTTCGAAGCGACTGAATCTCTCGACTTGTTATTGTTCGTCCATCCGGTGGAGGACGGCATCGACACCGACGACCCCATTAACGGGATGCTCGGCAACGTCCTCCACTTTCCCTTCAGGACGACGTTGATGATTGAGCGGATGATTCTCAAGGGAATGTTCGAGAAGCACAAAAATCTCAGGCTCTGTCTTTCTCACGGCGGCGGCCTTGTCGCATATAACATCTGGCGGCTCGACCACGCCTTCGGGCAAAGACCGGAGTTCAGAAAAAGTATTTCACAAAAGCCTTCCGAGTATCTTAAAAAAATCTATTTCGATACGATTGTCCACTCGGTCGTAGCGCTCGACTACTTGATTTGCGCCGTCGGCGCCGACCGCGTCGTGATCGGAACCGACTATCCGATGGCGATGGGCGATTTCGATCCGGTCGGCAGAATCAAGGAATTAAAGATTTCCGAGCAGGAGCGGAGCCGGGTGCTCGGAGCCAACGCAGCCGAAGCTATAAGACTGTGACAGGCGAAAGGCGATCGGCATGAAGGCGGAAGCGAAAGAAAACGCGACTAAGGGGCGGCTCCTGTGGCTCGACATGAACCAGCAGGAGCTCGACGACGCTTACGACCAGGCTGTCTGGGCGCCGAATCGCGAGCACATCGCGACGCGCCGCCGCCTGGCGAGCGAGCGGGCGATCGCCCGCATCGGCCCGCCCCGGCGCGTGGCCTACGGCCCGACCGAGATCGAGAAGCTCGACATCTACAAAACGAAGCGGGCGAACGCGCCGATAATGATTTTTATCCATGGCGGCGCCTGGAAGGGCGGCGCGGCCAAGGACTCGGCTTACATGGCCGAGATGTATCTCGCCGCCGGCGTAAACTTCGTCATCCCTGACTTCGTGTCGGTTGAAAACGCGGGCGGCAGTCTCATGACGATGGCCGATCAGGTGCGCCGCGCCGTCGCCTGGGTGCACAAGAACGCCGCGAGCTTCGGCGGCGACCCGAACCGTCTCTATCTATCGGGCCATTCCTCGGGCGGCCATCTCGGCGGCTGCGTCGTGATCACCGACTGGCAGAAGGACTTCGGACTCCCGGCCGACATTATCAAAGGCGCGCTGCTCATCAGCGGTATCTACGATCTGAAGCCCGTGCGGCTTTCCAAGCGGAGCAGGTACGTGAACTTCGACGACGCGACGGAACAGGCGCTCAGCGCTGAGCGCCACATCGACATGATCAATATGCCGCTCATCGTGGCCCACGGCACGCTTGAGACGCCGGAGTTTCAGCGCCAATCGCGCGAGTTCACCGCAGCGGTAAAAGCGGCCGGCAAGCCGGTCGAGTTTTTCGTCGGCGAGGGATTCAACCACTTCGAGATGCAGGAGACGATGGGCAACCCGTTCGGCCTCGGCGGCCGCGCCGCGCTGGAGCTGATGAAGTTGAAGCTTGGGGACGTCTGAAGGGAGCGATGACGCAACTTTCTTTGCGGTCTTGGCGTCTTAGCGCGATAAATAATCCAAACTTGGTGCTCTTCGTGGTGAGAGGATTTTAACCACGAAGGACACGAAGGTCTCGAAGGAGGACAACGCGGCTCGCGCAAAGGCGCAAAGCGCGCCAAGGGTGGAAGCAGCCGAGGCCAATCTTCACCGGCCTGTTTTACCCTAACGGACGGTTGGGCTTGCCGATAAAGCCCGGGCCGAACCCGGCCTCGTGAGCCGCCCAGCCTCCGGCGACGCGGCCGCTGAAGATCGACGGGCCGAGCATCGTTCCTTCCAGGCCCGCTTTTCCGTTGATGTGGCCGCCGGCCATACCCGCCACTTCGCCGGCCGCATAGAGACCGAGGATCGGCTCGAAATATCTATTGAGCGCGCGGCAGCGCAAATCGGTCTTGACGCCGCCGAAATTTTTCCGCGCCAGCGGAAAGAGCTGGATTGCATAATACGGCGGCGTGTCGAACTTCTTCGACTGCTTGAGCGACTTGCCGAATTTAGGTTCCTTCTCGAGGCTGCCGTCGAACGCTTTGTTGTACTGCTCCACTTCGTTCAGGAACGTCGGCCCATCGACTTGAACCTTCGTAGCCAGTTCGCCGAGCGACTCCGCCTTCTTGATATAGGGCGAGCTGTCGAGCAGCTCCTGCACCCTGTCGCGCCGGACCTTGTCGCCGTCGCGATAGTAAGGATCCGCGACTTCCATTTTTGCCGTCATCGGTGTGTCGAGAATCGCCCAGGCATGGGGCGGGTTCTGCGCCAGCAGCGCCGGCGTCGCCGAAGCGCCGCCGGTGCGCGACTCGTCGTGAAAGCGGCGGCCCTGCTGATTGACCCAGACGTAGCCCGGCGTCAGGCGGAAGACGAGGCCGCGCCGCCCCGCCGGATCGCGGTAGTCCGGCGTCGCGTAAACATAGAACCAGATGTGCTCCATGTGCGTGAAATAGCCGCCCAGCTCGCGAATCAGCTTGTGGCCCGAGCCGGTTGCCCCCCGTCCGGAGCCTTCCATCACTTTGAATGCTTTGAACTCGGGTCTCGCCTCGAGCACCATGTCGAGATTGGAGTTGAAGCCCCCGGTGGCGACGATCACGGTTTTCGCGAGAATGTCCGTCGTCTGACCGCTCTTTCCGGTTTTCGCCCGCACGCCGCAGACGCGATTGTCTTGCGTGAGAAGTTTCTCGGCTGCCGTGGAACTCAGGACTTGCGTCGCTCCTTTGGCCTTCATCCCATCGATCAACGCCGTCATGAGTCCCAACCCGTTATTCGCCGGGCGATGCCAGCGGAAAACCCGGTTGCCTTCCTGGAACTTCATGTCGATCCACTTCGCGCCGTATTTTTCCGCCCAGAAGTAAAGATCGTGAAGCGAGTGCTCGATGTAGTAGCGCGCCCACACTTCGTCGGCCGCCCCCTGCCCCCACTTCACCCAGTCTTCGAACGCGAGATCGGGCGTGTCGTGAATTCCCTGAGACTCTTGCAGCGGCGTGCCGACGATGAGACAGCCGCCGCCGGAAATCGCCGCCGTCCCTCCCAAGGCATCGGCCTGCTCAAGCAGGACGACTTTCGCTCCGGCGTCCCCTGCTTCGATCGCCGCCGCCACTCCCGCTCCCCCTCCGCCGATAATCGCCACATCCGTGTCCATCTGACTCACTGCCATAAAAGCTCCTTAGCTAAAAAGTTGCTCTTGTCTTCTTTCTGCGTCCCGTAACCGATCGTTCAAAAACCCTCTCTTAGAGCCTGATCAAAAAGGTCCTAGATGCAAGGCGCGCGCAGGTCCGCGAGCGGAGGCGTACTTTCCTAGTACGTTGACGCGAAGCGGGCCAAGCGCAACTATCACCACCGCCCGCCTGGGGGTCTCTCGGAGGGCCTATGCGTGGGACGAGGAGCACCAATCGTACCTCCTGGCTAGTCTCATCTCTTAGGAACAGCGCAACAACGACGTATCGCATCGGCCCGGAGAGAGATTCCCAGGCGGGCTGACGGCAGATAGGCCTTTTTCATCAGGCGCCTAGTGTTTCTTGTGGCCGAAGGTGCCGGCATAGTCCCGCTGCAGCGACTCGGGAATAAAAGTCTCTTCGAGCTTGCGTATCTTGCTAGTATCCAGCAGCGGTTCGCCGGCGCGCGGTACCACTCCCCAGCGGCTCTCCTGCGCCCGCTTGTTCCATTCTTCCAAAGCCGCCGGCCCGCGCTCTTTGAAATCATGCATGAGATCCCACGTCGCCTGCAGGCCGTGCGCCGTCGTGAGACTCGGAAAAAGTACTGCGGCCGCGCCTAGATTTTGAAACTCCTCCAGGCTCGGCGAAGGCGGAGGGCCGTAGTAGGGAGCGATGACCGGAGCGGGAATTCTGCGGCAGGCTTCTTTGATTTCCTCGCGCGATCGCAGCGTGTTCACCCAGACAACGTCCACCCCGGCCTCCTTCACGTAGGCCACCGCGCGCTCCATCGCGCTCTCGAAGCTCCCGCCTTCGCTGCCGATAGCATCGCAGCGGGCGCAGATGACGAAATCGGGGTCGAGTTCGTTTTTCGCTGCCACCGCGGCCTGGTACTTGCCGATCGCCTCATCGAGCGAGATCAAACGCCTCCCGGCCAGCGTGCCCGATTTTTTCGGCGCCTCCTGGTCCTCGATATGCAGTCCCGCGACCCCCGCGCGAAGGTACTGTTGGACGGTGTAGTGGACGTTGACGGCGTTGCCGTAGCCCGTGTCGGCGTCGGCGAAGATCGCGATGTTTGAGCCCGTGGCGAGCCGCCGCGCCGCCTCCAGCATCTCGCGAAAGCCGATGAGCCCTACGTCCGGCAGGCCGTAGAGATAGGCGGCGATCTGCGATCCGGCCATGAAGAACGCCTCATAGCCCAGCGCCTCAGCCATTCGCGCATGCAACGGCCCGAAGCCGCCGGGCATCACGAGCAGCTCGGGGCGCTTCAGCAGCTCCCGGAAACGGGTGGTCATCTTTGTCGCCATAGCGAAAGAGACTTATCACAACTCGCGCCGTCCTTCATCCTCGATTCTTATTACTGCTCCCCTTGACCCTTGAGGTGGTACGTATAAAATACGAACGTATACGTACAGGAGCGACTTATGAAAGTCAGTCTCAAGCGGAAGAATTACTATCTTGATGAGCGAAAGATTAAGCGGGCCAAGACCATTCTAGGCGCGAAGACGGAGACCGAGGCGATCGACGCCGCTTTGGATCTGATCGTCTTCAGAAAAGAGATTTTAGACTCCCTGGAAAAGGTGGCGGGAAAAGGTGGGGTGGAGAGAATCCCCTAGTGGCAAAGCACCTTATCGATACCGACAATGCAGATCCAGCTGTTCCACGAGCCGGAGCTACGCTCTATTGAGCCGTTTACCGGTCAATTGCTAAAGTGGGTGGGAAACAAGCAGCGCGTCGCCCATAAGATCGCGGCATACTTTCCGCAGCATTTCGGCACATACTTCGAGCCTTTCATCGGCAGCGGGGGAGTATTGGCAACCCTTGCGCCAAAGAGAGCGATTGCCTCGGACACATTTAGGCCGTTAGTCGAGATATGGCAAACTCTAAAGGATTCTCCCGAGACACTGAAACGATGGTATGCGGAGAGGTGGCATTTGATGAGGAGCGGCGACAAAGTGGAAATGTACGAAAAGATCAAAGCCTCGTACAATGCCCACCCGAACGGCGCCGATCTGCTCTTCATTTGCCGCTCCTGTTACGGCGGTGTCGTTCGCTTCAGGCAGGCTGACGGCTACATTTCGACGCCATGCGGCGTGCATGATCCGATTTCGCCAAAGAGCTTCGCCGAGCGCGTAAATGTGTGGCATCGACGAACCGCCGGCACGACCTTCTATCATACGGAATTCGAGGAGGCGATGGGGTGGGCGAAAGCCGGCGACTTTATCTATTGCGATCCCCCTTACAGCCATACCCAAGCGATACTTTATGGCGCGCAATCGTTTTCACTCCAGAAGCTTCTCGAAGTGATTGCAGACTGCAAAGCTCGCGGGGTGAATGTTGCGGTCAGCATCGATGGGACGAAGCGCTCCGGGAATTTGCTCTGCGAGTTGCCGATTCCTGACCATCTATTCGAGCGGGAAGTTTTCATCGATTGCGGACGTTCGATGTTACGGCGATTTCAGATGAACGGCCAAACCCTCGAAGGCGAAGTCGTTACAGACCGGCTCCGGCTTACTTACTGAAAGGGATCGAACCTGTTTCTGGATCTCTAGGCCGAGACTCTAATCGCGAGTTTTACCCTGAGTGCGCGATCCCCTTACTGCTTGGACGCCTTAGGAAATATCTCGTTGAGCTTTGAAACTCCGCTTTTGGTTTTTGAAAGCGCAGCAGTCTTGGGTTCAACTGCCAACCGGATGCCGACGGCACTGAGGATAGTGGACAAACTAAAAAACTCGGGATTTCCTTTCGTTGAAAGCATCCTGTAGAGATTTTCTCTGTTAAGCGAAGTAGACGTCGCGAGCTTGGCCATGCCACCGTACGAATCAACAACGTCTCTCAGGGCCAGAAGAAAGACCTCAGGCTCCCCGTCTTCCAGAGCCGCGTTCAAATATTCTGCAGCCTCTACAGGGTCTTTTAGCGATTCCAAAAGATCGGTCTGATAATTTCTACTTTTAGCCATCGAGCGATCCTCGTACGAATTCTAGCCCTTGCTCGTTGGAATCCATCCACTCATCGAAAGGACAAATACCATCAGGACGTATCTAGTTCTCGACCTGTTTTCCCGAAACTTTCACACTTACCCTGTAGTTTTAAAGCTATAGATTGTCAAGAGACAAATCATGGACAAAACAATGAAGCGAAAAGGAACGGCAATTGTGACAGGCATCTTGGGCTGCCCGCTCTCGACTACCGGAGCCCCTTACTGCCTTGGCGCCTTTGAAAGTATCTCGTTCAGCAACTTATCCGCCGGGCGGCGGTCGGAAAATTTGATGTCGTCGCCGTCAAAGTAATCGACTCCGTCGAGCCGGCGGTTTTCCGGCAGGACGGTTTGCTTGGGGATGTCGATCCTGAGGGAGTCGGCGCCGTCGCGCCGCTGAAACTCGATCTGGCCTTCGCGGGAGAGGAGCCAGTTTACGAACAGCTTGGCGGCGTTGGGATGGGGCGCGTTGTCGATCAAGCTGATCGTGCCGCCGCCCGAGCTCAAAGTTCCGCCTTCCTTCAGTTCGAGGATCTGTCCCAGAGGGAGACCTTGCTTCATCGCCTTCTCTGTTTCACGCGTGTTGCAAGGAATGCAGAGCGAGAATTTTCCCACCGCCAGCCAGTCCACCGGCTGGCGATAGTCGCGAGCGATCGTAACGTCCATCTCGCCGTAGAGCCGCCGCATGAATTCGGGGCCGAGCTTGGAGTGGTAGTAGAAGAATAAGATCGGGGTGTCCATCCCGCGGAGCCGCGGATCGGCGGCGGCGATCTTGCCTTTCCACTTGGGTTGGAGGAGATCCCAGTAAGAGTTGAACTCTTTGGGGTTCACCAGATTCTTATTGTAGTTGATGTTGACGCCGCCGCCGTTGCCGACGAAAACGAACAGATATTTTCCCTCAGGGTCGGCGTATTTGTGTCTCCCCTGCCACCATTTAGTCTCATCCAGGATCTCAGGCAGCATCAGCGCCGGTTTGATCGGCTCCAGGGTTTTCCCGGCGTAGAGCGTCGCCAGCGCGGTTCCTTTGCCACCGGTGAAAATATCCGCCAGATATTTTCCCGCCCTGCGCTCGGCGATGATTCGCGGTCCGAGATCGTTGCCGCGCCCTCTAAGCTGGTTGACCTTGATCTTCGGAAAGGCCCGCTCAAAGGCCTGCACGGTCTCCAGCGTCACAGGCCCCTGATCGAAGATGTACGGCGTGAACTGGCCCTCTTTCTCAGCCGCCGCCACCGTCTTCTCCCATTCAATCTGCCACGCCGGTTTCGATTCCGCGGCCAATCCGACGGTGGCGGATAAGAGAAGCGCGCAAAGACTAAATAGGAGACTCATTCGGGTTTTCCTTCGGTCATGATCGTGGGCCGTGCTCGTTGCTCGTGGTCGTGACGAACACGAATCACGATCACGAACACGATTTGTGTATCAGTCGTCCTGATCGGCGGTGTCGGAGAATGCGGTATACCCCTCAGGGATGAGACGGATGACGTCGTCCTTTGCCGCATCCCGGTTGACGCCCACGGGGTCCCCGCCGTTCTGCACCGCGCGCAGCTGATCCCGCACCAGTTTGCGGAACAGAATGACTCCCTGGTCCGATTCCCCCAGGTGCTCGTTCGGACGGTTGGCTACCGGACCCTGGCTCTCCCAGGCCATCTGGTCCTGGCTGGGAAAATTCTCCATATGAAATTCGCCCGCCTCGTTCTTGGTGCTGACAAGTTCCAGCGGCGGATCTTCCGGCTGCTCCACGACGCCGCCGTCACGGGTCGGGCGGAAGCTTACGTGGAAGATCTGCGTATTATAGTCGTCGACCGGCGTGCGGAAATGCATGTTGTAGCTGTGGCGCGCGGGGACCAGCAGCATGTTGGGGAAGATCAGCGGGTGGGGCGTCTCGACACGCGCGGTGTCGCCGGCAAAAAATCTTCGCTTCTGAATCCCGGCCCAGGCGGGATGCACGACCAGCTCGAATTCTAGCTTGCTGAGCGGCCGATAGTAATAAGCCGCTTCTTTATTGCCCCTCGTTCTCAACGTATGGGCATGGAGATAATAGGTGTGGACCGGATCGACCGAGTTCTCCATCGCCTGGAGCCAGTTGCAACGCAACAGCTGATAGCTGTCAAGTTTTCTTGCTCCATCCTGCCGCATGAGGACGTCCCATTTCGGCAGCAGAGGCTTCTTCTCCGGCGGTCCCATGTAGGCGAACAACAGCCCGGCCAGTTTCTCCACCGGGTAGGCCGGCTGGCGGATTTTTTCTTTGTAGCCGGCATCCGGGCTCTCAAAGGGCTGCTCCAGACATCTGCCGCAGGCATCGTACTTCCATCCATGATAGGCGCACCGGATGCCGTCCTCTTCGACGAATCCATAGTAGAGCGACGCCCCGCGATGGGCGCAGTGCTCCGCGATCAGACCACACGCACCGCTCCGATCGCGGAACAAAACCAAATCTTCCCCGAGGACCCTTACTCTTTTCTTTGGTTTTTTCTCCGTAAGCTCCGACGCCGCGCCGACGACGTGCCAGTAGCGCCTGAGGAGCTGGCCTGCCGGCGTCCCTGAACCAACGCGCGTGAGCAGCTCGTTTTCTTCTTGAGTGAGCATGGAAAGCCTCTTTTATTATCGATGGCGGTTTGAATACCTACATTACGTTCGCGATGCTAGTAAAACGCCGGTGGAGTTGTCAACTAAAGTTTATGCTTTGTCAGAGGTCGAAGAGGCTGCGGGTTAAGCCGCTCTGGGGTCGGAATCTCCAGCGTCGGTTTCACGGACCCAATTCTCACGTTTTCGCAATTGCGAAAACGTTGAAATGTCCCGTCCGGGTTGTAATCGATGGGTAAACGCCATTTCCTTAGGCATGCTGAGCGGCGGATGCCCTGAGCTTGAAGGGACAACGCCTCTGTGCTAAATGGCCCTGGCTATGAAGCATATTCATTTGTGCCGCACGGTGGCCTTGTCCTGTTTGTTGGCCGCATCAACGACCAATGCCGGCGAGCCGACCGATTTGGTAAAATTAACACACCAACGCTCCGTTGAACTGCTGAGAAATCCGACGCTGCAATCGGAAGACAAGGAAAGAGAACTTAACGACCGCCTAAGAGATATCCAGTTCCCCGTAACGGATGTCGATGAAATGGCAAAACGGGTCCTGGCAACACACTGGAATCGTCTAACTGCCGCTCGACGCAAGGAATTCGTTGACGCGTTCCGTGGGTTCTTAGAAGGAGTTAACCGTATTCCTTCCAAGCACGCTTCGACAACGCTCGTGCTTGAACGCGAGACGATTCAACAAGACTTCGCTGAAGTCGAAGGGTACTTCTATTTCCCAATGCGCAGGGACGCACGTGTCATCTATAAGCTCCACCTCGTCGATGGGAAATGGAGGATATACGACTGGAGTACCTGGAGAATCGAGAGCGTCGACAATCTTCGCGCACAATTCAACCGGGTCATCGCGAATTCGTCGTTTGAAGGACTGATAAAGCTGTTGCGAGAGAAGAAAGAACTCGTTGACAAACGGAGAGCTGCTGGAAAGTAAACTCGGTGCAACTTCCGCGCCTCCGAAATTCCACCCGGTGAATCACTGACATACGGAGCTGCTCCGCGCGATTTCTCAGCGCAGCTTCTCCACAAACCCGCTCTTCCTGATTTCATCCACGAAACGCAGCTCGACGAAATCCTCGGCCTTGGCTTTGGCGGCACGGGCGTCGGTCAACGCCTGAATCTCGAGCGTCTGCTTCAACCCTTCGAGCGTTGGATAGCCGTCGTCCACCAGCAGCTCGGCGTTGGCCGCGTAGGCCCCTTCCAAGATGTCGCGGCCCAGGCCGCGGGTGTATTTCTGCATTACCTTGATCGATTCTTCTTTGTGCGTTTTAAAAAAATGAATCGATTCGGCCATCGCGAACACCACCCGGCGGACCTCGTCGGGATTTTCCCGAATTCGTTTTCTCGTGGTCACGCTGCAGTTAAATTGAAACGGGACTTTGAACTTCGCCATGTCGATAATCGTTTTGAGTCCGGCTTTTTCCGCCTGGATTTTCTCTCCCTCGGTGACCACGGTAAAGTCCATCTGCCCGGTCATGGTGGCGAGCAGCCGCGCGGGACCGCCGCCGACCGTGACCGCTTTGATGTCTTTATAAGCAACCCCCACCTTGGCCAGCGCCAGTCTAAGCGCGAAATCCGCCGAGGTTCCCGGGATATGCACCGCCGCGGATTTGCCTCTAAGTTGCTCGGGAGATTTGATGTTCGGATTTCCCACGATGAAATAGGGCAGCGTGTTCATTTGGCTCTGAATGATGGCGACGTCTCCGCCGGCAAGTTTTGCGTTGATGACCGCGGGCCCCACGGCCCCGCTGTAGCCGAGATCGCCGGCGATCAGACTTTGGATGCCGCGGACGCTGCCGTTGATAAAGATCAAATCCAGATCGAGCCCATGCTTTTTGTAGATGCCCACATCCTTGGCCAGCCAGTAGATCACCGAGGAGCTGGTCGAGTCCGAGATATAGGCGATGTAGGTCCTCGCCTCGGCGCTTGGCGCAGATGCGACGACCAAGCCGAGCAGCAAACCCGAAACAATGGACAAAAATCGGTTCTTCATGGCGGCAACCTCCTTTTCCAATACCCTCCCAACCAGGCGCCCTATCCATAGCGCAACGGGAACCGCCGGACAAGACAGCGCAGCCGGCGTTTTCGGAATCGCCGGCTTGGAACGACCCTCGCCGGATCCCAAACGCTCGGGTAAGCGGGTAATTTTGCAGCGTTTAGCTATTTTCACCCCCTCGTTCGTCTAACAGGGCAGAAAAGGAGGGAGGGAAGATGACAAACTTGAGGAAGGCGTTTGCCGCAGGTTTGCTTGCGCTACTCTTAGGCTCCCTGGCGGGCTGTATTGTCGCCGAAAGGCCCTACCCGGCGGGCGAGAATTACCGTTACCGTGATCCCCGCTGGCGCTACGATCGCTACGACCGCTACCGCGATCGTGGGCGCTATGATTACCGCCATCGAGATTGGGATCGCGATTAGGTTTCGGTCTGCCGCTCGAAGAGCAGGAGGCGAGCGATATGCCCGCGAAAGTCGATTACACAACCTGCCGGAAGCGGCCGAAAAAGCGTTGAGCGCACCACTTCTTAAACGTGACAAGGCCCGGGTCATGACGACTTGGGCCTTGTTGTTTTCCGCGGCGGCGGTTGGCGCAATTTCATGAAGCTGCTATAAGGGGAGACTCTACACGGCCATGGAATCGATTCAAGCTACATTGCGGATCTACCGCGCCTCTCTTTCCCGGACCATCGAGCGGCTCGCCGGCAACTGGGCGATCGTCTTTGCTCCGCTCGCTTACGGCGCGATCCTGGCCGTCGCTGCGGTGATCTTTTCGTTCTTAGGATTTGTGGGGCGAATGATCGTGACGGCGGTGGCCGCGGCCTGCGCGAGCTCGGGCCTCTATCTCATCGAAAACATCGTCCGGGGCGGCAAGGTCGTGCCGAACGACTTCGTCAAGGGCTTTTCCGTTTATCTCTGGGAGATTCTCGGCATCGCGTTTATCCTCTGGCTGCCGATGATGCTGCTCTCGCGTGTCGCCTATTCGATGCCTCAGGGGCCGCTCGTCATTCTAATCGTTCAGATCCTTCTCTATGTCGTCCTGAACGCCGTGCCGGAGTTGATCTACCAAAGCCGCGTATCGGGCCTGGCGCTGCTGTCGGCGAGCTATGAGTTCATCGTCGAGAACTGGCTCGAGTGGCTCCTGCCCAACCTGTTGATCGTAGCGGCGGCCTATTTGGTGAAGGATTGGCTGATGGCCCTGGTAGTTTACCTGCCTTTTTATCTTTGGTCTTTCTTAATCCCTTTCGCTTTCGGTCTTTTTCTCATCTTCCTGATGGTCTTCCGCGGCTTTCTCTTTTCCGAGCTGAGCGGCACGACGCGCCGGAGCCGACTCTATCGTTACCGCGCCCAGGCGTAGGTGGCTGAGCGGCTAGAGCCCCAGCTCTTTTTGTGCCTGCTTCAAGTAGCTGAGATCGACGTACTTTTCCGGCGGCGGCAGAGGCTCTTTAAGAACGCCGTCCCGAGCTTGGACTTCGATATTCAACTTTAACCCCTCCAGCGTGACGGCGCCGTCGATAGGAAAGATTTTATTCTTGGTGAAATAGTCCACGCCTCTGCGCGCGTAGGGCGGCTTTACGCCCATCTCGCTGGTGAAAAACTCCGCCGCCTGATCGGGATGCTCGTAGATCCAGCGCAGGCTGCGAATGTGGGCCTTGAGGAATCTGACCACGGTCGAGCGGTTTTTTTCCGTCCAGGCCGGATTGGCGTTAAGGGCGTTGAATTGATAGACCGGGATGACTTCAAGCGTGTCGCCGAGCCGATTGAATCCCTGATCGATCGCGATGTCCGAATAGGGGATGCCGAGGACCGCGCCGGCGATCGCTCCACTCTCCAGCGCGGTCAGGCGCGCCGAGGTCCCCCCCGTAACGACGACCATCGCGAAGTCGCGCGGGTGCTGGAGCCCTTTGCTTTTTAGAAAATCGAGCAGGATCGAAGTCCCCCCGCCGCGCAAGCTCGACACGCCGAGTTTCGCCCCCTTGAGGTCCTCGAGTCTTTTATAGGTCTTGCCCCCGACCAGGATGTAGGGCGCCGCATTGTCGGTTCCGGCGATGACTTTCAAATTGCCGCCCTTTTCGTTGATCACGATGATCCCGTCGGGATTCATGCTGGCGAAGTGGAGCTCGCCCGCAATCAACGCCTGAAGCTGAACGTCGCTCCGGCCTATGAGAATCAGCTCGACCTTCAGATTTTCAGCGGCGTAGAGCCCTTTTTTCTGCGCCAGGTAATAGGGCAGGTAGAAGAGGGTCTTTGAGGTGATGCCGACTTTGAGCGTTTGGGCGACCGTGGCGGGCGCAAGAAAGAAAAAGGCGGCAAGGAAAAGAAACAGCGAAAGAACAATTTTCTTCATGGGCGGGAACCCCTCCTTTGAGCAGCGGGGATAGTCGGACAGCCCGAAGATAGGTCAAGTTAGGAAGCAGCGTCAAGCGGAGAAAGGGGCGCCGCATGAATAGTGCGGGCTAAGCCGGCGGTTTAGTCGCTCCCGTTTTTTGCTGCTCTTCCTCGCGGCGCTGCTGCCGGCTGCGCTTCTGCTCTTTGCCGGGCTGCGGCTCTTTCTGAACCTGCTGTTGGCGGAGCTGTTGTTCTTTGTGCTGCTGCTCTTGCGGCAGCCTCTCCTGTCGCTGGCGATCGCGCTCTACTTCCTTCTGCCGGCGCTCCAGCTCGCGCCCTTGCTGTTGGCGAAGCGCTTGTTCTTGACGCTGCTGCTCTTGCAGTTGTCTCGCTTGCCTTTGACGCTCCCGCTCCAGTTGCTGCTGGCGCTCAAGGTCACGGCGTTGCTGTTCATCGCGCTGTCGCTGTTGTTCCCTGACCTGTTGCTCCAGCAGCGCTCTTTCCTGCCTTTGACGCTCTCTTTCCTGTTCCCTCTGCTGTCGTTCCAGCTCGCGGCGCTGCTCCTCTTCACGTTCCTGTCGTTGGCGATCCTGCTGCGGCTCGGTCAGTCTGGCAGTTTCCTTTTGTTCGGGAGGACGCTGAGACCGCTCCTTTCCTTGCGGCAGGTTGGTAAGAAACGGCTCGTCCCGCGTGGCGAGCTTTTTGCCCCGGGCCGCGCTCAACGGTTGCGTCGGCGGTGTCGAGCCGGTTGAAGCGCGCGGGGCGAAGTCCGCGCGGCCAGCCTCTACGGCCACGGGGCGAATCGGCATGCGGTTGTCCCCTTTAATGCTTCTCAAGCCCATCGCGAGGGCCGCGTCGGGCGCTATCGGCGCTCCCTGGCGCTTCTCGATCTCGGGCAATTTGTCGCGGAACGTCGGCGGCGGAGGGGGCGGCGCGCTCCGCACCACGGCCGGCCGCGAGAGAAGTTTTTGCGGAGGCCGCTGGAAACTATGGGATTCTCTCTCTTCGGCCACCCGCAATGACGACCGGCGCGGGATCGGCATCTGATGTTCCATCAGGCGGGCCGAGTGCACCTCGTTCACGACCACGGAGTCGCGCACGATGTTGGTCGTAACTCTCCTGGCGGAGACAAAGGTTTCCCGCTCGACGATCACGACGCGTGTCCGGTGGACGTAGGTTGTATGCTCATAGCCGCCGCGCCGGCTCCACCACGGAACGAAGCGATCGCGCGGATGGAGCGGAAACCAGCCGATGTGTCCCCTGACCGGAACGAATACGACGTGCGCCGGCGCGTACCTCACGAACCGAGCCCTCTTTCCAACGGGCACCCAATACCACCGGCCACGGTGAAACGCCCACCGGCCATAGTGGCATGTCGCCCATCCCCACGGCTCGTGGCTGAGCCAGCTCCAGCCCCAAGGGTCCTGCCAGAACCACTGGCCGACGGTATAGGGCTGCCACCCGACCGGAACTCTCTCCGGAGTCCAGGCGTAGCCGTAGTCGGGAATCTGCTCCCACCGGCCATAGTCACGAAGCTCCTCGGCGCCGATGACTTCATCGCTCACATAGTCATAAGCGCCCCGATAGGCTCGCTCGAAGCGGTCGTCCCTTTCATCCACCCAGCGGTCAAATGTATCCGGGCGGCGAAGCGGAAAGATTTCATAGCGCGGCGGGTCGACGCCGTAAACGCGAATCTCGCTATCCTCGACGGTTACTTCCCTGCCGTTGGCGGCGACAATCGCCCGGCCGCGCCGCACTACGACGCGACTGTTGCCGTCCTCATCCACCTCGATCCGATAGTTTCCCGGCCCATCCAAAGTCACCGCCATGTTCGGCGTATTGACTTCGACGGTATCGTCGCGATCGAGACGGCGGATATTGAAAGAGGCCACGCCTTCGCCGAGGTAGAACTGCTTGGTATCATAGGTTAAATTCAGCGCCCTGAAATAGCTCCGGGGCGCCAGGCGGACGAAATTGCCCGCCGCAAGCTGAAGCTCGGCCCGGCCGTCAGCTGAGGAATAGATTCTGTCGCCTAGGGTGAAAGGCACGTTGGTTGCCGCGGCCTCCCACTCGTCGGGGTCGTCCCCGCGGTTATAGGAAACCGGGCCTGAAAGGTAGGAAATCCTGGCCACGGTCTGGTCGATCTGGTCGATTTCCTGCGTTCGCGCCGGCGCGGGTAAAAGGAGCAGCAGGAGCGCCGCAGCGACGCCAAGTGTGCGAAAAGTCAGTTTGGTGGATGAGAAAGGCATACTACCCCGCCTCGGACCTACTAGACGCCAACTACTCTCTACGACGCGCCCCGGGGTGGTTTATTCAAGCGCGTCCTTGGGAGTTTTGCCCCCCTCCACCCCACGGTCAGGTAAGGCTGACCAATTCTCTCTTGACGGCTGCCGCTTTACAAGGCTAAACCATAGACACCATGATGAAGCTCTACACCTTTTTCCGCAGCTCCGCGTCCTATCGGGTGCGGATCGCGCTCAACTTGAAGGGGCTGGAGTACGAGCAGATCCCGATCCATCTGCGGCGCGGCGGCGGCGAGCAGTTTTCGCCGGCCTACAAAGCGGTCAACCCGCAGGCCCTTGTGCCGACGCTGGAAGACGGCGGCCGTTTTATCAATCAGTCGCTGGCGATCATCGAATATCTCGAAGAGCGCTATCCCCAGCCGCCGTTGTTGCCGCAAGATCCCGCCGACCGGGCGACGGTGCGCGCGATGGCGCTCGTCATCGCCTGCGAGGTCCATCCGATACAGAATCTCAGAGTGTTGAATTACCTCAGAAACGAGCTCAAGCAGCCGGAGGCGGAGGCGAACCGCTGGGCGCAACACTGGATCGCGCTCGGTTTTTCGGCGCTGGAGCGGATGGTGCTCTCGGCGCCCAAGCGCGGCAAGTTCTGCTTCGGCGATGCGCCGACGCTGGCGGATCTCTGCCTCGTGCCGCAGCTCTCCAACGCCAGACGATTTAGCTGCGATCTGTCGCCTTATCCGACTCTGGTTCGGATCGACGCCCACTGCGCCGCGCTGCCCGCGTTCGCCAAAGCCGCGCCGGAAAACCAGCCGGACGCGGAGTGAATCAGACCGTGCTCGTGTTTCGTGTTCGTGCTGGTGGGAGGAGAAGACCGAGCACGAGAAACGAGCACGAGCCACGAAGTGATGCGCGGGCTCTTCAACCGGGCGGCGGCTCTCCTGCGAGGGAAGATAGGAGGAGACTCCGATGGAGTTTAAAGGAATCTACTGCGCCAACATCACGCCGTTGGAAGCGGACGGCGGCGCGATTCGCATGGACGAATTGGAACGTCTGTTCATCGAGCTTAAACGGGCCGGCGTCGCCGGCATGGTATGCAACGGCCATGCGGGAGAAGGCGAGCTTTTGAGCCGCAAGGAGAAAATGGAAGTCGTGAAGCTGGCGCGGCGCGCGCTCGGAGCGGATTATCCGGTCGTCGCCGGCGTCCACGCGCTGCCGACGTGGGAGCTGATCGAGCAGGTGGTAGACGCGAAGGAGGCGGGCGCCAACGCCGTGATGCTTTGCGCTCCGCCGTTATTCGCCTGGCACGCCGACCGCCACCCGGATTTCGGCATCGCGCAGATCCGCGCCGTCGCCGAGGCGGTCCCGGACATGCCGATCGTGCTGTTCCAGTATTCGCCGAATAACCCGTTCTACTACCGGCCGGAGGTGCTGGCGCGCATCTGCCGCGAGATCCCGCAGGTCAAAGCTATCAAGATGGCGACCAACGTCGACGTGGCGCGGTACGAAGAAGAGGTCCGCGCCGTGCGCGCGGTTTCCCGCAAAATCTATCTCCTGCCGGCGAATGGGCGGACGTTTTACTACGCCTTTCAGCTCATGCCGGACGGCGCCTTGTCCGGCTCGGCCAATTTCTGCCCGGCGCACGATGTGGAACTATTCGACGCTGCGAGGCGGGGAGACTTAAAGCGCGCAAAAGAATTGCACGATCAGATTTTTCCGGTCTTCCGGTTGGTCTACTGCGACCCCTACGTTTACCTTCACATCCGCTACAAATATTGCGCGTGGCTGCTCGGCAAAATATCCAGTCCGGCAGTCCGTTCGCCGTTGGTGCCGCTGCCGGCCGACGAAGGGAGCGCGCTCAAAGAAGGTTTACGCGCGAGCGGTTTAGAGCCGGTGCGTTAGGCCGCCGTCACCAGACGGGCGGAGCGGATGATCACGGGCTCGGCGGGCACGTCCTGATGCATGCTGTGGCTGCCGGTCTTGACCTTCTCGATTTTTCTCACCGCGTCCATTCCTTCGATCACCTGCCCGAAGACGGCGTAGCCGAAGCCCTGAGGCGTGGGGGCTTTGTGGTCGAGGAAGTCGTTGTCGGAGACGTTGATGAAAAACTGGCAGGTGGCGCTGTCCACCACGTTGGTCCGGGCCATAGCCACAGTGCCGGTTTTGTTCTTCAGGCCGTTGGCGGCCTCGTTTTTGATCCGCGCGCCGGCCTCTTTCTGCCGCATCTTCTCGTCGAAGCCGCCTCCCTGGATCATGAATCCCGGGATCACGCGGTGGAAGATCAAGCCGTCGAAGAAGGTCTTGTTCACGTAGTCTAAAAAATTCTCGACCGTGATCGGCGCCTTGTCGGCGAAGAGTTCCAACTTGATATCGCCGTGACTCGTCGCCATGGAGACGACCGGATTTGTCTTTGTTTGTTCCGCCATGGATTTTCCTTTCCGAGTTTTTTCATGCCTATGGGATTCCCTCGCCCATGTCAACTACACATCCCTTGACGGCTGCGGGCGGCCATACTAAGAAAAGGCCGATTAGCCAATCGGGTGGAAATTTGATGAAGCGCTTTGCCATCATTCTTGGGATCGTCGTGCTAGTCCTCGTCGGAGGAGGCTTGCTGGGCTTCCGCCTCGCCGTGCAGATGCTCAAGGGCAAGGTGGTGGCGGCGCTGGGGGCGGGCGGCGCGGTCAAGGAGCTTAACGTCGGATGGTCGACGGTCGAGCTGGTCGGGCTTGAGATCCAGGGGCCGAAAGGCTGGCCGGCAAAAAAAACGCTTGACGCCGCGCGCGTCACGGTCGCGCCGAGTCTTCGCAGCCTGCTGGGCGATCGGATTCAGATCTCTTCGATCACCGTTGAAAAACCTTACATCTCGGTCTTACGCACGCCCGGCAAGCTGCTGATCGTGCCCAGCCTTCTCGAAGCCGGGGACGGGAAAGAGAAGAAAAAGACGAGCAGCGCGGAGGCTTCGGCGCGAGGCGTCCTGATCTCGGAAATAACGCTGCAACAGGGCATCATCGAGATCTTCGACGCGACGGTCAGCCGGCCGGCGCTCAAGGTCCGGCTCGAGCAGATCGAGGCCGTGGTGCGCAACCTGACGGCGCCCTCGTTAAAAGAGCGGACTCATTTCGAACTTGCCGCCGTTGTGAAGGGCAGGCAGCGCGACGGGCGGATGAAAATTTCCGGCTGGATGGAACAGGTCGGCCGGGATTCCTCGTCGCAGATCGTGCTCGACACGGTCGATCTCGTGAGCCTCCAGCCGTATCTCGTCAAGCAAGGCGAAACGCAGCTTAGCAAGGGAACGTTGGATTTGAATCTCAAATCCGAGGTCAGGAACAACAAGCTTGACGGCAAGGGCAAGATCGTCATCCGCGACCTTGAGTTTGCGCCGGGCCGGGGCACGCTCGACACCTTCATGGGGCTGCCGCGCAACGCGGTCATCGGCTTCTTAAAAAACAATCAAGGCGCGATCGACCTCGACTTCGTGCTTAAGGGCGACGTAAGCCAGCCGGAGTTTTCCCTCAACGAGGCGCTCTCTACGCGCATCGCCTCCGCTATGGCCGGGCAGTTGGGCGTGAGCATCAAGGGAGTGGCGGAAGGTTTGGGAACACTTGGACGCAAGGGCGTGGAAGGCGCCGCCGGCGTAACCGACGCTATCGGCTCAGCGGTCAAAGGGCTGTTCGGCGGAGAACAAAAGAAATAGCCCGGATCGAGACTGATCACAGAAATCCTCATGCGCCGAAGAACGCAACGAAGCGCTTCTTGATCTCCTCCGTGCGCCGTTCCAGTTCTTCCGGGTCCACCGTTAGGACTTTGAGATCGGAAAGCTTGGGCTTGTCCGCAGGGTAGGTCACGTCGGGATGAGGGACATACAGCCCCTCGCTGTCGGCCAGGAATTGCTGGACATCTTTGGTGAAGATGAAGTCGGTAAAGAGCCTGGCGGCCGTCGGGTGAGGGGCGGAGCTGGTGATCGCTGAGGGCGAAACGACCAGCGGTATACCGTCCTGCGGATAGACGATCCCGATTGGATTCCCTTTTTTCCTCTGTGAGTAGAGGAAGTACTCCGCCCCATTGGCCCCTACCATTCGCTCTCCCGCTGCGACCACCTGCGCGGGGTCATGAACGGATTGCGTGAGATGCGGCTGGTTCTGAGCCAACTGTTTGAAGTAGTCCCAGCCGTAAAGGTTCACTAACGCCAGCATGTAGGTCGCGATACTGCCGCTGTAACCGGGGTGCGCGGTCACGAGCTTTCCTTTCCACTTCGGGTCGAGGAGGTCCTTCCACGTTTTGGGCGCATCCCCACTGGCGACCAGCTTGGAGTTGTAAGAGATCACGATCAGGAAGGCACGCCAGCCGAAAGCGATTCCATCCGGGTCTCGGAAGCCTTGAGCGAAACGCTCAGCGCCGGCGGCCGTGTATTTGGCCAGCATCCCCTTTTTTTTGAGGAGCACGTAGTGTCCGACATCGGAGGAGTTAAAGACGTCGGCGTTTTTGATCCCGGCTGCCGCCTCCTGCATGATGCGTTGGAGGATCCGCTCCGAGCCCGAGCGATGAACCTCTACTTCGATCCCAGGATAAGCCTGCTTGAAGAGGCTGGCCACCTTTTCAGCGGTGGCGAGAGCGGCCCCCGTGTACCAGACGACCTTTCCTTCCCTGCGGGCCTCGGCGAGCCTCGCGTCCTGCGACAGACACGTATCGGTCTGCACTAACACGATCAGAAAGGCTGCCGCTCCGAGAATCCACGCGCGCAAGTATCCGTTTGCTTGCATCGTCGTCTCCCCCCTTGCTGACAAATTGTTGAGGAAACCCCCAAGCCATGGGCGGTCTAGGTATATGCCCGTCCGAGGGAGCTAGTCAAGGTTGTTTAGAGGGTTCCTATCGAATGAACCGAATCGAGCGGCGCCAGGGATCGACCACTGAAGGGTGCGGAGAAAAATGGTCGGGGCGAGTGGATTTGAACCACACCGATAGGAAAAAGGGCGACGAGTGAAAGCGCCTGTAACCCTAAGCGGTTGCGGCGCTTTTTCTTTGTTTGACCGCTTCGCGTTCGTCCTCAATAAACCCGCGTTTACCCCACGAAGTCACACGAAAACCGCAACGGTTTCGGTTTAGGTTCTGAACGAAAATGGCCGTTAACAGACAATCCAGGGACCTCAGTCGCCGGCGGCTAAGAACCATTCTCTTCCCAGGGATGATTGCGGAGTCGCGAGCTGCATCTGAAATTGGATTTCATGTGACAGGCGCCGGGGTCGAACGACGGCGACGAATGCAATTGCAAGCGGTTTCTTTTGACTACCGTAGGCATGTTTTGATTTGGGCGACCCGCTTGGCCGGAGTCTCTGAAACGACCGGCAGGGAGGCGGCGGGAGAGCCGCTGGTCCCCAAGCTATGGCCGACCAACGTGCGTTGTGCCTGTGCAGTATTATGTTCGCTCTAGCAACAACAAGTTCGCTCCGCTTGCATTGTGTTATAGGATTGCCCAAGTAGAATCAGGTTACACCGGGAGCCAGGCATGAGCCAAATATTAACACGGGAAGAAAGCCAAGAACTCATCAAGCTCTGCAAAAACGGTCGGCTCTACGAAATCAGAGACTGGATTTCAGCCGGCAAATCGCTCCGAATGGCGCCGGAGATTACGAAGACTATCCTCTCGGTAGCCATCAAGACCGGATTCCACAGTCTCGTTGAAATGATTGCGCCGCATGAGACCCAGGAGGCGAAAAACCAGGGTTTGGCAGATGCGGTTTCACAAAAACGACTGGATCTCGTGGAATTGCTAGTTGCGTGCGGTGCTGAAGTCAAAGCCGTTCCTTTCAGCGACGCGCTGCTCTGCTGGGAGCCCCGCATTATCCGATTTTTCCTCGACAACGGAGCCGATGTGATCACAGGCTCGCCCTTTACTCTTGCCTTCGAAGCAAGAGTTCGGACTGCTCTTCGCCCCTTTCTCGAATGCAAGCAGAGATATCCAGAGCTAACAACCGAATTACAGGAGCAGGCGGACTGTGCCCTGCGGAAGTTCGCTTACGATGGAGACCTTAAATGGGTGAGCCTGTTGATGTGGGCCGGAGCAGACCCACGCAGCCGCGGGCCGAAATTGGGAGATGAATACGATGGCGGCGCAGATGAGGAGATAGACGAAGATTATACAACAGCCCTCAAGGAGGCATGCTACCAGGAGAGCCTGGTTGTCCTTAAAAGGCTGAAGCCTGATCCTGAACGTGACAACCTGACTGAGCTGCTCAATTGCGCTTCTTTCTTCGCGTGCAAGGAAATTATCAAATACCTGCTGGAAATTGGAGCTAAGCCGAACGATAAACCCAACGGCGCCTCGATGGCAATGGACCGTTGTCTGTCTCATTTGGATTTCGAGGCGATACTGTACAGGCAACGAATCACCAGATGGGGAGTGCGCCGCACGATGGAATGCCTCGAAGAACTGGTGAAGCACGGAGCCATCTGGCGGCCGGACGATTCATGGCGGATGAGTACCGTCCGGAGAACGCTTTACCGGGCTGATCCGGAAGTCACGGTAGATTTGCTCATGCTTTTTATCAAGCACAGGTCCTGCTCTGAGGAGACGCTCTGCGAGCTCGTGCGCCCGCCGAAGATGAGACAGCATCTCAAACCTTGTGAAAAGAACTTGCTGCGGCTCGGGCTGGACCTACGAAGTGCACGGGAGAAGGCTGAAAAGGCTCGGATCGAAGCGGCTCGACAGGCGTACGTTCTACTAAATCGTTATAACCGGGAACAGCTCTACGAAGAGGTTTGGTCGGAATCTACGCAGAAGGTGGCAAAGAAATACGGCCTCTCGGATGTCGGACTGGCGAAAGTCTGCAAAAAACTGAACGTTCCCCGCCCAGGCGTAGGGCACTGGGCAAAGAAAGCCGCGGAGGCATATGGGAAAGCCTCCCCCGTTGCCCCCATTGTTGAATCCATCCTGAGGAAAGAGACAAAGAGGCTGTTTGGTGCCGCGACCGGGAACTGCGACATTAAATAGAAGGAGAATTCAGTTCAATCTCAGGGCTAACGAGCCTGTAGAAAAAGCCCCAACCAACTAAAAAATGTCCAAATCAGGGGTATCAAAATGGTCACTCGATCCGAAATCGTCGTTTAAATCGCAAATACGGAGATCGTTTTTTCTGGCAAATTATCCACTCTACCTTTTTCTACAGGCTCAACGCAAAGGCTGAGCCGCGCTATGAGCGTCGGTCTCAAGCCGGAGGTTCAAGTAAGCCGCTACGCGGCAGGCTTCCTCGCACCTCGCCACTCGAGAACAAAGCCCAGAACCTGGCTGGCGGTGCCTACCAAGAACACAGACAGTCCGATGTAGAAGGCACGCTGTGCAATACCTGAGGCGACCAACTCCGCAAGTTCATCCCGCCGGAGGCGCACGACACGGCCGGAGCCAAGTTCGAAAACCAGGTGATGCTCCTTCGGAATCCCCAGGTTACCGATGGTGGCGTCGGGAAACCACTGGCGGATAAGTCGAACTGATGCGGCACCTCCGCGGAGCTCAATCGCCTCGGATGACGTGAGCGTTCCGGCAACAATGATGATTTCGTGAAAGCCGGGGTCGGTTGGGACCAACTCCTGGGATTCGATTTGCGCCAGCGCTTGCCGGGCCTGCCGATAGAAGGGCGCGATGGTGGCAAGAACACCGGGGATGTGCTCAGCGTTGCTAGCGGCGAAGCCGCCCACTTCAAGTGCCAGGCCAAGCGTGAAGAGAATGAGCAAGCGTCTTTTCATACTCCGCGCTCTGCCGGCCTAACGCCGCCGATGACGCGCCGGGTAAGCCACGCAACGGATTGCTCGGTCGCGGTCCATCGGCTTGTTAGGGTTGAACCCCTTACCCATCTGTATCGAAACCTGACATCAACTCACCCCGATGAAAGTTTTCATCTTGTTGCGATCTCCCCACAGTTCATTGACCCGTTTGCTCTTCCCGCCAAATGAAAACATGGGGTCTCCTTCAACTTGCTGGTCCGCATTCTTCGGGGACGCGATAACGGCCATCAGCAGTCCATAAATTACGTCGATCGGCAGAAGGAGCTCGCCATCGTTACCGAGTTGGATAACGGGCTGCTTTGTAAACCGCAGATTGTCTGGGAGTTTAGCTTCGTGAACCGCCGTGCATCGTACGACGTCATACAGCATTTCTGGCATTGTCCGGACGGCTATGCCAGGCGATCTTGAGTCGAGTCGTCGATACCTAAAATTGATAGGTTGTGAGACGCCAAACGACACCCAACCGATCCGACTGATGATCGGAAGGTTCTTTTCCAAGAATTTCCGGCACGCGGTCGGATCTCCATCCGTCGGATACTCGAGGCGGGCGGTTGCTGACAGTGCAACGCTAGTGGCAACAACGGCATCTTCGAAACGGTCCTCCGAGAGTTTTCTCATTGCGTCGGTCACTTGGCTTCCCACGCTCATAGCATCGTTCCGTCCTCAAGTAATCCGAATACTGCGGGCCTAATTGCGCGTAGTTCCCTTCCCAATCGCCCTAACGTATAGCGTTTTATCCCCAAAGCCTGGGAGCAATCAAGCCTCGGGTAGGTTGGCGAAGTGGCGACGAGAGAATAAAACGTGTTGGACTAACTCGCGGAGCTAAACGCAACTTGCGGCTATGGGGATTTGAAAGCACTTAACCAGCGACATGCCCCAGGACTAAACGCCGCTTCAATCAAAGTACGACTTGATGAGACTTCAAGAAGCCCTCCACAATCCGCAGGAGCGTCTTAGACGGTCGGCGCCTTCCAGTTTCCCACAAGAGGATGGTACTCGGATCAACCCCTAATCGCGTGGCCATCGCCCTCTGCGACAAGCCTAAAACCTTACGGGAAAGCTTTAGCCGTTCCGGCAATGAGCTTGCGGCCGGCAATGGGTCGTATCCCAGAAACCGGATGATCCGGGGAATGGATCGGTTTGTCGGCCGGGTTTCGTTGCTTTCCCAATTGAAGATAGTGGCCGCATCTACCCCGATCTGGCGTGCTACCTCCCTTTGGAACAGCCCGAGATCGAGTCTCCGCTTTCGGATATGGTCGCCTAAGGTATTGAGTTCCTTAGAATATTTCGATGACTTGGGTTTCTGAGTTTTCAGGCTGGCATGGCAAAAAGGCAACGCGGGAGTGTCCCTGCGGCTTCTTCACCGATCCGCAGAAAGAATGCGGCTGTACGCCGCCGCAGATCCAGCGCTACCGCTCCCGCGTCTCCGGCCCGTTGCTCGATCGAATCGACATTCAAGTTGAAGTCCCGGCGCTGCGCTACCAGGAGCTGGCGAGTAAAGACGCCGGCGAGCCGTCGTCGGCGATCCGCGAGCGCGTTAACCGCGCCCGCCTGGTCCAGCTCGCCCGCTTTCAGAAAAAGGGCCTCCACGCCAACGCCCAGATGGGAACGCGGGACATCAAGCGCTACTGCGCCGTGAAGCAGGAAGCGGAAAAACTGCTTGAAGTGGCAATCAACAAACTCGGACTCAGCGCCCGCGCCTACAGCCGCGTCTTAAAAGTAGCCCGCACCATCGCCGACCTCGAAGGGGCCGAAGACATCCAACCCGCCCACGTCTCGGAAGCGATTCAGTACCGGAGTCTGGATCGGAGGATGTGAAAAATAAGCCGATGATCTTTGCCCTGCTCCATTGTCGGCTGAAGTCAGCGCTTGTCGAAAAAACAGCTCCTGGACTCGGCGTTTCGGTGGTTCCGGCTCGTGTTACGCGGCGCGAGCCGGCTTGAAGCAGCGGCGGCGCATTTGACAACCGAAGTCAACAATTGTTATAAGGATGTGGGGACCGTTTTCCAGATATCCGGCGCCTATGGCTAAAGTTGATACTTAGCCGAGCGCCGGTTTCCGCTCTATCGGTGGAATCGGCGGTTCAGGGGTTTTTTCGCGGGAGGTCGTCGATGAAGCAAGCTTGCTGCGCAGTCGTTGCCGCTCTGCTGATTCTATCCGTGGCGCCTGGGCGGGTTATGAGCCTGCCGGGTTCCATGTTGGTCGGCGTCGTATACGACGCCGGGGGCCGACCTGTCGGCGGGCTCAAGATAATCGCTAAAGATCCGTCAGGCAGAATCATGGGCGAAGCCGTAAGCGACGCCCGCAAGCCCTACGTTCTACCGAACCTGCCCACCGGCCAGTATCAGTTGACGCTGGATCCTGCGCAATCTCCTTTCAAAGGCCAAACTGTTTTGAGTTTTATCGGGGCCGAGGGCCTCACGGTCAATTGGCTCGTCTCCGAAATGGCCGATGCCGTGGCGACAGCCACCCCCGGCACCGATGGCGGCGGGCTGTTCGGTCTAGGTCCGGTGACAACCGGCGCGATCGTTCTCCTGGGTACCGGCGGCCTCGTTACGGGCATTCTTTTCGCCACCGGCGCAATCGGCGGGGGCGGCGGCGGCTCCAAGGCAGGAACTGCGTCGCAATAGCCTCCATGGTTCGGTCGCCCGGTTCGGACGCAGCACGGGGTGGCAATGAAGTTGTTCCTGATCCGCTTCAGTCGTTGGTTGGGATTACTTTTCCTGGCCGGGTGTTCCTTGTTCGGCCCCGCTTCACAGTCAAATAACGCCCCCGCATCTCACGTTTCGCAACTCGAAAAGAAAGACAACCCTCGGTCGTCGGTTCGAGAGCCGCGGGACTTGGAAAGATTGGCGGCTCTTTTGCAGGAGCGACGCCGCCGGGGCGGCGGCCTCGATTATCCTATCGGCGCCGGCGACGTGATCGAAATTTCCGTCCCTGCAATGCAGGAGATCGGCGCCAAAACCGTGCGGGTGTCGGGCGAAGGCGCGATCTCTTTGCCCTTTGTGGGGCTTATCCAGGCCGAGGGTTTGAGAGAAGAAGAGCTTGCGCAAGCGATCCGGGCCAGGCTGGAAAAATACATGTACAACCCTCGCGTGGCCATTTTTATCAAGGAGTACCGCAGCCGCCAGGTGGCCGTTCTGGGCGCGGTCGGAAAACCCGGCCTTTATAGCCTTAGCAGCGGCGCCGATACTATTATGGACGTGGTCTCGCGCGCCGGCGGTATTTTGCCTACGGCCGATCCGCGGATTCATTTTGTCCCCGCCGAGCCGGTGGAAAAGGAGAAAGCCAAGGAGCTGGCTCTGTTCTTGCCCGAAGGCGTGCTGGCTAAGGATCCTTCTCCGCTCATTCTCAAAAAAACCGACCCCATTTTTATCGATATTAAAGAGCTGGCCTATGGAGGCAACCAGATATATCTCTCGCTTCCGGTCCGGCCGGGAGATGTGATTATGGTGCCGGGAGGCGGTCAGATTCTAGTTGAGGGATGGGTAGAGAAACCGGGGGCCTATTCCGTGACTCCGGGATTGACGGTCTCAGGTATCGTCGCCGCGGCCGGCGGCCCCTCATTTCCGGCCGATACCGGGAGCGTAAAGATTTTCAGGGCCGCGCAGCAAGGGGGCAAGAGCGTGCTGGTCGCCAACCTGCAAGATATCAAAGCCGGCAAGGAGGCCGACATCGCGCTCCAGGGCGGCGACATTGTGGAGATTGCATCCGTCACTTCCAAGCTGATCCCTTACGCGCTTTACAAGTTCATCACCACGGTCGTGAGCGTCGGTGTCAGCGGCAATGTTCCTATTTTCTGATGAGCAATGCCTGCTCCCACACATGTCCCGGCTACACTGGGCATCTAAAACTCCAGGTCAGAGACAACGGCGGCGGCATCCGGAAGAGCAAGCTTTCCGACCCGCAGTCGCTCGGGCTGCTGGGCATGCGCGAGCGCGCTATGCTCGTCGGCGGCAATCTCGTCATCGCCGGCGCGCGCGGGAAAGGAACGACGGTCACCGTTAGAATACCAGTGGAAACCAGTTCTTAGTTTTAAGTTTCGAGTTTTTAGTTGCCCCTCCTTCCCAACTGAAAACTGAGAACTGAAAACTAAAAACTCTAAGGGGGAGTTGGTAGAGATGTTGCGGGTATTAATAGCCGACGATCACCCTGTGGTGCGACAGGGGCTAAAGCAGATTCTCGTGGACGAGCCCGATATCATCGTGGCCGGAGAGGCGGCGAATGCAAGGGAGCTGCTGGAAATGGCGCGCCGGACAACCTGCGATGTCATTCTGCTCGACGTGACGATGCCGGGTCGCGACGGGTTAGAGGCGCTGAAGGATCTGCGGCGCGATCACCCGAAGCTCCCCGTCCTCATCCTGAGCATTCACCCCGAGGATCAGCTCGGCATCCGTGCCATCCATGCGGGCGCGGCGGGCTACGTGACCAAAGACAGCGCGCCGGAGCAGTTGGTCACCGCGATCAGGAAAGTATGCAGCGGCGGGAAATACATCACCCCGGCCCTGGCTGAAAGATTGGCCGCGCACATAGCCGCAGATTCCGCAAATCCGCTGCACGAGACCCTGTCCGACCGGGAGTTCGAGGTGCTGCGCTCCATCAGCGGCGGCAAGACGGCGAGCCAGATCGCCAGGGAGCTTTCGCTGAGCGTCAAGACCATCAGCACCTACCGAACACGCATCCTCCAGAAGCTACAACTTAAAACCACCGCCGCAATCACTCGCTACACGCTCGACCACCAGCTACTCTAGCCGCTCTCCCTTGCCCCCTGGCTCTCATTCTCCCCTGCTCTCTTCTACCCCGTAGGACAAACGCCTATGCGAAAGGTAGGATAAACGCCTACGTAAAATTCATCACTGCACCGATGTTCTTGAACCACGCGCGGGTATATATTTATACCCCTAATAGTCGGCCGTAGCGCTCATCGCGGAAAGAGGCTGATAGCGTGGCGTCCGTCACTGCCTGACGAGGGCGGGTTCGATGTGGACTCTCGCGACACAACAGTTGAGCAACCTACTCTTCTTTCATGACAAGGGTACGCCGAGCGTTAAGAAGCTTGTCGTCTTTCTGTTGCTCGTCTTGCCCGTGTTGCTCATCGGCGCCTTCAGTTATCAACAGGCATATCGGGACCTGACCGCCAACACCTACGCCCGCAGGCAGGCCCTCGCCTACTTGGCGGCCGGCATAACGACGGAAAAACTCGATCGCCTCAAGGATATCGGCGTATCGCTGGCCACGCGCGTGCGCTTCCGCCAGTTAGTGGCGGAAAACAAATGGCGCGAAGCGATCGAAATCCTGCGCTCCGTGCCCAAGGACTTCCCTTTCATAGAGCGGCTGTTTCTTGCAACACCGGAGGGCACGCTGACGGCCGACATACCTGAAGTGGCCAGCTTGCGCGGGCAAAACTTCTCCCATCGGGACTGGTATCGGGGGGTAAGCCGAAACTGGGAGCCTTACGTCTCGGAAGTTTACAGGAGGGCCGCCGCCTATGAGCCGATGCCCGGCTACGGTTGGGGGGTCATCGTCCAGCAACCGACGTCTACGGCCTTTGAGGCCAGAGACGTCAACCCCAGGCGAATTTTAATCGCTTACGGCCTGATCTTTCTTTTCGCCACGTCCCTGGCTCATATCATCGTCCGCGCGGTCTCCGAGCGCGAGCAAGCCGCCCGGGAGATCGGCAAGCTCAACGAGGATTTAGAGCAGAAAGCCGTCGAACTCGAAGCGGCCAACAAAGAGAGAAACAGCCTGTTGACCGGCGTGTGAGGAGCCTGCATGCATGAATGAGCCATCCCCATACTTTATCAAACGCGCCAGGCAAGCCCCCCAAGGCCCCCAAGCCCCCGAAGACGAGCCCATCGCGCTCGACCAGCCGTGGGCCGATTACGAGGAAGACGAGCCCCTACTCAAGGGATACTGGCATATCCTGCTCAAACACCGCTGGCTGATTCTCTCGTGCAGTATTTCAGCCCTCGCTATCGGCCTGATCTATGTTCTCACCCGGACTCCCCTCTACACGGCCCAGAGCACCGTGCTCATCGAATACAAGCCGCCCCAGATTCTCAATATCCAGGGGGCCATGGCCGACCCGCTCACAACCGGCGAGTCGAGTTTTTATAAGACGCAATATGAAACCTTGAAGAGCCGCTCTTTATCGGCCCGCGTCGTCTCAAGCGAGGGGCTGACCCGGAGCGGGCTTGTCGGCGGCGCCGCCGAAAAAACCGATTTTTTGGAGAGTCTTTGGTCTGCCGCCCCGTGGCTTAAGGACCTTAAGGATCTTCTCGGCGCACCGTCGAAAAACGCCGGGCCGCAAGCCGTCGGGGCGAACGATGTGGTTGACGTTTACCTTCCGCTGCTAAAAATAGAACCCGTCCGCGGCACCAGCCTGGTCAACATTGGCTTTACTACCGCCGACCCGGGGTTGTCGGCGCGTTTGGCCAATGCCCATGCGAACGCTTACGTCGGCTTTGGGATCGATCTGCGGCTGCGGGCCAATGAAGGAGCGCTCCATTTCCTGGAAGGGAGGCTGGTAGAACTCAAAGACCGGGTGGAGAAATCCGAAGCGGCCCTCAATGCCTATCGCCGCGACCGTGGAATCATCTCCTTGAGCGACAAGGAAAACATCGTCGTCGACAGGCTGGCCGACCTCAACCGGCGGCTGACGGAAGCCGAAGTCGAGCGAATCTCCATCGAGGCGCAGGTCAGACTGATCCGCAGCGTCGAGCCGCAGTCTCTTCCGGAGGTCCTCAAAAGCGCCCTGGTCATCAGCCTCAAGACCCAGTTGGCCCACGCGGAAGGCGAATATTTGAAGCTCGCCGCCGAATTCAAGCCCGGCTACCCGCTGCTGGATAAAGCGAAAGTGCAGCTCGATAATTTCCGGCGCCGCTTAGAGCAGGAGGTCCGCTCCCAGGTGAGAGCGATGGAGTCCGCCTACGTTGCCGCCTCATCGAAAGAGAGGGAGCTCAGGGCGCGCATGGAGGCCCAGAAAAAGGCGACGCTCAATCTTAAAGACTCGGCGGTGGGGTACGCGATCCTGGACCGGGAGGTCAACACCAACCGCCAGCTTTACGACGCGGTGCTCCACCGGATGAAAGAGATGGGGGTGGCGGCGGAGGTCCGTTCCTCCAACGTCACGGTGGTGGAGAACGCGATGGTTCCGAAGGCGCCGTCGTATCCCAGGACCGCGCACAATCTGGCGTTGTCCCTGCTGTTCGGTCTGCTGGGAAGTCTCGGCATCGCTTTTGTTCTGGAGCACCTCGACGATACCTTCAAGACCGGCGACGAGATCAGGCGTCATCTCCATCTCCCCTATATAGGCATGGTGCCGGACTTTTCACAGCTCCATCAAGACAAGACTCCGTACGGCGGGAAGCTTGCGCCCCAGGCCGAGCCGCGAGCGGTAATGCCCCCGGCGTCGACCAACGGCAAAGAGCTCGTGCTGGCTCACCACCCCCTCTCGGCGCTCACCGAGTCCTATCGCACGATTCGCACGGCGCTTTTGCTTTCGTTGGCGGACGGTCCTCCCAAGACGATCGTCTTTACCAGCGCGACGCAAAAAGAAGGGAAGACGGCCACCGCCGTCAACACGGCGGTCGTCTATGCCCAGATGGGTTTGCGCGTCATGCTGGTCGACGCCGATCTTCGGCGTCCGCGCCTCCACACGATCCTTAAAATCGACAACACCGCGGGTCTTTCGGAGATCCTGGCCGGCCAGATGGAGCCCCAAAGAGGAATCAAAAAAACGCCGGTCGATAACCTGTCTTTCATCAATAGCGGCGCCCTGCCGCCCAATCCGACCGAGCTCCTGGGTTCGAGAACCATGAGCAAGCTGTTGGCGGCCTTGAAGGAGGAGTACGACTGCGTGGTCATCGACTCGGCGCCGGTGCTGCCGGTGAGCGATGCCATTGCACTGTCGGTGATGGCGGATGGCGTCGTGATGGTGGTGGACAGCCGGAATACTCCCAAGCAGATGGTCCGGGAGGCGTGTTCCCGCCTTTCGGTTTCCGGCGCGAAGATCCTGGGAACGGTGCTGAACAAGGTCGATTTTGTAAACGGCCGCTACTCGTACCGATACAGTCCTTACTACTCCTATTACCATTCCGACTCCCCTGAAAAAAGTTGATGGGATGGCTATCTGGCTCGATCGGATTAGCGTTGCGACGATTTGTTTTCTGATCTTCTTTACCCCGCTGGCCTTCGGTTCCGTCCATCCGTGGGCCTTCTCCCTCCTGGAAGTCGCCGTCTTTTTTCTCGTCATCCTCTGGATGGCGAAGGTAATCATTACGCCTCTCGCCTCACGCCTCACGCCTCACCCCTCACGCTTCACGCCTTACGTCTTACCCCCGGCGTTATTTCTTGTTCTCGTTCTTTTTCAAATGACGCCGCTGCCGGCGTCGTTCCTAGCGGCGCTTTCGCCGGCGACGCACGAACTTTACCGGAAAAGCCTTCCCGGATGGCCCTCCGAAATTCCCTATGGCGAGATCGTGGGAGGCGAAGCGCAAGGAAATCAGAGGTCAGAGGTCAGAGGCCAGAGATCAGAGGTCAGAGGTCGGAGGTCAGAGGTCAGAGGTCGGAGGTCAGAGGTCGGCGGTCGGAGGTCAGAAGTCAGCGGTCATCCTGCCGACGCCGGACGAGGTCCGCCGTGGGGCGCGGGTGCCCTTCGAACCGTCCACCTCGCCAGGGGTGGGAGGGCAGAGGTCAGAAGTCAGAGATCAGAGGTCAGAAGTCAGAGATCAGAGGTCAGAAGTCAGAGATCAGAGGTCAGAAGTCAGAGATCA
>Ga0156192_1107_pt3 | contig 48141 bp, 49 predicted proteins | sample RifCSPlowO2_12_FD_107845 | JGI IMG/M metagenome (GOLD analysis project Ga0156192, IMG submission 107845) | Deltaproteobacteria bacterium RIFCSPLOWO2_12_FULL_60_19
GAACCCGCTGATGCCGTACTTCTTGCCCTTGAGTTGTTCGAGCTTGGTGATTTCCGGGCGGGCAAAGACAATCTGATCGTACTTCGTCTCCACGGCCGCGACCAGCACCAGGTTGTAGCCGGATAAATTGGCCTGCACGACCGTGCCGATGTTCACGATGGGCGGGTCTCCCGCGGCCAGCGCCATCGTGGCCACCTGCCCGCCTCGAAGAAAGATCGGCTCCACCTCCAGGCCGTACTTCTTGAACAGCCCCATCTCCCTGGCGACCCAGACGTTGCTCTGCCGGAAGCTGAGGGAGGGGTAGCCGATCCTGATCCTTTTCAGTTCTTGGCCGTTCGCTCCTCCTACCGTGAAAAGCTGAACGAGCGCCGCGAAAATCACGATTCTGGAAACAAGCTTCATGAGTCACCTCTTTGTCAGTGTTGTTCTGCGCCGCGTTACTTCCATCCCAGTTGTTTCTTCGCCTCGTCTACCAGCGTGGTGTCGACATAGTGGAGATATGAAGGAGCTTTCTTGCCTTCGTATCTCCCCGCCTTTTCCCTCAGGTCGAAGGTCTTTTCAATCGCCTGTTTATTGACCGCGCCGTCGACGGGGAAGGGCTTGAATTCTTCTATCATGAAACGGTAATCCGCCTCAGCGGCTTCTCGCGGGCTCTTTAAAATCTTCATATAAATGGCCAGCGTCTCTTCCTTGTTTTTGGGTTCATAGAGCCACCGGGTCGCCTCGGCCATGCCCTTTATAAAGCCGACTACCTGGGCGCGGTTGGACTTGATGTAGTCCTCATTGCCGAACTGAACCACAAACTGAATCGGCCCTAGATGTTCGTGAAACGTCGTGAGCTTGGTGAAGCCCTCCTGCCGCGCTCTCAGATTGAACGGCGGGCCCATGAAGGTGACCTGCACCGATCCTCCCTTGAGCGCCGCGTAGCGATCGGGAGAGGTCCCAACGACCAGGAGCTTGTAATCCTTCTCGCTCAACTTATACGCCTTCTCGAAGACCTCTCTCAGCATCAACGTCGTTCCACCGGTCAGCGAGTCGACGCCGACGGTCTTGCCTTTGAGGTCCGCCCCGGACTTGATCTCCGGCCGGGCCACGACGTCGTAGGGGATTCTTTCCATCGCCCCGGAGATGATCTTGACCTTGGCGCCTTTCTCCATCGCATCGATCACGTAGTCCGGATTGATCCGCCCGATCGGAATCGTGTTGCTGAGGACGGCCCGGGTCGTGTTGGTGCCGCCGCGCACGATGATCTCTTCCAGATAGATTCCGTGTTTTTGAAAGAACCGTTTCTCTTCGCCCACAAAGAGCGGCCAGCTGGACGCGGTCCGGCCGCTTTGAACGAAGCGGACGGTGGGCAGGCCGGCCTCGCCGGCTTCGACAGAAGAAGGCGAGAGGCAATAGGCGAGAGGCAATAGGAAGAGAAAAAACAAGATCCTTACTTTTTGTGCGCGCATAAAACCTCCCTTAACATTACTCCAACACTCCAGTACTCTATCGCTCCATTTTTCACTACAGCCTGGCGAATCCGCCGGCAGCCTTAACCTCTTCCTCGATCTGCTTCCAGACCACGTTCTCCAGCTCCACGAAGCGATGGTCCGACTTTATATCGAGACTTCTCGGGCGCGCAAGCGGGACTGGGAATTCGGACCGCACCCGTCCCGGCCGGTGGCTGAAGACGATCACGCGGTCCGAGAGCAGAATCGCCTCCGAAATCATGTGCGTGATGAAAATAACCGTTTTTTTCGTTTGCCACCAGATGCGCAACAATTCGAGCTGCATGAAGGTGCGCGTCTGCGCGTCCAGGGCGGCGAAGGGTTCGTCCATCAACAGAATTCTCGGGTTTACCGCCAGGGCGCGCGCCAGGTTGATGCGCTGCTGCATTCCGCCGGAGAGCTGATGAGGGTAATGGTTCTCGAAGCCGGAAAGCCCGACGAGATTCAAGTAATGGCGCGCGGCCTCTTCCGCCTCCTTGGCGGACTTCCGTCCTTCCAGGCCCAGCAGGACGTTTTTCAAGCTCGTGCGCCACGGCAGCAGCGAGGCCCCCTGGAACACAAAGCCCATGACAAGATCGTTATCGGCGCCGGTCAGCTCCTTCCCGTCGAGGAAGATCTGCCCCGACGAGGGCGGCATGAGGCCGTTGACGACGCGGAGCAGGGTCGTTTTTCCACAGCCGCTCGGCCCGACGATGCTGACGAATTCCCCCTCTTTGACGCTCAGGTTGACGTTGTTGAAAATGACGAACGGCTCTTGACCGCCGACGGGGACTTGTTTCGTAAGATTTCTGAGTTCGAGCACGGGTCCGGCCATAAGCTATTTTACCAAAAGCTCCTTTCTCCAGGGGCTGGCCAGGTCTTCGATGACTCTCAGTAGTTGAAAGCCGAGAATGCCGAGGATGGCGAAGACCGCCACGCCGACGAACAAAATGGGCAGGTTCAGCGTCTGCCCGGCAAAGAAGATCAGGTAGCCCAAGCCCTCCGTCGCGCCGAACCACTCGGCTATGGCGACTCCGGTGAGCCCGCGGCCCACGGCGAGCCTCAGTCCGGCCAGGATGAAGGGAACCGAGGCGGGCAGGAGAATTTTCATGAACAAGCTGCCGCGCGACAGCCGGAAAGAACGGCCCACCTCCACGAATTCCCGGCTCACCACCCGCATGCCGTAGAAAGAGTTGATGAGAATAGGGAAGACGCAGCCCAGGAAGACGATGATGACTTTCGCCGCGAGATCGATGCCCAACCAGAGCAGGATGACGGGGGCGAAGGCGATGCGCGGGGTCGTGTAAAGCGCGGTCATCCAGGGATTGACGTAATCTCTCACGGCCGGACTGAGCGCCATCAGAAAGCCGATCGGCACCCCGACCACGGTGGCGAGGACCATCCCCTGAAGGAAAATCCAGGAGCTGGCGTAGAGGTGCGGGTAGAGATCGGCCGTGACGAACAGCATCTCATAGGCTTTGGCGATCACCACCAGGGGGGAAACCAGCAGCGTCGCGTCGTTGACGACGTGGGTTGCGAGCGCGTGCCACAGGACGAGGCCGCTAAAGATCGAGATAGGCTTCAGCATGGTCCAGGCGATGTTCTTATAAGAGGCCTGCATTGCAAAATGCAAAGTGCAAATTGAAAAATGCAAAATTACGGAAGAATTTGACTTTTACAATTTTCATTTTGAATTCTCAGTTTGACCTACCACTCAGCCGTTTCGCGCCAGGGGGCGAGCTTCTGTTCCGCCTTTTTGATCAGCGTGAAGCTTCCCATCCCCATCCCCGCGAGGAGAAGCACCGTCACAAAGAGCTTGGGGCTGTCCCAGGTTTCCGACGCGTCTCGCAGGAGATAGCCCAAACCGGCGTTGGCGGCCATCAGCTCCGCGACGATCACTCCAAGCATCGCCCGGCCGACTCCCAGCCGCATTCCCGTGACGATGTAGGGGAGCGCCGCCGGGAGGCGGATCTTAAAGGTGTTTTGCCGGGGATTGAGACGCAGCGACTTGGAGAGTTCCAGCCAGGTGGGATCGATGTTTTTGATTCCCGCCGCGGTATTCAACATGATGGCGACAGCGGTGATCTTGAACACCACGATCACCTTCGAAACCATGCCGATGCCGAACCAGATGATGATGAAAGGCACGAAGGCCACGACGGGAATGGAGTAAAGCGTTGCGATCCACGGATCCATCACGTCGTCGAACCATTTATACCGGCCCATGAAGTAGCCGAAGAGGATGCCGACGACGCAGGCCGTGCTGAAGCCGCAGACGAACTCGAAGAGGGTGGCGAGGAGATGCTTGTTGAGCTGGCCGGTCGCGCCCAGCTCCCATAGCGTGCGGAGGACGCTGCTCGGCGGCGGAATGAGAAGCTCGTTCTCGAGCAGCAGGCGCGTCAAAATCTCCCACAGCGCAAGCCCGGCGAAAATCGAGACCAGACCGCGGCGGAGCTCTTTGCTAAGCAAGCGAGGTCACCTCTCTCCGCTAGCGGTAGAGTTCCGGGTCTTCACCCTTGTCTCTGGAAAGGTGAATTTTGGGGGAGAGAGAAAATCTTCCGGGGCGCCCCTGCACCATAAAATCCACGGGGATGAAGCCCTTGAGCAGCGGGATGGGGAGTTGTACTCCGCCGAACGGGCTCCTTTCATCGGTGCCGAACATGAACTTGTCCCCCCACAGCCCGGCCGGAAGTCCTCCGCTCAGATTGACGCCGCTCGCCGAGATGCTGCCCTGAATGGGCGGAAGTTTGTTTCTGAGAGTGGGGTCTCTCTCGGTCTCGGTCATGAGTTGATGGTCGAGGATCTTCGGGTAGGCGGTTGTGGAGGCGCCGGCCTCGCGCACTAGAGTGAATGTGGTCTCATCGGTCCCCTTGTCCGCCGGCTTTTTTGCCAGTTGGCCGCCGACGATCGACGACGGCAGGTTCTTGATTCCTCCCTGACTCCCCTTCGTCCTCGTATCGGCGCTCGCCATCGCCAGGTCATAGTTGCGCGATCTCAGAGCCATCTGAAAACGCTCGCTCGTTTGCGGGGCCATGGGATAAGTTTGGCTGCGGACTCCCCACGCAGTCTGGAGATGGAGCAAAATCTCATTCTGACCGAGCAGGCTGATCCCTCGGTCCGCCAGTTCCATGTTGGTCAAGTTACCGTCGAAGAGCGAAGGCTTGAGCCTGAGCCCTTGAGGGCCGACGAGCTCCGGGTTCTCCATTAGAAACTGCTTGCTCATGCGCAGCCCCTGATTTTCGATCTTGGTCAGACGGGCGAGCCGCTGCGTCGCCTCTTTGGCCGCTTCGCTCTCCGGATATTCGTCCAGGATCGCCTTCAAGTACAGCTCCTGCGCGCTTCGATCGCCGCTTTTAGCCGCCGTCTGAAGCAGACTCTTCGCCGCTTTGTCCTTCAGATCGGCGATCTTTTTCTCCGAGGCCCGGCCGGACAGCTGATGGTACTCGATCGCCTTCTCGTACATCTCCTTGTCGGCGTAGGCGTCGGCCAGCACGCTGTAAACCTCCGTGGCGCTCTCCGATTCCGGGTGGCTGCGGATGTATTCCACGCCGCGATCGATTACCGTCTCGTAAGAGATCGGATTGTTGGTGAGAACCTGAAACAGGTTGGTGCCGACAATGATCATGTTCGCCGCCGCGATCGAAGGGCCGGCGGCCGGACCGCCGGTGACGAGCGGCCCCGTGGCCATCATCAGATTTTTTCTGAGAAAGTCGTCTCCCAAGAGGACGTATTTCACGGTTTTGAGCCGATGGTCCGTGCGCGCCTGTTGGAAAGATCCCAGCAGGTTGTACTCCGCGCTGGAGAGCAGCGCCTCGGCCCGGCTTCTTTCATGCGGGGCGTTGGCGGCGCGCGCGACTTGGCGAAGGATCTGCTTGGCCTCCTCATGTTGACCTTTGATATCGAGCGCAACGGCCTCCGCGTCGCGGGCCGATGCCGCCAGCGGGCCTTTCTGGCTGGCCTCAGCCAGCGCGCGGGCGCGGGCTTCGATCTGCTCGGCGTCCCTCAGCGCCAGCGCGTCGAGCAAATCCTTGACCTCCGGCGGCTCCGGCGCGCTCGCGCCTTGGGCCGCGGGCGGAACGACCGTCAACGCGCGCTGCGTCTTCTCCTCCCGTTGCTGCAAGCGATTGCTCAGCTGTTCGGCGCCGCTCTCGGCCTCGCGCGAAGAGGGATCGGTCAGGGAAGCCGACTCGTAATGAAACGCCGCCTTGGTCCACTCTTTGTTGTCGACCGCCTCGTCGGCTTTTTCCACCTGCTTTTGCGCCAGGGCGCGCCGCTTCTTTTTTTCCAGCGCGTCGATCTGTTTTCGGATTTCCGGATTCTTGGGGTCGTCGGGGTAGCGCTTGAGATGCTCTTGGAGCAGGGCGAGGGCCCTTCTCTCTTCGCTGGGCATGTCGGAGGAGCCTAAGGCCATCAGCTGCTGCACCGCGGTGTCGGCGGCGGCGCCTGCGTAGTTGCCCGCCAGCACGCTCATCAGGTCGACGGAGCTGAGCACGCGGTTGACCACGCTGCCCCAACGGTTCGTCGCGCTGGTTTTGAGGAGATCGTTGGCCCGGGTCAGCTCGTCATTCTTGATTCTCGATTCCACGATCTGCCGGTGGCCGGGCGCGAGGGAGAAGGAGAGGGCGTTGCGTTGCGCCTCCAGATAGGCCTCCCGGTCGCGGATCGTGTTGCTTTGGAGATCGAGAACGTATCCCGTGAGACCCGTGGAAGCGCCGCGCTCTTTTTTCAGTTGGGCGTCCCGCTCGGCAAAGAAGCGGACGTGGCCGGCCAGCTCTTCGTCTTTGCGAGTCAGGGCGTCGATCATCGCGGCGCGCGCCCGTTTATCGACGTCGTCGGGAAAAAACTGCGGGGCGGGAGGCGGCTGGTCGAACGGATCGTATTCGGGCAAGGGATTGAGAATTTTTTCCAGCGGCTCCGCGGCGTCCTGCGCGGCGGCGCCCGCAGCCGGGCCGAGGCATGCGGTCAACAACAGAAACAGTAGCGGTAGTTTGCGCCTGCCGGTCACCGGCTAAGCCTCCTCATCTTTTCGCTCAGCCCCCGCAGCCCCTCGATCTTTCCCTGGGCCTCGATTTTCTCTACGATCCCGTCTACCTGCGCAACCTCCGTATAGAGCCTTAGCGCGGACTTTGCAAGTTGCTCGAAAACGCCCAGGTCGAACGACAACCCTTCGGGGTCGTTCTGCGCCGCGTACTCCCGCGCCAGGACGACGTAGAAATCGCCGAAGTCCAAGAGGTAGCGGTAGTAGTTCTTGCTCTGGCGGTGTTTGGTGACGAGCTGGCTGTAACCCAGGATGCCGAGCTGGTTGCCCTCCCGCAAGCGGTAGCGGTTGAACTCGACGAACATGACCTTGGCGCGGTCGATTCTCTCCTCCTCGACGCGCGCCAGGTATTCATACGGCGTCCCCTGGTATTTGCGGATCAGCGCGTTCCAGGCCTCGACCCGGTCGTCGAGCGCCTTGATGTATTCAAAGGGGTCCTGAGCAGAGACCGGCTGGTCGAGGATCTGTTTGAAGGTTTCCAGCGCTTCGACGTTCTTGGCCGCCTGCGCTCCCAGCTGCCCGTCCAGGCCGGCGACCTTGCGGTAGTGGGCGAGGGCCTGATCGTAGTCTCTCAGCCTCTCATAGGCGGTCGCTTTGCTGAACCCGACGATATCAGGAAACTGCCGGGGATTTTTTTTCTCGTAATCTTCGAGGCGGATCAGCGTCGCCTTCATCACGTTCACGCCGGTCACGTCTTTGGCGATGGGAAAGCGGTAAAGGTCGTCGCGCGACGCGCGTTGGAAGTCCTTCACGATGTCCATCAGATTGGCGGCGGGGACATACTGGGGCTCGGAGGTGATGCGGGTGGAGCAAGCGCTAAGAACCAGCCCCGCCAGGAGCGCCGCGCAAATTTTAGATTTTAGATTTTTCCGCCGGAGGCGGATCAGCCTCTGGCTGAGGATTTTAATTTTCGATTTCAAGACGTTTTCTTCTTACCTCGGGAGGTTTGCTTGACCGCGCGGGGTCTCGATGCAGCCGGACATAACGTCGCGAACTCCCGGCGCGCCCGATTCAAGGCGATTTTTTCCGAAGTCTCGGGGTAAGTCAAGCGAAGAGATAGTCCGGAAGAAATTCTTCTTGTATTACCGGGCGCGGTGATGATAAAAAACACATCTTATGAACATGCTCCGATTCAAGGCAAGCCCGGTTCAGTACGGGCTCATGCTCCTCGGCCTGCTTCTGCTCGCTCCCGCCGCCGGGTTTGTGTCGCAGCAACCCTGGGCGCTCAGTCTCTGGCCCTGGCCGGAGCGCCAGTTGACCTATGTCTTTCTCGGGTCCATCGTTGCGGCCGTGGCCGCCGGCCTCGGCCGGGTCGGCTTTGCCGCCGAATGGGGCGGGCTGGCGGCCGGAGCGCTGGACCTTTTTATCACCGCGAGCGGCGCAGCCTATTTTTTATTTCAAATGCCCGCTCAAAAGAACCAGCCGGACGTTCAGCTCCATGCGTGGGCGGCTCTTTCGATCGGGCTCATCGGCGCGCTGCTCTTCGTTTGGGCCCAGCGCCAGCCCGAGAGCGATCCGTCTCCGACCCCGCCTCCCGTCCTTATCTCCTACGGCGTCTTCGTCGTCCTCTTGTCTTTCGCCGGCATGGCGCTCATCATGAGAGAGTCGGGCATCCTGCCCTGGCGCTTGCGCGCGGCATTTTCTTCCGTGTTGCTGGGTTGGATTTTTATCGGTAATGCGTTCTACTTTCTCTATGCGTTGATATTTCCCCACTGGCGCAACGCGCGCGCGCAACTGTGGAGCCTATTGGCTTTCGTCATGGTAATGTTCCCGTTTTATGTGGCGTACGTGGTGGAGGTGTTCTCCGCTCCACGGGCGCGCAGGCTGAGTCTGGCGATCTCGCTCGTGGCGATGATCTATAGCGCCGCCCTGGCCGCGTGCTATTTATGGCCGTCTCGCTCCGCGCCTCCGCCGGGCGAAGGGGCGGATGCCTCGCCGGGATGACTCGCCCGCGCCCCTATCCTGTTTTAATCAGCGAGTAGAAGAGCACCAGATCGCTGTTTTTGCCGGCGGCGAAATCGTGCGGCGCGCCCCTCGGAATATGGCAGATCGTTCCCCTGCTGAGCGAAATCCTGCGGCCATCGATCCTGAGCCGCCCGCGGCCTTTCAGCACCTGGCAGAGCACGTCCTTGTCCCGATGTTTGATCTGTTTCGCATCGCCCTGTTTTCTCGGACTGAACGAGATCAGGCCGGCGCTCAGCCTCGGCCCATCCACCAGGCTCGTGTAGCGGATTTCCTCGTTGAGCTTTTTGAGGCGCTTGACTGCCTGCTGGATCGTGACAACCTTCATTTCCATCCTGGGCGGGCATGAGGGGGTAGGGCGACCGGCCAGTCGCCCCTACTGTTGCCTTTGGCCTTACGCCTCTCGCCTGCTTATTCTCTGATCGCTTCGAAGATCTCCCGGATGTGCTTCTCCGCTTCGCGTTTCGGCACGCGGCAGGAGCCGACGACGTGGTGGCCGCCGCCGCCGTGTTTTTCCATCAGCGCCCCGACGTTCACTTTGGAGGTCGTGTTGAAGATATTGTAGCCGACGGAGATCGCCGTGGCATTCGCACGCTGGGAATCGTCGCCGATCTTGAGCGAGATGTTGCTCCCCGGGAAGAGCGTGTAGAGCAAAAAGCGGTTCCCGTCAGGCAGATCTTTGACGCCGCGCAGATCGGTCACGATCACGTTGCCCCGTAGGGCGGTGCGCGCGAGCAGGATCTTTTTAAGTTTTTCCTGATCGTCCAGGATCTGGCGGCACCGTCTTGCAATCTCTGGGTCGGCGAGCGTCTGCTCCAACGAAGCCTCGCGCAGGAGCTCGATCAGCTTCATCCAGTAAGGCTCGTCCTCCGGCCGTTTCCCGTCGATGGTCATCGAGATCAGCACGTAGCCTTGCGGGTTGAGAACGTCTTCCCGGGTGAGCAGCGCGGCGTCGATCTTGTCCGTCTCCTCCAGCAGGAACTTGATCCGGTCCGAATTTAACACATCGGGTGTCGGGTGTCGGGTGTCGGGTGTCGGGTTTTGGGGAGGGGAACTCGCAACTCGAGACTCATGATTCGCCACCGAAGTGTAGTACTCGTAGACAACCCGCGCGGCGCTTGGGGCGATGCGAAAGCCGCCCTTGCCGGGAACAATTACCGGGAATTGGGAATTGGGAGTTGGGGGTTGGGAACCCGGAACCCGGAACCCGGAACCCGGCACTCTTATGTGTTTTTCCCATGCGGGCGCGTTGGTGATGTGGTGGTCGAACCACAGCGTGCAGTTCGGATGGTAGGGAAGATTGGCGATGATATCGCCGGGGTGAATATCGACCATGCCGTCCTGCATGAATTTCGGCTCGACGAAGAGAAAAGAATCGACGGCATCCTCCATCAGCGTGACGAGCGCGCCGCAGACCACTCCGTCGAAATCCGCCCGCGTGACCAGTCTCATCGGCCGACGACCTCCTCGAGCGGCGTCGCCGCGAGACCGAAGGCCGCCGCGACGCCTTCGTGCGTGATTTTTCCGTCGTGAGTATTCAGCCCCTTGGCGAGCGCGCGATTGTCTTTAAATGCCCACGGGAATCCTTTGTCCGCGATTTCCAGGCCGTAGGAGAGCGTTGCGTTGGTCAGCGCGTAGGTCGAAGTGTACGGGACGATGGCGGGCATGTTGGTGACGCAGTAATGGACGACGTCTTCTTCCACGAAAATCGGGTGGTGGTGCGTCGTGGGGCGAGAGGTCTCGGCGCACCCGCCCTGATCTATGGCGATATCGACGATGGCCGCGCCGGGCTTCATGATCCGCACCAGAGAACGGGGGATCAGCTTCGGCGCCTTGGCCCCGGGAATCAGCACCGAGCCGATCACCAGGTCAGCGTCGACGACCTCTTCTTCGACGTTAGCGCGGTTCGACATGAGCGTCGTCACGTGGCCGCCCAGGATATCGTGGATGTAGCGGAGCTTCGACGGATTGACGTCGAGCACGCTGACGTAAGCGCCCATACCCGCGGCCACCTGGCAGGCGGCGGAGCCTGCCGCGCCCGCGCCGAGAACGACCACTTTTCCCGGACGCACGCCCGATGCGCCGCCGAGCAGGATTCCCCGGCCGCCGTTTTCCGCCTGGAGGCACCAGGCGCCCACCTGTAGCGACAGGCGGCCGGCGATCTCGCTCATCGGGATGAGCAATGGCAAAGAGCCGTCGTCGAGTTGGATCGTCTCGTAAGCGACCGACGTGACTTTCTTCTTGCAGAGGAGTTTGGTCAATTCTTCGCTCGCGGCGAGATGGAAGTACGTGAAAACAATGAGACCGCTACGCAGATAGTCGAACTCCGACGGCTGCGGCTCTTTGACTTTCATTATGAGGTCCGCGCCGCGCCAGATCTCCTCGGCGGATTCTAAAACTTGCGCGCCGGAGGCCTCGTAAGCCCGGTCGAGGATTCCGCTCGCCGTCCCCGCGCCTTTTTGCACCAGCACCTTGTGGCCGTGGGAGATAAACGCCGAGACGCCGGTCGTGGTGATCGCGACGCGCTTTTCCTCTTCTTTGATCTCTTTCGGAACGCCGATAATCATGGCTGATTCGGTAGTCTAATCTACAGGGCGGGTTATGTCCACAATCGAGACAATCTGACCGTCTTATTTTTATTTTATCGGCGGTCAGATCAGCGCCAGACTGCCCAGGCGAGCAGAATCCAGCCGAGAAGGAATGCGAGGCCGCCGATGGGGGTAATCATTCCGAGCCAGCGCAGGCCGGTCACGCTCAAAAGGTAAAGGGTGCCGGAGAAGACGATCGTGCCGGCGATAAACAGCCAGCCGGCGGCGGTGACGGCCGTTCCGGGCCGGCGGCTCGACGCCCACGCGACGGCGAGCAGCGCGAGCGCGTGATACATATGATAGCGCGCGCCGACCTCGAAGATGGCGAACATCTCCGGCTCCAGCTTGCCCTTTAACCCGTGCGCCGCAAAAGCGCCCAGCGCGACGGCGAGAAAAGCGGAGATCGATCCGGCGGCGAAAAAGAAACGGTCCATGATTAGCTTTCAATTGCGAGAGTTTCTATTGGACGAAAAGGACGGAAACGCGCAGTTCCCGAGTGAGCAGCTCGAAGTCAGCAACGTCGGCCGTCACCACGGTGGCTCCGTGGCGGCGAGCTGTTAGCGCAATCAAAGCGTCGTTTTGGAAGTCTCGCCGCTTCCCCGTTTCCCACCCTTTTTTATCTCCGATCTTGCGGATGATTCCTCCCGCTTGCCACCAATCTTCGGCCGTAGGCTCCCAGCGGGTCGGCGCTATCCGAGATAGATTTGACACCAACTGTTCGGCATCGGGAGTGTGGGCTCCTCGGCGCAGTTCCGACAACACCACTGCCGACTGGCGAACGATGTAGGCTTGCCGGACTGTTTCCAGCGCTTCGCCGTAGTATCCTCGCTCCCAGTGGTCGATATAGATGTTGGTGTCCAGGATCGCGAAGCGCATGCTAGGACCTTTGGAGACTCCCCGGCTTAAGAGTGCGGCGGCTCTTCTTCATGAATTCCCAAAACTCTCCCATCTCCGCAATTCTCTCGACCGACAAACGGATGACCTCGGCCCCGGTTTTCACGCCAAGCGCCTTCTTAGCTCGCCGCAGCGTGCTTTCGTCCACAAAGAAAGACTTCCTCTTCAGTTTGGCGCGCATAGAATTGCGACCTCCGCCGATGACGTGCTCTAACGAGCATACATCGTAGTTCAAACAGGCATACTGTGCAAGGCTCGCAAAGGTTGACACAGTTAACCGCGTAGTGAAAGAATCTAGCTGCTTGGCGGGCGTGCATCGAACGGAGGCCGTATGGCTGTCTTGGAGAATGTGGTTGTGCCGAAGAATTCCGGCAAAGCGTTTATCGTGAAGAAAGGACAAAAATTGCGCGTGGCGGGGGGTGCGCCGGCAGTGCGGAGAGAAATACTTCGGTCTCCCGTGTGAGGCTGCAGGGCCGATTCTGAGTCCATAGGGTCCCAGACAGTCAGCCGATCGAAGACGAGCTCCCTAAGTTCCTGCTCGTCCGGGTCCACATAATAGACTACCGCCGACTGTCCGCAAACTCTCTATCCCAATACAGGATGGTGATCTCCAACGCCGCCTCTCTTGCGTCGTTCTCGCTCGTCTGTTGGCGCCAATTCGTGGTGACGTGGGTGGGATCGATGCCTTTCCCGACAAGATAGTTCCTGACTAGAGCAGCGACGCTCTCAGGAGGAGACTGGCTGCGCTGACCGAGCTTGGCCCCGGAGGTGTAGGCTCTTAGGTCAACACTGTTGTCCAGGTTCTCGCTGAGAAAGAGGACCAAGCGATCCAATATCTTTGCTCCGTCCGGCTTTATCTGGGTTTGATTAAGGTCGAAAAGTGCGTCGTCAAGGACAAAGGTCCTCGGAGTCTGGACCAACTCGCTTGGAGAGGCTGCCCAGAGCCAGCCCGACTCTATCCAGGCTACAATGAAGGCAATCAGCCACACGGTTCTTATGGGTTGCGCGTTTTTAGTCATCTCCGTCTTCCTCTGTTGCCTTTCATCCCTCTGGTTTCCAGATCCAGCCTAATACTCAGACCGTTGCCGTCTCAGCCGCCCGATCTCTCCACGTTGGTGCTCTTCCTCCTGCTCATCGGCGCCTCTCTTGACCTTGCAGTCAGTGCCGCCTTCTAGAAATCGCTGGAAATCAGTCCCGAGTTGTAGAAAAGATCGATGAGCATATAGGAGACCAGTTTGTTGGCCTCCTTTTCGTCCTCCACGAATGAAAGGGCCTCTTCGGTTAGCGCCGCGATCAACTCACCCACAGCGGTTTGGGTGATTATCTTTTCTTGTTTCGCTTCCATCTTTATGAATCCCGGACACTTTCTCCTTCTTTGGAGCGCCTAAAGGCACTTGGAGAAGTTTTAGAGCAACGGCCATGCCAGCCTAGAAATATCAATCAGATCACATAGTTATAAGACGCTTGCCAGCTGGAGGTAGACAAAAAGTATTATGGGTGGGGAAAATTTACTCGTTTGGACGGGGGGCCGGCGAGGTGCTTGCCGGGTTGTCAAGCTAATATGTATCCTTTATTTCAAATTGGATTGCGTGGCGCTCAAGTCGAATGCGCGGACGTTGACAGCGCTCGCAGCATCATGGACAATCTTTCCGCTTGGCAGGCGTGAATCGAGGGGAGGCTGTATGGCTGTCTTGGAGAATGTGGTTGTGCCGAAAAATTCCGGCAAAGCGTTTATCGTGAAAAAAGGCCAAAAATTACGCGTGGCCGGAAGAACGGTGGTCGATTTCGTCGCGTTCAATCTGCACAACCTGAGAGAAAGATTCGATCAGGCGCGGACCAAGACCAATCAGGTCAAAATATTTATCAGCGCGGGCGACCAGCTGATCTCGAAGCTCAACAATCCGCTGCTCACGATCGTCGAGGATACGTTCAAAGAGGGCAGCCACGATTTACAGAAGGGGATGTGCAGCAAAACGAGATTCGAGCTGGTGGCCAAAGGATTGGCGCAGAGAAAGTTCGCGGAAGGAGTCGATATGAACCCGCAGAGGCCGGAAGACATTCCCGATCACGGCTGCTGGGAGAATTTGAGCGAAGCGTTAAAACCCTGGAATATCCCGCCGGAAGATATCCCCAGCCCGTTCAACATTTTTCAGACCATGCGCATCGATCCCGACACGGGCGCGATGTTCGACACGATGATTCGCCCGGAAACCGAAGCCCACGTTGACTTTCGAGCGGAGATGGACTGCCTGGTCGGCGTGAGCGCCTGTCCCCAGTCGGGAAGGGGAGAGCCGGTCCGGGTGGAGATATTCGACGGCTAACATCGCGCAAAAAACAGTGATGGCAGTCAGAATCATACGTAAAGCGTGGCCGCTTCTCGGCGCGCTGGCGGCGCTCTCATCCTGCATCGCATCGGCCCCGCCGGTCCGGGTGCGAGTGGCCTATCAACGGCCTGCGGTCGAGCTCTATGCGTTCGAGCATTTTAATTCCAGCGACGGGAAGCCATGTCCTCGGCTTGAGGCGGGCGCGGGGGCGCCCGAGCTGGCCGCCGTGCCGATCGTCTCGGTGCAGTCTCCGCCGGAGCGGCTGTCCGAGAAGTTTCACGAGGCGATCATGGAGGCCGAGGCGCGCTACGAGAAAAAGGAATTTAAGCAGGCGGTGGAGTTGCTGGAGCCGGTCTATCGGGCGGAGCCCGGGAATCGCTTTGTCATAGAGACCTACGCCAGAAATCTCTTTCGGCTGGGCGACTACCGCCGCAGCATGGAGCTTTACAGCGGCCTGGTCAAAGGGTTGGACGAAAAAAAGAGTTGCCGGGCCAAGCTCCTCATCGACCCGTGGTTCATGGATGCCTATTGGAAAAAAGGGCTCATGCACCTGGCTCTGCGGGAATGGCGACCGGCGGCGTTCGAGATCAGCCGGGCCTATAACAACCTGAACCACCCTGTCCTCGTCGACCAAGCTCTCAGCTACCTGACCGCGGCGTTCTTCAATCTCGGCGACCACGATGTGGCCTGGTACTACTCCCAACAGGCCCTGCGGCACAATCCTAAGAACCAGTACGTGCTGAAATACATCGAAGCGATGAATCTCGGCGTAAAGAAGTAAGCGGGCGGTTGAAAGAGGGCCATCTACCGTCAGCCCGCCCGGAAATCTCTCTCCGGGCCGACGCGATACGTCGATGTTACGCTGCGGCTAATAAATGAGAGTAGCTGGGAGGTACGATTGATGCTCCTCGTCCCACGCATCGGCCCTCCGAGAGACCCCCGGGCGGGCGGTAGTGATGGTTAAGGCTGGAGTACCGACGCGATGGAGTACTGCGTTTAAAACCCATTGCTCCAATGGTCCAATGATCTATTGCTCCATTCCTCCATTTCCCCTTCATCCCCACGGACCCAGAAACGGCTCTCCGTTGTACGTGTCGGACATCGGCTCAACCGTCTCCGGCCAGTCGCCATTCGTGACGGCGCGGCGTGACTCTTTGGGCCGGGGCTTTCCGTCCCATCCGACCTGCTCCATATAATAGTAAAGCTTGACGCAGTGGCCGTCGGGGTCGAGGAAGTGCGCCGCGTAGTCGATGCCGGGGTAGAGATCCGGCGGCACGGCGCTGGTCGCGCGCACGCCGTGTGAGGAGAGAAAGCGTACGGCGTCGCGGAGCTGCTGATAGTTGGCGAGTTGAAGCCCGAGCGACATCGAGGTGGAGTGCGAGCTTAAGCCGAGCAGCTCGCGCAGTGCGAGGGGATAGAGCGCGAGCGAGTGATGCTCGGTATTCTGGCGGAGAAAGAGGCAGCGGTGGCCGCGCCAGCGGACCTCTTCGGTAAGCAGAAAGCCGAGCTTCTCTCGGTAAAACGTCTCCGCCGCTTCCAGGTCGCGGACAAAAAGCTCCACGGGGCCGAGGCGCGTGATCTTGAAAGGACGGGGCAAGAGAACTCCGTCCACGTCGTAGGTCGCGGGGAGCTGCTCGATGTAACGGTAGCCGGAAGTGGGATCGACGCCGCGCTTGAGCGCGTCCTGGACTTCGTCGCACTCCGAGATCTGCGGCAGCTCCGGCGGCTTGTCGAACTCGCGGTCGTACATCGCCTTGGGCTTGCTGTGGCCGTTCCAGCCGATCTGCTCGATCCCGTAATACAGTTCGTTCAGATGGTCGTCGGGATCGAACAGGTAGGTGTGCCAGTTGGAGCCGGGCATATCGCGCCCCGAGCGCTGGAGTTTGACGCCTTGCTCGTTGAACCATCGAATCGCGTTCCCGACCTCGCGCAGGCTGCCCACCTGCCAGGTGATCTGGTTGATCGTCACCCCGGGAGCGTCATGCCGTCCCAGCGCCTCGCGCACCCGTTTGTTGAACAGGACCAGCGCGTGGTGGTCGCCGCCGTAGCGCGTAAAGTAGCCTCGCGGATCGCCCGTGCCGGAGAGTTGGCCGGGTTTCGTCGCGCGCGCCGAGTAGTCGAGAACGTCCGAGATGCGAAAGCCCAGCAGATCGGTGTAGAACCGGATGCCGTCGTCTATGTTGACGAGGTTGAAGCCGAAGTGGCCGAGCCGCCGAATCTTAAACGGCCGATCGAGCAGCACTCCGCCGACGTTATATTTCGTTTTCTCCGAGGCTTTCATGGGTCACCCTCAACGAAAATTTTGAATTTTCAAAATTCAAAACTCAAAATTCAACATTAACCTCTTAAATTACGGCTCGTAAATCGAGAGATCGACCGGCTTGCCGCCGACCGGCATGTCGGGGCAGGCGCTGAGCGCGACGAGCAGGTCCATCTCCGCCCGGAACTCCACGTAACTTCCCGGCTTCGCCCTGACCGTCGTGTGCTCCATCTTGCCGGTCTTTCCGTCGATGATCATGTGTTGATTCAAGTTAAACGGGCTCGGAATATCTTCCGGAGCGATGCCATAGGGCTCCAGAGCGCGCGCGAGGTTTTCGTAACAGCCGTGGTCGGGAACCTCTTCCTCCTTGTAGTCCCTATGATAGTACTCCCGCAACCTTCCCTCTTTTTTGGCGAGCTGGAAGCGGTAGCCGCTGCACATCCCTTTTTGCAGGTCGTGCGTCCCCTCGCGGTTGGTGTTCTCGACGATCGTCATCATGTGCTGGTTGTTGCGGCCCATCAGCTTGTCGCCTGTCGTGATGAAAATCTTGCCGTTGTAAACTTTGGTCCGCGCCTGGTCGAAGCGCTCTTTGAGATTTTGCAGCCGGAAGCAGACGAAATCGACCGTCGTGGTCGCGGCGATCCGAAGCAGCTGTCCCTGCTTCATCTCTCCCGCCCATCCCGTATTGTAAGGCAGGTGTTTTTCCAGCACTTTCTTCATCGCCGGTCTCCTTTCTTCATCGAACCGTAAAGTCCCTCATTCATATCGGACTTTGAGCCGGTTTGAAACATCCGCCCCGTTGTGTCATTAATCAGCTCGAATTCATTCGTAAGGAGGCCTTTTATGACCAGGCTATTCGGAATCCTTTCGGTTCTGGCGCTGTTTGTCATGCTAGGCTCCGGCTGCACGGCTCTCACCGGAGAGACGCTGGGGCAGAATATCGACGACACCAACCTGACGGCGACCGTGAAAGCCAAGCTCGTCGCCGACAAGGCGTCGAACCTCACGCGGGTGGAGGTCAACACGACCAGAGGGGTGGTTCACCTGACGGGCGTCGTGGACAATGCCGCGCAGCGGGCGCGGGCCGAGCAGATAGCCTCGCAGGTCGGCGGCGTCAAGAGCGTAGTCAACAACCTTCAGACACGCTAGCAGGCTGGTGAAAAACCTTCCGTTCACCCTTCGACGGGCTCAGGGCGAACGGAAGAAGGGCTGAAAACACTGAAGATTTTCCGTTCGTGCTGAGCTGGTCGAAGCACGAGAATCACTTTTTCAGCAACCTGCCAGGGCGCTCATCGAAGCATCCAGGCCCTTCAATGGAAGGAGAATAGCCATGAGGCAGACCGCCGTTGCTTTCTTTCGTTTTTTCCCGATCTTCAGCCTCGTAATTCTCAGCGCCTCCGGCTTTGCCGCCGAAGCTCCCTTTTACAAGGGTAAGACGCTCACCATCCTCATTAACTATGCCGCGGGCGGCCCCACCGACATTGAAGGCCGGCTCATCGGCCGTCATCTGGCAAAGCATATTCCCGGCGAGCCGCTGGTCGTGGTCAACAACATGGCGGGCGCCGGCGGCGTCGTCGGCAACAACTACCTCGGAGAGGTGGCCAAGCCGGACGGCCTGACGATGGGCTTCTTCACCAGCCAGTTTTTCAATCTCTTGACCGCCGATCCGACATTGCGAGTCGATCTCGGCAAGTTCGTCTACATCGCGAGCATCGAAGGAGTCGCCGTCGCCTATGCCCGCAAGGACCTGCCGCCGGGATTAAAAGAGCCGCGCGACATCGTAAAAGCGCAGGGTCTCAGGGCGGGCGGGCTCAGCGTCAATAGCTCCAAGGATGTCCGCTTTCGCTTGCAGCTCGACCTCCTGGGCGTTCCGCATCAGTATGTCACCGGCTATAACTCCAATTCTGTCGCTCGGCTGGCCGTGGAGCGCAACGAGATCCAATTCTTCACCGAGGGGATGCCGGCCTATCGCTCGGTCATCGAGCCGAACATGGTTAAGAACGGCGTGGTGATCCCGCTCTATCATGATGAGCTGGTGACCGCCGACGGAGAAGTTCTGTCCAGCACCGAGGCGCCCGATCTGCTCACCTTCGCCCAACTCTATCAGCAGATCAACGGCCGGCTTCCGTCCGGGCCGCGCTGGGAGGCGTTGAAGGTCGTCAACATGGGCCAAATCATGCAGCGCGTCGCGCTGCTCCCGCCCGGATCGCCGCCCGCGGCGGTCGATGCTCTTAAACAGGCCTTTACGTCGCTGCTCAAGGACCAGGAGTTTGCCGCAGAGTTCAAAAAAGCCACCCGCTCCGATCCGCGATACAGAATCGGCATGGACGGCGCAAAGCTGGCGGCCAGGCTCGTCCAGGCGCCGGCCGAAGTAAAGAACCTGATTCGACAGTACACGGAGCCGAAGAAGTAAGAGAGGTCGGCTTTCAGATCGCCCGTTCGCCATTCTGCGGCGCAGGGTCGCAGTCATCCCGGCGGCCCAGGCCAATGATTTTTTTCCATTTGACAACGAACCTATGTTCCAATAGGTACTGCCACTAGGCAGTCAGGGAATGTGATATGGCTCATAGATTTAATATAGTCTGTGCCTTGGCCGCGATTGTGCTCGCCGCCGGCTCGGCGCCGGCCCAGGAGCGAATCACTTTTCTCTACCCCAGTCCGGCCGGCAATTTCTTCGATATCTCCGAACACGGGTTTCAGAACGTCAAACCGCTCAAAGGCAAATAACACCGGCATCAGGAGGGTCAGCGAATGGAAGCGCAAAGTTCGGCAGCCTACGAGAGAATGGACAGCACGGCGGAGCGGATGGACACGCCCTACGATCAGTGGGCTGCGTCTCAGGGAATCGACGTGGTCAAGGGCTTCGGCGTCGAGAATGTTTACGAAGTGCCGCTTAAGTGGTGGGAGCGGATGGGCGGCTACGGTGTTATTATCAACCTTGAAGGGACCGCCTATCTCGACGACGCCTACGTTTGCAGTATCCCGGCGGGCAAGGGGCTCCGGCCGCAGCGCCACCTCTTCGAAGAGCTGGTCTATATTCTCGAAGGCCGCGGCGCGACGACGGTGTGGCAGGAGAACGGGCCGAGGCAGAGCTTTGAGTGGCAGAAGGGGAGTCTTTTCGCCATCCCGTTGAACGCGTCGTACCAGCACTTCAACGGCCAGGGCGACCGCGAGGCGCGTATCATCTCCGTGACCACTGCGCCGCTGGTCTTTAACCTGTTCCACAGCGAAGATTTCATCATGAACAATCCCTATGCATTCTCCGACCGCTTCAACGGCCAGGAAGGCTACTTCGCCGGCCGCGGGAGGCTCTACAAAGACCGCGTGCTGGAAACCAACTTCGTCGCCGATGCGGTCAACATCGAGCCGATCGCCTGGCACGAGCGCGGCAAAGGCAACCGCACGATCTTCTTCGAGCTGGCGCAGTGCACGATGGGAGCGCACGTCTCCGAGTTTCCCATCGGTTTCTACAAAAAGGCGCACCGCCACGGGCCGGGGGCGCACGTCATGATCCTCACGGGACAGGGCTATTCGTTCATGTGGCCGGAAGGAACGGAAAGAATGCGATTCGACTGGAAACCGGGCTCGCTCGTGGTTCCGCCGGAAGACTGGTTTCACCAGCACTTCAACTCGGGCAGCCAGCCGGCGCGCTACCTCGCGCTCAAAATGCTCAGCCGCCGCTACAAGCTGGCGCCGGGCAAGATCAAGTCCGACGTCTCGATAAAAAAAGGCGGCCAGCAGATCGAATACGAGGACGAGGACCCCGACATCCGGCGCATTTTCGAAGCGTCGTGCGCCAAGGCGGGCGCGACGGTGATGATGCCGCCGAGATGAGGCTAGGGGCGCGCCCTCTGTAGGGGCGACCCCCCTGTGGTCGCCCGAAAACCGGGCAGGCACGGGGGCCTGCCCCTACAATGACTGCCGAATCACAGGCTTCTTTGACAGCATTCTCGCTTTCCTTTAAAAACTTTGGTTGATTCAACTAAGGGCGGAAGGGGGATTCCGATGCTCAAACCGATAGGACTCAGCCACGGCCACTACGAGTGCCGCTCTCTGGCCGAGACGCTGCCGATTTTTACCGAGATCTTGGCCCTCGAGGTGCGCGAGCGCACCAACGGGCAGGCGGTTCTCAAGCATCCCAATACGGATTGGCTGCTGGTCGTTCACGAGGGCGGACCCGACGCGCGTAACAAGCCGCACAACAACCACTACGGCTTCCGCGTCGCGCACCACGAAGAGATCGAGGGGGCGTGGAAATATCTCGAAGCGAACAAACAAAAGTACGGCATCAAAATGGTCACCAAGCCCCACGAGGCCCACTTCGCCTATTCCGTTTACTTCAAGGAGCCCGGAGGCAACGACCTGGAGATCGAATACTACAATCCGCGAGCCGCCGAGCACGGCCGCGCGATCGCCGCGCCGCACTGGAAAACGACGCTCGTAGAAGAGCGCTTTCCGGGGCGCGGCTACGTTCCGCAAGCGATGACGCACGGCACGCTGCAGTGCGACGAAAAGGCGCCGAGCGACAAGTTCTACGAGCAGGTGTTAGGACTCAAGATCGTGGGCGGCGGGCGGCAGTCGAGCTACATCAGGCACCCGTCCACTCCCTGGTACATCGTCGTGCTGCCGGGAAGACAGCGCGAACATCTTGCGCCCGTAAACCGCTTTACTTTAAAAGTGGCGACGGCGGATGAAGTCGAACAGGCCCATCGCGAGTTCAAATCCAACGGGGCCAACCTCGGAATCACGGAGGTCTGGGATCTGGAGCAAAAGAACGGCCAGATCTCTTTTATCTTCAGCGATCTCGACCGCAACTGGTGGGAAGTAACGGCGACCGTGTGACGACAGGCCGCTGAAAAAGGCCTACCTACCGTCCACCCGCCCGGAAATCTCTCTCCGGGCCGATGCGATACGTCGATGTTGCGCTGCCCCTACGATGTCTGAGTTGCCCCGTAGTACGATTGGCACTTCGCGTCCCACGCATAGGCCCTGCGAGAGACTCCCAGGCGGGTGGGGGACGATAGTTTCGTTTGACCTGCCTCGCTCGACATACGCGCTCTCGAACACAAGCCACAAGCCGCTCGCGGGGTTGCGAGCTGCGGAAAAACTTCCCGCAGGCCGCTCAAAAAGGTCCCAGATACAAGGCGCGCGAAGGTCCGCGAGCGGAGGCGTACTTTTTAGTACGTTGACGCGAAGCGGGCCGAGCGCAACGCCGTAGATGGGCCTTTTTCAGCGGCCTGCTACTCCAGCTTGCCGCGCAGCCATTTGAGGATAGTCGGAAACGTCTCCGGCGTGTTGCCCATGTGGCCGCCGGGAAAGAAGCGCGCCGCCTTCGGCTCGCCGCTCTCCAACAGAAGATAAAAATCCTCGATCGGCACCTGCTTGTCCTCTTTCCCGTTGACCAGCAGCATCGGCGCGCAGGGTTTGTCCAGCCAGCCCTGATCTTTAAGAGAAAGCGCGGGCATGGCCCGGACCAACTCCTCGAAGGTCCGTTTCCCGAACAGGTTCGCGCGCGCCTCGATCAGGTCGAACAGATAAGAGGGCGCGTTGCGCGATTTTTCCTGCCACTCCGGCTGGAAAAAATAGTGAATGCCGCCGCCCCAGTTGACCGCCGCGCGCACCCGCTCGCGGTCAACATGAGCCACCTTTGTCGCCCAGTAGCCGCCGAAGCTCGATCCCACGACGGCGATGCGGCCGGCGTCGACCTCCGGCCGGGCGCAGAAGTAGTCCAGCGCGGCGCTGTAAACCTTGTGGGCTTCAGGCGACGCGAGCATCGGGCATTCGCCCGTGCCGGGACCGTCCATGACGAAGCAGCCCCAGCCATCGCGGAGAAAGGCCTCCGCGAACGAGTGGCGCTCCTCTTTCCAGCCGTCGATGCCGCCCCAATGGAGAATCAGCGGCGCCGGCCTCTTCGCCGGCAGGCGAAGATAGCCGACGACGGCTTTGCCTTCGAACGGGATCGCCACTCGCTCCAACGGCGGATCGAAGAAGCGCGCCGCCGCCAGATACATCTCGCGCGTCTTGCGATAGGCCTCCATCTTGCCCGGCGAGCTGGGAAATGGGTGGCGGCCGATCCCGTAGTAAGTGTAAGCTTTGAGATAAGCTTGTTTGATCTTTTGCGGGTCGCCGCTTTTCTCTTCGGCCCGCGCCTTCTCCTCCCAGCGGGCGCCGAGCCTGCTCCAGGCGGCGGCCCACGGTTCCGGCTCGACGCCGTTCAACGACGCGAGCGCCTCTTCGGATTCGTTCTTGTCGGCGAGCACGAAAGGGGCGCGGTGGCCGATGCGGCTGCGAATATCCTCTTTGATCTCTTCTAGAGTTCGCGGTCTGTCCATGCTTTCACCCCTACGTCGAAATATCCTGCAGAAACCACTCCGTCGGCAACTCCCGGCCCAGATGTCGTTCGCGCGCGCGCTTCAACACAAACGCTCCGGCTACCGAAAACTGGACCCCGTGCCCCTCGTTGTTGGCAAAATAGGTTTTCTGGCTGTCGTTGGTCCGCCCTTCGGCTTTTTCCGCGCAGAGATCGGCGAGCGTGATGTCGGAAGGAAGGTCCCGTTCATCCTTTCCTCCCATCGCCATCGGCGCGCCCGGCCGCTCCCGCACTATTTTTTCAGGGCGGAACTGCGGGCCGAAGCCGCGCTCGTGGACCACGGCGATGTCGAAAACTCCCAGCGGCCCTCTCCCGACCTCGCCGAAAGGCCGCGCGCTGCTCAGAAACATTCCCTCCTCGATCCATTCGCCGCGGACGAACGGCCGCGACGCATCCGTGCAGCAGCAGACGATATCGCTCTCGGCAAAGGCGTCTTCGATCTTCTCCACCGGCCGCATCTCGACCCCAAGTTTAATCTCGTTATCGCGCGCAAAGGCCTTGCGGCTTTCGGCGCGCAAGCTGAAGACCTTGATCCGTTTGATCGGCCGGATGGCGCACATCGCTTCGGCGTGGCTGCGCGCCTGATTGCCGGCGCCGATCAGTCCTAAAACGGATGAGTCTTTCCGGCTCAGATACTTTCCCGCGACGGCGCTCGTCGCGCCGACGCGCATCACCTGAAGGTAGCCGTCGTTGAGAATGCCGTCGAGCTCTCCGGTGTGAATGTTGTAGAGCAGAGCGAGGCCGCAGTAGAGTCCGGGCTTGGAGGCCCATTTGGTCGTGCGATCGCCTTGGCCGTCGAGCCACTCGTTGACGTCGGAGCGCAGGCGAATCGCATGGTAGCCGCTCTTGATCACCGTGCCTTCGAAATTCGCGAAAACGTACGTGCGCCCTTCCCCCGTAGGGACGATGACGTTGCTGCGCCTGCGGTGCGCCGCGCGTCCAAGGCCGTGCTCGCGATAGCCGTCGTCGAGCAGATCGATGCAGTCACGCATGTGGATAAGTTGGGCGATTTCGGCGTTGTTCAGCAACAGAGTCATGGGGTGGTCTCCCGTCAAGCGTCCCGCGAAAATCCGGGCTGGGGCGAATCTACCGACCCCGACGGCGAGTTGTCAAGGCAGGCTCTTTACAAAGAAAAAAATTCCTGTATAGAGTCTTTAACTCGTCGGGAGAAATCATGGGAACGATCATTGACGGCAAGGCCGTCGCGAAGGAAATTCAGAAAGAGGTCAGAGAGGAAGTCGAAGGGCTCAAGCGGCGCTGGGGCATGGTCCCCGGACTCGGCGTCGTGCTGGTCGGCGACGATCCCGCCTCGCATCTCTACGTGAAAAACAAGGAAAAGGCCTGCAAGGAAGTCGGCATCCGCTCCGAGGAGCATGTGCTTCCCGCCACCGCTTCGGAAAAAGAGCTTCTCTCCCTCATTCATAATTTAAATCGCGACAAAGAGATTCACGGCATTCTCGTCCAGCTGCCGCTGCCGGCCCATATCCGCTCGGAGAAGATCCTGGAGGCGGTGTCGCCGCACAAAGACATCGACGGCTTTCATCCGGTCAACCAGGGACTCCTGCTCTCGGGCGGCGAAGGATTTCAACCCTGCACGCCGATGGGCATCATGAAGCTGTTGGATTCGGTCGGCTGCGACCCCAAGGGAAAAAACGCCACGGTGGTGGGGCGCAGCAATATCGTCGGCAAACCGGTCGCGTTGATGCTGCTGGCGCGCCACGCGACCGTGACGATCTGCCACTCGCGCACGGCGCATCTGAAAGAGGAGGTCGGCCGCGCCGACATCCTGGTCGCGGCGATCGGCAAGGCCGGTCTCATTCGCGGCGATTGGATCAAGCCCGGCGCCGTGGTGATCGACGTCGGAGTCAACCGGCTCCCCAGCGGCAAGCTGGCGGGCGACGTGGAATTCGACAGCGCCAAGGAGCGCGCCGGATGGATCTCGCCGGTTCCCGGCGGAGTCGGGCCGATGACCATCTGCATGTTGCTCTTCAATACGTTAAAAGCGGTGAAAGAGTCGCTCAGGCGCGAGACTTGAAGCGAATCGTGTGAAACCCGCAGCCACCTCTCAGCCCCAGCGGCTCAAACGGACTCCGCTTTACCCGGTCCATCGGCGGCTGGGAGCGAAGGTGGTGGAATTCGGCGGCTGGGAAATGCCGGTTCAGTACGGCGGTCTGATCGACGAGCATATGGCGGTCCGCACCCGGGCCGGGCTGTTCGACGTGAGCCATATGGGGGAAGTGGAAGTCCGCGGCGCGAAGGCGTTGGATCTCTGCCAGAGTCTTACCGCCAACGACGTCTCCCGGATCAAGCAGGGGCAGGCGCAATATAATCTGTTGCTCAACGAGAACGGCGGGGTGGTCGACGATATCGTGATCTACCGCCTCGAAGCGGACCATTTTTTCATCTGCGTGAATGCGTCCAACACGGACAAAGATTTCGAGTGGATTCGGCGGCGCGCCGGAGATCAAGCGCAGGTCGAGGATACCAGCTCCCGTTACGTCCAGCTTGCGCTCCAGGGGCCGCTGGCGGAAAAAATTCTACAGCGGTTGACGCCGCTCGGTCTTAGAGAGATCAAACCGTTTCATTTCGCCTTCGGCGAAGTCGCCGGCATCCACTGCCTGGTGGCGCGCACGGGTTATACCGGCGAGGACGGCTTTGAGCTGTATTGCGATCCCGCCGAGGGCGAGAGGCTATGGAACGCGCTCATGGATGGAGGAAAAGAAGACGGTCTTAAGCCGGCGGGCCTCGGCGCCAGGGACACGCTTCGCCTTGAGCCGGCGTATCCGCTTTACGGCCATGAGCTGGACGATTCCACGACGCCGCTTGAGGCGCGCCTGGAATGGGTCACGAAGTTCTCCAAGGGATCTTTTTTGGGGCGCGACGCGCTCGTTAAGCAGAAAGAGCAGGGCGTCAAGCGCCGGCTCGTGGGTTTGGAGATGACGGAACCGGGGATCGCCCGCGGCGGCTATCCGATTCTCAAACAAGGCGAGACGATCGGCCGGGTGACGAGCGGCACAAAGTCGCCCACCTTGGGACGGGCGATCGCCATGGGTTACGTGCGGACGGAGCACTCTGAGGTTGGCAGTCCCGTCGAAGTCGAGATTCGCGGGCGGGCGGTCGGGGCGCGGGTTGTCGCGTTGCCTTTCTATCGTCGTCGGCCGGTCGGCTAAAAACCACAGGGAGGAGAGTCATGGAAGTTCCTGAGGGATTGAAATATTCCAAAGAGCACGAGTGGGTGCTCGTCGAGGGGAACGTCGCGATCATCGGCATTACCGAGTACGCGCAGCAAGAGCTGGGCGATATTGTCTACGTCGAGCTGCCGGAAGCAGGAGAGAAGGTGGTGAAGGACGATGCCTTCGGCGTGGTGGAGTCGGTCAAGGCCGTCTCCGATGTCTATGCGCCCGTGGGCGGAACGGTCCTCGAAGCCAACGACGCCCTGCCCGACAGTCCTGAGACCGTGAACGACGATCCGTATGGCGACGGGTGGATGATCAAACTGGAGATGAGCGATAAGGACGACCTCAAAGATTTAATGACTGCTGAAGAATATGCCGAGTATGTCGCGCAGCAAAAGGGCGAGGACGAGGATGAGGACGACGGGGAAGAGGAGGAGGAAGAGGACGAGGACGAGAAGAAATAAGCCGCTGCATGCGATACACGCCCCACACGCCATCCGATAAAGCCGAGATGCTCCGGGAGATCGGCCTGAGCGAGGTTGAGCAGCTGTTCGATCACCTGCCCGCCGCCCTTCGGGATAAGGCGCAGATCGCGCTTCCGCCGGGGCTTTCCGAAACCGCCGTGAAGCGGCGCATGGCTGCGCTCGCCGCCAAGAACGGCACGGCTGAGGACTGGAGCCTCTTTCTCGGCGGCGGCATTTATCATCACGCCATTCCGAGCGCGGTCGATGCCGTCATCTCGCGCTCGGAGTTCGCGACCTCGTACACGCCCTATCAACCGGAAGTGAGCCAGGGCACGCTTCAGGCGATGTTCGAATTCCAGACGCTTATCTGCCAGCTCACGGGCATGGAGGTGGCCAACGCGGGTCTCTACGACGGCGCATCGGCCGCGGCGGAGGCCGTGCTCATGGCGCGCCGCCTCCAGGAAGGGAAGCATCGGGTTTTCGTCTCGCGGGCGCTCCATCCCCAGTACCGCCAGGTCATCGCGACCTATGTCAAGAATCTCGTGGATGTCGAGTTGGTGGAGGTTCCCTTCACCGGGCGCGGCGGCATCGACCCCGAGTTTCTCGCTCGGCAAGTCGATGAGCGGGCGATGTGCGTGGTGCTGGGCTATCCCAATTTTTTCGGCGTGATCGAAGATCTCGCTCCGATCCGCGCGCTGTGCGACCGTTCCGGCGCGCTTCTGGCGACGGTGACGACGGAGCCTCTCTCGCTGGCGCTGCTGAAGCCGCCGGGGGAGTCGGGCGCCGATATCGCCGTCGGGGAAGGGCAGAGCCTCGGGGTGCCGATGGCTCTGGGCGGCCCGGGCTTCGGATTTTTTGCCTGCCAAAAAAGATTTGTGCGGAGCATGCCGGGGCGGCTGGCGGGCCAGACCGTGGACAGCGAGGAGCGCAGGGGCTTTGTGCTGACGCTCGCGACGCGCGAGCAGCACATCCGGCGCGAGAAGGCGACGTCGAACATCTGCACCAGCCAGACCCTGTGTGTGCTCGCCTCGACGGTCTTCATGGCGATGCTCGGCAAGAGCGGCATGCGCCGCATGGCGGAGGTCAACGCGCGGCGCGCCCACCGGGCGCGCGAGCGGTTGGTCAAGGAAGCCGGACTCGCGCCGGTTTTTTCCGGCCCGTTTTTCAACGAGTTTGTCCTCAAAGCAAAGGGGCTTTCCAGGCTCCAGGAACGGTTTGCCGCGAAGAAGATCGTTCCGGGAATTCCCTTGGCCGAATTTTATCCCGAGCTTCAGGATTGCCTTCTCATTTGCGTCACCGAGATGAACGAGGAAGAGGAGATCGAACAGCTTGCAAGAACATTCGGCGAAGGCTAAGGCTCCCGCCACTGTCCCTTTAATGTTCGAGAGCGGCTCGCCCGGCAGGACCGGCTTTTTCTGGCCCGAAGAGGCGGGCCCGACCGGGCTGCCTCAAGAGCTGCTCCGCGACGAGATTCCCGGCTTCCCGGAGCTTGGGGAGCTGGAGGTGCTGCGCCATTTTACGCGCCTCTCCCATCTCAACTTCGGCATCGAGAGCCAGTTCTACCCGCTCGGCTCCTGCACCATGAAATATAATCCCAAGGTCAACGAGGCGGTGGCGCGCCTGCCCGGTTTTTCGCTGATCCATCCGCTGGCGCCGCCGGCGCTCCTGCAAGGCGCGTTCGAGCTTTTGTTCGGGCTCGAGACGGCGCTGGCCGAGATCGCCGGCATGGATGCCGTCACGCTGCAGCCGGCCGCTGGCGCGCAGGGCGAGCTGGCCGGGCTGATGCTCGTGCGCGCCTATCTTTCGGAGAAAGGAAACCCGCGCCGGAAAATCATCGTTCCCGACACGGCTCACGGGACCAACCCGGCCAGCTCGACGCTCTGCGGCTACGATGTCGTGCAGATCAGGTCGAACGATCAGGGAATGGTCGCGCCGTCGGCGGTGGCGAAGGTCATGGATGAAAGCGTCGCCGCGCTGATGCTCACCAATCCCAACACGCTCGGCATCTTTGAAAAAAATATCAACGCGATCGCCGATGTTGTCCATAGCAAGGGAGGACTGGTCTATCTCGACGGCGCGAACATGAACGCCCTGATGGGCATCGCCAAACCGGGCCATATGGGGGTGGACGTGCTCCATATCAACCTTCACAAAACCTGCTCGACGCCCCACGGGGGCGGCGGGCCTGGCGCCGGGCCGGTAGGCGTTAAAAACCTGCTCCGCGACTATTTACCGGTCCCGCGAATCATGAAAAGCGGGAATGGGTATGAGCTGCGCGAAGATTTCTCCAAAGCGATCGGCCGGGTGCGCTCCTTCTTCGGCAACTTCGGCGTGCTGGTGCGGGCGTACGCGTACATCATCTCGCTGGGTTCCGATGGGCTGGCGGAAACGAGCCGGATGGCGCTGCTCAACGCCAACTATATACGGAGGAAGCTGGAAAGTGTTTTTCAAATCGCCTACCCCGAGCGTTGCATGCACGAGTGCGTCTTCACGGACCGGTTGCAGCAAAAGCGCCACGTCAGCACCCTCGACATCGCCAAGCGGCTGCTCGACTACGGATTTCATCCTCCGACGATTTACTTTCCACTCGTCGTGTCCGGCGCGCTCATGATCGAGCCGACGGAAACGGAGAGCCGCGAGACCCTCGACGCTTTCATCGACGCCATGACCTCGATCGCGCGAGAGGCCGAGGAAAATCCGGACCTGCTCAAAACCGCGCCGCACTCCACGCCCGTCCGGCGGCTCGACGAGGCAAGAGCCGCCAGAAAACCGGTGCTCCGTTGGGAGCCCAAGCGGGACTAAGGGGGCTGTTGACCTTATGCATCGAGGGTGGTATAGCCTTCTTGCAATGAATTTTTAGATCAAGAAAGGAATTGGACTTCATGACTCTACACCAATTGAAAGTCTTTATGACCGTGGCGAAGATCAAAAGCTTCACCCACGCCGCGGAGAAGCTGGGCGTGCGCCAGCCTTCCGTCTCTCTGGTCATCAAAGACCTCGAGGACGATCTTCAGGTCCGGCTGTTCGAGAAGCTCGGCCACAAGATCAACCTGACGGCGGCGGGCGAGCTGCTGGTGCAGGACGCCGAGGATATTCTCTCCAAAGTCGCGGGACTCAGGGAGCGGATGGATGAGTTGAAGGGGCTTAAGAAGGGCAAGCTCGCCATCGGCGGCTCGCCGAGCTCCGCTGCCTCGTTCCTGCCTTTTGTGGTCGACAGCTTCAAGAAGCAGTTCTCCTGGGTGGACACCACTCTGAGAATCGATCGCACCGCGAATCTGGAGAAGCGGCTCCTCGATGGAGACCTGGACGTTGCGATCCTAGGCCGCACGCCGAAGTCGCCGCTGCTCGTGGGCGAGCTTTACCAGCAGGACGATATCGTCGCGATCGCGGCGCCGGACCATCCGCTGGCCAAGAAGAGCTCCGTGCCGCTGATGCGCATTGCGCGGGAGCCGATCATCGCCGAAGAGAAGGGGAGCATGGTGCGCGACCAGCTGGAAGAGCGTTTTGCCCGCCTGGGCATTCCCTTGATGCCGAAGATGGAGCTCAGCTCCCAGATCGGCGCCCGCGACGCGCTGAAAAACGCGGTGGCGGGAGGGCTTGGCGTCGGCTTTATCACCCGCTGCCATGTCAAATCGGACGTGGAAGCGGGACGGCTGAAGATTGTCAAAGTGCCGGACTTCAAGCTCAAGCGAAACAACTATCTCGTGGTCCACAAGAGCCGGCAGAGCACGCCGATGGTCCAGGCGTTTGTTAAGATTCTAAAGCGGGAAAAAGGGCGCTGGTAGTTCGCAGGCGATTAAGCGGATCGAGGATTTTCCCGCGTCAAGGGGCAACTTCATACCTCACACGCTTGTCGCTGTACACAAAGGTTGCGACAATGGGGAGCGGGCTTTTGCCGACCCGCGGAGGGATCGGCGGAAACGGCGCGGCGGCGCGTAGGGCTCGGGTCGCCTCTTTGTCCAGCACGGTATAGCCCGAAGAGCGAAGGATCCGCACATCCTCCACCTGACCGTTGCCGAGAATCGTAAATTCCACGAGCAGCGCTCCTTGCAAGCCATACTGCAACGCTACCGGAGGGTAGCTCCATTCCACTTCGACCGCCTGTTTGATAAGCGTTAAATAAGGGACATACTTCGGGTCTTTGCTGTCCAGGCGGATCGATCCTTCCCGGCCGCCGAGTTGTTCCGCAGAAAAATTATAAGCATTCGGCAAAAGATCTTTAAGCTTCGGCAGGGGGCGAGTTGGGGCCGGTTCCGTCTCTATCACCCGCGCTTTCGCGACCTCCACCCGGCTTGGGTGCTCTTCGGCCGCCACGGGCGCAGAGGGTTGTAGTCTGGGGACCTCGGTTGCCGGTGTCGCTCTCTTTGGCGTTGCCGCGGCGGTCTCGGCGGGACGCGAAGGCGCTTCCGTTCCCGCGGGGGCCGGGCGTGGCGCGCTCTCTTGCGGCGCGGGCAGCACCGTCACGGGAATCTCTTCCGGAACTCTTTCGCGCGGCGCGCGCGCAGGCCATCTGACGAGAAACATCAGATGGAATGCCAGCGAGACGAGAAGAAACGGCGTCAGCGCGTTTCGTGCTAAAGTCACCCGAATATATTAACCTGGACTCCGCCGGCAGGGCAAGCGCCCCTGTTTTGGCCGTCGGCGCCCGGTTAAGCGTTCTTCATCGGGGCGCTTGCCCGGCTCAAAGAAAGCGATTCAGCCAGCTCGCAAATCGCGGCGGCGACCCGCTCGACATCGGCCCGGCTGACATCCAGGTGCGTGACCATGCGAATCTTATCTCGATCCACCGGCACGCCTAAGACGCCGCGACGGGCCGATTCGGCGAGGAACTCGGCGGAGGAGAGGCCGGTCTCCCGGACATCATAAATCACGATGTTGGTTTGGACCTTGGCGGGATTGAGGCGGATGCCCGGCATCCGCGCCAGCTCGTGCGCGAGGAGCGTGGCGTTCTCGTGGTCGATGCCCAACCGTTGCGGTCCCTTCTCCAGCGCGATCAGGCCGGCGGCGGCCAGTACGCCTGCCTGCCGCATGCCCCCGCCCAACAATTTGCGGATGCTGCGGCAGCGCTCGATCAACGCCCCCGAGCCGACGATCATCGAGCCCACGGGCGCGCCCAGCCCCTTGCTCAGGCAAAACTGCACGGAGTCGAATTTCCCGGTCATGCCGCGGACGTGCTCATGGAGAAACGTCGCGGCGTTGAAAATCCGCGAGCCGTCGAGGTGAACGAGAAGGCCGGCCTCGTGCGCGCGCTCGCAAATTTCCTGCGCGAGCCGCGTGGGATAAACCGTGCCGCCCGCCATGTTGTGGGTATTTTCCAGGCAGACGAGAGCGGTCTGCGCGCGGGCGTACATGCGCGGGCGGATCGCCCGGCTGATCTGTTCCCAGGTCAGAATGCCGTCTTCGCCTGGGACCAGGCGCGGCAGGAGGCCGGCCACTCCGGCCATCGCCGCCATCTCATAGCTGTAGATATGGGCGTTTTCGTCGCAAATGACCTCTTGGCCGGGCCGGGTGTGCGCTATCAGGCATACGAGATTGCCCATCGATCCGGAAGGGACGAAGAGCGCCGCTTCGCGGCCGAAAATCTCCGCGGCCCGCGCCTGGAGGCGATTGACCGTCGGGTCTTCCATGAAGACGTCGTCGCCCACTTCGGCCTCGGCCATGGCGCGGCGCATCTCCGGCGAAGGTTTGGTGACGGTGTCGCTTCTGAGATCGATGGGTGTTGCGGCCATTCGTTGCTCCCCCGGGCGGCGCCTACTCCAGCCTGCCTTCGATCTCCCGCACGGTTTCCGGCGACAGGCCGGGACGGACGAAGGCGTGGTAGATCGAATCGTTTTGCAGCCACATGATATCGGCGCGGCTCCTGACCGCCGCGCGCATCTCTTCCTGCAGGCGCGGCTCCATGCAGTGTCGCCGGATCACATCGACGCAGAAGTTGCCGTGTCCCTCGTCGTGGTATTCATGTACGCGAAAAAAATCGAGCGCCCGCGACGGGATCCACCCGTAGTGGCGCTCCAAAGCTTCCCGCTCCTCTTTCATCCGCTTCGGGCCGCCGCCTTCGAACACCAGACCGGTGCCGATGGCCACGGCCCAGTGGCTCTGCTGGACGAGCTGAACGTACATTTCGAGCGCGGCGCGGATGCCGGGCAGCGGCTCGTAGCTCAACATCTCTTCGCGCGGCACGCCGACCCCCTCGCCGAAGCGCACCCACAGCTCGGCGTGGCTCGGATGCTTGCGACCGATCATGTCTTCGCCCTCTTCCTCGATCATGTTTTCGATCAGCGCCCGGCGCAGCTCCGGCACGGGGCACTTCTGGTAGCGCACGCCGAAGAAGCGGTGGATGTTGCTGAACTCGTGAAAGAGGTTACGCGCCCACCACTGAAGCTGCTCTTTGGTCAGCCTGCCCGTGAGCAGGAGCTGGCGCACCGGGTGGGGGCGCGGATGGCGCTTTTGCAGCGTCTCCTGCAAATCTGAAACCAACTTTTCGGGTGCGAGCACGCGCGCCATGTGAACCTCCGTCATCCGTTAAGCGCCGCCGCCGGAACCGACCGGAACGAAAGCGTCAGCGCACGAACCGGTCGTCATAAAAAGCGCTGGCGGGCATCTCCCTGATTTTGGGATTGTTCTGCGACTGTTCTTCGACCGCGCCGCGCAAGGCTTCCGCCGACAGCCGCGGGATCGGCTCCAGCGCCTTGTGGGCGTAGAAATCGTAAACCTTGTCGAGGATATCCGTATCTTGAATCAACGTGTACTTGGCCAGGACCTTTTTCGTGAAGGCCTTGTCGGCCCGCACACGCTCCATGCCGGCGATGTAGGAGCGCATGAATTTTCTGAGAACACCTTCCTTGTCCTTGATGATTTTCTTGCTGGTAGCGATCGCGGGGTTGGGGTAGGCGATGTTCAGGTCGGTGATGTTGATGATCTCTTTGAAGCCGAGTTTCTCGGCCTGCCAGTGGGTCGGCGGCGAGAGAATTCCGGCGTCGATCGCGCCGTTTTGCAGCGCCGCCATGATGTTGGGCACGCTCCCCATCTGCATGATGACGACCTCCTTGTCCGGATTGAGGCCATATTTCCGCAGCGCATACCGCACGGAGACGTCCGTCGAGCTGCCGAAACGAGTCACGCCGATCTTCTTGCCTTTGAGATCCATAACGGTGGAAACTTTCGGCGAGCCCATCAGAGAAAAGATCATCTTGCTCACGGCGACGCCGATCATCGTCAGGTCGGCCCCTTTAGCAATCGCCGCGATCACCTGTCCGCCGTTGGGAAAGCCGACGTGCACGTCGCCGCTCAGCAGGGCTTGCGTGAGCAGCGTGCCGCTGGGGATAAAGATCAACTCCGCCTTGATCTCCTCCCGGTCGAAGATTCCCCCGTCTTTGGCGACCCAGAGCGCGGCATAGTTGGCGCTGGTCGAGGAGTAGCCGACGGTCAAGGTTGTCTGGGCCGGGGCCGTGGCGGGAATCGAGGCAAAGCATGCAACGAACAGAACCCGTACAAATAACCAGAAGTTCTTATTCACAAAGCGCCTCCGAGAGTTCGGACGAGTCGGTGACCTCATGAGTGAGGCCCCGATACAACTGAAACCTATCGCGGAGGGCGTCGGAGAGTCAAGGCGGCTACATCCGCGCTGCCCTTCGACTTTGCTCAGGGCGGTGAGCCTGTCGAACCGCGCGCGGAATGCCAAATCTCAGATCTCAAATCTCAAAGCCTCCGAAAGGCGCCGGGCTTGACCTATGATATGCCGCTCGACTACGATTGGAGCCGATGGTTTCGGTCGCGTTGCGCCAGGTGACCAAACGCTTCGGCTCGGTTGTTGCGGTCGATCGGGCCACGCTCGACGTCAACGACGGGGAATTGCTGGCGATCGTGGGCGAGAGCGGCTGCGGCAAGACGACGACCTTGAGGCTGATCGCCGGCCTGGAGAAGCCTGACGAGGGGGCGGTCTATATCGGCGGGGTTCCGGTCAACGACGTTCCGGTAGGCCGCAGGGGCGTGCAGATGATCTTTCAAAACTTCGCGTTGTGGCCGCACATGAGAGTCTTCGACGAGCGCCGCTACACCAACCTCACGCTGCCTTTGAAGATCCGCAAGTGGTCTAAAGAGAAGATCCGCGAATTCATCCGGCCGCTGGCTCAAAAACTGGGCATCGAGGAGCGCTTCTTCGAGCGCAAGCCGCAGGAGCTTTCCGGCGGCGAGCAACAGCGCGTGGCGCTGGGGCGCGCGATGACGACCTCGCCGCGCGTCATGCTCATGGACGAGCCTCTCTCCAACATCGATCCGCCGAACCGGCTCAAGATGCGCGGCGAGATTCTTAAATTCCACCGCGAGAACCGGCTGACGACGCTCTACGTCACGCACAATCTGGCCGATGCGCTGGCGCTGGCGGACCGCATCGCGGTGATGCGCGCCGGGCGGTTCGAGCAGGTGGATACGGCGGAGAATCTGATGCGGCGCCCGGCGACGGACTATGTCGCGGAGTTTTTCCGGGCGTCGGAGCTTAGGCCGAGAGATATATCCGCGGCAAACTTATGAAGTTGGCGCAATTGCTGATCGCGACGCTGCTGATGGGCCTCTCGACTGCCGCCGGCGTCGCGGCCTCCTGCCGCGACCTGGATGTTGCGCGTCTTCGCTTCTCTCTGGCGTACGCCGCCGAGCCCGACGCGGTCATCCAATATTTCGGCCACAACTTTTTTCAGATCACGACGAGCAAAGGGACGAAGATCGTCACCGATCCGCTGGCGCCGGGGATGCATCCGACCCCCGTCGTCACTCCGCACGTCGTAACCGTGGGACGGGAGCACCCCAATCACAACTACGTTGAGTTGGCTCGCGGCAATCCAATCATCCTGCGCGGCCTGGCGCACCACGGGGCCGAGTGGAACCGCGTCAGCCTCAACGTCCGCGACGTGTTTATCTATAATCTGCCGATCTATCAGCAGGCTTACGACAGCGCGCTCAAGGGCGCGGCCTTTATGTTCGACCTCGGCGTTCTCTGCATCGTACATCTGGGAGACTTGAGCCACACGCTCACGCCCGAGCAGTTGAAGCAGATGGGCAAGGTGGACGTAGCGCTGATTCCCATCGGCGGCACCTTCACCATGCCGCCGCAGACCGCGCGCGAAGTTCTGGCGCAGCTCAAGCCCAAGATCGCCATCCCGATGCACTACCGCGACAACATGTACATCCTCCAGTCCTTCGTCCAGGGGCTTCGCACCCGCCGTCCCGAAACCGACACCCTCGTCGTCAGCAAAGCGACCTTGCCGCAACAGACCGAGATCGTCGTGCTTCGCCCGGCGGATGGAAGGGATTACCGGTAGGCGCGCCGCGATTCCGCTTTACAAGTTCCATAGCCGGTAGTAGATTCGCCGCATTTCCCGGATGGGCGCAGATTCGGAATGAAAGCCGGACACATACTGCTGGCTACCGCCGTTGGGGTCGGAGTCTTTACGGGCGGGTGCGCGGCTATCGGCCTTTGGAAAACCACCAAGCCGGAAACCGCGTCGAGTCCGGCCAAGGAATCTCCGCCTACGGAACCTTCGCCCAAGGAAGCAGCGCCCAAGGAAGCAACGCGAGAAGAGCCGATCCCGCTCAGGAGGCAAGACCCAAAAGTTATCGCTTATATGACGAGCGTGAGGCGGGCGATTGACCTGCAATGGGTTTACCCTACAGCGGCGTTGCGCCAGCGCGTGGAGGGAAAGTTGACTCTGGAACTTACGATTCTGGAAAGCGGTCAGTTGGGCGAGATCCGGGTTGTCCGCTCCTCGGGCATTAGCATGCTCGACGAAGAGGCGATGCGCGCGGTCAAAGCCGCTGCCCCGTTCAAGCCAATCCCGCCCGGGATTGGCAGGGACCGTATGACCATCGTCACAACTTTCGACTATTCCGATAATCGCCCGAAGTAAGGATTTGCACGTTGGAGATAGAAAAGCGTTGACGAGATCCAGCGCTGGTTAGAGGGGTCTGCCATTTGGTGCAGAGAGTCGAATCTTGATTTTTAGACTTCGATCCTACCGCTCGCCGGATGCCTCTTTGACCAGACTCTCATGGAGTAGGGTCTTGATGTAAGTTTGGTATTTCGGGACGCCTTTGCGACGGGCGAGTTTCCGCGCAAGCTCTAGATCGGTTACGGCCAGCCGGATGCTGACTTGCTTCGTCGGGGGTTCCAGAACGCAGGGACGCTTCAAGTTTCCTCGCTGGTCTAGCGTCTCATCCAGAAAGCGGGGATCGATTTCATCTACCACGCAATCAGGGCAAAACCACTTGGCCTGGTTGTCCCGGTACATCTCAATTCCGCATTTTCGGCATTTCTTCGGCTTCTTCATCTTCGACTCATTATGCCCGCTATTCTACACCATCTCAATAATCATCGGCCGTCTTTGGCGGAAAACATAGAGGGAGCAGGTAGGCCCGGAGAGAGATTTCCAGGCGGGTCCTGATCGGCCGGTTATATCTTGAATGCCTCGCGAGTGTTCGGCGCAAAGAGAGTTGCGAGATCGAGCTTTTGTTTGATCAGCCCATGTTCCAGGAGATAGCCGTGGAGCGTTTCGAGCACGCGCATGTTAGGCGCCAGGCCGTATGGCCAATACTCCTCGCCCATAAGCTGCCGGGTCTCCTCGTATTCCGCGACGGTCCACGGCAGGCTGATGCGGAGCACGTTCGAGTCGTAGAGCCGGCTGAAGCAGAGATCCTTCGCCGCGCAGAATGCCTTGTAAAGGCTTTGGGCGACCCACGGATGCTCTTCGTAAATCTTGGTTCGAATCACGACGACGTGCATGATCGGGAAAATTCCCGTCCGGCGAAAATAGTCCATCTCCACCCGCTTGTAGTCGGGGAACAGCCGCCGGACGTTAGAAGCGCCCTTGAGGAAGCATGACGGCATGCGCGGCGACATGAGCGCGTCGATCACGCCGCTCTCGAGCATGTCGTTGAGCGTTCGATCCTGCGGAATGACCTCCAGGCGGACTCCCGCAGGCGCGTCGAAGTCAACCCGGTCTTTTCTTCCCGGCTGCTCCTCGCCGCCCTGAAGCCAGTGAACTTCTTCGGGCTTCACCCCATACTCGTGCTGGAGCAGGCCGCGGAGCCAGACAGCGGCGGTCATCGTGTATTCCGGCACGCCGACCCGCTTGCCTCGCAGATCCTCCGGTTTTTCGATGCCGGAGGCGGTGTTGATGAAGATGCAGCGGTGGCGAAAGGTGCGCGAAGGGAAGACAGGGATCGCGACGAAGGGGCGGCGGCCCTGAGCGGCGGCGACCAGAAACGCGCCCATCGACAATTCCGCCACGTCGAACTCCTCGTAGCGGCACATGCGCCAGAAGATTTCCTCCACGGGCAGGGCCACGTAGTTGAGATCGATCCCTTCAGGCTTCACCGACCCGTCGCGCAGCGCGCGCGTCCGGTCGTAATCTTCGCAAGCGAGAGTCAGTTGAATGTCGGACATGGTTCCCTCAAACAGGAATTTTAAATTTTGAGTTCTGAATTATGAATTTTAATTAAGAATTCAACATTCAAAATTAAACATTGCGCGTGGTTCGCGCCTCCTCCACCAGACCGACAAATTTGCGCGTATATTTTGCCAGCCCGTCGGGTCCATGCTCGAGCAGGCAGGCGCGCAGAGACGCGCTGCCGAGGCAGATGCCGGTGACGCCCAACCGGACATACTCCTGAACATTGCTCTCATCCACGCCGCCGGAGACCATGAAGCGCACGTCCGGGAACGGGCCGAGCATCTGGCGCACGAAGTGCGGACCGCCGACGCAATCGGCGGGAAAGATCTTCACCAGGTCGGCGCCGGCGCGGTTGGCGGAGACGATCTCGCTCGGCGTCGCGGCGCCGCTGATGCAAGCGATGTCGGCCCCGCGACAGATGGGGACGAGGTTCAGCTCCAGCGAAGGCGAGACGATGAAGCGCGCGCCGGCGGTGACCGCCTGGTGCGCCTGCTCGTCGGAGAGCACGGTGCCCGCGCCGACATGGAAATCGCTGCGCTTGGCAAGCTGTTCGATGACTTCAAGCGCGCCGGGGACGGTAAAAGTGATCTCGACGAACTTCACTCCGCCCTGCGCCGCGCCCTCGGCGGTTTCAAGCGCCTCCGCGGCGCTCTTCGACCGCACCACGGCGACCAGCCGGTGGCGGCGCATCTCTTCGATCAGTTCGGTCCTGCCCATCGCTGCGTCACCTACCACTCAGCGTTTAACACTCGACACTTGACACTCAACACTCCCCCCTAGCTCAGACTCAACCCTCCGTCCACGATCAGCGTCTGCCCGGTGACAAAGTCGCCGCCGGCTGCCAGGCCGACGATGGCTGTGGCTACGTCCTCCGGCGTGGCGACACGGCCGAGCGGGATGTTCGCCGCGGAATGCTTTACCACCTGGTCATATTCCTTGCCGTAGTGTTCTTTCATCCAGCGCGTGTCGGTGAAGGCCGGCGCCACCGCGTTGACCCGCACCTTGGGCGCGAGCGCGACCGCGAGCGCGCGGGTGAGATAGATCAACGCCGCCTTCGTCGTGCCGTAGGGCAGCGACGACATCGTCGCCGGGGCGAGAATCCCCGAGATCGAGGCGACATTGATAACCATGCCGCCGGTCTTGGCGAGCAGCGGCGCGGCGAGGCGCGTGCAGCGGAACGGGCCCTTGAGGTTCACGTCGAGGATGTCGTCCCACACGTCGTCCGTCAGCGCCTCCAGATCGTTGAGCGGCACCCATTGCGTCGTGCCGGCGTTGTTCACCAGAATATCCAGCCGCTGGAACTGGTCGTCCACCTGCTGCATCATGCGCAGCAGTTGCCGTTCGCTTTTGACGTCGGCGCGCAGGCAAAGCGCTTCAGTGCCCATTTTTCTTACTTCCTCCGCCAGCTGATCGACTTCCTTCTTCGCCGTGCGATAGTTGATCGCGACGCCGGCCACGCCGGCCTTGGCCAGCGCGAGGACCGTCGCCCGGCCTATCCCCGTGGCCCCGCCCGTTACCAGGGCCACTTTTCCTTTCAACTCCATCCCGCCTCCATTTTGGATTTTAGATTTTTACGTTTGAAATGTTATACACAACCCGGATAAAAAATTTATCGCGCCAAGACGCCAAGAGCGCAAAGAAAGAAAATATCTTTCCAAACTTAGCGTACTTTGCGCCTTTGCGCGAGACATCTTTTCCCCGTTCCTCCTCTCACTCGCCGCGTCGCCGAAGGCTTGCTGTCGTTTCTTTATCAATCGTCCACTGATGGGGCAAGCGAACCAGCTCATCTTTTGTTCCGCTGAATCGGATCGCAACGCCGTAATCGCGCTGCGCGCCTTCCGGCGTCACGTAGCCTGCCACGACATCCTGGCGCACCAACTCGGGATCGCGCTCGAAGGGATCGCCGTAACCGCCGCCGCCCGGCGGATTCAGATGGACGATTTGATCTGCGCCAAGCTCGAGTTGCGCCTTGGGATTGGGCCGGAGGCCGTCTTCGAGAAAGACTTCACCCGCCATCCCCGGCTTGCCGCCGAGCAGTCCGGGCGCGGAATATCTCGTCCGATCGACGATGCAGCTCACGCTCCAGCGCCCCGGCGCGCGATTGGCAAATTCCGTCAGCTGTCCCAGGCCGCCGCGCCACGCCCCCGCGCCGCCGGAGTCCGGCCGCAGCTCGCGCCGGCGCATCACCAGCGACGAGAGGCTCTCGATCACCTCCGCGGGCACGCCGGCGACGCCGCTGGGAAAGCCCACGGCGCTGAGACCGTCTTTGGCCGGACGCGCGCCCGTGCCTCCCACCTGAAAAATCGTCATGGTAAACGGCGGATTCTGTCCGCGCCAGACGCTCAGCCAGATCGGATCGGCGCCCGGCGCCATCAGCCGTCCCGGCAGCGCGCCGGCGAGCGCGGCGAAAATCGCGCTCGGCACGAAGTGGCCGACCGCCTGGCGGCTCGCCACCGGCGCAGGCTCCAGCGCGTTCAAAATGCTCCCCGGAGGCGCCGTGACGCGGACCGGGCGAAAACTTCCTTCGTTATGTGGAACATCCGGATAAATCGCCGCCTTGACGGCGAAGCTCGCGTAGGCGTGCGTGTAGTTGAGAACGACGTTGATGCCGCGCGCGCTCTGGGGCGAAGAGCCGGCGAAGTCGATCGAAACCTCGTCCTCCTCGACGCGCACGCGGCAGCGGATCACGATCGGCTCCTCGAAGCCGTCGCTCCAAGTCTCGCTCAGCCACTCGCCGTCCGGCAGCTCGCGGATCTTGTCGCGCACCGCCGTTTCCGAGCGGCCGATGATCTCTTCCGCCACCGGATCGATGCTCTCAAGGCCGAACTCCTTCATCATTTCGAGCAACGCCCGGCCACCCGCGTCGTTGCAGGCGGTTTGCGCGTAGAGATCGCCGACCACCTCGTCCGGCAGGCGGACGTTGGCGCGAACGATCTGCAAAAGAATCTCATTCGGCTTGCCGCCATCGAAGAGCTTCATGATCGGCAGGCGCAGCCCCTCCTCGTAACCCTCGCGCGCCTCGGCCGATAGAATACGGCCGCCGATATCGGCGGCGTGGCAGGTGTTGGCGAACAGCGCGACCAAGCGTCCCTCTTTGAAGATCGGCGTCGCGACCGTGATGTCGTTGATCTGCCCGGCGGTCATCCACGGGTCGTTGGTAAGAAGCACGTCGCCGGGCGCGAGCTTCTCCGGCGGGTAGGCGGCTAAAAAATGGCGCATCGAGGTGGCCATCGCGTTGATATGGCCGGGAGTGCCGCTGATCGACTGGGCGATCATGCGGCCGCGGGTGTCGAAAACGCCGCAGGCCAAATCCTGGCTCTCGCGCACGATCGTGCTGAAGGCCGTGCGCATCAAGGTGTCCTGCTGCTCGTTGGCGACGGAGAGCAGCCGGTTCCAGATCACTTCGAGCGTGACGGGGTCTATTGATTTATCGGCCATCGGCGAACTCCATGATCACATTCAAATGCTCATCCACCCGCGCCCGGCCGCGCCCGCCGATAATCAACGTCGACTCGCGTTCTTCGACGATCGCGGGGCCGCTTAAAGTCGCTCCCGGCGCCAGCGCGTAGCGGTCGTAAACCGGCGCTTCGACATAGCCGCCGCACTCCGGGAAATAGGCGCGCCGTTTGCCCTTGAGCGGGTTATCGCGGCTGCCGTCGCCTGACGGCAAATGAAAGTCCATCCGCGGTCTCGGCCCGCTTGCGACCACGCGCCAGTTGACGACTTCGAGCGGGACATCGGGTCCTTTGCGTCCGTAGAGCGCGCGGTAAACTTCTTCGAAAGTCGCGCCGATCTTTGCAACGTCACCGTCCTTCAGCGCTCCTTCCGGCAGCGGCACGGAGACCTCATGCCCCTGGCCGACGTAGCGCATGTCGGCGGTGCGTTCGTAAGAGATCTCCGCGGGCGAGAGCCCGGAGCTTTCGAGCACGCCGCGTCCTTCGCGCGCCATCTCATCAAGCAGCGCGTTGGCGGCGGACCAGTCGAGACTATCGAGGCGGCTATAGGCGCTGCGCACGAAGTCGAAGGCGAGCGGCGCGGCGAGCAGGCCGAAGGTCGAGCCGACGCCGGCGCAGACGGGGGAGAGCAGCGCCGGAAGATGGAGTATCTCCGCGATGCGATAGGCGTGGACCGGCCCGGCGCCGCCGAAGGCATAGAGCGGCATGCGGCGCGGGTCTTTGCCGCGCTCGCCAAGATGCGCCCGCGCGGCGTTGGCCATATTTTCGTTGACGATACGATGAATTCCCCAGGCGACCTGCTCGATACTAAACCCCAAAGGCTTCGCCAGCCGCGCCAGCGCGCGGCGCGCGGCTTCAACATCGAGCTTCATTTTACCGCCGAGGAAGTAGTTAGGGTCAAGATATCCCAGCACGAGATCGGCGTCGGTGACCGTAGGATCGTCGCCGCCTCTGGCGTAACAGGCCGGTCCCGGCTCGGCGCCGGAGCTTTCCGGGCCGACTTTGAGCAATCCCAACGCGTCGACGCGCGCGATGCTGCCGCCGCCCGCGCCGATCTCGATCATGTCGATCACCGGAATCTTGACGGGAAGTCCGCTGCCGCGCCTGAAGCGATAGATGCGGTCCACCTCGAAGTCGTGCGTCTTGAGCGGCCGGCCGCCTTCCACGGCGCACAATTTGGCCGTCGTCCCGCCCATGTCGAAGGAGAGCAGGTCCGGAAAGCCGGCACGCGCGCCGAGATGGGCTGCGGCCAGCGCGCCCGCCGCGGGGCCGGATTCCAATAAACGCACGGGAAATTTGGCGGCCGTCTGGGCGGTGGCGATGCCGCCGCTCGAGAGCATGACGAAGAAGCTGCCGTTGAAGGAAAGCCGTTCGAGGCGGCGGCGAAGCTCGGCTAAGTAATTCGCCACCCGCTCCTGCACGTAGACGTTGGCGACCGTCGTGCTCGCGCGCTGGTACTCGCGGATCTCCGCGACCACTTCGGAGCTGAGCGAGACGCGGATCTGCGGGGCGACTTCGGCGATGATCTCCGCCGCGCGGCGCTCGTGCGCCGGATTGCGGAAGCTGTTCAAGTAACAGACGGCGATGGCCGCGATGCCTTTGTCGCGTAGCTCCGCCACGAGGCGACGCACAAAAGTTTCGTCCAGCGGCTTCAGCTCGCTGCCGTCCGCCGCCATGCGCTCCGGGACGTCGAAGCGGAGATAGCGCGGCACAAGAGGCTTGGGAAAATCAAGATTCAAATCGTAAAGCTCGTAGCGATGCTCGCGGCCGATCTCGAGCGCGTCGCGAAAGCCTTCCGTCGTGAGCAGCGCCGTCGGCGCGCCCTTGCGCTCGATGATCGCGTTGGTAACGAGCGTCGTTCCATGAACGAGCGTCCCGCCTGTGGTGAGCTTAGTCGAACCGCGCTCGCTGGCGGCGAGCCGGGTTGAGCCCTCTCCCAGCGCCGGACGCAGCGCCGTCTCCACGGCCAGGCTCGGGTCGCCCGGCGTGGTGAGCGTCTTGCCGATGACGGCGCGCCCGTCCTCGGCGATCAAGAGGAGATCGGTGAAAGTTCCGCCGATGTCGATGCCGACACGATACATAAAAATCAGGCGAGAGGCATGAGGCAACAGGCGAGAGTTGGAAGAAACTGTCTTAACTCAAGCCTCACGCCTGTCGCCTCTCGCCTATTTCTGTGCGAACAACTCCAGCACGCGCTGCGTTTGGTGGTTGGCCGCCGGCCGCAATAATGGAATCTTGACGCCGGCGTCGCGGTATTGCTGGACCCGCTTCTTCACTTCGTCGGGCGTTCCGCTCGCCGTCATCCCCTCGACGTAGGAATCGGGAATCGCCTTGATCAGTCCCTCCATGCCGCCGGCGGCGTGGGCCTTTTCGAAGATCGGAATATCTTCTTTCCTTATATACGGCTCGCCGACGCGCATCTTGGGACCGGCGATGAAGGAGATCTGCACCGGGTCGAGCTTGGTGGCGACCTCCCAGCGCATCTGGTCGAGCGCCTTCTTATGATCGTCTTCGATCGAGCAGTTGATGATCTGCGCGACTTCGAACTTCGAAAAATCCCGGCCCGCGGCCTCGGCCGCCGTTCGGATAATCTTGAGCGCGTTGACCGTGTATTCGGGCGAGCAGACGGCATTCAAGACAACGCCGTCGGCGACCTGCCCTGCGAGCTTGAGTCCCGTCGTGCTCGTCGCCGGGGCATAGATGGGAATGAACGCGCGAGCCGGCTGCCATCCGAGGCCGACGTTGTCGAAATTAACGTACTGCCCGTGGTAGGAGACTTTTTCTCCGCTCAGCAGCAGGCGCATCGACTCGATATATTCCTTCAAGACCTGCGCCGGCGTGGCGCTTACGTTCGGATCGAGGGCGTGCACTCTGGCGTGGCTTTTGGTGCAGGCGCCCGGCGCGAGCGTCATGCGCCCGCCCGTCAACTCGTCCAGGCTCGCCAGCGACTGGGCCATGACGAGCGGGCTGCGCAACCGCACGATCTGCGTCGAGCCCAGGATCAGCCGTTTCGTCGCCAGGCCGATGGCCGCGAGCGCCGTGACGGAGTCGCGCATGATCTCGATCGTCTCGGAGAAAAAGGCCATTTCATAGCCCCGCTCCTCCGCCTGCTGCATCAAGGCGGCGATCTCTTTTACGTTCGTGAACTTCCCATACCCTAAAGCAAAACCTACTCGTGCCATTCCTACTCCTTGTCAGGCCGCTGAAAAAGGCTCATCTGTCGTCAGCCCGCCTGAGAATCTCTCTCCGGGCCGATGCGATACGTCGTTGTTACGCTGCCTCCAAAAACTGAGAGTATCTCTGAACTACGCTTGTATCTCCTCGTCCCACGCATCGGCCCTTCGAGAGACCCCCAGGCGGGCGGTAGCGATGCTTGTAGCTGGATTTGTCCGGTCGGCGTTTATTTTCCCCAGAGCTGCTTGTAGAAGCCGGAGGCGTCGAGCTCTTTGACGAAGCGGTCGTCGTAGAAACTCTCGGGCTTCGCGTCTTTGGCCTTGGGGTTTCGCGGCGCCGTGAGATTCAGCACCTCCTGAATGCCTTCGCGGGTGTTGTAGGGGATTTTGTCGATATAGTCGACGGCGTACTGGTAGACCGCGTCGATCGTTCTTGCGTCGTCCGTGCGGACGTATTTTTTGATCGCGCGGCGGCTGCCTTCAGGATCGGCGTGTAGTTTGTATACCGCTTCGGAGTAGGCCTTGAGAAATCGTCGCACCAGATCCTCGTTGGCGCTGAGGAAAGCGCGGCGCGCCATAAATGCGTCGTGGGGGAAGTAGACCCCTGCCTTCCCCATGTTCATCAGTACTCTCGCGCCCGCCTCTTCGGCGCGAAGGTTCGTCGGGCTGGAAAACGGCGCGGCCACGATGGCCTTGGTGCGCAGCATCGCGGCGGCGGCGAACAGATCGCCGGTCTGGATCAGCGTCACGTCCCGAACCGGCTCCAGTCCATGTTTGCGCAAAACGTAGCGCATCGTGAAGTCCGTGGAGGAGCCGAATCGCGTAACTCCGACGATCTTCCCGCGCAGATCCTCGATCGACTTAATCTCGGGCAGAGCCATGATGTAAAAGGCCGGCACTCGGACGAGCGCGCCGAACATCGTCATGTCCGCGCCGGCGAGACTCGCGTCGACCGAGGCGCTGCCGGCGGCGGCGGAGATCGGCAGATCTCCTCCCAGCATCGATTGCACCATGAGCGAGCCCGAAGCGATCAGCACGAGATGCGAGTCGATGTTGTATTTGTCGAAAAGTTTCGCCTCGTGGGCGATCCAGAGTCCGGCGAAAACGCCGCTCGCGCTGGTGTATCCTATCACCAAACGGTCCTTCGCCTCGGAAAGCGTGATCCAGGAGCCCGATAGGAACAGGGCAACGGCAAGCGCGGCGATTTGTCTTTTCATGGTCTTACCCTCCGTCAGGTCACAATATAATAGCAGGTCGCTACCCTCAAAGGGAAATCCTGTCAACTCTTGCAGGGCTTCCGTGCTCGTGCTCGGCATTCGTGCTCGTGCGGTTTTCACGAACACGAACCATGCTTCGGTTTGACATACAGCTTTTCACTGTGTTAGGCGCGAGGGCAGGAGGAAACACCATGGGACGGATTCTCATTCAGAACGGCACGGTGATTACGATGGACCCGAAGCGGCGCGTTATCAAAAAGGGCGCGGTGGCGATCGAGAACGATAGGATTGTAGACGTAGGGCGGGCTGAGGCGCTGAAAGATTTTCAAGCCGATACCGTATTCGACGCCAGGGACCGCATCGTCATGCCCGGTCTCATCGACGCGCACTGCCACAACGTGCAGATGCTCGCGCGCGGCCTCGGCGACGACGTCGATCTCATTGCCTGGTGCTACGACCGGATATTTCCGTACGAAACGCTGCTCACCGACGAAGCCACCTATTTGAGCGCGCTGCTCTGCTGCGTCGAGATGATCCGCACCGGCACCACCTGCGTCTGCGACCCCGGCGGCTATCGGATGGACAACGTGGGCCGGGCGCTGGCCGAGACCGGCATGCGCGGCATCATCGCCTGGGCCGGCATGGACCAGTGGAGCGACGACCGCGCTTTGCCCGACGGCATGCCCGGCAAACTCAGCACCGAAGAGACGCTCAGGGTCGAAGAAAAACTGGTCAAGGACTGGAACGGCAGGGAAGGCGGGCGGATTCGCGCGTGCTATGGTCTCAGGGTAGAGCCTAACGTCAGCGACAATCTCTATCGCGGCATCAATCAGCTCGCCAAGCGCGACGGCGTGATGGTGGAGATGCACGCCGCGGTGAACAAAGACCAGGTGGAATGGGTGAAAAAGCGCACGGGCCACACCGTGATCGAGCATATGAACTCGCTCGGCATCCTCGGCGACCATTGGTATCTCATCCACATGGCGGTGCTGACGGATGAAGAGTTGCGCATGCTCAAAGCCAACGACTGCCGCGTCATCCACGTCCCCGGCGCGACGCTCCACGGCGCCTACGGCTCGGCTACGGTGGGGAAGTTTCCCGAGCTGATCGACATGGGGGTGACGGTGGCGCTGGGCTGCGACTCCAGCGCGGCGAACAACAGCCTCGACATGTTCCGCGCGATGTACGAGGCCGCCACCGTGCACAAAGAGGCGCGCATCGTCCCGGACCTGATCGCGCCGGAAAAGGCTCTGGAGATGGCGACGATCGACGGCGCGCGCGCCGTGCATTGGGACAATGAGATCGGCTCGCTGGAGAAGGGGAAGAAGGCGGACGTGATCGTCGTGGAGACCAGGCGGTCCAACTGGATTCCCCTTCACGACTTCTCATTGATACCGACGCTGGTCTATTCCGGCGAGGGTGCCGACGTTGAGACCGTCATCATCGACGGCCGCGTGGTGATGGAGAAGCGCAAGATCAAGACGGTGAATGTGAAGAGCGTGCTCCGCCGCGCCCAGCGGGCGACCGAGAAGCTGGTCAAGAAGCTGCCGTACAAATTGCAGCCCAAGTGGCCGGTGGAGTAGGCGTCGATGTGACAAAGGAGATCGATAGAACGGGCCTACAGTTCCGACTTGTTAACGGTTACGTCGATGTTGTTCAGAATCTCAGAGGTTTTTGTTTGTGCAGGTGTAGCGTTAAGAGCTCTGCGAACTGAAGAGATCGCCTTCATAGCCATAAAAGTTTTACCTCGCCTTCCACCTGTTTAAATTCCTTGTCTCCCGTTACCAGCTCGGCCTTTTTCTGTTTGGCAAGCGCTGCGGCGAAGCAGTCGGCATAAGACATCTTGCGCTCGGCCTTGAATTCGGCCGCTTGTTTCGTCAACTCTAAGTCGGCGGCAACAATTTGTATCGGTAGGGTTGAGATCAGGTGCTCGACGTGATCGGCTTGCTCACGGCCCGCCTCTCTGAGGGTGATGTAGTAAACTTCGCCCCAATTAACGACGGAGAGAAACAGGGGCTTGCCGGAGTCCCTCGCCGAGCGGAAGACTTCGATCATCGTGTCCTTGCCGGCCTCGCCTTCGATGTAGGCGATGAGACTGTAGCTATCTAAAACCCTGACGGCGGCTCTCACAGCTCACGCTCCTTCGCCTTCTCCTCCATGAGCGCCTTCAGGAGCTTGCCCTTTGTCCCAGCCATGCCGGCCATCTTCTGAATGTACTCGTCGGTTATCGGCTTGATGACAATCGTGTCGTCGTTTTCATACATGTAAACCTGCGTTCCCTTCTTGATGCCGAACCTGCGGCGCAGC
>Ga0156192_1118_pt1 | contig 47964 bp, 50 predicted proteins | sample RifCSPlowO2_12_FD_107845 | JGI IMG/M metagenome (GOLD analysis project Ga0156192, IMG submission 107845) | Deltaproteobacteria bacterium RIFCSPLOWO2_12_FULL_60_19
CCCCGTAAAGCCCGGTGATGCCGGGCCACGGGGCATCCCGTAAAATGGCCTTACGATGCCAATCCCGTGATGGCCGCACCGCCGCGGGGCGAGCCATTGTTTTTTTTGATTGCCCCGTAAAGCCCGGTGATGCCGGGCCACGGGGCATCCCGTAAAATGGCCTTACGACGCCAATCCCGTGATGGCCGCACCGCCGCGGGGCGAGCCATTTTACGGGATGGTGGAGGCGGGGGGAATTGAACCCCCGTCCGAAGGCGTTACGCCAAGCCGAACTACATGCTTAGCCGATGTTTTGATCTCGTCCGCGAAGCGCCCACAGGCAGGCTCTCCGAAGACCAGCCGGTTTAGATCTCAGCCTCATCCCCTCCGGCAGGAGAATCGGCCCATCCCGCTAATCGACGCCCTATCCGACCCCGCGGGAGAAGGCCGGTAGAACGCTAGCTGCGGTTAGGCAGCCAGTTTGTATTCAAAATTATCTGCAGTTAGTTTTGCAGCCTGCTTGTTTAACGGGATAACAGGACCCCGGCATGCCGACTTGACTTCGCACCCCCGTCGAACCCAGATCGCCCCCATTTCTTAATTATGAATTTTGAGTTGTGAATTTTTAATTGCAGAAGAAAAGCCTTCTTCCTAATTAAAAATTAAGCATTCAAAATTCAAAATTATTTTTGTGATTTCAAAGACCGTTCCACTTCGCGCTGGGCCGCCCGCTTGCGCAGGGTTTCGCGCTTGTCGTACAGCTTTTTGCCCCGCGCCAGCCCCAGCTCCACCTTCGCGCGGCCGTTTTTAAAGTATAGCCGTAATGGGATCAGGGTCAACCCCCGCTCTTTGACCTTGCCGGTCAGGCGCCGGACCTCCTGTTTGTGGAGCAGCAGTTTTCGCTTGCGCGTGGGGTCATGGTTGAACCGGCTGGCGGCGAAATAGGGGCTGATGTGAGCGTTGACGAGAAACGTCTCGCCCTTGTCGATGCGCGCGTAGCTGTCTTTTAAATTGGCCTTGCCGTCCCGGAGCGATTTGACCTCGCTCCCCTGCAACACCAGGCCCGCTTCGTAGGTCTCCTCGATGAAGTAGTCGTGCCTTGCTCTGCGATTGACGCAGATATCCTTTTCCTCGGAGGCTGCCATGACTGAATTCCGGCCGGCCGTTTAGTCCAGGCCGCCGGACTCGACCTTCGCCTCAGGCGTGATCATGCCGCCGGAGACGATCAGCTTGAAGGCTTCCTCGGGCGTCATCTGCAGCGGGACGATCTCTTTTTCCGGCACGAGCATATAGAAGCCGGCGGTCGGGTTGGGCGTGGTCGGCACGAAAACGTTGACGAGACGGTCTCCGGATTGCGTCGCGAGCTCCCCGATTGCGTAGCCGGTGGCGAAACCCACCGTGTAGATCCCTTTGCGCGGCCATTCGAGCAAAACCACTTTCCTGCCCTTGTCTTCCTCCCCGAAGATCGACTCGACCAGCTTGCGGACCGAAGAATAGACACCGCGGAAAATCGGGATGCGAGTCAAAAAGGCGTCCCATATCCTGAGCGCCCCGCGCGTGACTACGCTCGTGGCGAGAAAACCGAGAAAGAGGATGATGGCGAGCGTGAACAGGGCGCCAAGACCGGGAACCGCAAATGGAATGTAGGAAAAAGGGTTAAGCTGGGCCGGGAGAAAGTTAAGCAGCCCGTCCATCAACCCGACGATCCAGCCGAGGAACCAGATCGTGATGACGAGCGGCAGCAGCACCAACAGGCCGGCGAAAAAGTAACGCCTGAGGATTTCCCTGAATTTTACGCGTAGACTTTTCGGTCCCCGCTCAGCCATCGATCTTTCCTTCACTAGCTACGTGGTTAAACCCTACGTTCACCCTTCGACAAGCTCAGGGCGAACGGGTCGGGTGTTAAAGTCGTTGAAGATGTTCCGTTCGTGCTGAGCCTGTCGAAGCATGAGAACTGCTTTCTCGGCAGCCTGCTACGCGACCTTAGCGTGAAGCCGAGACGATGTGCTCTTGATGCGATTGCGTTGATCGACGAAGGCGACGCGCGGCCGATGCCCTTTGATCTCCGCTTCGTCCAGCCGGGCGAACGTGGCGATGATTACCACTTCCCCTTTTTTAATCTTGTGCGCCGCCGCGCCGTTGACGCAGACTTCTCCCGAGCCGGCCTTGCCCGGGATGGCGTAGGTTTCGAGCCGCTCGCCGCTGGTCAAACTCCAGACGCAGACCTGTTCGTGCGGCACAACGTCCGAGGCCTCCATGAGGTCGGCATCGATGGTGATGCTGCCTTCATAAGCGACGTTGGCGTCCGTCACCGTCGCTCCGTGGATTTTCCCTTTGAGCATATTCCGTTGCATATCGAGTCCCTCCTCTATGCCTTGAGCACCGTATTGTCAATCAGCCTGGTTTTGCCGACAAACACCGCCAGCGCCAGCACCGCTTCGCTCTCAATTTTTTCCACGTCCTCCAAAGTCTCCGGATGGCAGAGCTTGGCGTATTGGATGCGGGCGAGCGGCTCCTTTTCGATCTCCGCACGCGCCGCATCGAGAATCCGCCCGCTCTCCTTCTCGCCCGCCAGCGCCAACGCCTCGGCCTTGTTGAGCGCGCGACAAAGGCTCAACGCCGCCTGGCGCTCCGCGTCGCTCAGATAACTATTGCGCGAGCTTAGCGCGAGTCCGTCCGGCGCGCGCACCGTCGGATGGCCCACAACTTCGACGCCGAGATTCAAGTCGCGCGCCATGCGGCGGATGACCTGGAGCTGTTGGTAGTCCTTCTCGCCGAAAATCGCCGCATGCGGCTGCGCGATGTTGAAGAGCTTGGCGACGACGGTAGCGACGCCGCGAAAGTGGCCGGGCCGGAAAACGCCGCAGAGCTGCTCGCCGAGCTTCCCCACCTCTACGTAACTTTGATGGCCGGCGGGATACATCTCCCCGGCGGACGGACTGAACATCACATCGGTTCCCTCTCGCTCAAGCAGGCCCCGGTCGCGCTCGAAATCGCGCGGGTAAGAGGCATAATCTTCCTGCGGGCCGAACTGCGTGGGATTGACGAACAATGAGACGACGAGGCGATCTCCCCGTCTCTTCCCGTCGCGGACCAGGCTCAGATGGCCCCCGTGGAGAGAACCCATTGTCGGAACGAGGACGATGCGCCGCCCGGCCCGGCGCTCGGTCTCGCTCCAACTTCTCATTTCCTCGATGTGCTCGATAATGCGCATAAAGCCGTGCTCGACTATCGTGCTCGTGCTCGTTGACGAACACGGACCACGAACACGAATCACGAAGCCCTAGTGGAACGAATGCTCGTCACCTGGGAAACTCCCCTCTCTCACTTCCTTGATGTATCGCTGCACGGCTTCCGTCATCACCGCGCTCAGATCGGCGTAGCGCTTGACGAACTTGGGCGTGTACATGTCGAAAAGTCCCAGCATGTCGTGCACCACCAGCACCTGGCCGTCGCAGTGGACGCCCGCGCCGATCCCGATAGTCGGGATCGTCAGCCGCAGGGTGATCTCCTGCGCCAGATCGAGCGGGATGCCCTCCAGCACGATCGAGAAGGCGCCGGCCTCTTCGACGGCCAACGCGTCCTGCACGATCTTCTCCTTCTCGTCTTTCTCCTTCCCCTGGACTTTGTAGCCGCCGAAGCGATGGATCGACTGAGGGGTTAGCCCGATATGGCCCATCACCGGAATTCCGATCCGGACGATCGCCTCGATGGTCTCGCGCATCGCGACGCCGCCTTCGACCTTCACCGCCTCGGCGGCGCCTTCGCTGAGAAACCTGCCGGCGTTGCGCTTCGCCTCTTCGATGCTGATTTGATACGAGAGAAACGGCATGTCCGCGACGACCAGGGCGCGCTTTCGCCCCCGCGCGACGAGCCGGGTGTGATAGATCATTTCGTCGAGCGTGACCGGCAGCGTGCTCTCGTGGCCTTGAATCACGGAGGCGAGCGAGTCCCCCACCAGCAAAATGTCGACGCCGGCGTGGTCGAGAATGCGAGCGAACGAATAGTCGTAGGCCGTGAGAGCCGTGATCTTCTCGCCCCTCTGTTTCATTCGTCGAATCTCCGGCGCAGTGACTTTGTCGGCCATCTTTCGCCCTCCACAAAAACAAAAAACCTTCCGGACCGATCCGGAAGGCTGTCAACATCTGGTCGCAGAGCGGGGTTCTGCCTGCCCTGAGCCCAGTCGAAGGGCCTACTGCCTTCTTCGTTTTGCCGTCCGTCTCAGTCCAGATTACCTGGATCCAAGCGGTATGTAATGCTGCGTCCCCGGCCCCATGTTGTTGATTTCCTTGACTAAGTCAGCCAGATCCTGACTGCTCGCAACGAAATCGATCTCCGATGTATTGACCACCAGAAGCGGGCTCTCGTCGTAGTGAAAAAAGAACTGGTTGTACGCTTGAGCCACCTCTGTGAGGTATTCCTGGGTCACGCGCTTCTCGTAACTTTTATCCCTCTTTTTTATCCGTTTGTAAAGGACCTCCGGGCGGGCCTGCAAATAGACCACCAGGTCGGGCCGCGGCAGCCGGATGTCGAGCAGCTGGTAAATCTGATAGTAGAGCGTGAGCTCGTCGGCGCTGAGCGTGAGACTCGCGAAGATTTTATCCTTGGCGAACAGATAGTCGGACACCGTCGCCTGGCTGAACAGCTCCTGCTGGATCAGCTCGCGCTGCTGTTGGTAGCGGTTGAGCAGGAAAAACAGCTGGTTTTGAAACGCGTAGGTTTCGGGGTCGTCGTAAAACTTCGGCAGGAACGGGTTGTCCTCGACTTTTTCGAAGACCGTGCGGGCGTGAAACTCCGAGGCGAGAATCTTCGCCAGGCTCGTCTTCCCGACTCCGATCGGCCCTTCGACGACGATATATCGCTTGCTTGCCATCTGACGAAAAGAATTTACACAAAGGCCGGAAGATTGTCTAGTTTTTGTTTCGCAGCCTGGATCGGAGACGATTTGTGTTATAGTTCCGTTCATGGCCTCCCTCAAAGAAAAAATCGGCCAGATGTTCATGATCGGCTTGCGGGGAACGGAGCTAAGCGCGGACGAGCGAAGCCTGCTCGGAGCGTATCCCTTCGGGGGGTTTATCCTGTTCAATCAGAACCTCAAAGCGCCGAAGCAGATTCTCGCGCTCTGCCGCTCGTTATGGGAGATCGGCGGAGAGGCTCCTCCGTTCATCGCCATCGACCAGGAGGGCGGGAGAGTCCACCGCCTGCCGCCGCCCTTCACTCACTTCCCGCCTGCGGCCGCCCTGGGCCGGACGGGCAATGCCGATCTTGCTTATCGAACCGGCCTGGCAACGGCGCGCGAGCTGGCGGCCGTGGGTGTCAACCTCAACTTCGCCCCGGTGCTGGATGTTCACTCGAACCCGGCCAATCCCATCATCGGCGATCGCGCGCTCAGTTCCGATCCCAACGAAGTGGCGCGGCTTGGGACAGCGGTCATTCGGGGGTTGCGCGAAGGCGGAGTCATTCCATGCGCGAAACACTTTCCGGGACACGGCGATACGGCGCAGGATTCCCATCTGGAGCTGCCGGCGGTGCGAAAAGAGGCGGGCGAATTGAAGTCCGTGGAACTTTTGCCGTTTGTTCAAGCATGCCGCGACGGCGTGGAAGCGATCATGACCGCGCACGTCCTCTATCCCGCCCTCGATCCCGACTATCCGGCGACTCTCTCGCGCAGCATTGGGACCGGTCTGCTGCGGCAAGAGCTGGGACACGACGGCGTCGTCCTTGGCGACGACCTGGAGATGAAAGCGATCAGCGGGAACTATTCTCTCGAAGACGCCGTTTCCCTGAGCCTCCTCGCCGGCATCGACACGCTGCTTTTCTGCCATGACGCAGGGCAGGCCGTGAAGGCTTTAGACTTTCTCTGCCGCGAGGTTGAGCGAAAATCGGAACTACGAGCGAAGGTCGAAGGAAGCTCTCGGAGGATCGAGCGACTCAAAGCCCGGGCGCTTCCGAACTTCTCCGGCGCTCCTGACAATGAGATTCAAAACCGGATCGGCCTATGTCACAAGCGCATTGCCGAAGAGCTTCAGGGCAGCTTGTAGGCGCTGTAGGCGATGAGCTTCTTGATGTCGTGCTGCAGCTCCCCTTCCCATTTTTCCAGGAGCAGGTCGGCCGGGCATTTGCCCTGTGAGATCAGATCGCGCAGGGGTTTCAAATAGATCGTCTCGTCGTCGCCGTTTTCGTTCAGCGCCGACTGCCGTTTGAGCCCGGTCCAGGCGATCTGCATCAGCTCTCTTGCCAGGTCGAGCAGAGAATAGCGGCGGATGCGCGCCGCCAGGGCGTGGCGGTGCGAATCGTGATACAGCTCCATCCGTTCGTCCCACGACCAGCCCTTCACCAGATCCCACGACGCTTGCAGACAGTCGGCGTCGTACAATACCCCTTTGATGAGCGCGGGCAGCGCGGGCATCAGCTCCGGCGGCTGGCTGTCGGCGGAGCGCACCTCCATGTAGCGCTTGATCCTGACTTCGGGGAAGAGCGTCGTGAGGTGAAGATCCCAGTCTTCGATCGTGGCCCGATGGCCCTGGTGGCCGTGGCTTAAGAAACGGCGAAACGCGATTCCGGTAAAGTCGAGGTATTTCCCGTCGCGGATGATCAGGTACATCGGCACGTCGAGCGCGTACTCCACATAGCGCGCGAACGAGACGTTCGGATCGAAGGCAAAACGCAGCAGGCCGCAGCGGCTCTTGTCCGTATCGGTCCAGATATGGCCGCGAAAACTTTTGTATCCGTTGAGCCGCCCTTCCGAGATCGGCGAGTTGGCGAACATCGCCGTGATCAGCGGCGCGAGACCCATCGCCGCGCGGAACTTCGCCATCGCATCTTTTTCATCGCTGTAGTCGATGTTGGCCTGCACCGTGGCCGTCTGCTTCATCATCCGCTGGCCCAGCGTGCCGACCTTCGGCATATACGGCCCCATGATCCCGTAGCGCTTTTTGGGTACCCACTCGATCTCGTCCAACGCGCTCACCGGCTGGATACCGAGGCCGAGGAAGACGATGTTTAATCTCGCCGAGACCTCCAGCAGCTCGCGGATGTGCTGGGTGAATTCCGCGTAGGCGCAGTGGATGCTTTCGCACGGCTCGCCGGAGAGCTCGATCTGACCGCCCGGCTCGAGGTGAATTTGCGCCTTGTCGCGCACGAGCGCGATCACATGGCCGTCCTCCTCCACCGCCGCCCACTTGTACTCGGAGATCAGCGCCTTGAGAATCGTCTCGACGCCCGCCGGGCCGGAATAGCGAATCGCCCGGGCGCTGTCGCGCTCGATCCCGACTTTTTCATACTCGGTGCCGACGCGCCACTGCCGCGGCGGCTTGCCCGAGCCATGAAAATATTCTTCCAGCTCTTCCGTTTTACGTACGATGGACATGAGAGCGGAGGTTTTGCGCAAAGGGCGGGGTGATCACGCCCTTCTCCGTAATAATCGCCGAGACCAAATCCTGCGGCGTCACGTCGAAGGCCGGGTTGAGGGCCCGCACGCCCCTGAGAGTGATCGCGCGGCCGAGGATATGAGAGACCTCTTTGGGGTCTCGCTGCTCGATGGGAATATCGGCCCCGGTCAGGCATTTGAGGTCGATGGTCGAGGTCGGCGCGGCGACGTAGAATGGGACGTTATGACGGCGCGCCAGCACGGCGACGCCATACGTCCCGATCTTATTCGCCACGTCTCCGTTCGCGGCGATCCGGTCCGCGCCCACGACCACCACCTGGACCCTGCCCCTTTGCATGAAATAGCCGGCCATACTGTCGGTGATCAGCGTGACCGGAATTTTGTCCTTCTTCAACTCCCAGATCGTCAGCCGCGCCCCCTGGAGAAACGGCCGGGTCTCATCGACCAGCACCTCGATCTCTTTGCCGGCTTCCTTCATGGCGCGAAACACCCCCAGGGCCGTTCCATATCCCGCCGTCGCCAGAGCGCCGGCGTTGCAATGGGTCAGGACGCGCGAGGCGTTGCCCAAGAGCTTGGCGCCGAATTTTCCCAACTGCCGGTTGGCCGCGATATCCTCTTCGTAAATCTTGATCGCCTCCTGCTTGAGTAGCTGCTTGACGGCCTCGACTCCCTCGCCGCGCTTTTCAATATAGATCCGGCGCATCCGCTCCAGCGCCCAGAAGAGGTTGACCGCGGTCGGCCGGGTTTTTTCCAAAGTGTGGAAGATGCGCTCGATCTCCCGGTCGAAATTCTTGCCCTTGACCCATAGCGCGCCCAGCGCCACGCCCATCGCCGCCGCCACGCCGATCGCCGGCGCGCCGCGGATCACCATGTCGCGGATCGCCTGCGCCACCCCTTCGTAATTTTTGTAGACGCGATAGACTTCCTTATGGGGCAGCAGGCGCTGGTCCAACATAATCACGCGATTGTTATTCCACTGGATGGTTCGGACTGCCATGAGGATGTTTCCTATTTCGGCGGAGGCTGAGTATAGTAAGGAGACAAAGGGAGCGTCAAGGGCCAAGTGGACTTTTATAACGCGCTCAGCTATTTCACCGGCCTCCACTTTATCGATGCCGGTCTTGGCGGCCAGGCGCTGCTTCGCACCGCGGCCCTCGTCCACCTGCTCGATGCGATTCTCTGCGGCCTGATCGCGGGGCAGAGCGGCCGCAGCAAAAAGATCTGGACCGTGGCCGGCTTAGGGCTGGGAATCTGGGCGCTGGCGACGATTTTCCTGCTGCCGGCGAAAAAACGATGATTGTCAGGAAAAGGTCAGCGGACCACTGAAAAGCTTTGTTTTCAGGCCGGTCAAAAAGGTCTCAGATGCAAGGCGCGCGAAGGTCCGCGAGCGGAGGCGTACTCTTGGAGTACGTTGACGCGAAGCGGGCCAAGCGCAACGCAGCAGATGAGCCTTTTTCACCGGCCTCTAATCGTCCTGTGCGATCACGTAGGCCAGCGCGTGGTCGTTCGTGTGGGTAATCGAAAGAGAAAAGCGGCGGATGCGCTGCTCCTGGGCGAGGGCGGCCGTGTCATTGTGAAGCGCGATCTCCGGTCGGCCGCTTTTTGCGCGCACCACTTCAATATTTAACCAGGTCACTTTCCCGCTCCAGCCCCTCCCCAGCGCCTTCATCACCGCCTCTTTGGCGGCAAAGCGCCCGGCATAGCTCTCATACTTGCCCCGCCCTTTCTTGCGGTCGCAGTAGCGAATCTCTTCCGCCGTATACACGCGGTCGCGAAAGCGCTTCCCGGTCGCGCGATCCTCCAGCGCCTTTTGAATCCGCCCCACCTCGACCATATCGACCCCGACGTTCACGATCATGCGACAAAGTTTGCCCCGCCCGCCCCGGAGTGTCAACCACCGACTTTACAAAGCCGCGCGCCGTGCCTACACTCAACGGCGGCGCAGATGTTGCAAAGAGATCCCACATTCGGACTCGCCCCGCTGCTGTACGCCTTGCTGTTATCGGCTACAGCCGGCTGCGCTACGACCGGCCTGCGCACTTCGGACAACCCGCGGCCTGCGCCCGAGCGGATCAAGTTCACCAGGGCGTCCGACCTCGCGGACATCGTGAAACAGAGCGGGGCGAACCCGTCGAAAACCGGCAAAGTCATTTTCATCGGAGTCTACGGCGGCGATACGCCCGCCTGGGAAGGAGCGCGCTACTTCAATCCGAAAGATTGGCCGGCTTATAAGAACGTTGGTCGAGAAGAGGAGTTTGGCGAGATTGCGTTTCACGAGTCCCTGATGCACGTCCTGGCGATCCAGCTCGCCAGGCGGTTTCCGAAGAGTATCGCGCTGATGATCAAAGGAGACGGGGAAGTCGTCCTGGACGTGATCAAATACCTCTACTCCCCCGGAGACAAACTCTATCTCGCCGGCCACAGCCAGGGAGGCGCGATCGTCATCGACGTGGCGCACGATCTCAAAAAGGCGGCGATTCCGGTGCAGATGATCGCCCACATGGAGGGCTTTCTGTCTTACACCGTCGTGCCGAGCAACGTCGCTCGGGCCTTCAACTTTTACGTGCCGTCCGGCCTCGCGCTGTGCCCGGGCCGGGAGAGGCTTGAGGCCGAGGCGCCGTCCCTCACCCAGGTCTCCAACGTGGCGATCGGCGATCCCGTGGGACCCTTCACCGGGCCGTGCGCCGAGCACCGCAACATCGACAGCGACCCGCGAGTCTGGAAGCCCGTTCTCCAATACATGCTGGAGTCCGCGGAGTAACTGGAGCAATGGATATTGGAGCAGTGGAGCATTGGGCACTGGAGCATCGGCCTCTTCCCCTATTGTTCCATTGTTCGATTGTTCCATTGTTCTATTATTCCATTGTTCCATTTTCCAACTCCGCGTTGACTGCAACCACTCCTTAGCGTAAACATGAATGCAAAAGGAGCCTTCCTATGGTTCGCTCACGCGTGTTAGTTTTCATCTTTGCCCTCTTCGCGCTGACGGCCGCCGACGGCTGGTCGGAACAAAAGAAAATCATCAAGGTGGTCACCCAAAGCCCGCTCTCCGGCGAGCAGGCGGCTTTGGGCGAGCACATCAAACTCGGCGCGCAACTCGCGGTCGAAGAAGCAAGCAAGACGTTCAAGGCGCTGGGGTACGATCTGATCCTCGTTCCGTTCGACGACCAGGCGAAACCGGAGATCGGGGTCGCCAACGCCCGGAACGTCGCCGCCGATCCCGACGTGCTGCTGGTCGTGGGCCATTTTAATTCCGGCGTCGCCCTGCCGGCTTCGAACGTCTACAAAGAGACACTGCTGACGATGATATCGCCGGCCAACACCGCGACGGAGATCACCGATCGCGGCTATCCGAACGTCAACCGGGTCTGCGGCCGCGACGACGTTCAAGGTCCGGTGGGGGCAAAGTTTGCCGCCCAGGACCTTCAGGTCAAATCGGTTTATATCGTTCAAGACAAAACACCGTACGGCCAGGGGGTCGCCGACAACTTTCGCGCCGAGGCGAAAAAATTGGGGCTTCAAGTGCTCGGCTATGAAGGCACGGAGGAACGCGCGAACTTCAGCCCGCTGATCATTCCGATGAAGGCCAGAAATCCGGGTCTGGTCTACTTCGGCGGCATCTACCATCAGGGAGGGTTGTTGCTGAAGCAGATGAGAGAAAAGGGAGTCAAGAGCGCCTTCCTGGGCCCGGACGGCCTGGACTCCTCGGAGATGGTCAAGATCGCCGGCGACGCGGCGGTCGGCTCCTACTACACCACCGTCGCCGCGCCGATCGACGCCGCGCCGGAGACGGCCGCTTTCGCCAAGAGATTCAAGCAGCGCTTCGGCAAAGAGGCGGAATCGTTCGGGATGTACGGCTACGACGCAGCCGCCATCGGGATCAAGGCGATCGAGCAGGCGGTTCAGGAGCTGGGCGGAAAAAAACCGACCCGCGCCCAGGTCTCCGCCGCCGTGCGAAAGATCAAAGACTTTAAAGGCATCACGGGCTCGATTACGTTCGACGGCAAAGGCGACCCCGTCAAGACGAAATACTTCGTGCTCAAGTTCGAAACCAAACGTTATCCCGGGAAGGTCGTTAAAACGGTGGAGCACGAAGCGCCGCAGGTCAAGAAGCCGTGAACCCTTAGCAGGGTGCTGAAAAACTCCGTTCATCCTTCGACAAAGCTCAGGACGAACGGAGGATGGATTGAAATCATTGGAGAATTTCCGTTCGTGCAGAGCCCGCCTGTCCTGAGCGCAGTCGAAGGGTCGAAGCACGAGCGGCTTTTTTCAGCATCCTGCTGGAGGATGAAGGATCGTAGGACGAGATGAAGCGCAAATTGCGGGTCGCCATCCTCTTCGGCGGCAAATCCGCCGAACACGAGATCTCCATCATTTCAGCCAAGAATATTTTCGATGCGATCGACAAGAAAAAGTACGAAGTCGTCCTGATCGGCATCGACAAGAAAGGGCGCTGGTATTTGAACGACGACGCGCGCCTGCTCCAGCAGGTAAAAACTCCCACGCCGATAAAATTTAACCGCGAAAGCAACGCTTTGGCCCTGGTGCCGGGAAATAAAACGAAGCAGTGGATTTACCTCTCCGGCCACCGTAAGCAAAAGCCGGTGGATGTAGTTTTTCCCGTTTTGCACGGCACCTTCGGCGAGGACGGCACGGTACAGGGTTTACTAAAGCTTGCCGATATCCCCTTCGTCGGCGCCGGCGTGCTGGGGTCGGCGGTGGGAATGGACAAGGACGCGATGAAGCGGCTCCTGCGGGACGCCGGCATCTCGATCGCCAAGTTTCTGGTCTTCGACGGCGCCGGCCAAGAGCAAATCGACTTTGCGGCCGTCACCCGCGAGCTGGGGCTGCCGCTGTTCGTCAAGCCCGCCAACCTGGGATCCTCCGTCGGCATCAGCAAGGCTAAAAGCGAGGCCGAGTTCCGCAACGCCGTTAAAGATGCCTTTCGCTACGATCGGAAGATTCTAGTGGAAGAGGCGATTCAGGGCAGAGAGATCGAGTGCTCCGTGTTGGGCAACGAGCGTCCCATCGCGTCTCTGCCCGGCGAGATCGTCACCCGGCACGAGTTCTATTCTTACGAAGCAAAATATCTGGACGAAAACGGCGCGCGGCTGGAGATCCCTGCGAAACTCCCACCGCGGGTGGCGGAGGAGATTCAGCAGGCCGCGATCAAAACATTCAAGGCGCTCTGCTGCGAGGGGATGGCCCGCGTGGACTTTTTCCTGCGGGACGAAAGAGAAGTCATCGTCAACGAGATCAACACGATCCCCGGCTTCACCAAGATCAGCATGTACCCCAAGCTCTGGGAGGCGAGCGGCATCTCCTACACCGAACTGATCGACCGCCTCATCCAGCTCGCCCTGGAGCGGTTCCAACGAGAAAAGAAGCTGAAAACAACCTTCAGCGGTTAACCGCCGCGCAACTTTGACAAGCCAGTTTTTATTTCCTGAGCGCATGATGGGGCCGCGTCTTGCATTACAACAATGCTTGAGTGCAAGACCTGTCTCCACTTCTGTACCCCAAGCTCTGGGAGGCGAGCGGCCTCTCCTACACCGCGCTGATCGATCGTCTACGGGGTCTACGGGGTCAGACATTGCAATCTTGACAATCTTATCTTTTGAGAATTCTCAGAACGTCAAACCAAGCCAATACCTAGACACTCCGACGTTCCCCCAATCCCGAAAATGTGAGCATTGCATCGTTGCAGCGCCGGTGGAACCAGGATAATCTCACCACGGAGGCGCTGAGGGCGCGGATGTTTCCGCCCTGGAGGCCGAGATCGACCAGCTTGTCTGTTCCCTCTACGGCCTCACGCGCGAAGAAATCGCCATTATCGAAGAGAGCCGGCAAGAACGAACCGCTAACCAGCGTGTTGTTGACGAGGCGGAGCTTGAGGAGTGACCGTAAACGGTTGGCGAACGCAACTGGGTTACTACTAAGGAGAACATGCTTGAAAATATCGGGTATTATCTGGCTGCCAGAGATAGTTGAGAAGATCAGCCACAAACATCGGGTAGAACAGAATGAGGTGAGCGAAGTTCTGCAGAGTTCGTCACATTTCAGATTCGTTGAAAAGGGACACCGAAAAGGCGAGAATGTTTACTCAGCGATGGGCCAGACGAGCGCGGGCCGTTATCTGATGGTATTTTTCGTGCGCAAGAAAACCCGACAGGCGTTGATTTTGTCGGCGCGAGACATGACCGACAGTGAAAGGAAGAGATATGAAAAAAAATAGAAGCTCGATTTCCAAGGCGCGGTCGTATGCCGAGATCGGGGAGTTCTGGGACGAGCACGACTTGGGCGAATTCTGGGGCAAGACGAGAAAAGTGAGATTCGACGTGGTACTTGAGCCCGAAGCGACTTACTACCCGGTCGAGAAGAGCCTATCCGAGAAAATTCAGTCAGTGGCCCGCAAACAGGGGGTGCGTTCCGACACCCTGGTTAACCTATGGTTGGAGCAGAAGATCAAAGAACAGAGGTCTTCTAGGCCCGCAGGGAAGCTAAGCGCAAAGAATGCATAGAAAATGCGAGCAGTCGATGGATGGAGAGATTCCGCTTGAGAATTCTCAAAACGTCAAACCGAGCCGATACCTAGACACTCCGACGTTCCCCCAAATCCCGAAAATCTACGTCTACGGGGTCATTCTGTACCCCAAGCTCTGGGAGGCCAGCGGCGTCTCCTACACCGAACTAATCGACCGCCTCATCCAGCTCGCCCTGGAACGGTTCCGCCGCGAACACAAACTAAGAACAACCTTCAGCGCTTAATGAGGCGAGCGAGATCAAGTGTCACCGCCGCCCGCCTGGGGGTCTGTCGGAGGGCCGACGCGTGGGACGAGGAGATACAAGCGTAGATCAGAGGTACGCTCGGTTCCTGGGGGCAGCGTAACAACGATGTATCGCGTCGGCCCGGAGAGAGATTCCCAGGCGGGCTGACGGTGGTTCGACTAAGCTCACCACCCTGAGGAAACTCGAAGGGCAGATGGGCCTTTTTCAGCGGCCTGCCTTCTAATCCATCTGCTTTCTCAGGAACGTCGGGATGTCGTATTTATCGTCGTCGTCCGACGAAAACTGGATGGCCTTATCGAGCGTCACCGTTTCCGACTCTTGAGCGCCCTGCCGCTTGCGCTGCCACGTCGGAGTATCGAAGTCGTCCACGATCGTCCCAAGGTGAACGACTTTTTTGTTCCTGGCGGCAGCCATCGCCAGCCCCGGAAGCGCCGGCTTGCTGCGCGGCTGCTCTACCTTTTCGCCGAAGCCCGTGGCGATGACGGTCACGCGGATTTCATCTTTCATCTTCTCGTCGATTACGGCGCCGAAAATGATATTGGCGTCGTCGTGGGCTTCCTCCTGGATCATCGTCGCCGCTTCGTTGACTTCGTAGAGACTCATATCCGGGCCGCCGGTAACGCTGATGAGGAGCCCGCGCGCCCCATGGATGGAGACGTCTTCCAACAGCGGGCTGGAGATCGCCTTCTGGGCCGCCTCGACGGCGCGGTTCTCGCCGGAAGCGGAAGCCGCCCCCATGAGCGCCAGCCCCATCTCGGACATCACGGTGCGCACGTCGGCGAAATCCAGATTGATCAAGCCGGGAGTGATGATCAGATCGGAGATGCCGCGCACCGCCTGGAGCAGCACGTCGTCGGCTTTTTGAAAGGCCTCCAGCATCGTGGTGCTCTTGGCCGCGATGCTCAGCAGCCGCTGGTTCGGGATCACGATCAGCGTATCGACGTTGGCCTTGAGCTCCTGAATCCCCTCTTCGGCCTGCTTCATCCGCTTCTTCCCTTCGAACAGGAAGGGCTTGGTCACCACGCCGACCGTCAGCGCGCCGGCTTCGCGCGCCACCTTGGCGATGATCGGCGCGCCACCGGTCCCGGTTCCGCCGCCCATCCCGGCGGTCAAGAAAATCATGTCGGAGCCGGCGAGATATTCGCGGATTCTCTGCTCGTCCTCCAACGCCGCCCGCCGTCCGATCTCGGGATTGGCGCCGGCGCCGAGCCCCTTGGTGATCTGCTCGCCGAGCTGGATTTTGATAGCGGCCCGGCTGGAGTCGATAGCCTGGGCATCGGTGTTGGCCACGATGAAGTCCACTCCGTTGAGTTTCGCCGCGATCATCGTGTTGATCGCGTTCCCGCCACCCCCGCCGACGCCGATGACCTTGATGCGGGCGCCCAAATGAACGTGTTCTACGAGCTCAAACATAAATTCCCTCCTTTTTAGTTGACCGAATTCCCGCCATTAAAAAAACTCGCTGAACCAGTCCGACATCCGATTGCGCACTTTGGAAAAAACGTTATCCTCGCGAATCCGGAAAAAGTTTTTCTCCGAGCTTTTCATCCCGTAGAGCACCAGTCCCACCCCCGTGGCATAGATGGGGCTGGAGATCACGTCGATCAGTCCGCCGACGTGCGTCGGCAGGCCGAGGCGCACGGGAACGCCCAGCACCTGCTGCGCCATCTCGATCATTCCGGGCAGCAGCGTCGAGCCGCCGGTCATCACGACGCCCGACGCAAGGGTGCTTTGATAGCCCGACTTGGCGATCTCGCGGCGCACGAGGTGGAAGATCTCCTCCAGGCGCGGCTCGATGATCTCGCAGAGGATTTGTCGCGAGAGGGTGCGCGCCGTCCTGCCTCCCGCGCTCGGCACCTCCACTCTTTCATCTTTGGCGACCATCGAGGTGCGGGCGCAGCCGTATCGTTGCTTGATGCGCTCGGCGTCGGCGATCGGGGTTCTCAGCCCCGCGGCGATATCACCCGTCAGATGGTTCCCGCCGATGGCGAGGACCGCCGTGTGCTTGACGACACCATTGTGGAACAGCGCGATATCCGTGGTCCCGCCCCCCATGTCCACCAGCGCCACACCCAGCTCCCGCTCCTCGGGAGTCAAAACCGCCTCCGCTGAGGCGAGCGGCTCGAGCACGATGTCCGCGACGTTAAGCCCCGTGCGGTTGCAGCAGTTGACGATGTTCTGCGCCGAGGTGACCGCGCCGGTGACGATATGGACTTTCGCCTCCAGCCGGACCCCGGACATCCCCAGCGGCTCTTTGATGCCGTCCTGATCGTCGATGATGTACTCCTGCGGCAGGATGTGCAGCACCTCGCGGTCCATCGGGATCGCCACCGCCTTGGCCGCGTCGATCACCCGCTCGACGTCCCGCTGGCTCACCTCTTTGTTCTTGACAGCAACGATGCCGTGGCTGTTGAAGCCCTTGATGTGGCCGCCCGCGATGCCGGTGAAGACGGAATTGATCTCGCAGCCGGCCATGATCTCCGCCTCTTCGACCGCCTTTTTGATCGACTCGACGGTACTCTCGATATTGATCACGACGCCCTTGCGGAGCCCCTGCGAGCTGTGGGACCCGACGCCGATAATCTCCACGCCCCGATCGGTCACCTCGCCGACGACCGCGCAGACCTTCGAAGTGCCGATATCCAGGCCGACCACCAGACTGTTTCGTTTACTCATATCTCTTCGCTTCGCTCAGAAACTCAGAAGTTTTCCTTGAACCCTTGAACCCTTTGAACAACTTTGAACCTTTCTTACTTTACCCGCGCCACGACCTGATCGCGGAAACGAAAGTCCAAAACGCCGAGCCGCTCTTCCTGACCTTTCCAGAGCGCGAGCACCCGCTCCAGCCGGCTGAGCTTCTCCTCCCACTCTCCCCATCCCATCTGCAGCGCGAGCCGATAGGTCATGGGATATAGCGTCACGCCGCCCTGCTTAAGAAAGTGAATCTCGGACACCGCCAAAGGGTCCTGGCCCATCAGGTCGTTGAGCCTGAGCGCCTCCTGAATTCGCTGCCGGGTCGCGAACGACGTCGGATAGGCGAGGTCCTCCGGCTCCAACCCCGTCAGCAGCGGAAAATCCATGTTGTCGCCCGGCTCGACCTGCTTAAAGACGAATCCTTCGCGATCCACATAGTAGAGCGCGCCCAGCACCGCGATCGCCTTCGCCTCCCGCTCCTCCACTTCGATCACCACCCGGCGGGGGAATTCCCGGCGCACGAGAACACGCCTGACCCAGGGGTGGGCCGCCACTCTTTTCTCGGCCGCCACGGGATCCACTTTCCAGACGCTGGCGCCGTGTTTGAGAGCGGCGAGGGCGACGATTTCGGCGCCGCCGAGTTTTTCTCCGCCCTTCACCTTGATCTCCCGGACGGCGAAGATTTCGTGCTCGAGAAAGGCGTCGACCAGCCGGTCGGCAGCCTCGATCACCTGGCGCCACTCCTTGTCGAGCAGCCAGAAAGTCGACGCCGACGCCGCGAACAGGGCGACGGCGATGAGCGCCAGCAGACCCAGGCGCCCGCCGTTTCGCTCCGCCTTCTGTTTCTTGCGGCGAGAAAAAAAGACTCCCATGCTTCTCACTCCCCCGGCGCGCGGGCCGGCCATTCCCCCAGCGGCTTGACTTCGGCCATAAGCTCGATGCCGAATTGCTTCTTCACCTCCGCCCGCGCCAAATCCATCAATGTGGTAACGTCTTCGGCTCTCGCGCCGCCGAGATTGACGATGAAGTTCGCATGGCGCTGAGAGATCTCGGCCTTGCCGATGCGCTTTCCCTTGAGGCCCGCCGCTTCGATCAACCGCCCCGCGAAATCTCCCGGCGGGTTGCGAAACATCGAGCCGGCGTTGGGATAACCCGCCGGCTGGCTCCGTTTCCTCCGGCCGACCAGATCCCTAACTTTCGCGCCGACCTCGTCGGCGACGCCGCGCCGGAGGCGCAGGCGCACGGCCGTGACGATCGTCCCGGCCGGCAGATGCGAATCGCGATAGGTGAAGACCATTTCATGGCGGCCGAAACTGACCGCTTCCGCTTCGGCGGTGATCGCCTCGACCGAGTCCACGATCTTTTCCATCTCCGAGCCGTAGGCGCCCGCGTTCATGACGAGCGCGCCGCCGACGCTACCGGGAATGCCCTCGGCAAACTCCAGCCCGCAGTTCCCGCGCCGCGCCGCCTCGCGCACCAGTTGGGTCACCGCGTAGGCGGCGCCGACGTGGGCCAAAACCGCGTCGCCCTCCTCGCGCCATTCGACCCGCTTGAACTCTCCGCCCAGCCGGATCACCGCGCCGCGCACGCCGCGGTCGCTCACCAGCACGTTGCTCCCCTTGCCCAGGAGATGGAAGGAAACTTTGTCACGGGTAAGCAGGCGCAACACTTCGATCAAAGCCTGGCGGCTTTCCACGTCGAGAAAATAGTCGGCGGGACCGCCGATCTTAAACGTCGTGTAGCGCGCCAGCGGCTCATCGAGCTTCACCTTCAGACCCGCGATGCGCTTCAATTCTTCAGCGAGAGATGGTTCGGCCATTTTATTGCAAAATGCAAAGTGAAAATTGAAAAATGCAAAACGAAAGAAGGTCAGCCGAATCGAAGAAGTTTGCAATTTGGCTTTTACAATTTGCATTTTTCATTTTCCCAACGCTTTAACGATCTGTTCTCCGACTTTATAGATATCTCCCGCGCCCAGAGTCAGCACGATGTCGCCCGATTGAAGCTTCGGCAGCAGGCGCTGGGCGATCCGTTCCTTGTCCGCGACGTATTCGACGTCGAGATGGCCGTGCTGCTTGACCGCTTGATAGAGCGCCTCGCCGGAGGCGCCCGCCATCGGCTCCTCTCCCGCCGCATAGACTTCCGTCAGGACCAGCCGGTCCGCGCCTTCGAAAGCGGTCACGAAGTCGTCGAACAGATCGCGCGTCCGCGAGTAACGATGGGGCTGGAAGAGCACGGTGAGCGGCCGCTTCCAGCTGTCGCGGATCGCGGCGATCGTCGCCCGAATCTCCACCGGATGGTGGCCGTAGTCGTCGATGACGAGAATCCCTTTCGCCTCCCCTTTGACTTCGAAGCGGCGGTGGATGCCGGTGAACGATTCCAACCCCTCCGCGATGCGCGCAAACGGAATCTCCAGCTCCTGGGCGACTGCCACGGCGGCCAGCGCGTTGCTCGCGCTGTGCCGTCCGGGAATATTGAGCTTGAGCCTGCCCACGACGCTGCCGTGCCGCGCAACGGGAAATTCGACCGCCATCGGGCTCATGGAGAGATCGCGCGCGCTCCAATCGGCCTCCGGCGAGAAGCCGTAGGTGACGAAGCGCTTTTTCATCTTGGGAATCAGCGCGCGGACGTTCGGGTGGTCGAGGCACAGGACCGCCGCGCCGTAGAACGGCACCTTGTTGATGAAATTTAGAAAGCTCTCCATCAGGCGCTCCATGGTCTGGTGGAAGTCGATGTGCTCGCGGTCGATGTTGGTGACGACGGCGATCGTCGGAGAGAGGAGCAAAAAAGTCCCGTCGCTCTCGTCCGCTTCCGCCACCAGCATTTCGCCCTGGCCGAGCCGCGCGTTGCTGCCGAGCGCCCGCACCCGGCCGCCGATGACCATCGTCGGGTCCAGGCCGGCCGCGCTCAACACGGCGGCGATCATGGAAGTCGTCGTAGTCTTGCCGTGGCTGCCGGCGACGGCGATGCCGTATTTCATCCGCATCAGCTCCGCCAGCATCTCGGCCCGCGGGATGACGGGGATGCTCCGCCGGCGCGCTTCGAGCACTTCCGGATTGGTGAATTTGACCGCAGTCGAGATCACGACCACCGACGGATTGCCGGAAAGATTCGCCTCCCGGTGGCCGAGAAACACCTCCGCGCCCAGAGCCTGCAAGCGCTCGATCGTCTCGCTCTCGCGCAAGTCCGAGCCGGTCACTGTGTAACCCAAGTTCAACAAGACCTCCGCGATCCCGCTCATGCCGATGCCGCCGATGCCGACGAAGTGAATGCGATGTTTCTTCTCCAACATAATGCCGTTAGGCGTAAGGGGTGAGGGGTTAGGGGAATCGCCTCACGCCTCACGCCTCACGCCTCACGGACTAGGGCATAACATTCATCTACGATCTTTTTAGCCGCCTCGGGTCTTCCCAGCCCGAGCGCCGCCTTTCCCATCGCTTGGAGCCGGGCGCGATTTAAATAGTGCCGGCGAATCTGCTCGGTCAGTTTGGTTCCGTCCAATTCCCGTTCGAGGATCATCTCTGCCGCGCCCTGCTCCTTCAACGCTTCGGCGTTGAATCGCTGGTGGTCGTCTGCGGCGTAAGGATAGGGGATAAGAATCGCCGGCTTGCCGAAAACGGTCAGCTCGGCGATCGTCGTCGCTCCCGCGCGGCATACGACGAGATCGGCCCGCGCGTAGGCCTCGTCCATCTTGTCGATAAACGGCAGCAGCTCGACCTCGAAGGGCAGAGCCGCGTAGGCGCTCTTTGTCCATTCGAGATCAGCCGCGCCGGTCTGGTGAATCACCTTGATCCCCGAAGCCAGCTCCACGAGCCCCTTCATCGTCTCGACCGCGCCGACGTTGATCCGGTGCGCGCCCGCGCTGCCGCCGAAAATCAGCAGCGTAAATTTGCCGCTCGGGCGAACCTCGGGGAGCTTCCGCCAGCGCACCGGATTTCCCGTTTCGACGACCTTGCCACGCGGAAAAAAGGCGGCGCTGCCGTCGTACGAGGTAAAAATCCGATTCACCGCGCGCCCCAGAATCCGATTCGTTAATCCGGGGCGAAGATTTTGCTCCATGATCGCGCTGCGAACCCCTGTGAGCCTGGCCGCAGCCACAACCGGCCCGGAGGCGTAGCCGCCCAGGCCGATGACGCAGTCGGGGCGGAAGCGACGGATGATCTTGAGCGAGCGGCACACGCTCGCCGGGACGCCGTAGAGCGCGTCTATCAGACCGCGCCCTCCTCGCCCTTTCAGCCCTCTTACGGGAATTGTTTCCAGCGGAAAGCCCGCGGCCGGAACGGCGCGGCTTTCGATTCCCGCCTCGGTGCCTACAAAAAGAATCTCCGCCATAGGATCTCGATTGCGAAACTCTTCCGCCACGGCCAGGCCGGGGAAGAGATGGCCTCCGGTCCCCCCGCCCGCCATGATGACGCGCATCCTCACCTTCTCCTGCGCGACAGGCTGATCAGCATTCCCGCCTCGATCAGATTCATGATCATCGCCGAGCCACCGTAACTGATAAACGGCAGCACCAGCCCTTTCGTCGGCATCAATCCCATCACCACGCCCATGTGAACCAGCGCCTGGAGGCCGAGCAGCGTCGTCAGGCCGAAGGCGAGGTACTGGGAAAAGGGATCCCCGAGTTTTCCGCTGAGACTGAGACCGCGCACGATGAGGACGGCAAAAAGCCCGAGCACGCAGAGCACGCCAAGCAGTCCCATCTCTTCGCCGATCACGGAAAAAATAAAATCGGTGTGCGCCTCGGGAAGGTAGTGCAACTTTTGGCGGCTTTCGCCCAGCCCGCGCCCCCACAACTGCCCCGAGCCGAAGGCGATGTAGGACTGAATAATCTGAAAGCCGCTGTTCGAAGCGTCCTGCCAGGGGTCTAAAAATGAAAGCAGCCGCCGCAGGCGGTACTCTTTGCCCACCACGGCGAACGCCACGGCGGGCAACGCCGCGAGGCCTATATAAGCCAGATGCGACCACTTCGCGCCGGCGACAAAGAGCATGGAGATAAGAACCAATCCGAGAGTCAGCGCCGTGCCGAGATCGGGCTCGACGACGATCAGCGCCAGCACCAGCCCGCCGATCAACACGTGGGGCAGGACTCCGATAGAAAACTCGCGTATCTTGTCGCTCTTCTTCGCCAACGAATGAGCGAGGTAGACCACGAAGCAGAGCTTGGCGAATTCCGCCGGTTGAAAAGCGATGCCGGCCAGCGGCAGCCAGCGGCGAGCGCCCCCGCGCGCCAAGCCGACGCCGGGGATGAGAGCCAAAATCAGCAGCAGCAGCGCGATCCCCAAGAGAGGATAGGCAAACCGGCGATAGAGAGCGGGCGGGATCAGCGCGGCGACAAAGAGCCCCACGAGCCCTACGCCCGCAGCGATCAACTGCTTGCGGAAAAAATAGGTGCCGTCGGCAAAACGCTCCTGGGCATGGAGATAGCTGGTGCTCAGCACCATCGTGATCCCCACGGCCAACAGCACGGCCACGGCGCAAAACAGCCAGCCGTCGACGGCGATTCCGTCCTTCGTCATAGACTTTCAACCAGCTCCTTGAACTGTTTTCCCCGCTCCGTATAGTCCCGGAACATATCGAAGCTCGAACAGGCGGGAGAGAGCAGCACGACATCTCCAGGCCGGCTGGACCGGCGGGCCTCATCGACCGCCGCCGCCAGATTTTCGACGACGACCGTGTCCGTGAGATCGCCCAGCGCGGCGCGGATCTTCTCTTTCGCCGCGCCGAACAGAATCAGCTTTTTGACGGTTCGTTTGATCTCCCTTTCGAGAATCCGATAGTCGCCGCCCTTGTCCACGCCGCCGGCCAGCAGCAGCACCGGTACGGAGAAACTTGCCAATGACTTCACCACCGCGCCGACGTTGGTCCCCTTGGAATCGTTGAAATATCGAACCCCGTCTTTCTCGCGCACGAATTCCAGCCGGTGCTCCAGCCCGGGAAATCCGTCGATCGCTCTTTGAATCGCGTCGGCCGGAGCGCTGGCGGCCTTCGCCGCCGCCGTGGCGGCCATGAGGTTCTCCACGTTATGGACTCCCTCGATTTTCACTCGCGCCAGGGAATAACGCTCCTCTTTGCCCCCGCCGCGCCAGACGATTTCCGCCTTGCCTGCGTACACGCCCTCTTCCACGGGCGTCCAGCCGAATGAAATCACCTGAGAACGAATGCGCTCCTTCGCGGCCCATACAAGAGCATCGTCCCGGTTGAGCACCGCGACGTCGCCCGGCCGCTGAGCGGCAAAGATTTGCTCCTTGGCCTCGCAGTAGGCGCGAAAGTCCGGATAGCGATCGAGATGGTCTTCGCTCAGGTTCAGCAGCGCGGCGACTTTAGGGCGAAATTCTTCGACCCACTCGAGCTGGAAGCTGCTGATCTCGACCACGCCCCACTGCCAGTCGCCGCCGGCAAAGCCGATCAGCGGCGCGCCGATGTTTCCGCCGACAAAAGTCGTGAAGCCGGAAGCTTTAAGCATCTCTCCCACCAGCGCCGTAGTCGTGCTCTTCCCGTTGGTCCCAGTGATCGCCACGATGGGCGCGCGGAGGAAACGGTAGGCCAGCTCGATTTCGCTCAGAATCTTGACGCCTCGGCGCTCGGCTTCGCGAAGCAGGATATTGTCGTGCGGCACGCCGGGGCTGGGAACCAACATATCGATGCCGGCCAGCCAGGCCGGCGCCTCGCCGCCTAAAAAGTAGCGGACCGGCAAGTTGCCGAGGGCGGCGATCTCGCCACCCAGCTCCGCTTCGCTTTTGCAATCACTCACCAGCACTTCCGCTCCCCGATCGGCCAGAAAGCGGGCCGCCGCGCGTCCCGTTCGCGCCAGGCCCAGCACCATTACCCGCTTTCCTTTGAGGTCCATCTTTTCAGTGAGCAGTGAGTAGTGAGCCGTGAGTAGTAAAATAACGATCTTAAGATCCTCAATGCCGTCCCCTCACTACTCACTTCCTCACTACTCACTACTCACTATCTCAGTTTCAACGTGCTCAAGGCCACGAGCGCGCAAATAATCGAAACGATCCAAAAACGAACGATGATCTGCGGCTCGGGCCAGCCTTTTAACTCATAATGGTGGTGGATCGGCGCCATGAGAAAGACCCGCTTGCGCCTGAGCTTGTACGACACCACCTGAAAGATCACCGACAGCGCCTCGATCACGAAGACTCCGCCGACGATCACCAGAAGAATCTCGTTCTTCGCCGTGACCGCCACGATGCCGAGAGCCGCGCCGAGCGCGAGCGACCCGACGTCCCCCATAAACATCTGCGCCGGATAGGTGTTGAACCAGAGAAAGCCCAGGCCCGACGCGACGACCGCGGCGCAGAAAACGCTGAGCTCGCCGACGCCGGCGACGTAGGGAATCTGAAGGTAGTCTGCAAATGTTTTGTTACCTGTCAGATAGGTAATGAAAGCGTAGGTCCCCGCGGCGGTCATCACCGGCCCGATCGCCAGACCATCCAGACCGTCCGTTAGATTGACCGCATTGGACGCTCCGACGATCACCAACGCGGCGAAGGGGATATACCAAAGGCCGAGATCGGGGCGAATATTTTTAAAGAAGGGAACGCCGAGGACGCTGCTGTATGCCGGCTGGCGGTAGAGGATCGCCACGCCGGCCAGCGCGACGGCGAACTGGAGCACGAGTTTCATCCGGGCCGAGAGGCCGCGGCTGTTCTTGCGGCTGAGCTTGAGGAAATCGTCTACGAAGCCGATCGTCCCGAAGCCGACGGTCACGAACAAAACCACCGCGATATAGAGATTCGCCACGTCGGCCAGCATGACGGTCGCGATCATCAGCGCGAGAATAATCAGCACGCCGCCCATGGTGGGCGTGCCGGCCTTGGCGGCGTGGCTGGCCGGGCCGTCGTCGCGGATCGGCTGTCCGATCTGCATCGCGGAGAGGGCGCGGATCAGATAGGGGCCTAAAATAAACGAAATCAACAGCGCCATCAGCGCCGCCATCGCCGCGCGGAAGGTGATGTAGCGGAAGACGTTGAACGCCGAATACGTTGCGTGCAGCGGGTACAGTAAATAGTACAACAAGGTCAAGCTCCGAGTCTCTTGAGCGCCGCGAGCGCTTTTTCCATCGCCATGCCGCGCGAGCCTTTAAAAAGCAGCCAGTCGCCTCGACTCGCCCGCCAGCGAAGCATGGCGGCGATCTGCTCGTGGCTTTTGCCGACCGTCACCCGATTTTCGTCCATGCCGGCGCTGAGCGCCCCGGCCCGGACGAAGCGAGCTTGCCGCCCCATAACATAAAGCCGGTCGATCCGGTGACGGGCTACCTGCCGCCCCAGAGTCCGGTGGCTTTTTTCTGCCGCCCGGCCGAGCTCGAGCATGTCGCCCAGGATCGCTATCTTTTTTCCGTTCGTTTGAATCGCGCTGAGCGTCTCGATCGCCGCTGCCATCGAAGCGGGATTGGCGTTGTAGGCGTCGTTGATGATCCCAATACCTCGCCAGCTCCGGATCTCCATCCGCATGGGCAAAGATCCGGCCGCTCCTAAACCGCGCCGTATCGCCGGCAGATCGGCGCCCAAGCCGCGAGCCATCGCCGCCGCACCCACGGCGTTGGCGAGATTGTGCGCGCCCCAGAGCTTCATGCGGATCAACTGGCGGCGGCGCCCCGCGCAAAGCGTGAACTCGATTCCTTGAACGCCGCGAAATCTCCACCCCTCGCCACGCACCTGGCCGCCTTTTCCAAAAGTGATCTTGCTCCCTCGAAACCGCGCGCCCAACCGCCTCACCCACGGATCGTCCAGGTTGACGACTTCAACGCCTTTGCTTTCCACCGAGCGAAAGAGCTCGCCTTTCTCGCGCGCCACTCCGGCCACGCTGCCGAGTCCGGTCAAATGGGCCGGCGCGATCGAGGTGATAAGACCCATATCGGGCATTGCAATCCGGCACAGCTCGCGGATCTCTCCGGGAGCGCTCGTCCCCAATTCCAAAACGGCTACTTTCTCCCGCCCGCTGAGACGCAACAGTGTCAGCGGCAAGCCGACTAAATTGTTGTAGTTGCCCTCCGTCTTCAACACCTTGCCTCTGAGCGATTCTCCGCCGATGGAAGCATGTTCGAGAATGGCCGCCACCATCTCCTTCGTCGTCGTCTTGCCGTTCGAGCCGGTGATCGCCAAAACCTTGGGCGCAAGCAGCAGGCGGCGATAGCGCGCCAGATCGCCTAACGCTTTGAGCGTGTCTTTCACCCGGATCACCGCCGCATTTCCCAGCCGAGAGAGCCGCGGCCGCCGGTGGACCACCGCGCAGGCCGCGCCGCGGCGCGCGGCGTCTTCGACAAACCGGTGTCCATCGAACCGGCTGCCTTTAAGCGCCACAAAGACCGATCCCTTCTTTACCCGATGGGAATCGGTCACAATCTCGCTAAAAACACTCACCTTGCCTGCTCGCAGAATTTTTCCGCCGGTGGCCAGCAAAATCTCGTCAACGCTCCACGACATAATCCAGAAACGCTCATTTCCTTGGCTCTTTGCGATATGCGCTTTGCGCTTTGCTTCCTATTGTTCCGCCAGCCGCGCCAGTTCCTCTCTTGCGACTTCCCGATCGTCGAAGCGGATCCGCTGCGCGCCCAGGAGCTGATAATCTTCATGCCCCTTGCCCGCGATCAGGATCAGATCGTCGGGCCGCGCGAGCCCGATCGCCGAGCGGATCGCCGCGCGCCGGTCCGGCTCAATAAAATAGCCTCTTTCCGATTTTAGATTTTGAACCTGTCGTGAGCCCCGTCGAACGATTTTGGATTTTGGGCTCACCATCTGAGATTTGAGATCTGAGATTTGAGATTTAGGCATTCCGGCTTGCCTGACGCCGGCTTCGATCTCCGCGATAATCTTGAGCGGCTCTTCACTGCGCGGGTTGTCCGAGGTGACAACGGCGATATCGCTGAGACGCGCCGCGATCTCTCCCATCATCGGTCGCTTGCCGCGATCGCGGTCGCCGCCGCAGCCGAAGACGGCGATCAACCGCCCTCGGGTCAGGGGCCGCAGCACTTGCAGCGCTCTTTCCAGGGCGTCCGGCGTATGCGCGTAGTCGACCAGGATGTGAAAGCCGTGACGATTCTCGACCCGCTCCAGCCGCCCCGGCACCGAGGCTAATCGTTCAAGCCCCCGCGCGATGGCCTCCGGCTTCAGCCCGAGAGAAAAGCCGGCTGCGGCCGCGGCCAGAATATTTTCCAGATTGGCCGAGCCGATGAGCCGCGAAGAAAAACCGAGCGTCCCGTCGCCCAATTGGATTTTTCCTCTTAATCCGTCGACCTCCCCTGCGACGCTCAGCGGATGGACGTCCCACTCGCGGTCGTGGCCGTAACTCACCGCCGTGAGGCCGCGGCCCCGCACCCGTTCCAGCAGCTCGCGCCCCTTCGCGTCTCCGCCGTGAATGACGGCGGTTTTTTTGCTCTTGCAACTGGCCGGCAGACAATCCAAAAAGAGCCTGCTCTTGGCGGCGAAGTAGCGCTCCATATCGCCGTGAAAATCGAGATGATCCCGCGTCAGGTTGGTGAAGATAGCGGTGTCGAAGTCGAGTCCGGCGACCCGCTCAAGCTCCAGCGCATGCGAGGAGACTTCCATCGCCACGGCCTGCACCCCCGAGTCGGCCATCTCCCTCAAGAGAGCCTCAAGATCGACCGATTCCGGCGTTGTATGCGGCGCCGGCAGCGCGCGGTCGCCGGAGCGGTAGCTGCCGAAGCGGTAGTTGATGGTCCCGATCACGCCCGTAAGCATCCCGGCGGCCCTGAAGATCGACTCCAGGAGATAGGTGATCGTGGTCTTGCCATTGGTTCCGGTCACCCCCGCGAGCAGCAGGCCCCGGCTGGGATGGCCGTAGAATCGGGCCGCCCAGAGAGCCATGGCGCGCCGGACGTTTGGCACGCGTATCCAGGCGATTTCCGGAGAGGGCGCGATCTTTCGCTCGACCACCACCGCGGCGGCGCCGCGCGCCAACGCGTCGGTGATGAAATCGTGGCCATCCATCGCCAGGCCCGGCACGGCGAAAAAAACATCGCCCCGCTTCACCGTCCGCGAGTCGTACACCAAACCGGTGATGATCTGCTCCAGGTCTCCGCCCGTCTCCTCGACCTCCTTTTTCTCGAACAGCTCGCTCAACCGCATCGCCGCTAGCCTTGCAGGTTGAGAGTCAGCGCCCCGATTTTTGCCGCATTAGCTCCGGCCGACGGCGACTGTTCCACAACATAGCCCGTGCCGCGCAACTCGACTCTCAGCTTCAGCTCCCTGGCCTTCGCCACCGCCTCGCGCAGGCTGAGGCCGACGAAATCCGGGACTTCGGACGCGCCATCGGCCTTCTGGCCGACCGGTCCGCTCTTGCGCTCGAGCTGCGGCGCCGCGCTCTCCCGGGAGACCGGCGAGGGTTGAGAGTCGAGCTTGTCCGGCGCGACGCCGAGACGCCGCAAAGCACCGCCGGCGATGGCGCGGAAGGCGGGCGCCGCGACCACGCCGCCGTAAACATTGACTTCGGGCTCGTCGATGATCACCAGCATGACAAGCCTCGGGTCGTCCGCGGGGGCAAAACCGATGAAAGAGGCGACTCTTTTCTTCGCGGCGTAGCCGCCTCTCACCTGATCGGCCTTCTGGGCCGTGCCGGTCTTGCCGGCAACCTCAAATCCGTCCACGGCGGCCATCCCTCCGGTGCCGCCCCCGCCCACCACTCCTTTGAGAATGTTCGTCATCGACCGGGCCGTTTTTTCGGAGACCACGCGCCTGACCACTCGAGGCTGATTCTCCCATAGCACCTGCCCATCGGGGCCGAAAGCGCGGCGCACGATAAACGGCCGCATTAGTATGCCTCCGTTGGCGATCGCCGCGTAGGCCATCGCCAGCTGGACCGGAGTCACCGAGATCCCCTGCCCGAACGAGTGCGTGGCAAGATCGATCGGCGCCCATTTGTCCACGGGACGGACGAGCCCCGGCGGCTCGCCGGGAAGGTCGATGCCCGTCGGCCGCCCGAACCCGAATTTTTCGATGTATTTGAAGTAGCGTTGCTTGTTGAGCTTCTCCGCAACTTTGGTCGCGCCGATGTTGCTGGAATGCTGTATGATCTTCGAGAACGGGAGCCAGCCGTAGGCGTGAGAGTCATGAATCACTTTTCCGGCGAAGGGATACTTGCCGTTTTCGCAAAAGAAGAGATCGTCCTGGCTGACGACTCCCTCCTCCAGCGCGGCCGCGGCAAGAACCGCCTTAAAGGTGGATCCCGGCTCGAAGCTGTCGGTGACCGCGCGGTTGCGCCGCTGTTGCGCCGCTTGCGCGGTGAAATTATTGGGATTGAAAAAAGGATAGTTCGCCAGCGCTAAAATTTCTCCGGTGAACGGCTCCACGACCACGGCGATGCCGCCCTTCGCGCGATACTTTACAGCCACCGCCTCCAATTCCTTTTCGGCAAGGTGCTGGATGGAGGTGTCGAGCGTCAGTTGAATATCCGATCCCGGCGGAATTCTCAGTTCCTCCACGCCCTGAACGAGAACGCGGCGGCCCAAAGCATCCCGCTCGACCCGAGACGAGCCGCTCTCTCCACGGAGAACAGCATCATAGTGCAGCTCGACCCCTTCAAGGGCCTGCGAATCCCGGCCCACAAAGCCTATAACATGCCCGGCGAGTTGGCCCTGCGGGTAATACCGGTCCGGCTCAGGGTAGATCTCTACGCCGTCGATATTCAGCGCCTCCACGCGCTCGGCCTCTTTCGGCGTCACTTTCCGCTTGAGCCAGACGAACGGTTTGTTCGAGTTGAGCCGGCGCGAGACCTCCGAGACTTCCATGCCGAGGATCTGCGCCAGCGCATGTCCGGCGGCTTCCGCTCCCTTGAGACGCTGCGGGCGAACATAGACCGATTGGCCTTCCAGGCTCAACGCGAGCGGCTCGGCGGAGCGATCGAGGATCGTTCCCCGCTTCGGCTGGATGACCAATTCCTTGAGGTGCTGCCGCTCACCCAGCCGCTTGAGCTTGGCGCCCTCCAGGATCTGAAGCTGGAACGCGCGCAGGCCGAGGACGATGAACAAAGCGATGAAAAACAGCCCCGCCGCCGTGAGCCGGGATCTTATCCCGGTAGTCGATGAACGCTTCATGGTAAAATCACCACCTGTCCGGTCGCCGGCTCGACCATGCCCAGCCGCGAGCGCACCGTCGCCGCCAAACGCTCCGGCGAGGTAAGCGTCGCCAACTCGACCTTGAGTTCTCTATTTTCCTGTTCAAGTTGATTTTGCAGCTTGCTGGTAGTCGATAGCTCGTAGCCCAGGTGCACCACCTGTAGTCTCAGCCAGACATGCGCGAGCGCGAACAGCACCAGGCCGCACCCGACCAACACGATAGGCATAAACGCGACCCTGTCTCTGGCGACTCGCGCGGTCTTCGCCCGGCGCTGTTTGAAGAAACCAAGCCCCGCCAGGGCCTTGCTTGCGGCAACCGCCATATTCGCGCTCCTAGAACCGTTCCACAGCCCGGAGCTTCGCCGAGCGGGCCCTGGGGTTTTGTTCCAACTCTGCATCCAAAGCGGTCAGCGGCGCGGAGGTCAGGCTTTTCACTTTCCGGCTCCAGCCGCAGCGGCAAACCGGGGCTCGCGGCGGGCAGAGGCAGCTTTGGCTCCACTTGCGAAACGCCCGCTTGACCAGGCGATCTTCCAGGGAGTGAAACGAAATCACCACCATCCGCCCCTGGGGAGCCAGCAGCTCATAGCCGTCTTGCAGGAAGCCATCGAGATTCTCCAACTCGCGATTCACGGCGATCCTCAATGCCTGGAAGGTCCGGGTCGCCGGATGCGTGCGGCCGGGCCGGCAGCCGACAGCTCGCGCCACCAGATCGGCCAGCTCTTTCGTCGTGGCAATTTTTTTGCGCTGACGCCCCGCTTCGATCGCCGCGGCGATCCGCCGCGCCCGCGGCTCCTCTCCGTAATCCCGCAGGATCCGCGTCAACTCGAATACGGGGTAGCCGTTGACGATCTCTCCGGCATCGAGCGCCTGCCGCCGGTCCATCCGCATGTCCAGCCTGCCCTCCAGGTTGAAGCTGAAACCGCGTTCCGCGGAATCGACATGATGCGAGGAGAGGCCGAGATCGACCAGGACGCCGTCCACCGGACCCCAACCGATTTCTGCCAACACCATCTTCGCCTCGCGGAAATTCGCCCGGCGAACGACCAGCCGCTCGCCGAACCGTTTTAATCTCTCCTGAGCCGCCGCGATCGCCTCCTCATCCCAGTCCAACCCCAGCACCGTTCCGTCGGGACTGCTCAATTCCAGAATTCTCTCGCTGTGACCTCCGCCTCCGAGCGTGCAATCAACGTACCGCTTGTGCGGCCCGGGCCGCAGGAGATCCACAACCTCCCCGGCCATGACCGGCGCATGGATGTAAGCCGCTAATGAAATGTGCCCTCACCTTCCCAGTCGTCGTCGAAGCTGTCGATCGCGTCTTCGAGCGTCATGTATTCCTCAAAAAACCGGTCCATCCCGACCACCCGGAAAATATCGCGCACGTAAGGCGTCATCCCGGCGAGTTTCAAGTCGCCGTTTAAGTTTCTGAGGACCCTCAGGCGCTCCAGAAGAACCCCGATGCTGAGGTAGTTGATGTGATCGACGCTTCTCAGGTTGAGCACGACTTTGGTCTGCTCCCGGTCGATCAGCGAGCCAATGACATCTTTGATCCTGATCATCTCCCGGAAGTCGATGTCGCCGCTGATATCGATCACCGAGACGTCTTGGATCATTTTTCGCTCCATCATTCGTTCTCTCCTTTGGGCCGCCTGCCCTCGTGAGGCCGGGCCGCCCGATTGATGGTTAGACTCAGAGCCCCAGATCGCCCAGGAAATCGGGCTCCTGCATCAGCTTCTCCTCCGCCTCCGTGAAGACCTTCTTCCAGGCCTCGCTGTCCCAGACACGGAACTTGTCGAGCGCCGAGACGACAACCACGTCTTTTTTAAGGTTCGCGTATTGACGGAGCATCGGCGGGATGAGAATGCGCCCGTGCGGGTCCAAGGAACACTCGTGCGCGCCGCCGAGGTAGTAGTTCTGAAACAGCACCATGCGCCGCTCGAACTTGGGCCGCTTGCGGATCTCCTCCTCGAAGCGCAGCCACTCGTCGAGTGGATAGACGTCGAGACATCGTGTAGAATCGATCACGAAGTTGGTGATCACGATGCGATCGTCGCCCTTGCTCGAGAGCACCTCGCGAAACTTGGCCGGGATGCTCATGCGCCCTTTGGGGTCGAGAGTATGTTCGTGACTGCCTCGAAACATATTTGCTATCTTTGTCTAAACTTATGGGAAACTATCCCACTTTATCCCACTTAGTGGCCACTTATAGCCCCGCAGAAAGCGTCTGTCAATAGAAAAATTGGACCTCGCGAAAGGCCTAAGAGGCCCCTTTCTATAGCAAACACAACATGTTGGGTTCGCCTGCGGATTTCCAACAGGCTATCACAAGATATAGACGGAAAGTTTTGAAGGGGAATGGCTTAACGCCGGGTGGAGCGCAACGAAGCGGCGAGCGGGCTAAAGTAGATCGGTAAGCCGGGTTCTGTAGTGGCTTCTAGAAGAAACCACAGCGATCATTCATCTAGCCCTGTGATTGCTCACAGGGTCCAGCGACCATACCCGAGGGCTATGGGCGGACCACCCAACCCTCCTATTTGGTCTTGCTCCGGGCGGGGTTTGCCAAGCGTCCGCCATCACTGGCGGACCGGTGAGCTCTTACCTCGCCTTTTCACCCTTACCCACCGCCGAAGGCGGAGGGCGGTATGTTTTCTGTGGTACTTTCCCCCGATCGCTCGGGGCCGCCGTTAGCGGCCGCCCTGTCCTATGGAGTCCGGACTTTCCTCTTTCCGCCGGAGGCGGAAGGCGATCGCTTGATCTACTTTAGCCCGACGGCTCTCAACTAACCCTGAAACGCTTTTTGTTGGGACTCGTCGATCGCGCGGTTCGCCAGCTCGTCGGCGACGCGGTTGTGTTCGCGCCGCACATGAATGATATGACATGTCTCAAGCCGGCGCAACAGCGCCGTAGCTTTTTGAAAAAGCGGAATCAGCTTTTCGTGCTTCACCCGGTAGACGCCGTTCAACTGGCGCACCATTAACTCCGAATCGCTCTCCACCCGCAGCCGTTTGACCCCCAAACGAAGAGCCTCCTCAAGCCCCATGATGAGGCCCCGGTATTCCGCGACATTGTTGGTCGCGCGCCCCAGATAGCGGAAAAGCTCCCGGACCACCCGGCCGCCGGGGTCATAAATGACAGCGCCGCAGCCGGCCTCCCCCGGATTGCCTCGCGACGCCCCATCCACTTGCAGCAGCCATTCCTCCTGGGGACTTGCCGCCATAGGGCCCTAAATGTACTTGTCGTGCTTGTCTTCCGCAACCGCGGGCTTGGAGTAGAGAATGCGGTGGCAGCTCGGGCAGAGATGCAGCGTTTCGCTTTTCATGATCTCGTTGGAAAGTTGCGGCGGGATATTCATGAAGCAGCCTTGACAGATGCCCCCGGCGACCGCGACTACGGCCATGCCGCCCCGACGGGCGAAGATCAACTCATAGCGGGCGATCAAGTCGCCGTTGATTTGCCGGGCGATGGTGTGGCGTCCCGAAGAGGCCTCGCTGACCGCTCGCTCGATCTCGGCGACCTGCGTCTCGATCTCGCGTTTTTTCTCATTCCAGGCGGTCTCAAGCCCGCTCAATTCTTCCTCTTTCTGCTTTAGCGCCGCCGTGCGGGTCTCAAGATCTTCGAGGATCGCGATCACCTCGGTTTCGATCTGCGCGTTAGCCTGCTTGATTTGGTCGACTTCGTACTGCAGGGCCTGGAGTTCCCGGATATTTTTGATGCGGTTCATCCGCATCCGCTTGTCGGTCGCCTTGCGCCCCTCTTCCTGGAGGAGCTGCTCTTTTCCCTGCCTCAGCTTGTCTCTCTCGCTCCAGGCGCTCGTCAGTTGAGCGACCTCAAGCTTTATTCCCCGGATCTGTTCTTCGCCCTTGCGGAACTCTTCCAGCAGCACGCCCCTGGTGTTGTTCTTTTCCTTGATCTCGCGGTCCACGTTCTGCAACGCGGCCAATATCTCTATCTGCGCGCGCAAGTCCCAACCTCCGCCGGCATAAAAAAAGAGATGCACCCGTGTGGGTGCATCTCTTTTTTACAGGCCGACCATGCCTGGTTAAAATCTTTTCCAGCTGTAATTTTCACTCCACTCCGACGCTCCTCATCGCTCTGTTTACTTATATGGATTTGCCCCCGAAGTCAAAGCCCGCCGGCAAAAACCGGCCCTGCGCGTGGCGGCCGCCTGGTGTCGCAAAGCGGCTTGACAAGCGCGCCTCGGAGTGGGATGGAATACGGATAGATAAAAATCATCGCTGGAGGAACCATGGATAAGATCAAATTCCCCTATCGCTCCGACGGCCACCTGGCTTATCTGCACGTCGTTCACGAAGCTGGATGCTGGGAGAAGCACGGCCTCAACGTCGATTACGACTTTTTCATCAGCGCGGACGACGCCCATAAAAGCGTTGCCAACGGAGAAGTCGAGTTCGTCAGCGGCAACCATCTCTCGCCCTATGCGGCGCGCCTCAAAGGAGATCCCTGGGTCTACGTCGGCCAGACGCTCAACCTCAACTACCACCGCCTCGTCGTCCAGCCCGCCTCCGGCATCAATAAGATCGCCGACCTCAAAGGCAAGATCGTCGCCCACAAGGGACAACATCCGGGGCTCAACAACTGGCTGTTTCTCAGGGACAACGGCCTCGACTTAGATCGCGGCGACGTCGCGATGAAGAAATGGCGCCAGGAGGGCAAGGCGTCGTGGGAGGGTGTCAAGGTCGGCGAGTTCGACGCGGCTCTGGTCACTCCGCCGGACAATATCTTTGCCAGGCGAGCCGGCTTGAAGGTCATCGAGATTCCCTTCCAGCCGATGATCTGGTTCACCACGATCTCCACCAGCTCGCACTTTGCCCAGAAGCATCCGGATATCGTGGAGCGGGTGTTGAAAGCGATCAGCGAGGGAACCCACTTCTTTAAGACGCAGAAGGCCAAGACCACCGCCATTCTGGAAAAGAAATACGCGTCGGAGGGCTGGGACCGCGAGGTCGTGGAACACATGTACCAAGAGCTGTCGGCGGTCTTGGAGAAAAAGCCCTATCCCGCGCTGCCGGCGATCCACAATGTCTTTGAGCTCGCGAAACGGCAGCATCCGGAGGCGGCGCAAGTCAATCCGCTATCCCTGTGGGACATGCACTATTTGCGGCAGGTAGACGACAGCGGTTTTATCGACAAGCTCTACGCGTAACGCCACTGAGGCGCGGCTTACCTGATTCAATAGACCGGGCGAGAGGGCTGATCGCGCAGCCGGCCTTGAGAGCCGCCGGCTGCGCGTTGGATGTCACTCAGCCACGCGCTCAGTTCGGCGAGGCGCGCGCCGTTTCTTTCGCTGAGATCGTACCAGCGGACTCCGTCCTGGTAATCCGCCAGGATCTGTCTTAACGGCGACCGTCCCAGGTGGGATACCCCGCGGAGCGCCGCATACTCGCCATACCCCAGACGAAGCTGCTGCCTTTCCTGGACAACAGACCTCATATCGGTGCGTAAGTTGTAACTGATCGCTTCCGCCACAGCCCTTTCTCCACGTTGATCGGCCGCGAGACGGTTGATGCCTTGAATCTTTTTGAGCAACTCCCGCTCCGTCTTCGCGGTCGGCGAGTCCAATTGCTGGGCTGAGGGAAGCGTCTCGATCTCCCGCTCCGCCGGGCGGTAATAGTTCAGCGCCTCCGCCATATAACCGCGCAGCTGCTGAATGCGCGTGTCGGAGCCGGGATGCGTGGAGAGAAATTCCGGCGGCGCGCCCTTCTCTTTGCGCCCCATCCGCTCCCACAGCGGAATCGCGGCCCTGGGATCGTAGCCCGCCTTCGCCATCAGGATAAGGCCGACGCGATCCGCTTCCGATTCCTGCGACCGGCTGAACGGCAACATCCAACCGACCGAAGCGCTCAAGCCGAGAACTTGCAGCGCCGCGGGGTTCACCTTGCCGGAAGCCTGCGCCAGCGCCATGCCGGCCCCCACCAACTGGGCCTGGCTCATTCGTTCGGCGGGGTGGCGCAGCAAAGCATGCGCGACCTCGTGGCCGATCACGACGGCCAATCCGGCCTCATCGCGCGCCACGGGGAAGATACCCGTGTAGACGGCGACCTTTCCTCCGGGGAGGCAGAACGCGTTGACCATCTCCGGGTCGTTGATCACGCGAAATTCCCAGCGGTAATCGAGCTTGTCGGCGGCCCGGGCGATTCTGTCTCCGACCTTGCGCACGATGCGCAGCGCTTCGCGGTCGTCCGACAACACATTCTGGCGGAGGATTTCCCGGTAGGCGTCCTGCCCCAGCCCGACCTCCTGCCCTTCGGAAACCAGCATCAGCTGGCTCCGGCCGGTGTAGGGCGCGGCGGCGCAGCCGTAGAAAAAGAGAGGCAGGAGCGCCAAGGCCGTCCAGCGGTGTTTTTTCATGACAGCGCTAATTCTAATGCTTTCATCCCGCGTTGGCAATAATGCGGCCCTTGGCCCTTGGCCTGGATTCAGGCCTCAGGGCGTGAGTATTCGGGCCCTTCGGCGTCGTAAGAGAGACGGCGCCCGGTCGGAGAGCCCGCGCATCCGATACTGCCGGTGGGAATAAGCAGCTACCCATTGCGCGGGCTCGGAGAGCGGGTGGCGGCTCTCTCCGTCATTGCGGTCGGCGGGACAGAGGCGGCCAAATTGAATTTCTCCGGCAGGAGGGATACAGGTGGCTTTATGGACATTCTTCGCACTACGGGCTACCACAAACGGCCGCCTCATATCGTCGCCGAGCACAAGAGCTTCTTCGCCAAAGAGGGGTTGGAAGTCCGGTTCGATGTGGCGACCTACGCGCCCGACCACAACCAGGGGATGGCCGAGGGGCGGTGGGATTTGACGCTCAGCAGCGCCGACACGATGATCGCGCGCACGACGACCGACGGCGTCGATTATCTCCTCTTCATGCAGGCGGAAGAGGGATTGAACGCGAGCCTCATCGGCCGGCCCGGCATCGGGTCGCTGGACGATTTGCGCGGAAAGCTGCTCGCCGGCGACCCCGGCGACTCCAATCTCGACCTCATTCGGATGAAGATCCTCCGCACGCACCAAATCCGAGAGAATGACTACCGTGTGGAGATCATCGGCGCTTCGCCTCAGCGGCTCGAGGCTTTTCTCCAGAGGCGCGTGGCCGCGGCGATGCTGACGCCGCCTTCGACGCAAAAAGCCCTAGCCGCTGGCGGCGTGCTCCTGGCCAAGGCGGAAGATTACGTGCCGAACTGGCCTTTGACCTGCGGCTGGGCGCTGCACTCCTGGCTCGAAGGCCGCCGTAACGTCGTGGTCCGTTTTATCCGCGCCTGGGTGTCGGCAACGGATTGGCTGCTCCAGCCGGAGAACCGCGCGGAGACGATTCGACTGATTGTGGAGAAGGAACGGCTTGACGTGCCGCGAGCGGAAGAGGCCTACGCCAGGGTGGTTCCGAAGGCGCGGATAAACCCCCAGGCGTTCCGCAGCGTATTGGAGCTGAGAATCGAAATGGGAGTTTACAAGCCACCGTTCAGCTCCGCGGAGCGTTTTTACGACGCGAATTATTGGTGCGAAGCGACCGGGCTGCCGCCGCCAGCGCCTGCCGGTATGCCCAGGCAACGAGGATAGTACGCGATTACTCCGGTCATGTACGTGGCTGCAGGAAGGTTGCGCCCGATCATTATCGGCCTGCGCGGGGGTCTCTCGAAGGGCCTATGCGTGGGACGCGACGTGCCAATCGTACCTGCTGGCTACTCTCATCTCGTAGGAGCAGCGCAACCACGACGTATCGCATCGGCCCGTAGAGAGATTCCTGCGCGGGCCGACGGCCGTTGTCAGTGGGCTCAGATTCCCATCTTCCCAGGGTTCATGATGTTGTTCGGATCTAGCGCCCGCTTGATCCGGCGCATCACTTCCAACCCGTAGCCGTGCTCTTCGGCCATCAGCGGCGCGAGCTTGACGCCGACGCCGTGCGTGTACTCCATAGAACCGCCCATTTTCTGAACTAGTCGCAGCAACTCGTAGACTGCTTCTTCCAGCGCCAGTTGGGCATCGCGGTTGCCGCCATCTTCCGCCCCGAGGCGCATTGAGAACAGCTCCGGCTGGAGCCACAGGCCGCTCTCCTGAAGATGGACTCCGTGTCTCTCGACGATCTCCATCGCCGCCGTTCTAAACGGCAGGACCTTCGATCCGGGCAACGCGACGTGAATCCAATCGCGATAAACGCCGTCTCTGCCCCGCTCTCTTCTCTGGCGGCGATTCTGCATGAAGCGCCGCGCGATCACGTGGCGGGTCCGCCAGAACTCCTCCGCCTGCTCCTGCGGCAGTCTTCTCCCGCCGCCCTGTTCGCAGATCGGCAACGCCAGTCTCTCCTCCGCCTCGACGATCTCTTTATTCCCCTCGAAGCCCAGATAGAGCACTGCGCCGCCGTGGTGTTTTTCGTCATCGTCGCCGAAATCCACCACAGCCGGTGTTAAGCCTCGCGCAAAGATTTTCTGAATGGCGGCGTACCCCTGTTCGAAAGATTCGAAGGCGAGCGCACTCAGAGCGCGCTTTTCCGGCTTGGGAAAGATTCTGACCGTGGCTTCGGTGATGATACCGAAACAACCTTCGCCGCCGATCAGCAGAGCATTGAGATCGATGCCCGCGGAATGCTTCCCCACCGGCCGGGTGTGAAGAATCTCGCCGTTCGGCAACACCGCGTCGAGGCCCAAAACCTGCTCTCCCATCGAGCCGTAGAGGCCGCCGCGATAGCCCATGCTGTTGGTCGAGATCGCGCCGCCGACCGTGGCCACGGGCAAAGTCCATGGATCGTGACCGAGGATGAAGCCGTTCTCGTTCAGCCTTTTTTCCACCGACTCAAGCACGCTCCCCGTCTCGACGCGCACAGAGCGAGCGGCGCCATCGACTTCGAGAATGCGATCCATCCTCCGAAGATCGACGACGATCCCGGGACGGATCGACAGCGCGCCGCCCATCAGTCCCGAGCCGCCGCCGTAGGGGATGATGGGCACTTTCTCTTCGTTGGCGAGGAGAACGATCTCGCGGACCTCGCCGGCAGAGCCGGGGAGAACCACGCAGAGAGGCAGGACCGTGGCTGGCTTTTTTTCGGGATGCAACCTGCCTTCGCTCAGCGCATCCCAGGATATCTCATCGAGACGCGACTCGTTGATAACGACATGTTCGCCGCCGACAATCTGAGAGAGTTTTTCGATTAGCGGTTCTCGCATCTGAGAAACCTCGACACCGGAGTGAAACTATAGCCCAAACGAAAGGCGGGAAAAAGCGCCGGGGCGCGTCCAACCATTCCGGCCATTTGCCGTGGTTGTGGCAGCGCGCCGGCGGCTCAAAGATACTGCTGGCTACGGCCTGCGGGGTGGGATATAGTCCATTTGCGCTTTGGGGCGGCGCATATCTTACCTACAGGGAAGGATCAACGCTTGAGTGGTGGAACAATTGTCGGTTGGTGGTTCTGTTATTTGGCTGTCCGTAACCGGTAATAAAAGGAGAAAGATGTGCATATCCTGTATGTCGTCGCCGTTCCCATAGTGTTGGTGATCGTGGGGATGATATTGAATAGTATCCAAATCTCATTCGATCAACCTCAAAGCTCCTCGGAAGAGGATCCCGGTAAAAAATTAGAAGCCGAAAGGCGGGCCTACCGTAGTCTATTCGACACCCAGAGATCTCGATCCATGAAACGGCAGCAAAGGGTCGGCCAGTATGCCTGGCTGCTCCTGGCGGCGTTTGTCGGCTCCTCGGGATGGCTCTATTTGGACACAGTGAAGGCAACTACCGTATCCAAACAAGTTGCCGCGATTCAGACGTTGCCGGTGGAGGGAAGTAAAGATCGGGTTCTATCTCTCACGCTTATCGACGGCAGCAACGTTCAATACGTCATCAAGCCGGGCACGGTGGAGAAAACGGCCGGCGCCGCGAAAGAGGGACTCTCAAAGGAAGCTGTCCAAAACTGGCGCCTAACGAGCCTCGGAACCGCGTTAAGCATCGGGGATGCGGAATTGCCTCTCGGCATCGCTTTAAAGATTCCGAATTAAAGAGCGATACCGGCGGGAGGAGCAGCCGCTTCGCGTCATCGTCCGGCTGAGTCGCGGATGAGAGTCTTCGGGAGCTCCGGGAAGAATCGTTGTCAGTAGATTTTGGGCTGCGGTCCGGGGCGGATCCCCGCGATGTCCGGGTCTTCGCCCATGGGCGGCTGCTCGTCTTTTGATTTTTCTTCTTTACGTTCCAGCCGGCGAGCCGCCTTCTGCTTTTGCTTCTCCTGGCGGGCCAGCTCCTTCTGGCGCTTCATGAATGTCTCGCGTCCCATAGGGTTCCCTTCTAAGCTCTGCGTTGCGTGTCAGGCGGCAGGCGCGATGCGAACTTTGGAGTCGGCGTATATGCGGACGGAATCCTCGGCCAGCCGATGGCCCTGCGCAATGAGCGTGAGGATGCTGCGGATGTTGCGGCTGACATTGTCGATGTCATTGGCGGGAAAACCGTCCTGCAGAAATCTCCCGATGAGCTTATCTTCTCCCAGGGTCACAATCTCGAGCGACTCGGGCTTGTCCTCTTTCAAGTAGTGCTCGGCCCCCCGAGGGCATTTGTCCAACTCCCCCTGCAACTTCGTGGAGATTTTTATCCCCACAAACAACCGTTTATCCAGATCGTTCATGCCGGCACCTCGCTTGTCCGTCGTCTGTCCCGGTTCCGAACCGACCGGATACCGGCCCCTTACGTTGATCTCTTGCCCTGGAAATGGAGGGGATCTCTGAGGTTTTGCAATTCCCGGTAGTAGTAAATCTCAGTGGGCCTTTTATCTTTAAATCTCAGGCGCTTAAGAAATGCAAGCTCCTCCTCGGCGATGTCTCCACTCAAGGCCGTGTCCCGAAGGAACTCTCTAAGCCCCGGTTCTTCCTCCACTGCCGGCCTGAGATCCTTTTCGACAAACTCAAACTGTTTTATCTGCTCCCGGCCCAATCCTGGGGTCAAAATGACCTTCATGCCAAAGGTCACAAGATCGATGTCCCAGGATCGAATGAGCGGCTCCAGGAAATAGACGAAGTTCGGCACCGACAAGTTGAAGATATCGGTATCGAAAAATTCCAAAACGGTGACCCGCATCTCCTCGTAGCTCTTTTGATTCAGCCGGCCGACCACCCGGAGCCAATCCTCGTTCCTCCATTCTTCCCTGGCTACTCCTTTGGCTACGTCCAAAAGTTTCTGCGTGATAAGACGCTCTATTTCGCCGAAGGGTTCCCTATGAAAAATATAGCGCAGTTGGTTTGCCTTTTCCGGTTTGCACTTGCGCAGAATCCGTTCCCGGATCTCTTGAAATAACGGCCTGGCGGGTTCTTCGATCTTTTTCTTGAGGTTCTCTTTGCGCTGCGCGTCGGCCAGCCTTGTCAGCTCCCCGGCAGGAAGCTTTAGGAACGCCTCGATCTTTTCATAGATGTCCGACCGATGGGGCGCGGGAAGGGATTTCTTTCCCGTAAGCAGCTGGGAAATATAAGATTCCGTAACCTCAGCCACAACAGCCAACTCCCTCTGCTCGTGGCCTGATTCCTCCAACCGTTGCTTGATTAACTCCGGGATGTTCACAATGGACCCCTTGCTAGTTAACGAAACTTAGTTACTTATACTATATTTCTACGGCCAGGTAAAGATTTTTAGTTGACAATTCATGGTTAATTCACTAGCATGGGTTCGGCTCGTCTCTACAAGTCAGTCGCCTTCTAACTCGCAACTAAAGCCGTTGTCGCGCATAGCTCAGGGATGCCGCATGGAGTCGAAGAATTCGGACCTTTTGCTGGACAAGGAAGCAGACTCGCCGGACCTCGAGTTACGCGGGCGCTCTCATGACGGCAACTGGGACGCTGAACGACTGCTCATGGCAGAGCGCGAAGTAGAGGAGCCGCCCGCTCAGGAAGAGGCGGACAGCGATTCCGTAAACACCGCCTTAGGGAACACAGAAAATCCGGTCCTTCTTTATCTACGCGACGTGGGATCCATCCCTCTGCTGAGCCGCGAAGAAGAGTCAAAGCTGGCCCAAAGAATCCAGGAGGGCGAGGCGCAGATCGCCACACAGGCGTTATCTTCCCTTCTCGCGCTGCGTTGCGCCCTCGATCTCGGAAAAAAGGTCGCCGTGGGACTGGTAAACGTCCGCGACGTGGTGAGCGATCCGGACGAGACAGCGGAGAATCTCTCGGTAGACGAAAAGACTCTCAAGGGTCATTTTCAGACGCAAATGAGAAAACTCCATTACCTGGCCAGCAGTTATGAAAGCACCGCCAGGCAGCTGGACAAGCGACTGAGCGATGGGCGTCGGAAGCGGCTCGACAACAAACTGGTCCGCCAGAGGCAAAGAATCGCCCCTGGCGTGAAGCGCCTCCAACTTAATCGCGCCCAGATCGAAATTATCATTGAATGCCATAAACGGACCTACGAGAGGCTCGAGGAGCTGGAACGGAAAGTCGGAGGAAAAGCAAAAAGGGCCGCGACTGAGACCATCGAGAAAGAGATGGGAATACCCGCCCGGGAAATTACGCGGAGGGTCAAGAGTATTTTGGACGAAAAGGCGCAGGTCGCCTTGGCGAAGAAGGACTTTGTCGAGGCCAATCTCCGTCTCGTTGTAGCCATTGCGAAAAAGTATTGCGGCCGGGGCCTCCAGTTGCTCGATCTCATCCAGGAAGGCAACCTTGGCCTGATCAAGGCCGTGGACAGATTCAATTACCGGCTTGGCTTTAGGTTTTCAACTTATGCAACCTGGTGGATACGTCAGGCCATCACCCGATCCCTAGCCGATCGTTCTCGTACTATCCGCATCCCGGTCCACATGATTGACATGACCAACAAGTTTACCCAAACCGCGCGTTATCTTAGCCGCAAGCTTGACCGGCGGCCCACCCTGGAGGAGATTGCCGCTGAGATGGGCATACCCGTAGAAAAGGCGCAGGCGATCCCCAACCTGGTAAGAGAACCGATCTCTCTTGAAACGCCCATAAGCGACGGAGGAGAGACCCGGCTGGGCGACCTGGTCAAAGATGAACGCTCTACCGACCCGGAAAACGCGGTTAGGGACCTCCATTTCCAGGAAGAGACTCGAAGAATTTTGGCGACTCTTAGCCCGAGGGAGGAAAAAATAATCCGCATGCGATTCGGTATCAACGAAAAAACCGATTATACGCTGGAAGAGACGGGAAATATTTTCAGCCTCACACGCGAACGAATACGCCAAATTGAAGCCATGGCCCTTAGAAAGCTGCGCTACGCGCGGAGGACTGCGGCTCTTGGGCAGCCAAAGCCTAAGGCCGGAGGCTAGAAGATAATCCCGGATCTGTTGACAGAATGGATAAGCCAACGTAGAGTGAAGCCGTTCCGACTTCAGTATAAGGCCTTCTGAAAGAGGAAAAGACAGAGGGTAAAGGCCTAGAGAGTCTGTCCTTGCGAAACGATACCTAGAGGGTAATCCGACCAGAGCGTGGTCCCGGCCACCAAGTTCTCCATGTTCTGCTTCTCCTAGCGGTCAGCTTCTCAGGGTTAAAGACAATAACATTCTCTTTAAGGAGGAAAACATGGGTAATAAATTGTATGTCGGCGGTCTGCCGTATTCCGTCACGGAAGGGCGACTGCAAGAGATTTTCGCGGCGCACGGAACCGTGGAGTCGGCCAAGGTGATCTCGGATAAATTCACCGGCCAGTCACGGGGTTTCGGCTTCGTGGAGATGAGTTCCGGGGGCGAGGCGCAAAAGGCGATCGAGGCCCTGAACGGCACCCAGCTGGACGGGCGCACCCTGGTCGTCAACGAGGCCAAGCCGATGGCGAGCCGTGATGGCGGCGGGGGCGGAGGTCGAGGAGACCGAAGCGGCGGCGGCGGGCGTAACCGCTGGTAATTCTCTCTACTTTTGATTAACCCTCAAGGGGGGCAACAGGTCGGGTTGCCCCCCTTTTTATTTTCTCGCTTTCCAGCGGCGCACTGCTCGAAACAATCCGCATTGCCGGCATCTGTTTTGACCCTCCGTTGATTTGGTGATAGGTGTTTCGGATCCAGAACGAAAGATCCGACCTCCAGGTGGCTTTCCCGCCGAATGGAACGGTTGCAAGCGCTTTCAACTTCGCCGCCGCAGCCGTCGTCGGCTTCCAGGTGCGGGAAACCGTGGGACGGGAAAAGGTTTGAGAATCACGCTCAATCGTCGTAGTGTTCCGGCCGCACGCCGGCGCGTGAGGATTTCTTCTCCGCCTGGTGGCGCTTGTCGGCGAGGAGCTTCTGCCTGGCGCGCCGCGAGCGCCTTCGTTTCTGGCGGCGGATCCGCGCAATCTCCTGCTGTTCCGCGGACTCCGCCCCGCTGAGCTTCGCCTCGATTTTATCGAGCAGAATTCTCCGCGCCAAGAAACGATTGAGCGCCTGCGAGCGCTCCGTCTGGCACTTCACCCGAACGCCCGTGGGCCGGTGGTGGAGCACAACGCAAGTGGAAGACTTGTTGACCTTCTGCCCGCCGGCCCCCGAAGAGCGGACAAATTGCTCCTCGATGTCCTGCTCCCGAACGCCCAAGGCCCGCATGCGCTCCAGCAGCGATTTTTCTTTCCCGGGTGAGACTATGTTGAAAGCCATGATTCAAGATTTAGCACAAGAAGAGTCCAGGAACGAGGAATAGCCATGCTTCCATGTTTGCGGAAGTCTGGAAACGCGGGAGTTCGTCCGCCATTCGTCAACGATAAAGAGTATCTGTGATCTTCTCGCCGCGGAGCGCCCTGCGCATTCCGGGGATCTGCATCAGATTGACCGCCGTCGCAAGAGCGAAACCGAACGGCACTTCGTACCAGGCCAGTCCATAGCAGCGCCAAAGCCGCAGCAGGCGCCCCCAGCTCCGAGCCAGGCTGACGAAGACGAACACCGGAATCGACGCGCCGCCCAGCGGCAACAACCAGGACAAACGCGCGTTTGATTTTCCCCTCCGAATGGCGACCGTCGCCCAACCGGCGTGGCGCGACACCTCGCGCTCGACAGCCCACCCGCCATAGGCATGGACGACGCGCGCCCGCGGCTCGAACCATAGGCGCCCGCCGGCGCTCATGATGGCGCCGGCCTGAAGCGCCGCGATAAAGGGGCTGACGCCCGAGGGAAAGGGATGAGACACGAGAATGGATCTGCGATACGCGGCGTTGTTGTTGGAGATTTGGCGGACCTCTCCCGCGTCGCCGCGGTCCACGTAAGCGCGGGAGAACAATGCCAGGGTCCGTTTGAGCAAGCTCCCCTCGCCATAGGTCGTGCGCCCGCTCACGGCTGCGATGTTCTTTTTGCGATCGAAGGCGGCGACAAGGCGGGCCAGCCAGTCGCGCTCCGGGACGCAATCAGCGTCCAGGAAGGCGACGATGTCCCCTGTCGCGTGGCGCACGCCGATGTTCCGCAAGCTGAAAGAGTCCTGTGCGCCCGAGAACACGGTTCGGAGTGCCGGCAGAACCGCTGTCAGGTCGCCGGGAAGCCGGTCGCGCAAACAGTCGCTCTCGACCAGGATGAACTCCGCCGCGCCGATAAACGACTGATTCGCCAGCCCGCGCAGCGCCGCGCGCAGACCGTTGTAGGTCCCCGCGTCGCCGGGAGCGTAGTCGGCGAGGATGACGACACTTACGTCGGGGTTCATGGATTTTACGCCTTATACTGCGCTGTCCCGGCCATTACAACCACATGACCTTGCCCGCCTATAAGCACATCCCTCTTTCTTCTTTTATGAAGGAGGACCTCGTTCCGCCGCCGCTCCGATTGACGGTGATCCATTACCGTGGTAATTAACAGCTATGGCGCTAGCGCAATCGAAGGTTACAGCCCAGGGGCAAATTTCCGTTCCCGCCGAGGTGCGGCGAAAACTCGGCATCGGCCCCGGCTCGGTTTTGGAGTGGGATGAGGAAGGCGATGCGGTCGTCATTCGCAAAGCCGGCCGGTTCTCCTCGGAGGAGATTCACCGGGCGATTTTTCCGAAACGCTCCCCGAATCGGAAGAAGCTGGAAGACTTTGATAAGGGCGTGCTCAGCCACATGAAAGCCAAGCATGCGCGCCGTTGACACGAATGTTTTGGTTCGTCTCGTCACGCGCGACGACGGGAAGCAGGTCGCAGCCGCGGAATCTTTCGTTTGCAAAGGCGCGTGGATATCGACGCTGGTCCTCGTTGAGGCGACCTGGGTGCTTGCGGCCGTATACGAACTCACTCACCCGGAAATAGCGACCGCCGTCGAGATGCTCCTGCGTCACAGAGATCTCACAATCCAGGACTCCGGTACGGTCGCCGCCGCGCTGGAGCACTACCGTCGCCGTCCGGCGCTGGGGTTTTCCGATTGTTTGATCCTCGAAGTGGCCCGGAAAGCCGGCCACCTTCCTTTGGGCACTTTTGACCGGGAGCTTGGCAAGCTCAATGGAGCTGAAAGATTGTAGGAAGATCGCACAGCGCGTTGAAACTCCACAAAGGCGCCGCCAATTCCCCGCGATCCGCGCCCCAAATTCGAAACGGCCACATGCCATGGCAGGCTGTTGGACGTGTCCGCGCTGGCGCTGGAGCGCGCCAAGTTGAAAAAGTAATAAATTCAATCACGAGGTAAACAAGTTCAATTCATGAGCACTGAACCCAACAAAGTTATCTATTCGATGGTCGGCGTCAGTAAATTCTACGACAAGAAGGCCGTCCTTAAGGACATCTATCTGTCCTATTTCTACGGCGCCAAGATCGGCGTGATCGGTCTCAACGGCTCGGGCAAATCGTCGCTGCTGCGCATACTGGCGGGCGTGGACAAGGAGTTCAACGGCGAGGCCGTTCTCTCGCCGGGCTATACGGTCGGCTTTCTGGAGCAGGAGCCGTTGATCGACGATGCGCGAACCGTGCGCGAGATCGTGGAGGAAGCCGTGCAAGAGACCGTCGAACTGCTGAAAGAGTTTGAAGCGATCAACGCCAAATTCGGCGAACCGATGTCCGACGACGCGATGAACGCGCTGCTCGAACGGCAGGGCCGGGTGCAGGAGAAGCTCGACCATCAGGACGCCTGGGATCTCGACGCGCGTTTGGAGATGGCGATGGATGCGCTGCGCTGTCCGCCGCCGGAGACGCCGGTGAAGGTCTTGTCCGGCGGCGAACGGCGCCGGGTCGCGCTCTGCCGGTTGCTGCTCAAGAAGCCCGACATTCTGCTGCTTGACGAGCCTACGAATCACCTCGATGCCGAGTCGGTCGCGTGGCTCGAACACCACCTCAAGAGCTATCCGGGAACGATCATCGCGGTGACCCACGATAGATATTTCCTGGACAACGTCGCGGGCTGGATTCTGGAGCTGGATCGGGGCGCGGGCATTCCCTACAAAGGGAATTATACCTCGTGGCTGGAGCAGAAGCAGGAGCGTCTGCGCCGTGAGGAAAAGTCTCAAAGCGAAAAACAGAAGACGCTCGAGCGCGAGCTCGAATGGATTCGCATGTCCCCAAAGGCGCGTCACGCGAAGGGCAAAGCGCGCGTCAATTTCTATGAGGCCCTGCTGCAACAGGAATCGGAAGCGCGGCGGGAGGATCTGGAGATACACATTCCGCCGGGGCCGCGCCTGGGCCACGTCGTGATCGAAGCGGAAGGGGTCGGCAAAGCGTACGGCGATTGCGTGTTGGTGGAAAACATGACGTTCGCGCTGCCTCCCGGCGGCATCGTCGGCGTGATCGGCCCCAACGGCGCCGGCAAGACAACCTTGTTTCGCATGATCACGGGGCGGGAAAAACCCGACGGCGGAAGTATGCGAATTGGCGAAACGGTCGCGCTGGGCTACGTCGATCAGAGCCGGACGCTCGACCCGGAGAAGTCGATCTGGGAAGAAATCACCGGCGGAGCGGATTTGTTGAAGTTGGGCAATCGCGAGGTGAACTCGCGGGCGTACGTGGCGCGGTTCAACTTTGGCGGCACCGATCAACAAAAGAAAGTCGACCAGTTGTCGGGCGGCGAGCGCAACCGCGTCCACCTGGCGAAGATGTTGAAAGAGGGCGCGAACGTTTTGCTCCTCGACGAGCCGACGAACGATTTGGACGTGAACACGCTCCGCGCGCTCGAAGAGGCGTTGGAGAACTTCGCCGGCTGCGCG